>Ga0302277_1000465_pt1 | contig 31415 bp, 35 predicted proteins | sample III_Bog_N3_1_FD_198759 | JGI IMG/M metagenome (GOLD analysis project Ga0302277, IMG submission 198759) | Peat permafrost microbial communities from Stordalen Mire near Abisko, Sweden - III_Bog_N3_1 | ecosystem: Environmental > Terrestrial > Soil > Wetlands > Peat | place: Sweden: Abisko... | reverse complement strand
CGAAATGGACCAACTTCAGTGCTGTTGCGAGGCATGAGAATTGAGGTTGACGACTCACTTCGAGTTGAATCAGTGTGGATGCCCTCGAGTTGAGCGGACGTTAATTATCCCTACTTTTGTCCGTGCGAGGTCGTAACACGCATTCCAATCAGAACCGGTTCAAGTGCAAAGGAAATGGCCGGAGGTCATATTTTGCATTCAAGTACGAGGGGAAAACTCTTTGAAGTATCTGTCCAGCTGCTTTTTAAGAAACGCTCGTTCGACCTCATTTTCAGTGATCTGCAGTGCATGCACATATGCAGTACGAGCTTCCGCGAGACGCCCTAAACGGCGCAGAAATTCCGCACGGGCACTGGAATAGTACGGATAATTGGCGAGCGTGGCATTACCGGCGAGTTCATCTAAGGTAGCCAAGCCTACGGCTGGACCATCAGCGAAGCCGAGAGCCACCGCCCTATTGAGAGCAACAACCGGCGAGGGCCACGTTAGAAGGAGCGAATCATAAATTGAAACTATTTCTCGCCAATCAGTGTCAGAGTACGACGGTGCCTGAGCGTGCACGGCGGCGATTGCTGCCATGAGAGAGAACCGGGCGGGAGGGCGACGGGCGAGAGATTCGCCCACCAGAACTAGACCCTCATTGATTGACTGACGATCCCACTTCGTTCTGTCCTGATCGCTCAGCAAAATTATTGAGCCATCTTCCGCGATTCTGGCGTTGCGTCGAGCATCTGACAAAATAATCAAGGCGAGTAGGCCGGCAACCGTCAAATCCTCTGGAAGAAGATCTCGAAGCATCCTGGCAAGTTGAAGAGCTCGTTGCGTCAAATCATCGCGCACCAAAGATTCGCCCGATGGAGCTGTGTGGCCAGTAGTAAACACAAGGTGCACGACATCGAGCACCGCGTCAATACGCTCAGGCAATTCTTCGGCCGAGGGAACTTGGTACGGAATATGCGCCAGCGTGATCTTTTTCTTAGCCCTCGTGAGACGCGCCGCCATCGTCGATTCCTTCACCAAAAAGGCTCTCGCCACTTCAGGGGTGGTAAGTCCGCAGACATAGCGAAGGGTCAACGCCACTTGCGATTCAAAGTTAAGTGAAGGGTGACAACAAGTAAAGATGAGTCGTAGTCGGTCGTCACTGATTGCTTCAGTTTCGGTCGAGCTACTTTCACGTTCGTCGACTTGCGAAATTAGAAGTGGGAGAACCCGCCCTTGAGTTTCGTGTCGTCGCTGTGAATCAATTGCAATTCGACGCGAGACCGTTGTGAGCCAGGCGCCGGGACGTAGTGGTACACCATGGCGCTTCCAGTCCGCCAGGGCACGCGCGTACGCTTCTTGAACGCACTCTTCGGCTCGGTCGATGTCACGCGTGACCCTGACGGTGGCTGCGAGGACGAATGCCCACTCGTTGCGGTGCGCTTCCGCGACCGCAAATTCCACTTGAACGTGTTGCGTACTCAGGTTGGCATAATAGGACGAACCTCGACACCTCCGCCGGGTGCCGGAACGTCCTTTGCAATCGCCAGAGCCTCGTCGAGATCTGCCGCCTCGATGACGTAGTAACCGCCGAGCGCTTCCTTGGTTTCCACGAAGGCACCATCGGTCACCGTCATTTTGCCATTCTTATCTGGTCGAATCGACGTAGCAGCGTGCGTGGCGTGCAGAGCGTTACCGCCACGAATACTTGCTCCGTGCTTCTCGCCAAACGCCTGGTGCTGCTGCATCATTTTTTGCTCAGTAGCAGGATCGCTCCACCACGGATCCTTTTCATCCTGATAAATCAATACGAGATATTCCGACATCGCAACTCCTTACATTGACGCGAGATTGTCCTCGCAACTTACCGACGAACGCTCAATGCCAAAATCGACACGGACTCACAAAATACTGAATATTCGACAATATCTAAAGATATTCGACGCTGCGAGTATTCGGGAAATACAATCACGATCTTGTATCAAAATCCCTGGGGCTCGCAATTCACCGAAGTCTCAGTTGAAGGCGGCATCAACGGTTTCTCCGGTCTTGAAGTGAATCCCGTATTCGGTTAGGTCGCGGAAGCACGGTTCGTCCGTGGACAAACTCCGTCCGGTGAAATAGCTGGACGAAAAGAACCTTTGAAAGTGCCATGATTCCTTCATGACTTATTACTTAATTTCCTTTGAGGATGGAGCAATGACCTTCCCTCAAGAAGATCTTGCGGAGGTGGCCAACGCCGCGCATGCAGTTATGCGTGATGCTCAGAACGCTGGTGTTTGGATTTTCGGCGGTGGGCTGCACAGTGCAGAATTCCTTGATGTGGTCAACGAACTAGGAGTTGTCAACACCCACCCCGTGACGAGTACTCACCATCTCATCGGTGGATTTTCAATCCTGAATGTGGCCTCACGAAACGAAGTTATTGAATGGTCTGGCAAAATAGCTGCGGCGTGCCGGTGCCCTCAAACGGTACGTGAGATTATGGACGACCCAGAAGCTCATACTCCGAGGTAATCCTGGTCAAGTGGCAAACTTCTTGACCTCGCCCGCTACAAAACGTCCCTTGGCGATCTACCACCGGTCAGACTGCGACCCATTGGCCGTCGCTTTTTCTCATTCAATCGCAAATGAAATTGAATTTATGCCCGCGCATGTGCGAGCACGGTTGTAATCAATCAGGAAGAATCGATCCCGCGACTTCACTCCCGATACCGGTGTAGTCGTAGGCCGCTTCAGGATTCAAACGAACTTGCTCGTCCAAGAACTTGGCGTCGTCGCCCACAAGGATTCTCCACTTTCCCGCGAGCACGGCAGCCAAGATGATCTCCGATGCTCCCTTTGCGCTGAGCGGCGCACCATCTCGAAAGCTGTCGCCAAACCCCTCAATGGTCTTTCGGACCTCTTCCAGCGTGGTGTCCGCGTTAACGAGTCCGGTTCTGGCCAAACTCCGACGACTGTCTTCAAGTTCCACATCCGTCATGTCCAGTGGGTCAACGTCTCCTTGAATTTTGCGACTGTTGTTCACAATGTCGGTGCCAATGTGTCCAGGCATAACAACGGCGACCTTGACGTGTGGCGCGTTTATACGCAGGTCCTCAATCAATGCTTCGGAAAATCCCTTGACGGCAAACTTGGCCGTGGAATATGCAGTGTGCGGGATCCCTGGACCGAGCGAGGCCCAAAATCCGTTGATACTGCTCGTGTTGACGAGTATCGCGTCGTCGCTCTTCATGAGCAAGGGAAGAAATGCCCGGGTGCAGTAGTAAACGCCCCACCAATCAACACCGAATGTTCTTTCCCAACTCTTTCGAGTGTCCGTAATGAAGCTGCCACCACCAGAAATACCAGCATTGTTAAATACGAGGTCAAGGTGGTCGACACCGTGTTGTTCCATCACTTCGTCGCGAAACCGTCCGACCTGCTGCTCGTCACTGACGTCACACACGTGGCCGGTGACGCGCACACCCGCAGGCGCATTTACTAGAGCGCGCGACACGGTATCAGTCACGCTTGCTTCATTAACGTCGCATGTCGCTACCGAGCAATCTTTGCTCGCAAGTTGATAAACGAGCTCGCGACCCATTCCGGAACCCCCGCCCGTAACGACTGCGATCTTCGACTGAAATGAATCCATAGTTGACCCCCAAATCCTTAGGCCGTTTTAGCACGACGAGGTCTCTGGCGTTTTGACAACGATCGTGTTCACAGCTGCGCGACGAACTACAGGTGTTATGAATGTAGAGAAGCGACGAATTCCAATATTTCTCTAGATATGAGACGTGACTGCTCCGGCAACATTGCGTGACCACAATTATCCAGATTCACCAACTTCGTATTCGGCCGTTGTGCAACAAGATTGATTGAATTTTGTGGTGAAGCAATGACATCGTTCACACCTTGAATGACCAGTCCAGGAGCTCGGCCACCTAAATAGAAGTCGCTAAGGTCAGTCGATCGAACGGCAGCCCCCTGCAGCATCGCCAGCGATCCGCTCCATCCATCACGCCACTCGCCGACGTCGTTGCCCGGAGCAAAGAACACTTTCGCCACATCGTTCTCGCGATCATCGGCACCTCGATTGGGATCAAAAATTCGCAAAAAAATCTCGTGCACCTCAACGCTTGGCGCTATTTCACCACCGCAGGCTAGAAGTACGATGCCATCAAGATCGTTCGGGCGCAAAGTCGAAAACGTCCGAATTATGCGATTACCCAGTGCGTGACCAACCGCAACGGGATTCGTGATCCCCAGTTGTTCCACTAAATCCCACAATTCGTCTGCAATCGAAAAGAGATTTTCCCAACGAGGGGATCCAAGGGGAGTAACGAATCCCGGAGGCGTAACTGCGAACGTACGATATCCCGCTTCACTAAGCGATATCGCTAGTTCGTCAAAATCACTTCCCGCCCTTCCAAGCGACGGATAAAGAAGAATGTCACGACCTTCACCGCGTTCAACCACGCTGTAAAGACTCCCGCTTGCTTCCAACGTGTGGATTGTCGCCGAGGCCATAGAAAAGAATACCGAAAGTATGGTGGATTACTCATTACCTCCTCACGTGCCCTCGAGGGCCATCCACGTCTTCAATCGTCGAGGCATGCTTGCACGATGTGCCAGAAATGCAGTTTGGAAGGTGAATCACGTTTGAGCGTTGATGTGAAATGACATTTAGTTTCTAATTTCTATCTTCACCGATCGTCTCAATATCCGTCCACGAGATAGATTTCGGTCGTGGCAACGAAGAAGGAATTCGTGGAGAAAACTCTGGCGCAGCTGCAACCCCTCGACGTATCTGCCCGACCGATGTTTGGAGAATACGGACTTTATTTTAAGGGCAAATTTTTTGGGCTTATTTGTGACGACACTCTCTTCATCAAAGTCACGAAAGCCGGCAATGAGATTGCCGGACGCATCCCAACAAGTTCGCCATATCCCGGGGCAAAGCCTGCATTCAAGATTTCTGTCGCAAAGTCCAATGACCGTGACTGGTTGGCGCACCTCGTTGAGACAACTGCAGATGCACTACCCGCTCCAAAGAAAAAGTCCTAGGAAGGACTCGCGACTACAAGACTTAACGCGCCTAAGTATTCATCTTTGTGGCGTAATTCACCGTACTTTTGTTCCCACGATCCATCTTCCAATGATTTCGACAAGCGATCGACCGATTGATCTTCTTCTTCTCGGGAAACAAATCCCCAAGCAGATTGCGCTCGCCGAACACGTTCGTCAAGAAACGCTTCCGGGCGACCAAAAAATGCCTCGGCAAACCCATCAATGCAGTCGCGAGGAATCGGTACCGGAGTTACGACCGAGTATCCGCCCAAATAACTCTGAACACGATCAATAGAAGGCATTCGGCCACACTCGTTGGCCATCATTTCAGGAGCGAAATCTCTAAGCCAGAAGTTCTTAAGAGCAACTGGATCAAAGGTAAAAATCACCACTGGACCCTTGGTAACCCTCCGCATTTCTTTGAGGCCTGCCTCCAAGTGCGACCACTGGTGAATTGTTATTGAGGCGAGCGAAGCATCGAATGCATTATCGGGGAATGGAAGATCTTCGGCCATAGCGTCAATCGCTTCGACCAAATACGCTGGCCTTTGCGATCGCATCGAAGCTGATGGTTCCACTGCTACGACCTCTAGATCGTCGGGCTCATACGAGCCGGAGCCGGCGCCAACGTTTAACAGTGTCGTTGCGTCACCAAACGCCTGTCGAATGCGTTGCTGAAAACGAGGTTCGGGACGGCGAATCGCCGCATAATCAATTCCCGGCTGTTCATAATTGAAGTCACCAGCGGGTTTTTCACGCACGTTTGCAGAATACCGCCAGCCCCGTTTCTTGCAATCTCGCTATTAACGAGTCCAGTCAGGAATTCATATCCTTTGACCGATGTGTTGTGTGCTCACCTTCTGGTAAACCTTCTCCGTGAGCGACATCAGAATTGGTTCAATATCCCTTGACTGCAAAGACCCACAAAAATTGGCCAAGTTTTGGGCCGATCTCTTAGGGGGGAACATAGCTTTCTCGGTAGAGCATTTTGTCGCAGTCAAACTTGACTCAATGTGGATTACCGCAGTCAAGGTAGAGGACTATTCCCCGCCCACATGGCCAGAGAATGAAATTCCAAAACAGATGCACCTCGACTTAGCCGTGACTGACCTCACCGCAGCATCGGCACGAGCCATTTCGCTCGGTGCGACAGAAACTTCGACGCAACCGAGTCCTGATACCTATATCGTGATGTTGGATCCGGCGGGCCACCCTTTTTGTTTAACAACACAAATTCCCGACTAATCGAGGAACGGGTGAAGATCACTCGATCAAGCATGATGCCAAATGAGACCACCATCATCTGATTCGTATCTGGCGGTCGCCAAAACTCGGGTCGACGCGCCACCAACTGGATTCCAGGCAAATTGTGTGAGAGCTACTCCAAGTTCGCCGGTCGTCGTGTCGTAGGTAACTCCGGAATAGGCATAAATCGGAGTTGCAAAATCTTCGTTAAGCAGCTTCGTGTTCGCGCCATCAATCACCGACACAAAGTCAGTGGTGTGCCACAGCCGTCCACCATCATTCGTTGTGTAGATGGCTTGGTATCCGAAGGCCGCTACAACTGATTGGTTAAATGTCTTGATCACGTTTGCTCCGAAATCTCCGTACAGTGTGCCGGCCTGAACAAAACATGAGCCCGCGATGTACCAAGTACTCCCACCGTTGCTCGAATGGATTGGGTATTCATTGTGATTTATGTACCCGAGTGCGTACCCGTCACTACCAACGAATGATGAAGCAAAGGGGTAATTCGGTGGTTTCGCAGTGGTGATCTCAGCGGCAGTTAACTCAGTGTCAATCGCCAGGGGCGGCACTCCCTCGTTGACGACGATTGGATTGGCCTTCACTTTAAAAGGCCAACGGTACGGCTCGAACTTAAACGGATGAGAACTTCCTGAGGTGATCGAGTTGGATGATCGAAGGCTAAACGTTGTCAAAACGAGCATGGTCCCTAGCGCGAGAACCACGACCAATAAAAAGAGCAGCCGAACGCGAGGCATCATGTGAAAATCGTAGTGACGAGAGTCTCTTGGCTCTCGCGGGACCTTGGACTCTTTTCACTCCGCCCCATATTCAGACATCGATATCACAAAGGGAGTGAGAGAGACGAAGCAGGAATGGTCACGTTGGTCGAACCCCACTTGGTGAGATACAAGAGTCCAGTGGAGCCAATCGGACCACTCGTTGCGAAGGGCAACGGTTTGGCGGTATCGGTCACGTACAGTGTCGTCTTTTGAAAACCTCTGCCGTCGACAAAGAGGTTCGAGGAGGCCAGCAATTTGAATGTACGAACACCATTAAGTGTGACCATGCCCTTGTAGGTCGCGTTCTTGCTCCAGCCAATCGGACTAAACGAAAATGACTGCGCAACCGTTTGCGCGCCCCCAGGAGAACAAACGTTCTGATATCGCGAGTCGCTTTTCTTCAACACGTACCAAACGCCAATCTCACTCGTAGTCGGATTTTTCACGCCCAGGTCCTCATTCAGCACGGCAAGAGTCGTGGCTTTGACGAAGCATTGCGTGGCATTAACTCTTGTGAACTGGTACTGCGTACCAACTCCACTTACCGTCGTCACTCCGCCGTTGCCCACGGTAGAGAATCCTCCGTCAATCGTTGCGGTGAGTCCGGAGTCCTCAACGGTTCCCGACAGCGTCACGTTCGCCTTCTTCGACGCGTCGGCGAGGGCCTTTGCGAGAATCGACTTGGCATTGGGCGTCGTTGCCCCGGCGCCGGGTCCAGCAATCAGAATCGTCAGAGCGATGGAAACAATGCCTAATCGACCGGCGATTCTCGACACGACACTCCTCTCGAACAAATGAACATCGGCGTGCCGCACACCATACTTCGCGTCATTCGAGGAATTGTGTCGCTCATTTTGGACTTGCAGCCAGTTTGAGATGACTGAGTTCACGACCCGTGCTTACTTGAGATTTGTTTCTACGAAGGTTTTTAATGCTGCTTTGAGTACCGGAGAAAATGGAAAATCCCTTGTGTAATTCGTCGCCGCCCCAGAGGGATCAACTTTGAGAACATGGTCAACGTTATTGAGCTTTACCAAATCCGTCTTTGCCTTCGCAGTGCTTAACCCCGCAACAATTCGACTGACCTCCGAACACGTCACTTGCAGGTCTGCGGAACTGCACGTCACAAGTACAGGTGTACCTGCAGCGAGCGAAGCCGCGAGCGTCTCTGGGTCAATCTTGTCAGCTTGATAGAGATACGTTGCTGACGATGGGCTAAGTACCGAGGACAAACCGTAGGGAAGATTTGCCGCAACTTTTCCGGTGGACCGAAGGCGAGCAATGGCTGAAGCGGTGGTGGACGAAACCGTCGCTGACAGTTTCTTCGTGATGGCTCCGGATTGCACCTGGGCTGCAAGTTGTCCACCGATCTGTACCGAGATCAGGTCAAGGTAGCGAAGACTCAGCGGTTCAATGAGTCCGAGCGCGTGAATCGGTGGGACCGTTCCGGCGTGACCCGTTGCGAGAAGAAGCGCGTAGAGCGCTCCTTCGCTGTGTCCAAAGACTCCCAAACGCTGCTTGTTGATACCTTTCTGCGCCGCGAGAAACCTAAGCGCCGCCGCCGACTCTTGCTCAAAGGGAAGTACTCCAATTGAATCTGGTTTGGACGCAAACGAACCGAGACCCGTCTTGCCACTTCCCAACTTGTCGTAGCGCAAACTGGCAACACCGTCGAGACTAAGCCAGTCTGCCAAGGTCTTGAGCGTATTAATGGGCCCAGGTTCCTCCGTACTGTTGCCGTTTCGGTCGGTGGGACCACTTCCCGCAATAAGGAGCACCCCCGCAAAGGCTTTGTGATCGTTGCTGGGGTGCCGATATGTGGCGTAGACCGTGAGACCTCCAGCCGAGAATGAAACCTTCTGGTCAACCCACTTCAGAGTTTTTGCCGATGTAGAAGCCGACGCAGGCAAGACAAACACCGAGGCAAACAATGCGGTTGCGAAAAAAAGGATGAGGAGTCGAAAGCTTCGCACTAGTGATCCATTTTTCGAGAAAATAGAAATATCACACAATCGTTAGCCGACGTAATTGAAAAGGAAAACGTCATCGGCTCTCCACTTCCTAAAGGTGAAAGGACGGGATCATTGATGGAGCTGTCGCTGCGTTGCCAAGTTGGCCAAGGTGCAGGAGTAATTCAGTCGTCTTCAACAATGAGTAATGAGAAAACTTCGCGGCAACTTTCTCGCCACGCGGCGTGGTCGGCGAAATCACGACCGTTGGCACTTGGTTCGATGCAGCATTGTCATTCTCGTCGAAAGTAATAAAAAGCACTAGCGAACGCTTTTGATACTGCGGGCTTGACAAAATTTGAGGTACGTACCGATGAAGCCATGCATCACCAGAGGCCACGGGACAACTATGCATGTCGTCGCAGATATTTGGCGTGATCAAAGTGAATCCCGCGCTCAAGTTCAGAGGAAGAGTTAAAGGGACATCATTTTGTTGACAGGTCGACGCAATCGATGTGTAATACACCGCAGGGTTGTGACGAGCCGCGTACACGCCGCTCGTCACTCCATCACATGGCGAGGGCATTGACTCATCCAAGGCTCGCCAGTTCGTTCCCAATTGCGAAAAAATACTCGGCACGCTGAGAGGGTGTGTGCTCGGTTCCCCATCATCGCTAATTCCTTGCGTGGATCCCGACGTCAGCGCAATGTAGTTAGGCAAACTCGGGTGAGAAGCTGCGTAGTAATGCGTCGCCAAGCCGCACTTTGCCACCAGTTGGTTGAAATACGGGGCTTCGTGAGATCCCACGACCGAATAGCCAACGTTCTCCAGCATTATCCACACCACGTGGGTGTACTGCGTGGTCGTCGCTACGCCGCAGGGTGACGTGGTTGAAATTCGAGAGGTGCTTGCACCGCTCGACGTGGAAATTGGAGCAACCAGCATCAAGGCGATGGCGGCCAGTGCACCGACTAACTTTCGAAGTTTCATAGTCCTATTCTTGCTTCCTGCGCCGAGCAGTGTGTAAGTTTTCTACGACTCATCACGGAAGAAACAGACCGCTCACGTCACTGCGGGGCTCGGAGAATCGTCACTTGTGCCGTCCGTCGTCTCCGAAAACCGAGATCCTCATAGATGGCAATTGCCCGTGCATTGCTCGCGGACGCCTGCAGCATCGGTATCCTTCCAACTTGACTGATCAAGGCAATTTGTGCCGTCACGAGTGCGCGAGCAAGTCCCTGACCTACGAAATCGCCATCGGTGCACACCGCGCTGATCTCAACGTATTCGTTGGTCTGAGCTCGCTGTCCGGCCATTGCTATGAGTTGACCCTCACTTCGGACTCCTAGATACACACCAAGTTCGCTCGTTCGAGCAAGAAATGGTCCAGGCTTTTCCCTTTGTGTGAGTTCCAGCATTGACGAAACGTCGTCGGGTCCGAGCACCTCAACGCGAGAATCCACCTTCAAGGTCTCATTTACTCGAGCAAGCATTTGAACAGCGTCGACTTGTACGAGTACTTCCCAGTTGGCGGGCAGTTTTACGTCACCTCGAAAAAGCGTCGCGGTACCGCCGGGACCAACAACGTCACGAAGGGCCGCAAAATTCTCGATTCCATATTCGTCGGGCAATGCGCTGAAGGGAGTGACCTCAGTCAAATAACGGCGGGCCAGGTCACTTCCTTCACCAAATTCCTGTTGTGGACCGGTGAGGGCGTGCCAAAACATATTGTCGAGAGTTTCCATCGCGAGATCCATTCAAGGTTTCGAGCGCTTCTCTAACTAGAGGCACCAACAGTGCGTCAGCCTACCGAAAGGGGTTCCTCGAACATCCGTCCTACTATCGTCATCAACGAATTGGAGGACGTCATGATCACTGTTTTTCCTGCACGTGACGTCATAACGCTCGACCCATCAAATCCGAGCGCCGACTGCGTCGCTGTAGATGAAGGAAAAATTCTCCACGTTGCTCGACGAAGCGACGTGCGAAATTGGCTCACCGGTCGTGAATTCCTTGAGGACGACCGCTTCGAAGACGCCATTCTCGTTCCAGGCTTCATTGAAGCGCACGGCCACGTTTCCGGCGACGGTGCCTTGTCGTCTCGTCCCTGGCTCGGCTACGACGAACGCCAACGTCCCGACGGCACTGTCGCTCAGGCGTGTCGCTCCATTGATGACGTCGTGGAGCGATTACAACAAGCTCTTAACGAATTCAAGGGCAGTCAATTGGTGGGCGTCGGTTTCGATCCCGTCTTCTTGGACCGAGCACTCAACCGTCACGATCTCGACCGCGTGAGTACCTCCGTCGAGGTCGTAGTCGTGAACGCCAGCGCCCACCTTGCTTACGCCAACTCAGTGGCGCTGAGTGCCCACGGCGTTGATAAGGAAACGTCGGTGCCCGGCGTCATCAAGGATCAAGATGGCGAGCCGAACGGCGAACTCCACGAGCGAGCCATGGGCCTCGTGCTTGATCTCACGGCCATCCTCGGCGATCCCGAGTTGGATACCCGAGCCGGTGTGGAGCTGGCGCGACGAGCCGGCGTCACCACCGTTTCTGACCTCGCGTGCTTCGCACTGGGCAACGGCTTTAACCAACTTCGCAGCATGGCTTCGTCAAATGAACTCCCGGCGCGCTTTGCGTATTCACCACTCGTAGAAGCCCTCAGCCAAGCCTTGGGTGACGGTCTCGTCGGATACCTCGAAGAACAACGCAATCTCGACACGGAATGCTTTTTCATGGGCCCGTGCAAACTCATAACCGACGGATCCATTCAAGGATTCACCGCGGCACTCGGTTGGCCGGGCTACTGCAGTGGACACGATGACCTCGCCCAGTTACTACTCGACGCCAGCGCGATTATTCGACTCGCGGGTCCTTTGCACGAGGCAGGATTCCAACTCGCCCTTCACACCAATGGTGACCTTGCGACAGAGGCCGCCCTCGACGCCATTGAACAAATGCTCGAACAACATCCGCGCTTTCGACACGGTCACCGTCTCGAACACTGCCAGATGGCCTCGCGGGCGCAACTCGTTCGAATGGCGCAACTCGGTATCGGCGTCAATCTCTTCATTAATCACGTCTACTACTGGGGCGACATTCATCGGTCTCGCACTATGGGACCCGACCGTGCTCGGCGAATGGACGGGGTAGCGAGTGCGCTTCGCGAAGGCCTCAACGTGGCGGTCCACAGCGATCATCCGGTCACACCCATCAATCCTCTGTTTTCGATGTGGGTCGCACGATCTCGAAAAACACGGTCGGGTTTTGTTCTCGGAGAAGAAGAGCGTGTCAGCGCTCACCAGGCTCTCGAGGCAGTAACGCTCGGTCCGGCGCGACTGCTTAGAAAAGAAGCGGTACTGGGCTCATTGGAAGTTGGAAAGTTTGCCGACTTCACGGCTCTGAGTGGTGACCCCCTACAGGAGGACGCGGACGCTCTCCTGGAACTGAAGGTTCTTGAAACAGTGGTCGGGGGAATCCCCACGGGCGCACTGCGCTAGTAAGAAAGAAGCGACAGCCTTTCTCGGTTACTGCGCGCATCAATGTTGTCACCAAGACTATTTGAATGTTCGATGAGGCGTAGTGCCAGAATACGAATATGGACGATTACGTTGCGATCAACAAAGCGAACTGGAATAGTCGCGTCGAATATCACCTTCAAGGATATGACCTAGACAAGTTTCGAGCGAGTGCCGAGTTCATCTCTGACGTCGTGCGATTTGATCAAGTTCGCCTCGGAGACATCGAGGGCCTTGACGTGGTTCATCTGCAATGTCACATTGGTACTGACACCATTTCACTGAGCCGTCTTGGAGCAAAGTCGGTGACGGGACTCGACTTTTCACCGGCGGCAATTGCTGCCGCTCGAGCGTTAGCGGTCGAACTAAAAGCTTCCATTGATTATGTCGAAAGCAACGTCTACGACGCCATTGATGCGTTGGGTTCGGAACAATTTGATCTCGTTTATACGGGAGTCGGGGCATTGTGTTGGTTGCCCTCTGTCGCTAAATGGGCACAAACAGTGGAGGGTCTCCTTCGCCCCGGCGGCCGACTCTTCATACGAGAAGGTCACCCGATGCTCTGGGCGCTCTCGGAACCCCGCCCCGATGGTCTCATCACCCTTGACTATCCGTATTTTGAAACGGACGGTACACCATTTTCGGACACGCACAGTTATGTCGAGCACGAGGGCGAACTCAGTTCACCAGAGACGATTGGCTTTAATCACGGCATTGGAGAAATCCTGACCGCAGTATCTAACGCCGGACTTATACTCACAAGTTTTGAAGAACACGACACCATTCCATGGAATGCCTTTGACGAGGGGATGGTGGAACTTGAACACGGCGAGTTTCGACTTCGAGAATCACCGGAACGTCTCGCTGCTTCGTATACGCTCCAAGCGAGCAAGCCGACCTAAACGCTGCTCGTGGAACGGACCTGGACCACGCGTGCGCAAAGAAGGTCCCAAGGCAATCGCCAAAGCGACCGTTACATCGACATGTTGGGCATATCGAAGTGCAGGCCTTTCGGAGCTTTTATGACGTGCGCTACGACGAATGACGTTCGCGCTTTGGCGTAGTTTGTCCACTTCACTTCCAATCGAACTGTTTGGCCAATTTTTAAGGACTTGCGCAGTAGCGAAAGCATCGCCCCCTGGTTCTCAAATCCCAAGTGCAGCGTCGCGTGAGGCGAAATAGAAATATTCGAGAGCAAGCGCATCACGTATGATCCACGACGCAAATTTGTATCGAAAAAAAGCATTCCCATCGCGGCACTAGGGGACATGACGCTTACCAATGAAATGGGTGAGTCGCCAACATTCTTCACCGTCAGTGAAACGGCGGATTCGCCATTGGCGGAAGTGGCCGTGACCGTAGCGTTGCTAAGGAGCAAGGTCGAAGCTGGAGTGGCGCCGACGCCGGCGGGCAACAAGAGAACGAGGCCAAAAACGAGCACCGCGAAAATCCGCTTCATGAAGACATCGTAGTTTTGGCGCCGCCTCCCCTTTCGAGCGTCTCGAAAGGGGAGACGTTACGCGGAGTTTCGTTCCGGCTATTTTCCCGATGCCGATTCCCGTCAAAGGCCGGCGAATTTACCCAATCAGTTGGCCAGGATGGCTCGTGCACACTTCGCGCCACTAGCCAACGCCCCTTGAATGGAAGGCGTTTCCAAATAATCTCCGGCGCAGTAGACACCGTTACGAACGTTGGCACGTCGCAGCGTCAACGGAGGAGCTGCGGCGGGAAGTGCCAAAGGAACTACCGACGTCGTGATGAGTTGAACGTCCGAAGAATTGACGTCGTACATTTTGGCGACGCTCGTACGGGCGCGATTTTCAAATTCGGTGGTGGGACGATCTCCGTTCATCGGCGCAGCTACCAAGGATCTAGTCGCTGGACTGCGCTCGGGAGCCTTCGAGGAGAGATCGAGAGCGCTACTAAGGAGTCGGTCGTCAAGGTCAATTCGCAAGCCACTCGAATTCTCAAGCTTGGGTAGCGACCACCACCAAGTGGTTTGGGAATGCCAACGTGGCAACGTTGAACCCACGAGCAACTGTGCCGTGTTTCCGTCTGTCGCGACCACAACGCTCTTGGCGGTTAACGATCCCTCGGCCGTTACCACCGCTGTTGGACCTACCGATTGCACATTCGTATTGAAGTGAATCGTGGTCATAGATAATTGGTCCGCGAAGGCAGCCGCCAGCGCCTCAATTCCCAATGGATGAGTACCGGGACTTCCTTGCGCGAAACTTTTCAGAAGTAGCCGGGTGTAATTCCACGAAGAGGAAAGCTCATCGTCAAGCAGGATTCCTCTGAGAAAAGGCTGGAACAGGTCCTCAATTGCCGACATCGAAATTCCAGAAGTTATAAGTCCTTCCTTGGCGCTCATATCTTCCTGCGCCACAATATTTCGCGCAGATGACAAAAGGGACTTTCCAAACAGCGAACTGAGTTTCAGTGCGTCCGAAATCGCTAAGGGGCTTTTGAAAAATCCTCGTAGCGACGACAGAGGATGTTTGCGCGGATCAGCAAGTTCATACGACTCCGTTCCATTTTGAAATCGAATCGTTGAATCGAAGGACCGCAAATCGAAATTCTTGAGGACACCCGAAGAGACAATCTCGGGATACGAAGGATTCACCAATTGAAAACCTTCATCAATGACGTAGTCATCAATTCTGAAGGAGTGAAGACGACCTCCGACGTAGTCACTCCTTTCTACGAGGGAAACTGTTTTGCCGTGGTCATTGAGAATCTTCGCGCACCGAAGTCCGGCAAGACCGGCTCCAACAATGATGACGTCAACATCATCAGTTTCTAGAGGATTCACGAAATTGAGGTTACCTACTGGTGACTGAATTGCAGTTCGCGAAATGCGGTGAAGTCAATGAAGGACCTGGCGTTACTTCGAGTTCGCTGCATTGAGTTTTGCTGCAGCGCGAACGAGCGCCTTCAGCGCCTTGGCATCAATTTTCTCACCTTCGCGAAAATCAATGGCTCGACGAACGCGACCTTCGAGACTGGAGTTGAACAATCCAGCCGGATCTTCCAACGATGCCCCTTTGGCGAACGTTGCTTTCACCACGTTCTTGTACGTTTCACCTGTGCAGATAATGCCATCGTGAGACCAGACCGGAATATTCCACTTCCACTCTTCCACGACGTTGGGAATCGCTTCCTTTATAAGCGCCCGGATCAGAGCCAACGTTTCGCCCCGCCATCCACTCAATTCTTTTATCCTCTCGTCAATCTTTTGAGAAGGAGAGTCACCTTTGGTTTCTGACTTATTCATTGATGGCGAAGTATATGGTCATTTTCGGCATCGCTAACATTTCATCGTGGAATTCGAATTCACTGGCGTGCTCTGGTACTGGAAGGGTCCGGCGCCCTTTCATTTCGTCAGTGTTCCCAAAGACGAATCGGCTGAAATTGCAGCAGTAGCGGCGTCGGTTACCTATGGCTGGGGAATGATCCCTGTGGAGGCAGTCATAGGCGAGACCATATGGATGACTTCGCTTTTTCCCAAAGGCGACATCTACATCGTGCCCATCAAGAAATCAGTTCGCGACACCGAAGATCTCCAGCTTGAGGAATCCATAACCATCAAACTCCGTCTATCTAACTAACGACAATCTCTCCAATTAGGGAACAAGTCGATTGAGATCTGGACTGAGGCTCCGGCCGACATCGGGCAATCGTCCAAAAACTCCTTATCCACACCCTCCACTGCCCCGATTGCCTCATTGGCCAGCTTCGCCCCAGCAGGTGTTGCTCGTTGGAAGAAAGCTCGACCGTCCTGTGGTTGGGCGAGTCGTGCAACGAGCCCGTGGCACACATTCGCCACGGGCTTGCTGCGACCGTCGTTGAAGGCCTTATTTACGCTGCTTTATTGGTGAGCAGATTCCAGCCGAAGTGCACATTGGAAGTTGATCCACTGTTGTAATCGAAGGTGATTTTTTGGAAGTTGAACGATATGGACTCGGACGGGACGTCGTCACTTGTAACCGACTCGGACGGGATCTCGTCACTTGTCTCAGAGCATGAGGCAATGTGGGCATTCGTAAGGGTGTAAGTGCCGTACGTTGTGTAATCGGCCACGCCTGTCGAACCAGCCTGTCCGGGAACGTCGAGATAGAGATAGACGGTGCCCAGGTTTTGATTAGAAGCACAAGCTTGAAAGAGATTCGGTGACGAGATATCAATCTTCTTCGTTATTGAGAAGTCCTGAAAGTTAACCTTCCCAGTGCCACTTCCTTTGGCAGTTGAGACAGAATTCGATGCTCCCCAAGAAAATGAGCTGATTTCAATACTGGTTGGCGGATGATTCGAAACCGAACCATCGCCGGGAATGGCAGGTCCGCCCCCAATGCCTGGAATGTCGAGCGTCAACACCGTCCCGGCCGGTAGCGCTGATTGCGGTTTGAGCGCGGCGCCGGCTTGGTGAGATGAGGACGATGTGACGAACGCCAAAGTAATGGCCGCAAGTAGTGCCAACGCAATAATTCCGATTAGTGAAACGCGGGCTCTTGGAAAAGTCATTGCCGAACGTGAATGAACCGTATTCATTTTGAAACCCCCTGTAGGTCGACGTTTCACGCCGATAGGGCGAATCTACGACTGCAGCCGGGCGGAGGCCATGGCTACCACTTGTGAATTTGCTGAGACCACTTGATCAGGTATTTAATTCGGTGGTGACTCGAAAATTAGACAAAACGGGGAAAAATCCCTACGAGACGAGGGCCTCTCGCTCATCGAGGAACGACCACCACGCGTCAGCGACGAGCCCCACACCTTCGCGAACGGTCTCGCGTTCAGGATCCAATTCGGCGAGTGCGTCGAGAGTCCAGTTGGCATGATTGTCTTCAAGTTCACCGTGAAGTTGCCAAAACGTCACGTCCTCTTCACTCACGCCGTAGTGCCGACGTAATCCCTCGGCTTTGGATACCGCGATGGGGGCACCTTGCGACTCGTAGGCCAAAAGACCCGCGAGTCCCCATTCGACTCCACGAGAAAGCACATCGTCGTAGGTGCCAATAAGTGCAGACATCGCCGGCGAGATTGCCGCGTCGTCAGCACCCAAGGCCATCGCAAACCTCTGGAAGAGTTCGATATGACTAGGTGGACCAACCTCGTCGGCCAAATTTTCCTGCACCAAATCTTTGGCCCTACCATTAGGCAATATTTTCGCAAGTTTAGAAAGGAATTCTGGAAGCATGCGCTCGAAATAGCGATACTGCTCGGCGTACAACTTCAATTCCCCCTCGTGCAATTCGCCCGCTTCCCACCTTTTATAAAACGGGTGGCTAAGTAGTTGGCGACTTTGCAGCGTCTCTAATAAAACGTCCTGTACAGATGTGGTCATCACCAAAACGTAGCAGCGGGCAATATTCAAGGTGAACATGCCCGCCGCGAGCGCTTCAATACGTACGCCTCGAGTTACGAGGTTGGTGGTGTCTCTTCAGCGAGCAGCAAGTACATCTGTCGACGCAGTTCCGTTATGAGCTTTTCGGCTCGAACTTTCTGGTCGGCCGTACCCGCTTCGGCGACTTGGCGAACCGCCGTCATCACGTGGCGCATAGCCAAGCGAAGCGCCACGTCTTGATCGGCCCCGTTCATCAGGGTCTCCCAAGGTGCCTTCGTCGCTGGTTGTTTCGCTAACTCGGCGCGACCTTCGTCGGTCAGTGTGAACTGACGGCGTCCATCGTTGGTTAATGACTTCACCAGTCCTTGATCTTCGAGGAGTTGCAATGCGGGGTAGAGCGAGCCGGGACTCGGGCGCCACATACCTTGTGTGCGCTCGGAGAGTTCCTGCATCATCTCGTAGCCGTGCATGGGTCGTTCGCTGAGCAGTGCCAGCACCGCGAGACGAACGTCACCCCTTCGACCTCTTCGGCCTCGAAACGACGGACCGCGTTCGCCGTCACCGTGCATTCCGCCGTGATGGCCGTTTCGACCGTGGCGGGGACCTCGGTGACTTCCCGGACCGTGTTCTTCGTTGTTTTCAATAAATTGTCGACGCCCCATTGGCGATCGATCAAAATCACGATTTCTCATGTTCGTATCCTTTCGATAGTTACGTGACTATAACGATACATCGGTAACTGTCGATTGTCAAGTACTAATTTTGTCGCAGTTTTCTGTGTTTTCAGCAACTTGCGGCAATTGACGGCGATTTCTATAGGTCGGGGAGCGAGAAATCGAGGCTCGGAATATCCGTGCCGCCATCAATTTCGAGGACCTTGCCGGTCAAATAGGCGCCCGCCGGCGACGCCAGATAAATCACACCGGCGGCGATTTCCTCGGCGTCAGCAATACGGTGCAGTGGGGTGAGCCCTTCCATCATTGATTTCAGTTCAGGTGTGGACGTCACAATTTCGACGGCCGACGTTGCAGTGGAACCAGCGGCGATGGCGTTCACCATAATTTTCGGCGCAAGGTCTTTTGAAAGAAGCCGCGTGTAGTGCGAGAGTGCCGCCTTTGCGGTGCCGTAGGCCAAATAACCCCGACCGGCGAGTCGCCCCATCGCCGACGAGATGTTGATGATGGATCCGCTGCCCTGTTCGAGCATCAGCGGCACGGCCGCGAGGTTGAGGGCGTGAGCCGTCGTTACGTTGAAGTGAAAGGCTTCTTCAAAATATTCCGGCGAGGTGTCAAAGAAAGGAAGCGGAATAGTGCCGCCGACATTATTTACGACGACATCGAGACGCCCAAACTCGTCCTTCGCAACTGTCGCCAGAGATCGAACAACATCGAGATCCGTAAGGTCGCCGGCAATTGTCACGGCTCGACGACCCGTCGCGGCGACCAGCCCGGCCACTGTGTCGAGGTCGGATTGTGTTCGAGATGCAATCACCACGTCAGCACCACATTCGGCTAACGCCACCGCGCTCGCAGCGCCAATGCCGCGACCGGCTCCAGTTATGACGGCAACTTTGCCGTCGAGACGAAAGAGGTCAAGAATCACGGAAATCTCCTAAGAATTGGTTGGGTTTGTCACCGCACTTATGGCGAGAACCTTTCGATACTAAGTTGCCTCGACGCTCACGCGCACATTCACACCAATGTCAGTGATGTAAATGAAATGAATCAACAACTACCGGCAGGACCTGGATATCCCGAGCCATTGGCGAAGGCATAAATCTGTCCATTTTTCCCCGTTGCCTGATATTGACCTAGGTGAATGAAGTACCAGCCACCACGCCATGAGATTATTGACAGCACACCAACGGATTCGGTGACCTTGCCGTAGGCGAAAACGAATCGAACGCCGGGCAGATGCCAGTACCCAACTTTGTTGTAACACGCCTCGATCGGAATCCATTGGACGTCGTTGGGACTCGTCAATATTCCCCTCAATACGGGTTTTCCCTTTTGCAGCAGGAACGTCCGATACGTGCCGATGTCTAGATTGAAGAGATAACGAAGGCGATAGACGTAATCGCTCGCGGGATAGGGCTCGTCCTTCACCTGAATATATGCTTGTTCGGGAAACATCAAGCGATCGGCGGCGACCACATTGTTCGAAAGAATGTCGCGCCATAACTTAGTCATGATGACGTAAAGATCGCTTCCCCCCTTCGTCGAAATCGAAGGCTGGACTGACGTTTGAGGAAGCAAACCTGGATTAATCGTGGTGGTCGTGACACTTTTCTTTTCGGTCGTCGAAGAGGCGTGAGCCGTGACGCTAAAGCTGAGAAAGGCAACAAGTGTCGCCAAGGTTGTGCGCCAGAGACGCGAACTTAAAACCACCGAAAGAAGCCAGTTTTGGTGGGGCGGGACCGTGTTCATTTTTATATATGACGACATCATTTATCGACCGTGCACTTAGACGGAATCGAGACGCGCGGAGAATTTGTTTTCGTACGATTCGTCGCTCACGGAAATGTCGTACCAGGAATAAAAATCCTCTCGTCCCCGTCGCCGTGCTTCAAGGTGCTGAGGGTGGCGTGCCCAAGTACTTTGACTCTCAGCACCGGCGAATCGCACAATGGTGACTCGTTCTCCGTCACTTGACACGTACGATTTTTGATCAATAAAGCCTTCAACGGCGCAAACAAGATCGGCCATTTCTTGGGCAACTAGCTCGTAGGCGGCTTCAACATTTTCGCGAAGCCGACTGCGAAACACCGTCACTATGGTCATGCGCCAACGTACCAAAGCCTCTCAGTAATTAGCAGTCGCAACGTCGCCGCAACCAGTGCAGCCTCTCAGAAAAAAAATGAACGACCACGGTAGGCTCGTCGGAATGCATTCCCTCTATGCCGTCTTCATTACCGCTGGTGCCTTCGGCGCTCTGGCCTGGATTGCCTCACTCATCACTGGCGATACGTCGTGGATTGACCGTCTTTGGTCGATCGTTCCTGTTGTCTACGTATGGGAGTTTGCGGGCTTCGCCCATTTTTCAAACGCCCGACTTGATGTGATGGCTTCGGTCGTGACTGTTTGGGGGGCGCGACTCACGTTCAACTTTGCTCGAAGGGGTGGCTACAGCGGTGTCGAAGATTATCGCTGGGCCGTTTTACGCGCCCGAATGACCGGTTGGCAATTCCAACTCTTCAACTTGTTTTTCATCGTCATCTACCAAAGTGCGATTCTCGTATTAATTTCGCTGCCCGCGTGGACCGCTTATGAAAATCGAGGCACCAGCTTCAATTTTCTCGATGTGCTGTTGGCCGTTATTTTTCTTACCTGCACCTTGGGAGAAACCGTGGCCGACCAACAGCAGTGGAACTTCCAGCAAGGAAAGTACGCAGAAATCGCCGCTGGCCGCACGCCCCAGGTCCAATTCGTTCAGACCGGCCTGTTTCGATTTTCGCGCCACCCCAATTACTTCTTCGATCAAGCTCAATTTTGGGTTTTGTTCCTCATGGGAACAGTGGCGGCCACATCAATTTTTCAGTGGACCGTCGCTGGGCCTCTTCTCTTGAGCGCACTCTTCATTGGTTCAACCAGATTTACTGAGGGAATCACCCTTTCGAAATACCCCGAGTACTCGTTGTACCAGGCTCGTACGTCGCCGGTTATCCCTTGGTTCGCCGGCGGTCCGGCCGAACCCGTGCACGTCTCGCAAGCTCTTTAGAACGTGTGGGCGTGGCGCCAAGGTTTGTGCCACAGTAGAAAACGAACGCTCCTTAGGTGTAACTCCGGGTGTGCTTCACCTTCAACGTTTCTTGAGCAAAGAGAGTCCAATGATTGAAATAACCACTACCGACAATGTTGGACTCATAACGCTTGCTCGGCCCGAAGCGCGAAACGCGCTGACGGGGGCCATGATGCGAGACCTTGCCAACGCGGTGCGCGCGTTTGACGACAATGAGGCCATCGGGGCAATCGTTCTGACGGGTAAAGACCCAGCGTTCTGTGCGGGACTTGACCTTCGCGATTTGGCAACGACGTATCAGGACATCCAATTGGCGTCCGAGACAACAACTGCGCAGCGAGGACTCTTGCCCGCTGCATCCAAGCCCATCATCGCCGCCGTCAACGGACCCGCGGTGACCGGTGGGCTCGAATTGGCTCTCGGATGCGACTGGATGATTGCCTCACGCGAGCACGCCACTTTTGCTGACACGCACGCCCGGGTTGGCGTCATGCCTGGCGGCGGCATGACGATCCGTCTGCCACAGCTCATTGGCATCAATCGCGCTCGACAGATGTCCTTTACAGGCAACTTCATCGGCGCCGCCACTGCCTACGAATGGGGTCTCGTCAACGAAATTTGCGATCACGAGGCACTACTCCCGCGAGCATTTGCACTGGCGGGCGCAATCAACGAATCGCGCACCCACGTCGTGCGCGAACTTCGCACCATGTACGAGACCTTGGCACTTCGAAGTGATGACGATGTCTACAAAGAAGAGGCACGGTGGAGTCGAAAGTGGATGCACGACAATTTTGACGGTGCTTCGTTCAATAATCAACGAGAAAACATCATTGCTCGAGGAAGTTCGCAGCAGTAACGGCTGAATACCATCAATTTTCGGACCGGACTAAAATCGATCCGTGAAGCAGCCAAAGGTCATACTCTTTTATCGCTTTACGCCGATTGCTGATCCCGAGGCCATACGCCTTTGGCAACGAGCCCTCTGTGAACACTTGGATCTCAAGGGACGCATCATTATCTCGAGGGACGGCATCAACGGGACTCTGGGAGGCGAAATGACTAATCTCACTCGCTATGTTCGCCTCACGCGTGAATGGCCGGGATTCAAGCGAATTGATTTCAAGTGGTCCGATGGTACCGGGGAAGATTTTCCTCGACTTCGCATTCGCGTGCGCGACGAGATTGTTTCGTTCGGGGCCCCGGGTGAACTCGTCGTTGACCACAACGGGGTCGTTGGTGGTGGCGCACATCTGCGGCCCAAAGATGTCCATCAACTCGTCGAAGAACGCGGGGACGACGTGGTGTTCTTTGACGGAAGAAACGCTTTCGAGGCGGCCATTGGCCAATTCAAGAATGCGGTCGTACCAAACGTCAAGACAACAAGAGAATTTGTCGGCGAGCTCGACAGTGGCAAGTACGACCATCTAAAGGACAAGGCAATTGTCACGTACTGCACGGGTGGCATTCGTTGCGAGGTTCTTTCCGCCATCATGAAGCGACGCGGATTTACCGAGGTCTACCAAATGGATGGTGGCGTCGTTCGGTACGGAGAGGAATTTGGCGACGACGGGCTCTGGGAGGGCTCGCTGTACATATTTGATTCGCGAATGAACCACACGTTTAGCCCACACGCCAAGGTCATTGGGACTTGCGAACGATGCCACGCCCCCACTAGCCAGTTCCACAACTGCGCCAATCTGGCGTGTCGAAAATTGATCCTGCTCTGCGACGCGTGTGCGAAGGACAACATCAGCACTAATTGCTCACCACTGCACGCGGACTATCTCTCGTATGACTCCGTGGTCGGTTAGGACCGAGCACTTTGAGGCTCTTGGGCGCCTCCAAGCGAGTTTGCCAGCTTTTAGTTTGTTTGAACTTCGCCGTCGCCCAGTAATTTGAATCAATGACGTTTCCTCGCCGTAGCGCAATCACGAGAAATTCCTTATACGCGTGAGCGAGAACGAAACGGTCCCGGGTCCCGTAGCGCTCGTTGGTTCTGGCGAATATCTTCCACAGATGGCGGACATCGAGGCCTCCCTGCTCGAAGGGCGACCTTCCATCTACGTGCAACTCGCAACGGCCGCCGTTCCCGATGGACGAACCGTGGTGGAACGCTGGCAAAAACTGGGACAGACACAGGCGGAGCGTCTGGGCGTCACCCCCGTCACCGTGGATGTCAATACGCACGATGAGGCAGACAGTGAGGCGCTCGCCTCAAAGATCGCTGGCGCCGGGTTGATTTATCTCTCAGGCGGAAACCCTGGCTACCTCGCGGACACTCTTCGCGACACGCTCGTGTGGAAGGCAATCGTCGAGGCGTGGCGAAATGGTTCCGCTCTCGCGGGCTGCAGCGCCGGGGCCATGGCGCTCACGTCGTGGGTCCCGTCAATCCGCCATCCGCGCGAAGGTGGAACGCCTGGACTTGGCTTACTCCCGCACCTTCGAGTCATTCCCCACTTCGATGCTTTTTCTGCCCGCATGCCGGACTTCGTCACGAATATCGTGCTTCCCAAGGAATCGGGAATCACGGTTCTTGGTATTGACGAAGAGACCGCCATCGTCGGCGGACCTACGGAGTGGACAGTCAAAGGTCACCAGTCGGTGTGGATTCTCACGAAAGGTTCTCGCGAAGAACTTCCCGTCGGCACCACGTTTACAACGCCCCTTTAATTCGCGGTCTCGCCAAGAATTGCCAGACACATCTCATCGCTGGAGCCGTCTCCCCAGGTAATAAAACGAGGTGGCAAATCTTTGGTTTGGGGAAGCAAGGCTCGAATGTTGGGGTTCCAACTACACGTCACTTGAATCTTGTCGCCCGGACTGACGCTGACCGGTGGCGAGATGTCATATCCCTGCTGGTAATCAAAGTTGTAATTGGTGACGTTGACTAACACCTTGGCGTTAGCCGTTCCAGGATTGAGCGTCAAGGTGAACGTGGCACCGAGCAGATGCATATGCGGCGTGACGCGTCGTATGACGGCCGTGTTCACGACCGGCCACGTACACGAGGTCGAGTCGCCGTAGGCTGGATTCCCACACACTGCGTTGATCAAGTTGACGAAATTCACCTCACCTTGACCAAACCTCTGACCCAAATCAACGAGCGACGCCGCTCGATCACAAAGAGGCCCAGTAACACCCGTCGGACAAGGAATGTTCGGCGGCGCCACGTAATTCACGATGGAGAGTGGCTTTAGCACTGAGTGAGCCGCGGGCACCGTCTTCAGCGTGACCGCGGAATGGTCAGTGGGATTAACACCGTTCGGACCACAATCCACCAAGAGGTTGTAGTGAATTTGCATGATGATCAGTGATCCCGCGGGCAGGGGCATCCCCGTACCGACCGGTTCCACGTCCGTGCCGTGTCCCGGGGCCCACGCCGAGAGCCACGGTGACGACGAAACCTCTGAGATGGTGTTGGAACCATTGAGCTGAGGGGCGCCAAAGCACGTCCAGCCCTTTCCTCCATTGTCCAATGCTTCAGCGGCGGCCACCTGGGCCGGATAGACGAGATACAAAATCGCGTGATGCACCTGTCCGGTGCCGGCCGTGAAAGACGTGGACGTAATCATCTCGTTCGTCGTGTTCTTGGGATTGAGAATCGAGCAGTGGTAGATGTCGGTTCCCAAGGCCGGCTTAATTGGTGTGTACGCGGGCACTTTCAGACTGATGGTCGACGTTGACTTCGTCACGACCGCTAATTTTTCCAGGCGCACCGAATGACTCGTGCGTCCGTGTTTGGAAAGCGTCGAAGCAGTCGCCACCGACGTAATCGACACGGAGGCTCCGAACAAAAGCATCACGAGTAGGACGACAAGAGACTTAGGTGATTGGCGCAACTTTGACACGCTCACCCTCCCCCAGACGAGAGTCGAAGACTTCGACAGACAAAAGCGTAACAGTGCTTAGAGCTTCAAAGCCTTCGTGGCGGCCTCGACACCCTTCGTGAGACAGACCGTGTGCGGTAGATCCTTCGTCGAGTAGCAAATACCGGCGGTAATCATGTTCGCGGTTGCGATAATCGGACGACCGACACTGCTCGACGCACTCGTTAGATCCTTCGCAATTTGCGCCTGCGACAGATTCGCCAGCACCGCGGGCGTAAAGCTCGCGCCGAAAACAAAGGCACGCCCTCCAATTGAAACGAAGGGGATCGAGCCAGCACTACTCGTATAGGGAGACGTATCAAACTTCGAAAACAGCGCGGACTCTTGCGCCGTAGGAGATTGAAATGGCGCGTACGAGGTTCCGGCCGCGTTCAAGTAATTGTGAAATTCTTCGACCGAACTGAACGACAGATAGGGAGAAAGGTACTTTGCCTGAGCGAACGTAAACGATGCCGTGTTTGGATAGATGTCACCCGAGTACGACGAGGTCGTACCGAGGCCTGACCACTTACCAAAGCGACTGAGTGCGACGATCAGCGGCCAACGTTCCGCAGCGCAGAACGGACAAAACTCCGCGCCAATGTAGACAACCCACGGCACCGACACAGCCTTTGAAAGCTTCACGCTCAAAAGTGGCTCGGACTTCAAAATTGTGGGCACTCCCACGGCAGTAGTGTTCGACGTCACGCCGACGGCGTTGAATTCAGCGAGCGATACGCCCGTGAGTTCTTTGAGAATTGTGGCGCTTACCGGTCTAGAACTGTTCGCTAACGAACTTGCGCCAGCGCCGCTCACTTGGCTGCTCACGACAACGGCGGCGCCAATCAAGCCCAATATGGCCAGTGACCGGGTCAAACGGGAGGGTACGCGACGAAGAGAAGAGGACACCAGTCCTCTTTTTCGGCTTTCATTCTGTGTAAGTGACTTCGATGCCACGTAGTTCCTCCGAGCTGAGCGAACACAAACTTAGACGGAATTGGGATGATTCCGACGGCGACAGGCTGAGAAGAAAAGGGGATTCAGTGAGCCAAAAGAGCCGCGACGTGAGCCTTTGTCGAATCAATAAACGGAAATGTCTCCCCACCTTGGCCCACTAGAAGACCGAATTCAGTGCAGCAAAGGCCCACGACCTCGCCCCCGCGTTCACGGCAGTCGTTCGCAATTGATCGAAATTTCTCCCTTGATTCGTCACTCAGAATGCCCTTTGTCAGTTCCTGATAGATCATCGATTGGAGAACTTCAACTTGGTCCGCATTAGGAACTACAACGCGTACGCCAGCCTTTTCTAAATGGTCACGAAAGAAGTTTTCGGTCATGACGTACTTTGTTCCAAGAAGCGAAAGCGATGACGCTCCCATTTTAGAAAGCGCATCGACGATGACGTCGCGCACATCAAGCACCGGAAGAGAGACGGCACTGGCCACGTCCTCATAATTCATGTGCATGGTGTTCGCACCAATAGCGAGAACTGTCGCCCCGCCGGCCTCGAGGCGACGAGCGGAATCGGCCAAGATACGCCCGGTCGTCTCCCAATCACCCGCTTGTTGACACAGCACAATTTCACGAAAATCCAACGAATCAAGAAGAACGCGGGGCTGTTGCCATGGTTCGGACTTCGTAGCCGTCGCTTGGTTGAGCAAGGTGTAATACGACGACGAGGACTCCCACGAAAGTCCACCAATAATTCCAATTCGCTTGGTGGGTGCCTTATTCAGCAACGTGCAACCTCTGATCAAAAAAGTTCAACACGCTTTCGAGAGCTTCCAAAGTCGGAGAGCCTGGGGTGGATCCGAGGTCCTCTGTGAATACAGAGTGCGCGGCCTTCTTATAGCCCCAAGGATTTCCTTCGGAGGAATCAATTTCGACGCCAATAAAAGAATCGCCGAGCTCTTCTCGTAATCGGGCAAAGCGCTCTTCCGGCGCCAACTTGTCCCCAGTAAAGCGGTACGCGAGCACGCAGACCCCATCCTCCGTACGACGTTTCACCTTGGCGAGGTCATCATCGCTGATGCCGAGTTCGCTCTTTGCTTTTTTCCCCACGGGCAACGAGGGCTGGCTTAGAACTGGAGCAACCACAACCGGATCGACCATCATCGCGAGCGCAAAACCACCGGTCAGGCACATACCGATAACACCAACACCGGGTCCACCGTTCTTTTGGTGTTCTGACGTCGCGAGTTCGTTAAGCCACGTCGTGATGGGACTCGCCCTCTTCGTCGCGAGCATCGTGAACTCCCGAGAAACACAAATTTTCGCTAGTGAACGAAACATCTCGCTGTTCGAAGGTACCGCTCCGTCACGACCAAAAAGATGCGGCATCACGACTCGAAATCCCCGTGACGCCACAGTGCGAGCAAAATCCGCCACGAGTGGCGTGATGCCCGGCATTTCACTTAGAACAAGTACCGCTGGCCCACTACCCAAGTAGTAGACATCGCGAGTTCTTCCTTGGGCCCGATACGGCTCCACCGTAAAGTCCGAAAGTACGTCCAACCGATTTATCATGACAGCTCCACTGTTCTTTGCACGCCTTGTGCTTGACCCTCGAAGATTACCGAGACTGCCCAGCGTCGGGCTTGGCATTTGTTCGGACCGCCGTACAACGTGGCCGTATCTTCATGGTTTGAGACAGCGACCTGCAAATTAATGTCGGCTGTTCGCTCTTCAACGAGTCGCTCATACTCAAGCGACATCGGTTCGACGTTGAGCCCGCACTATCCCTACGAGCAGAACAGCGCCGTTATCGAATTTTCAATCGGATCACCGGCACCGATGTCAACCCAGAAACTCTTTCGTTCTCATGGTCGAAAGACGCGCCAGGACAATCTCCTCGTGATTTTGTGCGTGCGAAACGAGCGGTTCAGACGACACAACGACGCCCTTGCGGCCCAATAGAGGAATTCGTAAGGTCGCTCGTTAGGCTCTGTCGATGTCCGCGCAACACGCCACCGAGCCCGTCATTACGACCGAGCGACTTTCGTTGCACCATATTTCTGTGCCGAACTTAATACGGCTGTACGAAAGCCCTGAAAACGCCGACTTCTACGATCCACCAACACTGCAGAATCCCTACCGCGATTTGATTGATGAATCGGGCCCGTTGCAATGGCGCGTTCCCGATGTGCAACGAGATCCCTCACTGAATAAATGGTTCGTTCGCTGGATAGTCCAGCGTGCGGACAACTGCATTGTCGGCAGCACTGCTTTTCATGCTGCGCCCAATGCACTTGGCATGATTGAAATAGGAATTGGCATTCAACCGGCATTCCAGCGGCGCGGTTTCGCTAGGGAAGCTCTTTTGGCCATGTGGCGCTGGGTGATTAATCAAGACGGCGTGTCCACACTTCGCTACACCGTTGATCCTTCCAACACACCGTCCGTTCGAATGATCAATAATTTTGGCTTTCACCACGTTGCCCAACAGATTTACGAAATTGACGGACCGGAGGACGTCTACGAACTCAGTACGTCGGAATTTCGTACAAAATTCTGTTGATTAGTGCTTTTCCAGAAACTGACGAATCTGTATTGCCACCGCAGCCCCTTCGCCGACCGCCGATGCCAATTGCTTCGTTGAGCCACGACGAACGTCACCCGCGGCAAACACTCGTGGCACCGACGTCATAAACATCTCGTCGGTCACCACAAAACCTCGCTCGTCGAGCTTCACCTCGCCGGGTAACCACGACGTATTGGGATCAAGACCAATGAACACGAACGCTCCCGAAGCCGAGTGTTCATACGTTTCCTCGGTGTTGAGATCCTTCAACGTTACGGAGGACAATTTGCCTTCATTATTCGCGTTGAAGGAAACGACCTGCGTATTCAACTTGACCGTCATTCGTGGGTGTGAGAGCACTTTGTCCTGCAGCAACTTGGAGCCCTTTAACGAGTCGCCGTATTCAAACAGCGTGACGTGCTTCGCGAATTGCGTAAGAAACATACCCTCTTCCAGGCCTGAGTTTCCGCCACCAATCACCACCACTTCATCGTCGCCCTTATAAAACGGCCCATCACACGTCGCACAAAAGTGAATGCCCAAACCAATAAGGTCAGCTTCTCCTTGGGCCCCTGTTCGTCGGTACGTCGAACCCGTCGCTACCAACAGCACACGCGCGTCGATGGTCTGTCCGGTACCCGTGAGCACTTGCACGCCAAGAGGCGTTGCCTTAAATCCCTGCACGCTCACCGCTTGGAGCATCTCAACTTCGTAGCGTTCGGCTTGGCGAGCAAAGCGTGACGCGAGTTCCGCTCCCGAAACACCGTCAGGAAATCCAGGGTAATTGTCCAGTCGCTCGGTCACGCCCGCCTGTCCGCCGAGCACAGACTTTTCGATGATGAGCGTTGAGAGATTCTCGCGAGCCGCGTAAATGGCGGTCGTAAGAGCGGTGGGTCCGCCGCCGGCAATGACAATGTCGTAGGACTCCGCCATCGCTTCACGAACGAGACCAAGTTGGTCCGCCAGTTCGTCGTTGCTTGGCTCCGACAAGAACGAACCGTCAGTGAAGATGATTGTCGGAATAATTCGCTTGCCGCCGTTGAGCGTTTCAACTTCTCCAACGGCCTCGGGCGTCACTTCTATGTTGACGTATTCAAAGGGCACACGGTGCTGTGAAAGAAAGGACTTTGAGCGCTGGCAGTCTGGGCACCAGTCAGCCCCAATCAGGCGAATTTGTTCAGTCATCTTCATCTCCCTTGATGGAATGCTCGAACGATAGTCTTCGCCGGCAGAAAAACGTTACGGAGAAAGTGCCCCCGTCAGGCTTCGTCTAGCAATCTGGAACAATTTTTTGACTTTGAATTCCCAGCCCGACAAGATGGCAAGGTGAGCGACTCGATTCCTCGTCCCCAGGTATGGCCACTGCTGCACGCCCGCGACGCGCGAGCAATGATTGCTTTTCTTGAAGAGGCCTTTGGTTTCAAGGCAACAGTCGTGTACGGCGATGGCGACCGCGTCGATCACGCCGAAATCGAATGGCCCTTGGGTGGAGGCATCATGCTCGCGAGTTTCAAGGAGAACAGTGACGAATCGTGGCCCTCTCGACCGGGAGACTTTGGCGCCTACGCGGTGACCGATGAGCCGGATGCTCTGTTTGCGCGGGCCATAGGAGCCGGAGCGCAAATTCTTCGAGAGCCCAATGACACCGACTACGGGTCACGTGAATTCGGTGTTCTCGACCCCGAGGGCAACCGCTGGTCCTTTGGAACGTATCGAGGTGCACCGCGACCTCTCTAAAGGAGTTGGAAGTAACCAAATTTTGGTCGTGCACTAACCTGCAATGACCGTGACCCGCGTCCTCGTCATCGATAATTACGACTCGTTCACTTGGAACTTGGTCCAAGAGATGGGACAGCTCGGCGCGGAACTGGAAGTCGTTCGAAACGACCAGATCACGTTGGATGAAATTGCCGCGAAGAACGTCGACGGCATTGTGCTCTCGCCAGGTCCCGGACGACCCGAGGACGCCGGCATCACCGGTGACGTCATAAAACAACTTGGCTCGACAACGCCCGTTTTTGGCGTCTGTCTCGGACACCAGGCCATTGGTCAAGCGTTCGGCGCAACAATAATTCACGCACCTTCAATTATGCACGGCAAGGTTTCGTTGATCCGTCACGACAATCAGGGTGTTTTCGCGGGTCTTTCAAACCCAATGGTGGCAACGCGCTATCACTCGCTCGTGATTGACCCCGCGACGGTGCCCGACGAACTTGAAGTTACCGCGTGGGTGGACGACGTCATCATGGGTGTTCGTCATCGGACGTTACCCATTGAAGGAGTGCAGTTTCATCCCGAGTCCGTGCTGACCGAAGAAGGTCTTGCGATGCTCGAAAACTTTTTGAGCCGGCTTTAGCCCGGCAGTGCAGGACAGTACGTCAGCGGAACGACGGAATTAAACGGCACCGACGA
>Ga0302277_1000458_pt1 | contig 31703 bp, 32 predicted proteins | sample III_Bog_N3_1_FD_198759 | JGI IMG/M metagenome (GOLD analysis project Ga0302277, IMG submission 198759) | Peat permafrost microbial communities from Stordalen Mire near Abisko, Sweden - III_Bog_N3_1 | ecosystem: Environmental > Terrestrial > Soil > Wetlands > Peat | place: Sweden: Abisko... | reverse complement strand
TTGTCTGGAAAAGATGCGGGTGGGCGGGCAGTGACCTGGACGGAGCCCCGCGAGCAACCAGCCCGGATAATCTTCATAATTATTGACACGGATGCCGTGAATTTCCACCATTCCGGCAGCGGATGTTTTAAACAATAAAAACCAACAACCAAACAATATATGCCCATTGCAACCGGATCCCAAGCCCCTGATTTCACCCTGAAATCCAAACAAGCCACCGGCCTGGTGGATGTCACCCTGAGCGCCAATTATGGCGTTGCCAACACGGTGCTCCTGTTTTTCCCGCTGGCGTTCACCAGCGTCTGCACCAAGGAAATGTGCGATCTGACCGCCGGCCTGAACGCCTACCAGGATCTCGGGGCCAAGGTCATCGGCATCAGCGTGGACAGCCCGTTTGCGCAGGACGCCTGGGTGCAGAAAGAGAAAATCGGCATCCCGTTGGTCAGTGATTTGAACAAGGAAGTCACCAAGAAGTATGACGTGCTGTTCCCCCTGCTGGCGGGGGTGGGCGACACCTCCGCCCGGGCCGCTTTTGTGATTGATAAGTCGGGGGTGGTGCGTTACGCCGAACAGACGGCCACGCCCAAGGATCTCCCCAATTTTGAAGCCATCAAGGCCACGCTCGCCACGCTGAAGTAGGCCATTGCCGAATTTCAACCCCTCCGGTCGCCCCTCGGGACGGCCGGAGGGGGTTTTCTTTGGCGGGGGGGCCGTCCGTGCATCCCATGCTGTTGGCTGGGTCGGACAGGGGCGCACTTTTGAACTCGACGATCCCGTGACTGCGGGCTGCACCTTATAGGCATCCTGCGAGAGCCGTAGCGCATCCCGCTTGGCGGGACCAACCTGCTGTATCGCCGATTTCCAAATCGGCAGGCCGTCCAAGGGTCGAATGCGCCAACTTGCGGTACAGTCTGCAGGTTTGTCCCGCAGAGCGGGGACGCCCTGCGGGTGCTGATACAGGAAGAAACCTCTCAGCGAGTGATGGTTTCAGGGTGGGCGACTCTGGCACCCCTTCCGCCGTCGCTGAAGCTATGGCGGACAAGCCGGGGTGCGGTCGGTTTCCGGGCCGGTTCCGGGGGTGTCGCTTCGCTCGACCCCCGGCTACTATCCGGCAACCCTTCCGCCTCCGCCAAGGCTGCGGCGGACCGGCCGGGTTTCGGAACTGACTGCAAGGCAACCACTTCCAGCAGTTGTTTCTTAAGAGCGGGATGCGAGACAGCAGATTTGGAAATCTGCGGTACCAATAAGCCGCCTCGTCCCGGCCGTTGCATTTGAAAACCATAGATGCCGATAAGGTGCAGGACAGGTCGCCACCAAACGCTTTCGGACTCAAAACCGACAACGTCTTCGGGATGCACCGGGGAGGCCATGGTTTTGGCGGCGGTCCGGTGAAATTCGGCTAAAAACACCAATAAAGAGGCTTTTTCCGGGTTTGTCACCTGATTGTGACCGAGCCTTAACCGTCCTGTCATTGTAATAGGCCCCATTATACCTTATTAATTCAAAATGGTGCCGCGTATTTTGATTGTGGACGATGAAGGAGATTTCATTGAGCTGATGAAATTTCGTCTGAACGCTTTGGGCTATGAATATTTGGTGGCCAGCGACGGGGTGCAGGCTTTGAGTCAGGCGCGGCAGTTTAAACCGGATTTGATCCTGCTGGATATCCTGCTGCCGGACCTCGATGGTTTGTCGGTCTGCGAGATCCTGCGGTGCCAGCCGGCCACCAAGAAAATCCCCGTGATTTTCATGAGCGCGCTCACGGGGGACGTCACCCGGCGTTCGGCCGCCCTCAATGCGCAGGACTTTTTCACCAAGCCGCTGGATCTGGCGCGATTGGAACGCCGCATTGCCGATTTGCTGCATCCCGCCCCCGTGGTTAACTGAATTCCGCCCCCTGTTTAAGGGGCGGCTTGCGATCCGGTCCCGCCCGGCCTCCTTTCGGCGGCATGACCCGGGCTCGCGCCTTATAAAAAAGTTCACCCCCTTCGCTTGACACGATGGCCGGAAGGCATCATTTTCCTCTGGCGTTGAAGGAAACACATGAGCGAATCACACAACTTATTCGGGACCCTGCAAAAATTTGAACTCGGTGACGGCCGGCAGGGGAGCTTTTATTCCCTTCCCGCCTTGGAACAAGCGGGCATCGGCCCCGTCTCCAAACTGCCAGTGTCCATTCGGCTGGTGCTGGAATCCGTGCTCCGCAACTGTGACGGGCTGAAAGTCCAGGAAGGCAGCATCCGCGAGCTGGCCAACTGGAAGCCGAACGAAGCCCGCACGGCGGAGATTCCGTTTGTGGTCGCGCGCATCGTCCTCCAGGATTTCACCGGGGTGCCGCTGTTGGTGGACTTGGCGGCCATGCGCACGGCGGTGGCCAAGCTCGGCAAGAATCCCAAGCTCATCGAACCGCTGGTGCCTGTGGACTTGGTGGTGGATCACTCGGTGCAGGTGGATTTCGCCGGGGCCGCCGATTCCATGGCGCGCAACCTCGAGCTCGAATTCTCCCGCAATCGCGAGCGCTATCAATTTCTCAAGTGGGGCATGCAGGCGTTTGACACCTTCAAAGTGGTGCCCCCGGGCATCGGCATTGTCCACCAGGTCAATTTGGAATACCTGGCCAAGGGGGTGTTGGAAGCCAAGGGCGTTTATTATCCCGACACGCTGGTGGGCACCGACTCGCACACCACGATGATCAACGGCATTGGAATTGTCGGTTGGGGGGTCGGGGGCATTGAAGCCGAGGCGGGGATGCTCGGGCAGCCGGTTTATTTCCTCACCCCGGATGTCGTTGGCGTCAACCTCACCGGCACCCTCAAGGAGGGCGTCACGGCGACGGACCTGGCCTTGACCGTCACCCAACTGCTGCGCAAAACGAAGGTGGTGGGCAAGTTTGTGGAATTTTTTGGCACGGGAGCCGCCGCGCTGCCGGTGGTGGATCGCGCCACCATCGCCAACATGGCCCCGGAATATGGCGCCACGATGGGCTTCTTCCCCATTGACGCGGAATGCGTGAATTATCTGCGCGCCACCGGCCGCAGTGAGGCCCACTGCCGGATGTATGAGAATTATTACCGGGCGCAGGGGCTTTGGGGCATTCCCCAGGCCGGTCAGATTGAATATTCCCAGGTGGTGGAACTGGACCTCAGCACGGTCAAACCCAGTGTGGCCGGGCCGAAACGCCCCCAGGACCGCATCGAACTCGGCAGTCTCCGCCGGGAATTTTTCAACGCCATTCAGCGTCCGGTCACCGAAAATGGCTTCGGCAAGACGCGCCAGGCGTTTGGCAAATCGGTCAAAGTGCAGACCGCCAATGGCAAAAAGGCCAGTTTGGGCACCGGCTCAGTGGTGATTGCCGCCATCACCTCCTGCACCAATACCTCCAACCCCAGTGTCATGCTGGCGGCCGGTCTGCTCGCCAAAAAAGCCGTTGAACGCGGACTGCGCGTTAATCCCGCCGTTAAAGCCTCGCTGGCCCCGGGCTCGCGCGTGGTCACGGATTACCTCAAGAAAACCGGGCTTCAGCCTTATCTCAACAAACTGCGGTTCAACACCGTCGGTTACGGCTGCACCACTTGCATCGGCAATTCGGGGCCGCTGGATCCGGCCATTGAGGAAGCCGTGGTGAAGAATGATTTCGTCACCGCCTCCGTCCTGTCCGGCAATCGTAATTTCGAGGCCCGTGTCCACCAGAATGTGAAGTCCAATTTCCTGATGTCGCCGCCCCTCGTCGTCGCCTTCGCCCTCGCCGGCCGCGTGGACATTGATCTGAGTTGCGAACCCATCGGAAAGGGTTCCGACGGCGAAAACGTCTATCTGGCCGACCTCTGGCCCACCTTGCAGGAAGTGCGGGACGCCATGCAATCCGCCCTGAAACCCGAGGTGTTCCACAAGTTGTATAAAAACTTTGCGGCCCAGAATCCCAAGTGGAATGAAATTCCCTCGTCGGTCGGCAATGTTTACGAATGGGACGCCAAAAGCACCTACATTCAGGAACCGCCGTTCTTCCGGAATTTCTCGTTGCAACCCGGCGCCATCGCCCCCATCACCGGGGCCCGGGCTTTGGGCATTTTCGGCGACAGCGTCACCACCGACCACATTTCTCCCGCCGGGGCGATCAAGAAATCATCGCCCGCCGGCAAATTCCTCCTGGAAAACGGCGTCACGGCGGAGGATTTCAACAGCTACGGTTCCCGCCGCGGCAACGACCTCATCATGACGCGCGGCACCTTCGCCAATGTCCGCATCAAGAATCTGATGCTGGCGGGCGAGGAAGGCGGTCACACGTTCGGCCCCGACGGCGTGAAGACCTCCATTTTCGACGCCTCCATGGCCTGGCAAAAACAGGGCACGCCGCTGGTGGTGATTGCCGGGCAGGAATACGGCACCGGTTCCAGTCGCGACTGGGCCGCCAAAGGCACCAACCTGCTGGGGGTCAAAGCCGTCGTGGCGCAAAGTTTCGAGCGCATCCACCGCTCCAACCTGGTGGGCATGGGCGTCTTGCCGCTCCAATTCAAGGAGGGCACCACCGCGCAGACCCTCAAGCTGGACGGCACCGAGGTTTACGACATCATCGGATTGGATGGCGGCATCCAGCCACAGCAAGATTTGACCCTGCGGATCACCCGCAAGGACGGCGCGGTGGAAAACGTCGCCGTGCGCTGCCGGATTGATACGCCCATTGAAATTGACTATTACCAGCATGGCGGCATCCTGCCCTTTGTGCTGCGGCAGTTGGTGGCGGAAGCCTGAGCAACCAACGGATCCGAGTTTATGAAATGCCCACGATGCAACTCCCTCCTCACCGAGGTGGAATATGACGGGGTGGAGGTGGAAGTGTGTTCGGATTGCCGGGGGGAATGGCTGCACGCGGAGGAATTGCAGAAAATTGTGGAACATCACGACCACGTTTTTTCCGCGAAGGAAATCACCTCCCTGGAGGCCGTCAGCAAGCCGGTGCTGGCCGTCGAAGATCAGTCGCGGGACGTTTTGAACTGTCCCTACTGCGAAACCCTTGAAATGGAGCGTTTCAATTATGCGGACACCAGCGGCATCCTGCTGCACAAATGCCTGGAGTGCGGCGGTATCTGGGCCGACAAGGAGCAGCTCGAACGGATCGAGGAACTGGTGGCCGGCTGGAAAGACTGCCTGGCCCAGGACGCGGGCAAATACGCCGTCATCCTCAAAAAAATTGACGCCGAAGAGACCAAGGAATACGACCGGGACGTGAGCCTCTCCCGGTTCGGCTTCGTCAATGCCTTCCTGCGCCGGTTTAGCGAATAGAGGAATGATGTGACGTCGTGGCGGGCCGGTTGCCAGAATTGGAACCATCTGATAGGTTGTGTTTATGCCGATGCTGACGGAACATCGCTTTAAAGTGCAGGAGTATTACCGCATGGCGGAAACGGGTGTGTTGCGCCCGGATGCACGGGTGGAGTTGCTGGAGGGAAGGATCATTGATAGGTCACCCATTGGACCGCTTCACGGCGGCTTGGTTAACCGTTTGATTCGCATCTACACCCAACTTTCCCAGGGCCGCTGGCAGGCCTCCGCCCAGAATCCCCTGCGGCTGGATGATCATTCCGAACCCGAGCCGGATTTCATGTTGCTCAAGCCTTCACCGGATGATTACACGAACCGCCATCCGCGGCCGGACGAGGTGTTTTTGTTGATTGAAGTCTCCGACACCACGCTGGATTATGACCGCGAAGACAAACTACCCGCCTATGGCCGCGCGGGGATTGTCGAGGTGTGGATTGTGAACCTGACCAACACCACCATCGAAGTTTATCGCGACCCGCATTTCACCGGCTATGGCTCCAAAACCATCTTGAGCAGCGGGGACCAGATTGCGCCGCAAGCCTTTCCCGATGCCATGGCCGAAGTGGTGGAATTATTGAAACGGTGAATTAAAAACTCACGGGTTTGCCGGTGCCGCCACCGCCACCACCATTGCGTCCGGGTTCAAATATTTCCGGGCCACCCGTTTGATTTCCTCCAGCGTCACCGCCTCGTATTTGGCGTCGTCCAGTTCGGCGCGCTGGTAGCCCAGTCCGTAGAGTTCGTCCAGCGCGGTGGACGACGCCAGGTGCCCCAGTTCCTGGCGCGCGATTTTTTTCTGCCCGATGATTTTGGCCTTGGCCCGCTTGAGTTCGACCGCCGTCAAGCCCTCGCTGCGCAGCAATTCCGCCTCCCGGAGCAGTTCCTTTTCCACCAACTCCGCCTTCGCGGGTTCGGTGCCGGTATAGAATGCAAAATAGCCCGGGACGGTCCCGGCGAAATTCTGGGCGCCCACATAATACGCCAGCCCCAATTCCTCGCGGATGCGCAGGAACAGTCGCGATCCCAAGTCGCTGCAGGATTCCTGGATCAATTCCAGCGCGAAACGGTCATCGCTGTCCAGCGTGGTGCCGGGAAAGCCCACCACCAGCACCGCCTGTTTCTTATCGCGGATTTCCCGCACGCGCTTGCATTCCTGCAACTCCGGTGGCCGGGGGACCGGCACCGGTTTGACGGAGGATGGCCGCCAGGCCCCAAAATGGCTGTCCACCGCCGCCCGGACCTCCGCCGCTTTCACATCGCCGTAAACGGCCAGCACGCAATTGTCCGGCGTGGCCAGTTGTTGATGGAAAGCGCGCAGGTCGTCCACCGAGATTTTTTCGACCACCGCCTCGGTGCCGAGGGCGTCCAGGCCGTAATTCTGTTCCCCAAACATCGCGCGCCGCATGGCCAGGCTCGCGCTCTTGAGCAGGTCGTCCTTGAGCGCGTGAATGCCGGCGATCTGCACTTCCCCCTCGCGGGCGAGCGCCTCGGCGGGAAACACCGGGTGCAGCAACACATCGGCCAGCAAATCCAGCCCGGCGGCGAAGTCGCCGCTCATCACCTCCACATTCACCCCGAAACTTTGATTCCCCCCGTAACTGTCAATGCTGCCACCGATGGATTCAATTTCCGTGGCGATGCCTTCCGCCGTGCGGCGGCTCGTGCCCTTGAGCAACAGCCGCGCCAGCAACTGCGTGATGCCGTTGTTGGCCGTGGTTTCGGCCAGCACCCCGCCCCGGAACAACGCGCGAAATTCCACGAAGGGCAGGCGGTGGTCCTCTTTCAACAGCAGTGTCAGGCCGTTGGGCAGTTCAATTTTTTGGATGGCCTGGTCGAGGTTCGTTTCCTCGTCGGTGTTCGGTTTGGGCCCGGCACCGGTCGGCAGCAGCGCGTAAAGTGTGCGATTCTCCGCCGTCAAATATTCCCGCGCCACCCGTTGCACTTCCCCCGGCGTGGCGCTTTTGACCGCCGCCAGATAACGTTCGGAGAAATTCAAGTCGCCCGCCGCCAGCCAGTTGCCGCCCAGGTTTTGCGCCTGCCCCTCCATCGTCTTGCGCGTGGAGAGCGTGGCGGAGACAAACTGTTTGACCGCCTTGCTGACCTCCGCCTTGGAAATGGTCGTTTTCACCCGCTCAACCTCCGCCAGGATCGCCTCCCGGGTGGTTGCAAATTGTTCCCCGTCCAACACCGCGCTGATGCCAAACAGACCCGTCTGCCCCGGGTTGTAAGTCCAGGCATCCACCTGATGCACCACGCCCTTGATCTCCCGGACCTGCTGGAACAGGCGCGAACTGCGGCCATTGCCCAGCAACACGCTCAGCACGTCCAGCAACGGTACGTCCGGGTGGCGCATCTCGGGAATGTGCCAGGCAAAATGCAGATGCCCCAGTTCAATCGCGGCCTCCTCCACCACCTCCCGCGCCGCCGTCTGCCGGGGTTCGTCCGGCAGCACGATGGCCGGCAGTGACCGCGCCTTGGTCTTGGCATAGGCCGTCCGGATTTGCGCCACCACGTCCTCCGTCTTGATGTCGCCCGTCACCACATAAAAAACGTTGTTCGGAGCGTATTTCTCCGTGTAGTAATTCCGGATGTCCGCCGGTTTGATCTCGTTGAAAATATCGGGATAGCCGATGATGGTGAAGCGATACGGGCTTTTGGTGTAGGCCACTTCAAACAGCCGGCGGCTGGCGCGGCGGCCGGGATCATCCTGGCCCATGTCCATTTCGCGGCGGATGACGTCCATTTCCTTGGCCAATTCATCCGGTGGCAGCGTGGCGTGCTGCATGATGTCGCACAAGATGTCAATGGCCGTGACGGCCCCGGTGTTGGGCGCGTCAATGTGATAGACCGTGCGGTCAAAGCTGGTGTAGGCGTTCATGTAGCCGCCCGCCTCCTGCACCTCCTGATCAATCCGGCTGCCCGGCCGCGTGGTGGTGCCCTTGAACAGCATGTGCTCCAGCACATGCGAGAGGCCCGCCCCCAGCCAGTGGTCTTCGTGGATGCTGCCGGCCATGCACCAAGCCTGCGCCGACACCACCGGCGCGCTGTGATCCTCGCGCACAATGATCATCAGACCGTTTTCGAGGGTGGTGAACCGGACCCCGGGGGGCAGGGCGGGAATATCGCCGTTGGCAATGGTTTTGGTCATCGTTAATAGAATACGGAACCGCAGGGTAGTCGGAATCGGCCTGTGGGTAAACCAATTTCAAGCCCCGCGCCAGGGCATCCCGAAGTTATGGCCGGGCAAGGTTACCGCCACCACTGCAGCCTCACATCCCCATGATCTCGTAGCCGGCATCCACGTAGAGCACCTGGCCGGTGATGGCGGCCGCGCCGTTGCTGGCCAGGAAGACGCCGGTGGCGCCGAGTTCCTCCGGCAGCACATTCCGCTTGAGCGGCGCGTGCGTCTCGTAATGCTTGAGCATCTCGCCAAAACCGCTGATGCCCCGCGCCGCCAGGGTGTTCACCGGACCGGCGCTGATGCAGTTGACCCGGATTTTTTTCGGCCCCAGATCGTAGGCCAGATAGCGGGTGCTGGCCTCAAGGGCGGCTTTGGCCACGCCCATGACATTGTAATGGGGCACCACCTTTTGCGCCCCGTAATAACTCATGGCCACGATGCTGCCGCCCGCGCTCATCAGCGGCGCGGCGGCGCGCGCCAGCGCCACCAGCGAGTAGGCGCTCACATCGTGCGCCACCCGGAACGCCTCGCGGCTGGTGTTCACAAATTCGCCCTCCAGCGCGTCCTTCGGCGCGTAGGCCACGGAATGGAGGAGCAAGTCAAGCCGGCCCAATTTTTCCCCAACGGTTTTGAAGACCGCGGCAATGTCCTCATCGCGGGTGACATCACAGGGCAGGATCAGCGTGTCCGGCCCGAAGGTGGCGGCCAGTTCCTCCACGTTTTCCCGGAGCCGTTCGCCCTGATAGGTGAAGGCCAGTTTGGCCCCTTCCCGGGCCCAGGCCTGCGCAATGGCCCAGGCAATGGAACGTTTATTGGCAACGCCGAACACAATTCCGGTCTTTCCTTCAAGCAATGGCATAATCAATTGGGTTTAAACTGTTTCGTCGCCGGCATGGTAAAACATTTCCCCGGCTCGTCCAGCCTCGACTAGCGCGGCCCGATCGGATAAATTGCCCGCAATGGATTCAAACACCATCATTAACGGTCTGATTTTTTACATCGGACTGGTCATCTTGCTGACGTTTCACGAATTCGGCCATGCCTGGACCGCCTGGCGGTGCGGGGATGACACCGCCCGCTTGCAGGGGCGGGTGTCGTTGAACCCGCTCGTGCATATTGACCCCATCGGCACGGTGCTGCTGCCGCTCATTATGATCTTCGCCAGCCCGACCGTGGGGCGGTTCCTCGTCGGCTGGGCCAAGCCGGTGCCGGTCAACCCCTACAACCTGGGCAACCCCCGCCGCGATGACATTCTCGTCACCATGGCCGGACCGGGGATGAACCTGGTGCTGGCCGTCCTGCTGGTGGCTTTGGCGAAGGTCGGCCTGTTGCTGCATTCGAATGACCTGACCGACTTGTGCCTCCAGTGGGCTTCGCTCAGCTTGATGCTTTGCTTTTTTAATTTGATCCCCATTCCGCCGCTGGATGGCTCGCATGTGATGCGGGTGGTCACCAACATGACCTATGAGACCTATGCGAACCTGGCGCGATTTGGTTTCATCGCCGTGATTCTCGTGCTGCAAATCCCACTCGTCCGCGAAGCGCTCGGTATCGCCACATACACCACCCTGGCGCTGCTGGCGGGGTTGTTCGGGGTTGGCTGACGGGGGGAGATTTTGAGGAAGATTGATCCGCTCCGTGGCACCGATTCAGAACACCCAAGACTTGGCAAAACACCTGTGAAATCAGGGTTTATTCGCCATTTTTCTCGCCAGCCCAGAGCCTGCGCAGCGCACATCCGAATGGCGGTTGACCACGCCGGGAAAACACTTTAATTTCACGCAATGGCGAAAAAAGACCACGGCGATTTGAATTCATGAAACAAAGGCCATTTGACAGAAGCGAACACATCTACCGCAACGACGCCTTCGTTGAACTCGTAAAAGACGCCGTTCGGTTTTTCAACGGCACACCTGCGCACAGCCTCCCACCGCCTGAGAGTTTCCAAGGGACCGGTGTTTATGCGCTGTACTATACAGGCAAGAATCGGCTTTACACAAAATATGCTGAGTTGAATCGGTTGTCTTACACGGCGGCGATTTATGTCGGGAAAGCCGTGCCAAAAGGCTGGCGACAGGCACGTTCGTCGGACGATCCTCTAAATCAATCACGAGAATTGTTTGGCCGATTGCGTGAGCACAGTCGCGGCATAAAACTGACGTCTGACCTGTCGGTTGAGGACTTTATGTGCCGGTTTGTGATATTCGAACATGCCGGCTCTGACATGATCGGAACCATTGAGGCGGCGCTGATCAAATTAAACAAGCCTTTGTGGAACATGGCAATGGATGGGTTTGGCAATCATGATCCAGGCAGCGGGCGTTATGAACAGGCAAGGTCAGATTGGGACGTGATTCATCCGGGCAGGCGATGGGCATTGAAATGCAACGGCACTCCCAGAAAGCAAAAAGAAATCATTGAAAACATTAACAAACACCTCAAAAAACTCATGGTAAACCAGTGAAATCCTTGGAGATTTTTTCGGGAGCAGGGGGCTTGGCAAAGGGCCTTGAACTGGCTGGCTTTGAACACAGTGCCTTTGTGGAGTTCAATAAGGATGCCTGCGCTACCCTGCGTCGGAATTTTCCGCCGGAAAAAGTATTTGAAGGTGACATTCGCGATTTTGATCTAAACCAACTTTCTGACATCGACGTGGTCGCTGGCGGCCCGCCATGCCAGCCATTTTCCCTGGGCGGCAAGCATGGTGCGAACAACGACTGTCGGGACATGTTTCCTTACGCGATTAAGGCCATTGAAACCCTCACCCCAAAAGCGTTTGTTTTTGAGAACGTCAAAGGCTTGCTTCGGGAGTCGTTTTCCAATTATTTTCGGCACATTATCCTCCGGCTGACTTATCCAGACGCACCGTCGTCCTTGAAGGGCACTTGGGAAGATCATTTTAAATCGCTGCAAAAAATTAAATATGATCGCTACGACGGCATCAAATACCGTGTTAAACAGACCCTCGTGAACTCGGCCGATTACGGCGTTCCGCAGTGCCGAGAACGTGTCGTCATTGTGGGCATCCGGGCTGACATTGATGCAACTTGGGAATTTCCGGCGCCAACCCATAGCGAGGAAAGATTGCTTTGGGATAAATTCGTCACGGGCGCATATTGGGAACGACACAATGTTCCAAAAGCAAACCGCGGACCTTGCGTTAACGGAGCGCTGACGATGGTAAACCAAATGCGGAATTCATTTGGATTTTTTGAGCCCGAGCTTAAAGCGTGGCGTACCGTTAGGGACGCCCTGGACGGCGTCCTTGATCCACGGGTTAAACACGGAATATCCGACCATATTTTTCGTGATGGGGCAAGGTCGTATGCCGGACACACGGGCAGTGAATTGGATTTGCCTGGAAAAACAATCAAAGCAGGTGGTCACGGGGTTCCAGGCGGTGAAAACATGATGCGGTTTCCAGACGGAACGGTGCGTTACTTCACCGTATATGAGGCAAAGCTGATTCAGACTTTTCCCAAGGAATTTGTAATTCTCGGCTCATGGGGCGAAGCCCTGCGACAAATCGGCAACGCCGTTCCGGTTATGCTCGGGGAAAGGGTTGGCAGGGAGCTTTACAAAAAAATAAGACCTGGCGTCGACCGGCTTAGGAATCCAAAAAAACATCATGTGGTGACTTTGGGAAGCGTAGCCCATTAGGATTTCCTGACACGGTCCAAACGCCATCCATTGATGCTAATATCATGCAGAACAAAGTGCATTCCGGTCATAATCGGCGTCCAGCGGATTATCCCAGATTTTCTCAAACGCCGGCTCCGAGAGCCGCGCACAGCCCTCCACCGTCCCGTCGTCGTCCGCATCCGGCACAAGCACGGTGACTTTGTCATTGGGCCTCAAACGGGCCGGTTCATCCAGCACGATAAACTGACCGTCAAAATGTGCATTTAATGACTGCATACCACAACCCCAGGTTTCCATGGGGGCTTTATCAAGTGGAAAACGGCCTCCATGGGTTCGCCGGGCCGCCGACATGCAGAATTAGCTCCCGTTGGCCCGGCTTTTCCGCTATCGTGTCGGGGTCGTTAAAGACATTATTGCATGACACCAAAACTATTTTCCGAACTGGGCCTTTCCCCCGAACTGCTCAAAGCCATCGCCAAACTCGGGTTTGAACAGGCCGCGCCCATTCAAGCCGAGGCCATTCCCCCGCTCATGGCCGGCCGCGATGTCGTGGGCCAGTCGCAGACCGGCTCCGGCAAAACCGCCGCTTTTGGCATTCCCGCCGTCGAAAAAGTGGACGTCGCCAGCCGCGCCACGCAGATTCTCATCCTCTGCCCCACCCGCGAACTGGCCGTGCAGGTTTCCGAAGAGATTCACAAGCTGGCGTTTTTCAAGCGCGGCCTGCACGTCCTGCCGGTCTACGGCGGCCAGTCCTACGACCGCCAGTTGTTCGGCCTGCGCCAGGGCGCGCACATCGTCATCGGCACGCCGGGCCGCGTGATGGACCACATGCGCCGCGGCACCCTGCGGTTTGACGGCTTGAAAATGGTCATTCTGGATGAAGTGGATGTGATGCTCAACATGGGTTTCCGCGACGACATTGAAACCATCCTCCAGGCCACGCCCAAGGAACGCCAGACGGTCTTTTTCTCCGCCACCATCCCCAAACCCATCCAACACCTCATCGAAAAGTATGTGCGGGAACCGCAGCAGGTGCGCATCGAACAAAAGGCGATGACCGTCCCCACGGTCGAGCAGTGTTATTACGAGGTGGACCGGCGGTTTAAAATCGAGTTGCTCGCCCGGCTGATTGATCTGCATGATTTCAAACTCGGCATCGTCTTCTGCAACACCAAGCGCATGGTGGATGATCTGGTGGACGCCCTCAACGCCCAGGGTTATTCCGCCGACCGGCTGCACGGGGACATGACCCAGGCCCAGCGCGACCGTGTGATGATGAAATTCCGCAAGTCCGGCCTCGAATTTTTGGTGGCCACGGATGTGGCGGCGCGCGGGATTGACGTGGACGATGTCGAGGTGGTGTTCAACTATGATCTGCCGTATGACGGCGAGGATTACGTGCATCGCATCGGGCGCACGGGCCGGAAAGGGCGCAGCGGGCGGGCCATCTCCTTCGCCTCCGGCCGCGAGGTCTTCCAAATCCGCAACATCGAACGCTATACAAACATGCGCATTCAACGGGGCAAACCGCCCACGGCGGACGAGGTGCATGAGGCCCGGGCGAATGTGTTTCTGGACAAGTTGCGCCAGACGCTCAAGAGCGGGGAATACAAGAAGCAGGACGCGCTGATCGAGCGCCTCTTGGAGGAGGGGTTTGCCTCCACGGACATCGCCTCCGCCCTGCTCCACCAATTGCAGCATGGCGGCGACGAGGCCGCCGCCGCCGCGCCCCAACGGGAATCGGAACGCCCGAATTTCTCCGCGCCGGGGCCGGAACGCTTTGAGGACCGGCCCCGCTACGAGGACCGGCCGCGCTTCGACCGGCCCGGCCGGCCGGAGCCGCGCGACGATCGCCGCGCCGCGCCGCCCGCGCGCGGGATGCGCCCGGTGGAGCGACCGATCATCCCCAGTTCCGTCAAGCGCCCGCCCTCGGTCCCGGCCAAGCACATCACCCCGCCGGCTCCGGTCGCGCCGGTGGCGGCCACCGTGGTTTCGGCGTCGGCCTCGCCGGCGATCCACCCCGTGGTGACCCCGGTGACTCCGCCCACACAGACGGTGACCGAAGCGGTCAAGCCCGTGACTCCGGCGAAGCCGGCGCCCCCGATCCCCGTGGAGATTCCGGCCCGGGAAGCGGTCGCCTTCAAAGTGGAGCCTCCGGTCAAACCGGTGATTTCCGACGCGCCGCCCCTGGGTAAAACGCCCAAGTCCCTGCGTCCCGAGCGGCCGAATAAAAAAGAACCCTGGCTGGCGGCCAAACCCAAGGTGAGCCGCGCCACGCCGAGCGATCAAACCCGCCTGTGGATGAATCTGGGCGCGGAAATGAACGTGGTCCCCATTGATGTGGTCAACGCCGTGGCCGGCGAAACCGGTCTGCCCGGCAAGGTGGTGGGCACGGTGGATGTGCGGGATCGGCATTTGTTCGTGGATGTCGCCGCCGAACACGCCAACGCCATCATCGCGAAGCTCAATCGCAGCGAAATCAAGGGTCACAAGGTCAAAGTGAAGCTGGCGTAGGCGCGTTTTTTGTAAACGCGCCGGCCAAACCAGAGGCGGCAAACTTATGTTCGTAGCGGCTGGTTTAACCTGGTTTCTTGGGAATTTAACCTGGTTTCTTGGACATTTAGGCTGGTTTCCTGCTGGTTAGGCTGGTCTCCGGCGGGGGGCGGCAGGGTGGCCGGACGAAGATCCCTGGCGGGCCGGGTGGCCGCATGAGGGGTCAATTCCATGACCCCGGCCAGGGCGTCATGGGCCAATTGGCGGATGAGTTGGCGGCGTTCCTGTTGCTGGAGCCAGTGTTGATACCCCCCAAGGTGCCAATTGCTCAAGTTCTGCTGGCGGATGGGGTGGCCATCAAACTGCCGGTGCAGGATGGCCTGCACGGCCGGGAGGGCGTTCAGCCAATGGAGCAGGGTTTCCCCGGTTTCCCCGTCCGCAAGCCGCTGGTTCAATTGCTCCCGCAGGTGGGCGGGGAGGCGTCCGATTTTACCACGATAGATGATGTTCATAATCTGGCCTCCACAATAAGCATGTTTATGCTTTATGTCAATATTTTAATAGCATTTTGCTGCACCTTTAACCCGTGCTGAAACCCCACCGGATGGTTTGTGTAATAGCGGTGGGGTTCAGCGCTGGATCCGCGCGGAGCCGCCTTTGGCGAACGCGCGCACTTGATCCACGGTGGCCATGGTGGTGTCGCCGGGGAAGGTGGTCAGCAGCGCGCCATGCGCCCAGCCCAGGTTCACCGCTTCCTGCGGCGTTTCGCCGTTCAGCAGGCCGTAGAAGAAGCCGGCGGCGTAGCCGTCGCCGCCACCCACACGGTCAATGACGTCAAGTTCGCAGGTGGGGGAGGTGAAGGTTTGACCGTTGACCCAGGCGACCGCGCCCCAACTGTGCCGGTTCGTCGAGTGAACTTCGCGCAGTGTGGTGGCGACGATTTTGATCTGCGGATGCTTCTTGGTGACGTTGGTCATCATGCTGACGAAGGCGCTGGCGTCCAGCTTGGATTTGGCCGCCACTTCGGGTCCGGGGATGCCCAGGCCGAGTTGCAAATCTTCTTCGTTGCCCACGAGGACGTCCACATGCTTGACGATGCGGTCCAGCACGGCCACGGCGCGGTCGTGGCCGCCGACGATGTTCCAGAGTTTGGCGCGGTAGTTGAGGTCGAAGGAGGTGACGGCGCCGGCGGCCTTGGCGGCCTGCAGGGCTTCGATGATGACTTCGGCGGTGGTGGTGGAGAGCGCGGCAAAGATGCCGCCGCTGTGGAACCAACGGACGCCCTGGCTGAAGATTTCGGGCCAGTTGAAGTCGCCGGGCTTGATCTGCGCGGCGGCTTCATTGCAGCGGTTGTAAAAGACGACGGGCGCGCGGACGCCCTGGCCGCGGTCGCTGTAAACGGTGGCCATATTCGGACCGTGGACGCCGTCGTGCTTGAAGTGCTTATACCAGTGCCTCACCCCCATGGCGCGGACGCGTTCGGCGATCAGGTCGCCGATAGGATAATCCACCATGGCGGAGGCGATGCCGGTGCGGAGGCGGAAACAGTCGGACAGGTTGGCGGCGACGTTGAATTCGCCGCCGCTGACGTGAATGTCGCAGTGGGTGGCCTTGCGGAAGGGGATGATGCCCGGGTCCAGACGGTGGACCAACGCGCCCAGGGAAAGGAAGTCGAGGGAGCCCTCGTGACGGATATTCAAACCAGTGCTCATTTTGTATAATAATATTGTTGATAACCGCACGCCGACCACCCGGTTTTCGGGGATGGCGGATTCCGGCGGCGTGGGGGCATGATGCCGGAAACCGGGGGTGTTTGTCTGTAAAAAAACCATCAGACGTTCATCCGGTGGCGGCGGGCAAAATTTCTTTACAATCTTCCGGCGGTGCGGGATGTTTAGCGGGTTATCCGCAGCTTGAAAGTATGTTGTATTTTGAACGTGGCGCCATTAATGACCAGTTGTCAACGGACGATTTGCGCCGGGGCTTGTTCGCGGCCCTGGAGCGGCTCGGTCCGCGCAAAAAGGTGCTGGTGGTGCCGCCGGATTTCACCCGGTTCCATTCCCAAGCCGGCCTGCTGACGCGGTTGGCGCATGATTTTTACGGGGCGGCGCTGACGGACATCCTGCCCGCGCTGGGCACCCACACCGCGATGACGCCGGGGCAGTTGGACGAGATGTTCACGGGGGTGCCGCAGGATTTGTTTCGCGTGCATAATTGGCGCACGGGGGTCACGACGGTGGGCGAAGTGCCGGGGGAATTTGTAAAGCAAGTGTCGGCGGGGGCGGTGGATTTTCCCTGGCCGGCGCAACTGGCGAATTTGATTTGGACCGGCGGCCATGATTTGATTTTGTCCATCGGCCAGGTGGTGCCGCACGAGGTGATCGGCATGGCCAATTACAACAAGAACATTTTTGTGGGCACGGGCGGCCAGGAGGGGATCAACAAGAGTCATTTTGTGGGCGCGGCCTACGGGATGGAACGCATGATGGGCCGCGCGAACACCCCGGTGCGCCAGTTGCTGAATTATGCGTCGGAACATTTCACGAAGCATCTGCCCATTGTGTATGTCCACACCGTGGTGGGCCGGGGCGGGGACGGCCGGCTGGTGGTGCGCGGACTGTATGTCAGTGATGACATCTCCGGTTTTGACCGGGCGGCGGCATTGTCGCTGGAAGTGAATTTTGAAATGTTGGAGGAGCCGCTGAAGAAGGTGGTGGTTTATCTGGATCCATCCGAATTCAAAAGCACCTGGCTGGGCAACAAGAGCATTTACCGCACGCGGATGGCCATGGCGGACGGCGGCGAATTGATCGTGCTGGCGCCGGGGCTGAAAGAGTTCGGCGAGGATCCCGAGATTGACCGCTTGATCCGCAAATACGGTTACCGGGGCACGCCGGCGACGCTGGCGGCCACGAACGCGAACGCGGAATTGCGCGACAACCTGAGCGCGGCCGCGCATTTGATCCACGGTTCGAGCGAGGGGCGTTTCAACATCACCTATTGCCCGGGCCACCTCACGCGGGCGGAAATCGAGCGCGTGAATTTTCAGTATGCGGATTTGCCGGCCATGACCCGGCGTTACAATCCGGCGGAACTCCGGGACGGTTGGAATACCCTGCCCGACGGCGAGCGACTGTTTTACATTTCCAACCCCGCCCTGGGGTTGTGGGCTTATCGCGGAAGATTCGGGAATTAATTTATGAAAAAACCAGCGGATTTGTTTTCACTTGCGGGCCGGGTGGCCGTCGTCATTGGCGGCACGGGCGAACTGTGCGGAGCCATGGCGGAGGGCTTTGCCGCGGCGGGCGCGCGGGTGGCGCTCGTCGGGCGCGATGCCGCCAAAGCCCGGGTGCGCCTGGATCGCATCGCCGCCGCCGGCGGCCAGGCGGAGTTTTTCGCCTGCGACACCACGTCCAAAACGGCTTTGCAAACGCTGCTCGCGGAGGTGGTGGCCAAATTCGGGCCGGTGGATGTTCTGGTGAATGGCGCCGGGGTCAATTCAGCCACGCCGTTCTTCGACATTCCCGAGGCTGAGTTCGATAAAATCATCACCGTGAATTTGAAGGGGCTCGTGCTGGCCTGCCAGGTCTTCGGCAAACACATGGTCGAACGCGGTTCCGGGAGCATCATCAATCTCGGCTCGGCTTCCGGCCTCAACCCGCTGTCACGCGTCTTCACCTATTCGGCCTCGAAGGCGGCGGTGCACAATCTCTCGAAAAATCTGGCCCGCGAATGGGCCACCCAGGGTGTGCGCGTGAACATTCTGGTGCCGGGCTTTTTCCCGGCCGAACAAAACCGCAAGGTGCTCACCCCGGAACGCGTGGCCACGATCATGGCCAAAACCCCCATGAAACGTTTCGGCGAGGCGGCCGAACTGGTCGGGGCCGCCCTCTTGCTGGCCTCCCCGGCGGGCAGTTTTATCACCGGCACCGAGCTGGTGGTGGACGGCGGCTTCGACGCCATGTCCATCTGAGCGGCGGCGGGATTTATCAGTGTGCGGCATTCGGTTTAGTCGTCGCGGAGCGACCAGGTGATGGTAGCCATGTGGCTTCAGCCCATGGAACAAACGCGAACGATCCCCAAGTCGCGGCGCGACGGCTGACAATAGCCCGGCGTTTCAACGCCGGGCAAAATTCCGTGTTGTCAAAGTCCCGAAGGGACGACTGAAATTCATGCCAAACTGCTGGATTATGGCTGTTAACAACCATCCCTGCCGCGATTTACCGGCTGGGAAGCCGCCGGACGCAGAATCTCCGCGCAAACTTCATGAATCTGAAAAAGGACAGTGTCAAGATGCGCCCCGTGCGGGCACGCTGCCTGCGGTTGGAATCTAACCTTGCGTTTACGTCGGACCCCGGCATGTTGTTGGCAACAACTATGAATGCCCCTCCGGTTCCCCCGGCGCTCCAACGCGTGGTCTTCGTCGTGGATGACAACGCCTCCTTTCTGGTTTCCGTGTCCCGGCTGTTGCGGGCGGCGGGGTACACCGTGCAGGCCTTCGGCACGGCGCGGGAATTTCTGGCCCAACTGACGCCCGGGATGCCGGGCTGCGTGGTGGCCGATCTGCAAATGCCCGGGATGAACGGGCTCGAATTGCAGGAGGCGCTGCGGGCTTCGCCCAATCCCCTGCCGGTCGTGTTCATGACCGGCCAGGGCGATATTCCCAGCACCGTGCGGGCCATGCGCCGGGGCGCGGAGGATTTTCTGACCAAGCTCGCGCCCAAGGAAGACTTGCTGGCGGCGGTGGAACGCGCCCTCGAGCGCGACGCCCAGGAGCGGGCGAACCGCCGGCACCGGGAGGGTTTGCTCCACCGGCTGCACCGGTTGAGCGACCGTGAACGCGAGGTGCTCGGCCACGTCGTCCGCGGCAAATTAAACAAACAAATCGCCGCCGATCTGGCCATCAACGAGCGCACCGTGAAACTGCACCGCACCAGCATCACCCGCAAGCTCGAGGTGCAGTCCGTGGCGGAACTCACGCGCCTCACCGAGGAGGCCGGACTGTTTAAAAACCCGGAACCGGAGGCAGGCAACCACTCCTGAAGCGGCCGGCATCCAAAAGGACCAGCGAATTAGTCTCATCTTGGAAGCTGCGCCCGTGGCGTTTCAGCCCAGGCTGGATAAAAAACGGCAGGGAGGGCAAAACGGGACAGCAGAAGGCGGGATGAAATGAAGCCGGGATTTTTTAACAAAAAATCATCGCCGCTGTAAAAATCGCTTGCCAGCCGCCCGCCCGCCTTTATCCTGCCATTCCATCAAGGCCCGTTCGTGAAAACCGGCATTGAATCTGCTCCATCGGGGCAGACGGTTACAGAACAAACAACATTCAATACTCACATCCATGCCCAAATACAAACTCGAATACATCTGGCTGGACGGCTACCAACCCGTCCCCAATCTGCGCGGCAAAACCCAAATCAAGGAATTCAAGGCGTTTCCCAAGCTGGCGGAACTCCCCCTGTGGGGGTTTGACGGCAGTTCCACCCGGCAGGCCGAAGGCCGCACCTCCGACTGCATGCTCAAGCCCGTGGCGGTCTATCCCGACGCCACCCGGGAAAACGGCGTCCTCGTTCTGGCCGAAGTCATGATGCCCGATGGCGTCACGCCCCACCCCTCGAACGGTCGCGCCACGATTTTGGACGACCCGGATGCATGGTTTGGTTTTGAGCAGGAGTATTTCTTATACAAGGACGGGGCGCCGCTGGGCTTCCCGCCGGGCGGGGGTTTTCCGGCCCCGCAGGGGGAATACTATACGGGCGTGGGCTACAAGAACGTGGGTTGCATCGCCCGTGAGATTGTGGACAAGCATCTGGACCTGTGTCTGTATGCGGGCATCAACCATGAGGGCATCAATGCCGAAGTGGCCAAGGGCCAGTGGGAGTTCCAGATTTTCGGCAAGGGTTCCAAGACGGCGGCCGACCAGGTGTGGATGGCCCGCTATCTGCTCCTCCGGCTGGGCGAAAAATACGGGGTGGATGTCAATTTCCACTGCAAACCCCTGGGCAAGGACGTGGATTGGAACGGCTCGGGCATGCATTCGAACTTCTCCACCAAGCACCTGCGCGAAGTGGGCGGCAAGGAATATTTCGAGGAGCTGATGGCGGCCTTCGACAAATACAAAAATGAACACATCGCCGTTTACGGCCCGGACAATCATCTGCGGCTGACGGGGTTGCACGAAACGCAATCCATTGACAAGTTCAACTACGGGGTGGCCAACCGCGGGGCGTCCATCCGGGTGCCGCACAGCTTTGTGAACAACGGCTACAAGGGGTATCTGGAAGACCGCCGGCCCAATTCGCAGGGCGACCCCTACCAGATTGCCAGCCGCATTCTGCAAACCATCGCCACAGTGCCGATCAAGAAAGAGAAGGCCCCGAAGAAATAATCAAATCCAGCGGCGGAACTGGGACGGCGCGAAGGGTGACCTTCGCGCCGTTTTGTGATTCCAAGTTTGAAACCAAATTGGAACTATTTCAATTCTTCAGCCAGTTCGCGGCCCAATTCCGCCGCCCGGGATGGGGTGGCTTCGCCCGCGCCGAATTTGGGTTGGATACCGTGGTAGGACACCGCCCGCAAGTTGATTTTCCGGCGGTGGACCCGGGCATAGGCGGCCACGGGGCTCTGGCAGCCGCCGCCCATGCCCCGCAAAAACGCCCGTTCGGCGGTCACACTCTGGAAGGTGTCGGCATGGTTCAAGCCCTCGCAAATATCCGCGATGCGCGGGTCGTCATGGCGGATTTCCAAACCAATGGCCCCCTGGCCCACGCACGGCAGCATTTCCTCCACTTCCAGAATGGTGGCCAGCAAACCGGGGGGCACGGCTTCACCCGCCAGCCGGCCATCGGGCAGGATTTGATAATTCAGGCGGGTCATCCCGGCCAGGGCGAGGATCGTGGCATCCAGATCGCCGTTCGCCGCGATTTTTTGCAGGCGGGTGGGCAGGTTGCCGCGAATCTCGACGATGTTGAGGTCGGGGCGGACGGCCAGGAGTTGCTCCTTGCGCCGGGTGCTGCTGGTGGCAATGGTGGCGGACGGGGGAAATTCACTCAACGGCAGGTGCGGAGCGAAGCCGCGCAGAACGACGGCCGCCGGGCGGCCGCCCTTGCGTTTGGCGGGCGGCGCGACCGGGACGGGGTCGGCGGCGGCGCGGTAAATCAGGACGTCGCGGACATCCTCGCGTTTGGGGGTGGCGGCAAGAATCAGGCCGGCGGGCAGGTCGGTGGGCAGATCCTTGAGGCTGTGTACGGCCAGATCGGCCTGACCTTTGAGCAGGGCCACTTCCAATTCCTTGGTGAACAGGCCCTTGGGCAGGGCCGGGTCGGCCTTGGCCATCGAGGCTTTTTGCAACTTGTCGCCGGTGGTCCTGATGATTTTGAGTTCAAACCGCAGGCGGGGAAAGGCCTGGCGGCAGGCGGCCAGAACCCAGTTGGCCTGGGCCAGGGCCAGGGCGCTGCCGCGTGAGCAAATGATGATGGGACGTTCAGGTGCCATAGTTTCCGCCGCACAGGGGACCATAATTCGCCGCCGTTGAAAAGCAAACAAGCAGGCGGATTTTTGTCATTGGCGGCGCAAATTTTGCGGGGTGAGCAGCACCATGACTTTTTCGCTGATGATTTGTTCGCACCTGCGGATTTCATCGTGCCGCAATTTCAGGTAGTCATCCGCGATGGTTTGCAGGTCATCCACGTTATATAAATAGACGTTCTCGAGGTAGTTGACGGCGGGGTCAATGTCGCGCGGCACGGCGATGTCAATGAGCAGCAGGGGGCGGTGCCGGCGCTGTTTCATCAGCGGCTCCAGGCGGGGCGGGTCCAGGATGAAATGCGGGGCGGAGGTGCTGCTGATGGCGATGTCCACCCGGTCAAATTGCGCGGGCCAGTCTTCGAAGGGCACGGCGCGGCCGCCGAGTTCCGCCGCGAGGAGTTGCGCGCGTTCCGGGGAGCGGTTCGCAAACACCACGCCCCGCGCCCCGCGCGACATCAGGGCGCGCGCGGTCTTCTCACTGGTATCCCCCGCCCCGAGCACGAGGACTTCGTGCTCGCCGAGGGAGGTGAAGATTTTTTCGGCCAGTTCCACCGCCACCGAGGCAATGGAAATGCTGCCGCGCTGGATGTTGGTGTCCGTGCGGATCTGCTTGGCGGTGTTGAAGGCGCGCTGGAACGCCTTGTTCAGCCGGGCGCCGGTGTGCCGGTGTTGCAGCGCGAGGTCGTAGGCTTTTTTGAGCTGGCCGAGGATTTCCGTCTCGCCCAGCACCATGGAATCCAGCCCGCCGGCCACTTTGAAGAGGTGGTGCAGGCTCTGGGGTTCGGCCAGGGCATACAGCTCCGTGTTCAACCCGCCGGTGACGGCGTGAAAATCCAGGAGAAATTGTTTGAGCGCCGCAAACGCCGGCCCGGGTTCGAGCGCGGTGGCGGCGTAAATTTCCACCCGGTTGCAAGTCGAGACGATCACCGCCTCCTCCGCAATGCCCGCGCCGCGCAGCGCCTGCAGGGCCTCGGGAATCCGCGCCTCGGCAAAGGCAAACCGCTCGCGCACTTCGACCGGACACGAACGGTGGCTCAAACCAATGACAACTACGCTCATGGATGGTGGTGCAGGGGTGAAAGCAGGTTCGTGCCCCAGAAGGTCAGCAGCACGAAGGCAAAGGCCGCCACCGCGCCCCAGGCAAACCGGCGGCCGCCCTGGGCGAATTTCCAGCGCATCACCAGCAGTCCCAGATACAGTGCCCAGACCAACAGCGACCAGATCACTTTGACATCCGTAAAATAGCCGTCCTTGTGCTGTCCGATGACGATCACCCCAATGACCAGGCCGACCGTCAGGAGGATGAAGCCGTTGCGCAGAAGCCGGGCGCTGATGATTTCCAACCGCTGAATGGGGGGCAGCAGGGAAGCGAACGCGCGGAGCTTGTGAAATTTCAAGTTGTGTTCCTGGGAGAGATACATCAGCCCGGCCACGGCGGCGAGCCCGAAGGCGCCGTAGGCCTGGAGGATGAACGCGGCGTGCAGGCTCACCCCCGCCCCGGTAAACTCGGGTTTGGGACCGTGCGGCGGATCCAGCGCGGGCATCAGGGCGAACACCCCCAGAAAAAACATGAGGGGCGAGACAAACGCGCCAAGAAAGCGCAGCCCGGAAACCAGGCCAATGACCAGATACGCCGTCACGATCGCCCAGCCGACGAACATGGTGGCTTCAAACAGATTGTTGACCGGACATTGTTGGAGCGAGAATCCGCGCAGGCCCATGGCGGTGACGTGGCAGCCGAACCCCGCCAGCAGCAGCAGATAGTTCACCCGGTTGTCCTTGCGAAAGCCCCGGCGCCAGAGCGAGACGGAGTAAATCGTGCTCAAACCGTAAAAGATCACGGCGAGCAAAAACCAATGGCGGTCGGTAAACCAGTTCACCCGCCCAGCATAAATCAGGATCATGCCGGGGCAAGCGGCAATTATGACCCAAAGAACGGCGGGCGGGAAAATTCAAACCACAAATGCCGGAGAGGAATTTTCGCGCATTGCGCCCATGAGCCCTTGTGGGTGGGATTTTGGAGTGTGCGGACAGGTCCGCGCTTTTGGACGAGGCGACAGGTCGCCTCGTCCAAAAGCGGCGGCGTGCCGCCGCACTCCACAAGCGCGAGCACCTTCGTACACGTCAAGATTCATGGGCCGTTGTCAGGAGGCTCATCCCCCTCATTCCGCCATCTTTTTCACCACGCTCGCCGGCAGCAATTTGCGGAGTTTCGGGTGCCGCTCCACCAAGCGCATGAGGTCGAGCAGGTCTTTTTGCCGTTTGCTGGCGCGCCGCCGGGGATCCTGATAAGCCAGCAGTTTGCCGCACAACGTATCTTCCCGACTGGCCACCCGCATCAAAATTCCATGGATGTCCGCCGGTATGGATCGGCTCGGAAAGTCATGGTAAACCGCCTCCGTGCTGATTTGCACGCTGACTTGGGAACGGCCTTTAAGGTTGACGGACCCGGGAAATTTCCTGGCTGTGAAGCCCGCCTTGATCAACGATTGCACCGCCTCATCAATCCGGCCGGCGGCAATCACTACTTCCACATCCGCCGTCGCCATTGGTTCGCGCGCCCAATGGTTGACGGCCAAACCGCCGATCATGCACCAGGGCATTTCCAGGCTTTCCAGCGTGGCCACCAGCAGCGATACGTCACCGCCGCCACCCGCCGTCTGCCAGTCATAAAACTGCCGCAACGTCATGGCGACAGGTTAAACGCGTTCCCCGGTCAGGCAAGCGCCAAAACCACGGGGAAATTTCAAAGGGGTTCGGGCCGGCATGGCCAGCCGGAGCCAGTCCGGCGTTTGACGAAAAAAGTTCACTTCGCCCCGCAAGATTTCCCAACGAGTTTCGTATGGGTTGGTGCAGAGAACAGCAAAAAATTATGCATCACAACCCACTTTTCATCCTGCTGCTGGTGGCGGCCATCGTCACTTTGGTGATTTCCATTCACGGCGACTCCAAGCGGTCCAATTAACGCCCCTCCGGTCCAGCCGCGCCGGAGGCTACCAGACCCAGTCGCCCTGCTGCAGGTCCACCCAATCGGAGGGCCTCAGAACGGCGTTGCCGTCGTCGTCTTTTTCATTCCAGCCGACGGAGTAGAGCAGGAATTTTCCGTTGCGCAGGTTGTTGGTGCTTCCAAAGATTCCAACCTTCATCTCCAGGCGGTTCACCACGTTCGTGTTTTCGGGTTGGAGGCGGTGACCGTTTTTATCCAGATAGCGACCGTAGCAACTGGCGACAATGGGCGTGAACGCGAAGTTTTGATCGTCCGGCACGGCTGGCGGGATGAAGCTGGCGAAATCAAATTGCTCGCCTTTGGCCTCCCACTCGCGGCGGTATTGGTCCCAGGCATGTTTGCACCGCCAGTCTTCCTCGGCATAAAACAAGATCACCAGCAACAGCAACACCGCCAGCACCCGAAGTGTCCACCGCCGCAGCCACTTGAACGAGTACAGCAACGCCCGCAAGAACCACAGCCCGCCCAGAACGGCTAAACAAACGGCTTCATAGACACACCACCGGAGCCCAATGGCGGCCCAAGTGAAATCACCCGCATCGCCCGAACCGGTGAGCGCGGGCTGAAACATGGCCAGCAACAACCCCAACAGCAGGGCCGCACCCACCGGCCACCGCCATAAATGACGTCCCGGTTTCATGCCTGTTTGTAAACGCTGATGCTACGAAGACCACGCCTTTGGCCCCGGCAGTCAAATGCGAAGCGATCCATGGAGACTGAGAATCACCGAAGGCGTTGAAAACCATTGGAGTTGCGGAAACCTCCCCACTTTTGGGGGTGTGAAGCTTCAGAGCGGGGACGCCCTGGTGCGGGCGGATCATCGCGAGGGCACTGCGACCGGACAGATCGGAGGTTGGACCGCCAAAGCGGTGGAGGGCCACCGCACTACAGGACGCTCCGCGCCTTACGACGGCGAGAGTATCGGTTTCTGCATCCAAAGCGCTTCGCGCTCTGCCATCGCATCCCACCGATGACAAAAAAACGGCGCGAAGTGAGGGCACTTCGCGCCGGTGGGGTGGGGTCAAAAATGACTAGGTCAAAACGATCTTGTCGCCATCCTTGAGGGTGACGATGGCTTTTTTCCACTTGTTGGTGACGCCGGCCTGGGCGGTGCGCTTGCGGCGGTCCTTGCCGCGCACGTTGAGGGTGTTCACCCGCGTGACCTTGACCTTGAACAGTTCCTGCACGGCCTGGCGGATTTGCAGCTTGTTGGCGCGGGGATCGGCCACCACGGTGTATTGGTTGAACTTTTCGCTCTGGCGCGTGCCTTTTTCCGTCAGCCGGACGGTCTTGATGATTTCAAAAGCGTTCATGTTATTCCTGGATCAAACGGGCTTCAATTTGCTCAAACGCGCTCTTGGTGAACACGAGTTTGTCGGGCCGCAGGACGTCGTAGGTGTTGAGGGAATCGCTGGTGGCGAGTTCGACATTGACGACGTTGCGGGCGGCCAGGGTGAGGTTTTTATCGGTGGCGGTGGAGATGACGAGCGTGGAGCCGAGACAATCCAGCGCGATGATGATGTTATTGAATTCCCGGGTCTTGGGGGTGGCCAGTTTAAGGTCATCCACCACGACGACGTCGCCGGCCTTGAGGCGCTCACTGAGGGCCTTGCGCAGGGCGAGGGTGCGGGTTTTCTTGGAAACTTTCTTGGCGAAATCGCGGGGCTTGGGTCCGAAGACCACGCCGCCGCCGGCCCACAGGGGTGAACGGACGGAACCGGCGCGGGCGCGACCGGTGCCCTTTTGTTTCCAGGGCTTCTTGTTGGAGCCCTGGACTTCGCCGGCGGTTTTGGTGCAGGCGGTCCCGCTGCGCTGGGCCGCCTGGTAGGCGACGACGGTGTCGTGAACGGCCTGGGTGCCGCGGCCGTTTTCGACCAGCGCAAACTTGACTTCGAGTTCGCCCTGATCCTTGCCGGTAATGTCTTTAATGGAAATTTTCATGGCCTTGCGTTACTTTTTGGCTTCCGCCTTCTTGGAGGCATCAGCGGCTTTTTTGGCGTCTTTCTTGCTGATCGCCGCGACCGGTGGTTTCCAGCCCTGCGGACGTTTCTTGGCTTCGCGAATCACGACGTAATCGCCTTCCGCACCGGGAATGGAGCCTTTGATGAGGAGGAGGTTCTCGCTGTCGCGCACTTGAATGACCTGCAAGTTCTGCGTGGTGCGGGTGTCCTGGCCCATGTGACCGGGCATCTTCATGCCGCGCATGACGGTGCCGGGAAACAGGCGCTGACCGATGGCACCGCTGCGGCGGTGCCAGCCTTTGGCACCGTGGGTGGAATCACCGCCGGCAAACTTGTGCCGCCGGACGACGCCTTCAAAACCGCTGCCCTTGGTGGTGCCGATGGCGTCCACATAGTCACCGACCGCGAAAATGGCGGCTCCGATGACATCGCCGGGCTTCACGTCTTTGGAAAAGTTGCGGAATTCCTTGATGCGTTTGACGGCCACGCCCTTTTGTTTTTTGATGTGGCCGAGCAGGGCCTTGGTGAGGCGCTGTTCTTTTTGGTCATCAAAGCCGAGTTGGACGGCGTTGTAACCGTCTTTACCGGCCTGGGTTTTGACCTGCAACACGCGATTGGGGCCGGCGAGCACCACGGTCACGGGAGTGACTTTGCCACTGGCGTCGTAGACGCGCGTGGAGCCGAGTTTCTTGGCGAGTAATCCGATAGGCATAATATTATATGGGTAAAGGTTCGCCTTAAATCTTGATGGTGATGTCCACGCCGGCGGGGAGATTGAGTTTTTTCAATTCGTCCACCGTTTTGGCCGTCGGATCCAGAATGTCAATCAGCCGCTTGTGCGTGCGCTGCTCGAAGGTTTCCTGGGATTTTTTATCCGAGTGGGGGGAGCGTTGAACGGTGAAACGTTCAATCCGCGTGGGGAGCGGAATCGGGCCGGCCACCCGGGCGCCCGTGCGTTTGACAGTGTCCGCGATCTCGCGGGCGGATTGGTCAATGACCCGGTGGTCAAAGGCCTTGAGACGGATACGAATGCGTTGTCCAGCCATACAAAGAGCAATTGTCTGTTAATGGTTTCTAATATTCCGCCTTCAGTGACGAAAGCGGACGCGAATAATAACACAGGCGACCGGGGGTGCAATAAATATTTTAACTTTTTTTGGTTAGCTTAAAACCATGGGTGTCAGCCAAGGCTGGATGCGCTGCGAATCCCGGCCATCGTGGCCGAGGGTTGAGGCGGGTTCCAAGCCGCAACCATGCGATTGAAAAAGAGCTTACCCGCAGATGGACGCAGATGAGGAGCGATGACAAAGCCCGAAAAAACGAGACCCCAACGGGTACGCGGCCAGGTCAGGACTGGATCAACATATCCGCTCGGTTTTCATCTTGCGTTCATCTGCGGCCATCTGCGGTTGAAAGGCATCGTTCCGGCTAACTGAAGGAGGTCTCGATGCCGGGGGGCGGCGTGGAGGGGGAGGCATTCGACGCACCTTCGGGCGGACGGCGGAAACAGACGGGCGCCTGGTTGACTTTGGTCCAATCAGAAATGGCCTTGGACCAGCCTTCCGCCAACAGATCGGCCAAAACATTGTAGGTGGATTCACTGATGACGCCCCCGCCGGTTGCCAGCGCTTCGGAAGACTCGGCATGGGGGAAAGTCAGTTCCATGAAGCAGGTTTTGCGACCGGGCAATTCGTGCCGGAGTGAATCGAGGGTGGCGGGGATGACCTCGGTCAGTTGCCACATTTTTTCGCCATCCTCCAATCGGATCCGAATGCGGGTGAAGCCGAGTTTTTTCGCGATCAACACGGCGTCCTCCGCCAGCTTTTCCAGGCTGTCCGCCCGCGTGCCTTCCAGGGCGAGCCAGCGGGTCAGGCACATGCCGTAATGAACATCGGCGCGGGACACCACGGAATTCCCCAGCACCCGGCCGACCGAAAACCATTCCCGGCTGAAACTGAATCGGCCCGCAATAATGATGATCGTGAGGACGCCCACCCCGAGGATCAAAGCGAAAAACTGGCCGTGCAAAGAATAGGTGGCAAACCCCAACAGCAGGAAAAAGGCGGTGAAACCGTAAAGGCCCAGCACCACTTTGCGCCGGGAATAGCCCAGCGCCAGCAGCCGGTGATGGATATGACTGCGGTCCGGCCGGAACAACGGCAACCCGCGGCTCCCCCGCCGCAAAATGGCCAGCGAGGTGTCAATGATCGGCAATGCGAGCACAAACAGCGGGGCCACGAGGACGGCCAGGATGGTGCCCTTTTGGGAGGTGACAATGGTCATGCAACCGATCAGGAAACCGAGAAAATAAGCCCCGCCATCCCCCATGTAAATCCGGGCGGGCGGGAAGTTGAACCTTAAAAAACCCAGCAACGCCCCGATCATGCCGGCGGCGATGACGGCCAGCGACCCGGTTTGGTAGCAGACGTATAACAGCAGAACCATGAGCGCGAGGCTGATCCCGCCCGCCAGTCCGTCCACCCCGTCAATCAAGTTGATCAGGTTGGTCATCGCCACCAGCCAGAACACCGTCACCGGCCAGGACCACAGCCCCAAATCCACGACGTGATCCAGGAAGGGAATCCGGAAATGGGCGATGCCAATGCCGCAGAAATACGCGACACTGGCGATCAACAACTGGCCGAACAATTTGCGCTTGGCGCCCAGCGCGAAAAAATCATCCCAGAGTCCCAGCCCGAACATGGCCAGCGAGGCCGCGAGCACCAGCCATTTATCCGAGGTCAACAGGAAATCGGACCCGTGAAACATCGTGAACACCAGCACCACCGTCACCAACCCGCCCGCCAGGCCGATCCCGCCCAGCCGGGGCACGGGAATCTGGTGGGTGTGATGATGATCCCGGGCGGTGTCGCCAATGCCGCTCGCCTGCTGGATGAGCACGAGAAACGCGTTGCTGATGGTCACCCCCACCAGGCAGCCCAAAATGCCCAGCGCCGCCGTGATCACCCACCACCGTTCGGAACTCTCCAAGAAATCGGACTCCAACAAAATGCCGAGCACAATGAGCACCAGCACCATGATTTTGATCAGCCCCCCCGCCTCCCATTTGGACGCCGGGGCCGGGGTGGCGCGATGCGGGGCCAGCAGGCGCCGCGCCAAACCATATTGGCGGTTTGCCTGCAAAATGAGTAGTATCAGGCTGCTGCTTGCAAGCAACCCAACCACTCCAGCGGCCAGTATCTCAATCCACTGCATATTTATTGGGTTTACCTAAAGTTACTTCCATTCAACCGAGTATGAAGCATAATGGATGGCTCCCCAAAGTGCAATTATATTTCCTGCAAACGGCATTAGCCCGAACCGCCCCCCTGCGTTTTTTGCTTTGGAGGAGCGGGTTTTTGGCTTATCTTTCGGGCATGGTTAATGCGTTTCAAATCATCTTCACCCCCATCAGCGCGGCGGAACTCGCCAAAATGCCCCGCGAACTCCAATTGCAAATCCTCGGCGATTTCCGGGGTCTCCCCCAGCAGGTCCGCGGGACCGAGTTGGACGAATTCGGCAAGTTGGAACTCGAGGGCCGCATCCTGCACCGGTTTCGGCTGGGCGATTACCGCGTCTATTTTGAGCGGCACGATCTCGGGGTGCTCGTCCACCGCATTCTCAGCCGCCACACCCTCAAGGATTTCCTCTTCCGCTCGGGCCTCAAGACCGGCGAGGACGAAGTCCTCCAGGAAAACCCCAAGTTTTGGGAGTTGATCGAAGCCGCCAAAACCTCGGCCCAGGCCTGAGGCCCGGCCCCCACGTGCGTCCCACTTTCCGCGTGAACCGGCGCGAATTTTTCATCGGTCTCCTGCTGGCCGGGATCACGCTCGCCCTTTACTGGCCGGTGCGGGGTTTCGGCCTGGTCTATTACGATGATCCGTTGTTTCTCACCGATTCCCCGCTCATCCAGAGCGGTCTAAACTGGCCCAGTTTTACCGGGGCGTTCGCCACCGTCATCGCGGCCAACTGGCATCCGGTGACAACCCTGTCGTTTGTCGTTGACCACCAACTTTTCGGCACCAATCCCGGGGCGGAACATGTGGTCAACGCCCTGTTCCATGCGGCCAATGCCGCACTGCTGTTTTTGCTCTTGAACCGGCTCACCCGCTCGGGTTGGCGCAGCGCGCTGGTGACGGCGGTGTTCGCCTGGCATCCGTTGCGCGTGGAATCGGTGGCGTGGATCGCGGAACGCAAGGATGTATTGAGCGGGTTTTTCTTCTTCCTGACCCTTCTGGGCTATGGCTGCTGGGTAAAGCGGGCCGAACCCGGGCCGGGCGAGAGTGGCGACGGGACGGAAGGCGGCGGCGGCCGGATTTATTATGGAATCACGCTGGGGCTGTTTGCACTGGGGTTGATGAGCAAGGCCATGCTCGTCACCGTGCCGCTGGTCCTGTTGCTGCTCGATGTCTGGCCCCTGCAACGGCTGTTGCCGGTGGGAACCTCCCTGTGCGGACCCGCTCCGCTCCCGCCATTGGACCGACGGCAACTCCGGGGCAACCGGCTTAGACTGGTGTGGGAAAAATGGCCGTTTTTTGTCCTCACGGCGGGGTTCTGTGTCCTGACTTATTGG
>Ga0302277_1000457_pt1 | contig 31785 bp, 35 predicted proteins | sample III_Bog_N3_1_FD_198759 | JGI IMG/M metagenome (GOLD analysis project Ga0302277, IMG submission 198759) | Peat permafrost microbial communities from Stordalen Mire near Abisko, Sweden - III_Bog_N3_1 | ecosystem: Environmental > Terrestrial > Soil > Wetlands > Peat | place: Sweden: Abisko... | reverse complement strand
GGATAGGTTCACCCGACCGATAGTTAGCCAACCCACCGCCCGTCCACTTAGAAATTAGGAAACCCACTTACTAAGTCACCAATTTAAATAGTTTTCACACGGGCTCGCGACTGGTTAGGCGGCTGGTTCATGGTGGCTCAAAACTTCCTGCTGTAAATCATGCAACAACTCTGACCACATCTTGCGTCGGAGCTTGGCAAGCTCGTCGCTCTTATTTGGAACAAAAGCTGACGACCTCGTGACGATGGTATTCGTCGGCCTGTGCGTCATCGTGAGCGTCAGAGACTGGAACTTGTCTCGCGCTCCGGCCTTGCCGTGCGTGCTTTCTGAATCACTCCAACTCCATAAAACATCGTGAAGCCATTCATGTTTGGTGGATGCGCTCATAAGCCGCCTAACGAAAAAAGCTGAGCCAGCGCCGGCTCGCGACGTGAACCGCGATAGCGGAACTGACAGCGCCAACGGCGGTTGGCTCCGGCGACTGGTTAGTCGTATCCATATCGTCTATCTCGCAAATAATCGAACACCAAGCCAGCCCAAAATTGTGGCCAGCGCCAAAACGCTGTAACTGATGCTCGCAACAAATGCGCTCCGGTGAAATCCAGACAACGCTCGCCGGCGATGCAAACTCCAAGCCAGTGCAGCCGTGACGAACGGTGCAACCAAAACCAAGTAGAAAAATCCGAGTGATGCCATGCCTGACCACTCCCAAAACAAAGCTGTGAGCAAAATCATCAACCAGCCGCCAAACGTGGCAAATAAGATGAACCAAGACAAAAACGGTGGAGACTCAATCCGCGCTCGCCACATCCAGCGGCAAAGTAGAGCAAAAGCCACGACGCCGAGAAATGGCGTGACCAAGTTGACGCCGACTGCCGCGATGACTTTCGAGAGTGGCATGGCTGATACGCCTAACGAAAAAAGCTGAGCCACCGCCGACTCGCGACGTGAACCGCGATAGCGGAACGGCCAGCGCAAGGCATTGGCTCCGGCGAATTATTAGGCCAGTTGGAGTTGCTTCCAAAAGTCATGCTTGCTTAATCGTTAACTGGCTTTGCCGTTACCGTGATGCCTTGATCCGTAAAATGAAAATAAACACCTGCTGCAGCATCGAGACATTCACAGACTGCTTCAAGCGGTGTTTTTGCAATAGTCATGCTATCAACCGTGACTCCACTATCCACTCCATCGAATTTGACCGGCACATTGGGCAGAAGCTCCGCGAGAATGTCTTTAAGCGGCCTGTTAGTATACACTGCGTTGATTTTTTTATCGAGATCCACATTGTGCTGGACTGCAAGCTCGTAGAAGCGGAGCTTCTCCTTTAACGCCATTATTTTTTCCCCGACTGGGATTGGTTTACGGTCGAATCCTTGCCGAAATTCTATCTTCAGACTTTCCACTCGTCCGCTGCCGCCAATGGTGGTGTAACTACCGTCGTTTAAACTGACCGTCATTTTTTCTTGGGCGTAGCAGCACGTTGCCAAGGAGAGAATTGCGATGATGATGATTTTCATAATAGAATTTATATTCGGCCTAGTTCATTTTTGTTCGCAGGGTTTCGACGAGTCTTTCGCTGATTTTAAGTTTTGTCGCACTACAAATGTAAAACTAAACGACTGTTGGTTGCAGTGAAAGATCATTGAGTGCAGGTGCCTCCTTGGTAGTTTTTTGCAGCGGCATCCACAAACCAATAAGACTGGATACCCGAAGGATGTTCGGCTGAAGGATGCTGAAGAGTAATGAGCCACTCGTGAACATCCTCGTGCCAGACGGCAGATTCTACTCGTGTGCTGCCTGAAAGAATGCCTTCCTGACGAAGAAACTCAAGAGCTGCTTCTCGGCTAGCGTGCGTGCTGTCGGCGTGTGACGACTGAGAATGCAAATCAGAAGTGCACGCTGTAAGCGTAAAACCTAGAGCGATGATGAGTGCGGATTTCAAAGTGCGCATGGTAGTCGCATAATGAAAAAAGCTGAGCCACCGCCGACTTGCGGAGTGAACCGAGCCAGCGGAACGGCCAGTGCCAACGGCGGTTGGCTCCGGCGACTGGTTAGCCAGCAGGCTTTTCATCGCAATATTCATAAACGTGTCACACTCCTTAAATATATCTGCCCAACTAGGATGCAAACAAGACCGAATATCATCAAAATGAAAATAAGATAATCCGGTATAATCTTAAAGTTTCCAGCTCCTGCCGAGCCTAGCATGAGCGCAATGCCAATGCAGGTAAGCCTGCTAACCCCCCATATCGCACGAGTCCGTGGCATTAATATTCCGGCCAGCATAAATGCACCAAATAAAAGGATAAGAATCGCACCATAATAATCCATGCCGACTAGCGCAAGCAGACTAATCAGGATGATAAATACGATGGGGATATATTTCATAAATGCTCAAGCTGTCTAACGTAGAAAGTTGAGCCATGCCTTCCTCGCAGCGTGAACCGCGACAGCGAACGGCCAGCGCCAACGGCAGTTGGCTTCGGGACTTCTGGTTAGGCTGCGGCTTCATGGTCAATACTAAATAACTCACGTTCACGAAAAAAGAAATTCTCAACTGTCAAAGCGTCTGGCGTGATGCGCCGCTCGAACTCCTGCAGCTCGCCCTCGTCGCCTGACCAACAACTATAAATCTGCTCAATGTGATGCTCGCGAACATAACGCGCTAGCTGTGCTGACGAAACTAAAGCGGCGGCTCGCTCCTTCGCTGGGTCATGATAAACTTGTGGATGCTCGCGCCCTTCGTTAAAGCCGCAACCGCACTGGGTATGGCTGCCGGCACATCGAACATGAGGAAACGAAAAGTGGCTGCGAACGCGCTCCTCGTGCTCTGTCAAATCGGCGACATTGAAAGCTGGCCTGTCCTGCTGCCACGGAATCAGTGGCAGCGGTGAAAGCGAAGCTATGAATACGACCATGCACATAAACGCGGAGCAGCCTAACGTAGAAAGCTGAGCCATCGCCGACTCGCGGCGTAAACCGCGACAGTGGAACTGCCATCGCCAACGGCGGGCTTTCGGCGGCTACTTATTAGGCAGCATGGTGTTTTCATGGTGCGGAGTTTAACTTGAATTCCTCTAGCATATAGTCTGGAACTTTCGGGCTGCAACGCGTAAATGGGACATCCCCCATTCCACTAATCATCTTAGAACTTGGGTCGTAATTGAGGTGGAATGTCTGCTGTGGGCCTTCTTGTGGCTGCGGATGCGATACCAAGGTGAGGATATGCCTCTTTGAGTCATACGAAGTGGACACTTGAAAACCGAGGACATCACTCTCGTCACTGCCGAGAACTATACCCCGGCCGTCAGATAGAAAATAAAGCGCAGCATATTTAATCGGGTCTTTGCTATTTCGCCATTCCCCCACGAACTCGGGAGAAATCACCTCGACAACGCCGGGAGCCGTGGACGATGAGCCATCTTTTGGGGAAGTTTGCAGGGTGGCACATCCCGACAAAAAGTAGAGAGCGAAACAGACGAGAAACAAAAGAGAGATTTTCAAAGGAGTTTTGTTCAATTTGGGAGTCCTTCCATCCACATTCCCACTTTCTTTTCCTTGGCCTCCTTGCCGGCTTGCAATGCCTTTTGGACGAAGGCGTCGTAGTCGGCGTGCGGGATTTTCAACTGCTGGGGATTGACGCCGGTTTGGGTATTTGACGCGATGAAACCCTGGCGCACGAGTTCCAGATTGAGGTTGTGATCGCCCTCAACCACCCAAACGTAATTATAATTCTCTGCCGCAACCTTGGTCCCACTGGTGTCAATGTGGGCGATGGTCACGACCACGGCCTTGGGATGTTCCCGCAACCACGTCGTCATGGCCTCATCCATCGGCGCGGCGAAGCCAATGATTAGAGCCGCGTCGTGATCGTTTGGTTTCGGCGTGCCCGGTGCCACGAGACACAAGATCGGCTTCCCCTGCGCAAAGTAGGTTCCGATAAAACCCGACAAGCCCATCCAGTTGACGCTAGATGCAGGGATTGGCTGGGCCGGCGGCTTTGCCGTGGAACAACCGAGTAAACCGCCGCTCAAAACGAGCGCGAGGCCGAGGATGAGTTTGGGTTTCATGGCTAATCACCCATTCCGGGCGGTTCTTTAAGTTTTTTCTTCGCCTCTGGCTTCAAAAGCTTGATCATTCCGCTCTCTGAATAAGGTTGGTAGGCGTTCCATCTGCCAAAAGTTGGCGGCAACGGAATGATGATGTCGTCTGATTTTCCATGAAGCCAGACCGCAACAAAAAGAATGGGTGCACTATCCAAAAGGCGCGGTTCATAATCTTGCTTTTTGACTTGCGGCAATTGCTCCGCAATTTGCAAAGCTTCTGGAATTTTGCTGTCAAAGGAATGTCCGCTCAATTCTCCCAACCCTTCCGCTTTGGACAGGAATACTCCCGAAGCCAGATTCGCCGGACTGACTTCATAGCATCGAGTTTTAAGATCAATGTTGGCGCTTGAAATTTGCCGCTGTGCATTAGCCGCCAAAGAATCAATGATGGCCGCATGACAATAGCCGCTCAATACGAGCACGAGGCCGAGGATGAGTTTGGATTTATTATTCTCCATAAGGGGATGGATAAATGAGTCTTGAACGGTTATCAAAAAGTCTGCAGGTAACTGGCGGCGACTCGATGCGGCCATGCCAGAGAGGTTCGCCGTTAGCGCCTTTGTCTATGGTCACCTCGAAGATGGCCTTCATTTTGACTTTCAAGTCTTGTCCTTGATTCAATCGTTCTGGAAAACCGGCCCAGGAATCTTGTCCCTGATAAATTTGGGCAAAGCAAATGTCCCGGACGTAATGCTCACCCGGCTTGAGAATCCAATGAACCGGAGCATTGTCCGTCCAAATTGCCGGAGTTCGGTGAATGAGATATTTATTTCCCTTTTCATCAATCAATTCAAACGACATCGCTTCCCAACCCCAAGACGATCCCTCCTGCAGCAACTTTTGCGGCTGGTCGGAATGATTTGTGATGACCACGTGAAAATGGCAATTGGTGTTGATGCTTACATAAATTTCGGGATTGTATGGCGAAACCAGAAGCGCAATGGACAGGCTCAACGGATTAGCCGTGTTGGGATGCGGCTTGGCCGTGGAACAGCCAGTCAATATGCCGCTCAAAACGAGTGCGAGGCCGAGGATGAGTTTTGGCTTCATGGATTTTCAGTTGGCCGAAGCGTGCCCATGAGCGTATTTGTATAGGCTCGAAGGCACAACGACCCGATAGGTTTGGTTGTCCACACTGATTTCAATTTGTCCCCAGCATCGCAGATCGTCTCCATTGTGTGCGATGTCATACCGGTTGCTCCGTTCCATTCCGCCGTCCTGAATATGAACGTCAGTGCAACGGCTGCCGAGAATCGTCCCGCTGGCATCCAAAACCCGCACGGCGGTTGCTGGTGAATCGGTCGCCCATGAAGTCGCGATGCCGATTTTGACATCATCGCGATAAAGCACGACTTCACTTTCCGCATCGACTGAATTGGACTGGATCAATGACAGCCGCCAGCCATTTTGGATCACGCCCAAGTCATAATGCACCGTCTGCCAGCGCACCACATGGTCGTGGTCAGTCAACGATTTCATGGCGGAAATAAATCTAGGAGGACCACCCGGAAACGAAGGCGGAAGCGGGTCGGCCGGGTTCCGGTCAAACCCATAGGGAATTTCCACCCAATAGCGTTCCGGGCCCATCGTGACTTCAATCCAGCTCTCTTCCAGCGCATTTGTGTCCCAAGGAAAAAAAGTCATCACTTGACTGGGGGTTTCGATTCCGGCCTTTCGGGTAGCTGTGTTGATGCTGATCGGATAATTCAGAATTTTTTTTCCTTCCACAGTCGGCTCGACGATTTCTCCATCCGCCCGATACAGCCGCGCAGTAATCACGTTGGTTTTGAAAAATTCCGGCATGATGCCCAGGATTTCCAGACGGAGTCCCAGGCCGTTATTTTCGTCATACCCACACAAAAAAGACGGACATTGCTTTCCATCCGGCAGAGTCCAGGGAAACGTGATGTATTGCCAGTGGTGAACCAGTTTTTGCGGCGGGCCATTGGTCGGCGGCTCGCTGGCAAATGAATGGCTGAACAGAATCAATATGCCGAGCGCGAAACTAAAGATGAGTTTGAGGTTCATTTTGGCATCCAATAGTCCATCCACGTCTCTTTTACTATGGGCACAAAATCTTTGCCCACCATCGGCACCCGTTCATGAATGCTCTTCGTCCATTGGATTTGACCGCTGGTTCCGCCCGCGCCATATTCCAAATCGTAAAATCCGTCGTAGTTCGTATCCACTTTGAAAGTGTCAACGCCTTGTCCGGTGAATTCCTCGGTTACAACCAACGATCCGGCAGAATTGGTGCTGCTCTTGAATGGAAAAACTGCGTGCCCCATGAATGTCATGCCTGATACTTCCCAATCTATCTTTCCGTCATGATTGCGGTCGCGATAATACTTCCCGCGTTGCACCCAGGTGTCAGGCGGAAGGATGTTGAGTTTTACTCCATCGCTCCAAAAAGTTGTCTCACTGCCGATGGGCGTGAACCCCATTTGAAAAGTGGGCGATTGATCGGAAATCGGCTGGGGAATCAGCATCTCCAATTCGTTCGTGTATGCGCCACCGGGTGGGATGGTCAAATCATAGGTGTTGTTTTTTCCGCAATCCCAGCCCACCCAAGAAATGTTTGTGTTGCTGCTTTTCCATTCTTCATCCCAACTGCAACCCCACACGCGCACAATTTGATTGGTCGCGGTCGGATTTTCGACGCGCAGCCCGACTTTGAATTGTTCTTTGACGCGCACCTCGTTTTTGGAAGGGACGATGACCACGCGAAGCCTCGGTGGCGTCTTGTTGGTGTCAGTGCCAGCGTGAGATGACACGCCGCCAAAACCAAGAATGATGACGGCCAATAATATATGGATGTGATTTTTCAGAACTGTTTTCATAGCGGCATAGATGATTCGTTCATTTGAATGAATTGGGAACTTTGCTGAAATCAATCGCCTTTTTAAACGGTTCTGGAAGCTCCTTACTCTGGCGCGTATAGGTCGCGAGCCGAAAACCCTCCTCACGCGGCTTGAGAGTTTGCGCATCTGGATCGTAAATCAAAGTTACTTGGTTGGCGTTGCCCGAGTGATCGTCGCGAAGGCTTATGGTAAGAAGGTGATTTTTGGCGTCGTATGTAGTGATGCCAGCCCCGCCGATTTCCGCGCCCATAAAACATAATCCGTCCGCCCGAAGTTCAATGAATGCGCGACCATCTTGAGATCGCCAATCTCCGACGATTTCGGAAGGGAGCGCAGAATGTGGAGGAAACACCCTGACCGCATCCAATAACGGGTCAACCTGCCCGGACACGGGGGCAAATCTTGAAGCCCCATCCCGCACCAAATACAATAAAAACTGGTTTGTGTCCGTTGGCGTCAAATTCAAAAAGCAGGGGCCATTGGCCGGCCTCCCCCATTCGGTTTCAAAACGATAGTAATGCAAGACAACCGTGCGCGTTGCGGCGTCTCCTTTGAGAACCTTGGAAACCGCAAAAGTCGCTTCAACCCCACGAAACTTTGAGCCCGGCCAAAGCACCGAATTCGTCTCATCCAAATCCTGCACTTTGGTGATTGTGCCGACCACAATCAAATCGGACGCCTCCCGCATTTTGGCCTCTGACCACGAAAAGACTCCGCGAGCCGGTGCGGACACAGCGACCAGCAGCAACAAGATGATGGGGAATGATTTTTTCATTATTTGTGACGTGGCCTAAACGGCGGTTGGCTTCAGAGACTTGTTGGCATGCTGAATCGTCATCTCAAGATCTAATTCCATAGTCCGGTTCTGTCTTGCCGCCAAAATCAACTGTCATGCACTTCAATTCCGGCGGTGTGTTCGTGTCGTAAAATGTAAAAGACCATCTGGGCGCACCAAAATCCATGGTGATGCTCGCTCCGACACAATGAAACCGATTGGTGTCCGAACCAAGCGCAGTGACCGCAAGCTGATATGCTACTGGCAAAGAAAGTGTCGGTGGCTTCGAGTTGTCATAGTGTGTCAAGGCAGGCATTGCTGCTCGTATCAGCAGAATCGAACCAAACGCCAACAACAACAAGAGCAAAAGGTTTAGTAGTTTCATAAAGTGTAATGCCGGTTGAATTGTCATATCAATAAACGGGTGGAAGACCATCACATACTCTGTCGGCATCTACTGTCTTCAAAACTCCATTCGTGTTGTAAAAGCTAAATCTCCACCATCCCGGTCTTTGCCACTGCGCTTCTGTGCAGTGGAATGTATTGGTGGCTGAACCAAGTGCAGTCATAGCCTGCCTGTAAGCCTCAGGCAGCGGCACGGTGGGGGCAATCTTCGGGTCGTTAAACCATATGGCAGCAAATGCAACACTGGACACGATGGTCAACATAGAAAAAATGATGATGGAACGTTTCATAATGGTAAAACCGCCTAAACATCGTGTTCAATCTACAATAATCCATTCTAAATACGGCTTGGAAATCTTGCTAACGGTGTCGGTCGGACGCTCCTCAAGCACATTCTGCTTCGGATCGGAAGGGGCAAAATCAACATCAACCTTGATGATTGGACAACTGCGATAAACAAAAGTCCGCTGCTTGACGGTCGAGAAGCCTCCCTCGATGGTGAATACCTTTAAAAGGTCTGCGCGCGTCATGCCAGGCTTAATCTTCTCACACTCCTTCAAGATGTCGGAAACCTGTTGTGTGAGATTTTTATCAACGCTGCCATCGGCGAAGGACGGCGTGCCGAACGAGCACAGAATTAACGTGGCTGTGATGAATGTTAGAAATTTTTTCATTTTCATATTCGTTTGACGGAGATTGTCACGCGTTGCTCCAAGTTTTTTACATTTATTTAAAGGCTCGCGGTTTGTCGAACATCCATATCACATCAAAGGGCTTTATCTCAAAATCCGGCTTCTCGGACGGTTTAACAAAAATGTAAGGACTCATCCAAAGCACTGGTCGCATCACTATCACATAAACCGGCGTGGCCTTGAAGGGTGTCTGGTCAATGACCTCGCGAAGGCTGATGCCCTTGTGATAATGGACAATACAGGTGTAATCACCGGAAATATTATGGGTCACAAAAAGCCGCTCGTCTTTGGGAACTGAATTGGTGGCATTATGACTCTCAACCCATGCTCGCTCGCCCGAATATGCCGGGGTGTCAGCAAATGCTGAAACACAAAGCAGGAACCCCCCAAAAATGCGGTCAGTTTTTTCATTTTTATACTCGTTTGACGGAGAATGTCACGCGTTGCTCCCAAGTTTTTAAACATTTCTTTTCTCGCGACTGCAGCGCCCCAAGGATGGGGTTGTGGTGAAGTTGCCGCAGGTGTTTTGCAACCATGGGGATTTTTAAGGCTAAAGGCCGCCAGTCAAGGGAGTGCTGGCAGCGCGTTGATCTCAATTTGATTGGTGGTGTCCACCGTAGCGGTTCCTGCGATGCGCGAGTTGGCGAAAAATGCCACGTTCTGCGCCTGCGACCTTCCAACACCGGCGGTGGAATTGTTCGCCGTTGCGACGGCCCGCGGATTATCCTGGCCGCCCGCCAGCGGGATCAAATTACCGGTGAACACCACGTTTTGTTTCGAGGTGCGGTTCTGGCCGGAGACACGGAAGTAAAAATTATTTCCCGCCGCATTTTCATTTTTTGCCCCGATGAAAATCCGATTTTGCGCATTTTGCGCCGTGGGCAGCTCAACCACCGTTGCCGGGATTTGCGAAACCGGGCTGTTGGTCTGGAGCGAACCCTCATAAACCGAGCCGTCGGCGTCTACCACGGTCACGTTGCTGCCGTTCTGCTGCAACTCAAAAGACATCAGCACCGGCGCGGTATTGGCGACAGCGTTCCGATACTTTTGCGAATTGCTGTTCAAGCGCAGCACTTCAGACTTGGCTCGGTCTGCGTCCTTAAAAAGCGGTTTTGCTTTTGCCGCTGCGGGTGCCGCTGTGGCCGCATAAAAATCCTTTTTATCCAAGGCAAAATTATTTCCAGCGCCACCGCCAACCGAACCGCTCACACTGTTCAACGCCAAGGCTCCAGCGGAAACCGCCGGCGCGGCAGCCGAATCCGAACGGTCGGACGATAACGTGTCAATCGGCTGACGCGTCCCGGCAATTTCGCGCCGAGTGCTGGGTATCTCCGTCGGCGCGGCAGGTGCTTTCAACGTGCGCAGATCCGAATCATCAAATTGTTTCTGACTCATCAGCTGCACCGAGCCGTCGGCCAGCAACACCGCGCGACCCTTTTTGTCCTCCGGCGAATACGCCAGCACCGCGTTGCTTGAAAGTGAATCCAATTTTTCCCCGCCGACGGCGAAGACGAATTGCATGCCGCTGACCGGGTCGGTCAAAACTTTTTCGGAAAGCAGATGATTGTTGGTCAATTCATCCAATGTGGCCGGCAACCGGCCGCTGTTATCAATGGCGGCGATTTGTGCCGCCACGCTGATTTGCCTGAGATTCAACAGTGCGGAGGCACTTTGCGCTTTCATCTTGGTCCTGCTCAAGTTTGTCACGGTCAACCATCCAAAAAAGAAAAGGATCAATACAAACACAGTCAAAAACGCCCATTGCTGCCAAAAAAATTTCCACAGCGAAACCGATTCTTCTTCCAGCGGCCCGGTGAACTGCTTGTCCACTTCCGCCTGCAAACGCCGCCGCGTCGCCGGATTGAGCATGAACGCATCGCTGGCGTCCGCCTTGCGTTTCTTCGCATAAGCGCGCAGCAGTTTTTCGATTTTGCGTTCCGGTTCCATGCGTTCGTCAGTGGGTTGGACGGGAAAAATCCGGATTTTCCCGCAAAAATATTTTTCGCGCGATTTCCTCAAGCCGGTCGAGGCATTTGCTCAAGCGCGAACTGACCGTTTTCGGATTCAGCTTCAACGTCGCGCTCAACTCCTCATAACTCAAGTCGCCAAAATAGCGCAGCTCCACGATTTCGCGGCAGGGCTCGCCCAGTTGGACGAGCGATTCGCGCACCAGCCCGGCGGATTCGGCGTTCATCAGAAATTCATCCGGCTCCGGCGCATCCGTCGGCGGATCGGGCGTCAGGCCGGTTTCGGGATTTTCTGCGTGCAAAGAAATAGTCGTTTGTCCACCGCCGCGCTTGCCGGCGTTGCGTTTCTCGCGGAAGTCGCGCGCCTTGTTGGCGGCGATACGGAAAATCCACGTCTGCAACCGGCTTTCCCCCTGAAATGAATCAAGGTTTTTGATGACGGAGAGAAAAACTTCCTGACAGATTTCCTCGGCGTCCTCGAGCGTGAAATCGGAGGCCAGCTGGAAAATGAAGCGGCCGGCCGCCGCGTAGTGGGCGTCGAACAAATTGTTCCAAGCCGCCGCGTCGCCGCGCCGGCAGCGTGCCAGCAGTTCGTCTTCCGAATCCATGCGGCTTTGACTTTATTTCGTGGCGATGCGTTTGAAAAGTTTCTTCGCGGGAGCATTTTTGCAGGACTTCCGTCTGACTGGGTATGAAAACGATCATCGCCATCTTGTTCGCCAGTCCGGCGGCGACCATCGCTTCGGTCACCGCGCAGGCGAATGCGGGAACCGCCATGAGACGAAACTTTAAGAAATCCACCAAAGCGTGACACTGGCGCGAATCGCCGTTCCGAGGATATGGCGCAACTGCGCTGGTCAACGATACTACGGGTCGGCTCGAACACCATCGCTCGCCGCTTCCGTTCCTCGTTGACAATGCTCGTTGCGCCAGGAAGGGGACGGCTGGTTAGGAATTCGCGCCGGGGTTCTGACCAGTGAGGGAAATGTTCATCCAATCATGAGGCAGTCATTGGCGGTGTCAGCCATGAGGCAGCCTGTCGCGCTTCCGTTTTGTAGGAGCGCCACGGCCACGGCATCGCCCACAAGTTTTTCCGTGGCGTCCCGCATCGGGCGCGCTCCAAGCTTGGGATGAAAACCTTTTCGCACCAGAAACGGCAAAACCGTTTTGTCCAATTCAAGTTTGTGGCCGCGCGAGGTGAGAAACTCCACTTCCCGCGACAAAAACTTTTCGGCAATCTCCAACTGGTGTTCGTAGCTCAATCGGTTGAACACGAGCTTCTCGTTGATGCGCGCGAATATTTCCGGGCGCAGGGCTTGCTGGGCGCGGGATAGAACATGGCGTTCCAAAGTCGCCTCATTGGAATGTTGCAGACTCATCAATTCGGCGGAGCCGATGTTGGAAGTCAGCCAAATGTAAAACCCGCTGAAGTCCAAGGTCTGTCCCGTCGCCACCGTGATGCGGGCCGCGTCGAGCAATTGCAGCATGATGTCCAGCACGCGCGGATGCGCTTTTTCCGCCTCATCAAATAACAACGATCCTTCAGCAGCACGTTCGCGCATCGCCCCTAGATAACCTGTCTCGCCCAATTTAGCTCCGAGCAGCAGGCCTAGGGATTCCTGCGTTTGAAATTCCGACATGTCGAAACGGAATAATTTTTCCGCGCCGAAAATTTGCCGGGTCAGCACCACGACCGTTTCCGTTTTGCCCACGCCCGTTGGCCCGAGCAGCAGAAAACTTCCGCGCGGACGGCCGGGTTTGGTGAGGCCGAATTCGCCCCGTTGCACCACCGAAACCACGCGCGGCAGCACTTGGTTTTGTCCGCGAATTTCGGCGTGGAGAATCTGGCCGAGGCCGCGCAGACGCCCGATTTTTTCAGTTTGGCAGGTTGTCGTAATCATGCTGCCAGCCTGCCAGAAAGATTTTTTTATTTTGTGCAATCATTGCACAAAAAGGTTTTTGAAAGTTGCTAGAAATGGTCGCGTGATTGGCGGCGTGTGCCGCCGGACAAAACAAACAACCAAAATACGCACCAAAAAAAATATGAAGCAAAGCCTCCGATTCCTGAACCGTCACCGCCCGCTCCTCACCATGGCCGCCCTGTTCGTCCTCAACACCGTCCCCGCTTTCGCCCAAAGCACGACGTTCAACTCCACTGACCTGAAAACCGGCATCAGCAACAGTCTCGCCGTCATCATGATGTTCGGCTTTGTCCTTGGCATCGCCGCCGTCATCTACGGCGGCTTTGCCATCCGGCGCGGCGACGTGGACCAGGGCAAGATGTCCATCATCGGCGGCGCGATCATCGCGGCGGCACCGGCGGCGGTGTTCGCGTTTTACAAAATCTTCGGGCTGGACACCAGCAGCGCCGTCGGCGTCGGCAACTTCTAAGCAGGGGGTGCCTGCACCCAATTGCCTTCGGCCAAAACTACCATGAACACTAAAAGCGAACTTCGCCTGACCGACACCAATGCCGCGTCCGACTCCCAAGGCCGCACCTGGGGCTTGGAAGGCGGACTTTTCTGGTGGTTGATCGGCGGTATCGGCGCGGGCATCACGTTGTTCTTCGTGCTGCTCGTCGTTGTCGGTTCGTCGCTCACCACGTCCTTCCTTGTGGCGCTCATACCGGTGCTGGTCTGCCTCGCTTACATCTTCGGATTGCGGCAGGGCAAACCACCCGGCTATGACCGCGACATTTTTGAAAACCTGACCACCGGGCGCGGCTTCAGTCCCCAGACCAATAACCATTGCAATCATCCGCTTCTATGAGTCTCAAAAAGAAATTCCCTCCACTGTCATCCAGGCCGTTCACCGGCTCGGTCGAATTGATCCCAACGGAATCCGCCTGCGTCGAATTCATTGACGCCGACCGGCTCTGGGGTTTTCCCCGGCAGCACCTTGAATCCTTCCTGTTGGAGGAAAATCCCCGGCACGAAAACAAACGCACTTCGCCGCCGCAGCAGTTGCTGCTCGTCTATCCCAAGTCTCTGGTATTTCTCCGGGGCTGGCGGCTGGAACTGATGATCGGCCCGCTCGTTACCGGGCGCATCGCCCGCGTCCATGCCGAAAAACATCTGGGCACGCTCATCCTTGATGAAGCTTGGGTCTCCGAAATTCATGTCGTCCCGCTGGATGCAGCCCATCAGTCCGCCAGCCCGCAGCCAACACCCGCCAAATCCGCATGAGCACCGGAGAAATTCAAGCCAGCGAGGCGAGACGACAGGCGTTGCTCGGACAGTTGCGCACGGCCGAGGTTGCCGTGCGCGCCAGTCTGCTTGCCCAGGGTTTCGGCGATGCGGCCCGTGCCCATCTCGAACGGGCGCAGGCGCACCTGAACGAAGCCTACCTCGCCATCAATGAAAACCGTGCCATCCGCACCGTCCCGCAACTCGTGGATGACCTCAACCGCATCCAGCAGGTGATGGATGACGCGCAGCGGCGCAAATCCCAACGCATCTGACCTATATGTTTGAAAGCGCTCCCAACGGATTTTTCGTGAACGACTTGATCCTGTTCAATTCGCTCCGGCGCGGCGGTTACATCGCCAAAGGTTTTGTCTTTGAAGCCCCCGACCTCACCAACAGCCCGATTGCCGACCTGAACGAATTTCAGGAACAACTTTGTCTGCTGCTGGCATCGCTCCACGAAAATCAGCGGCTGCAAATCCAATACTTTTCTGATTCCGACTACAAGGCCGAGTTGTTGCGCTTTCAGCAGGAGACGGAGAAATTTGAAAACACCTGGACGAGGCGTTCGCGCAACGAGCGGTTCGTGCGCTACTGGCAGGCGATGGTCGAACGCAAGCTGCGACGGCAGCGCGTGATCCTTTACCTTTCGCGGCCCTTGGAGAACACGCCCAAATTGCTTTCGGGTGATGCCGCGCTCCGCGAGTATTACCTGACCATCCTCGACCAGTTGCGCGGCGAGTTTGAACACGCCCACCAACTGTTGATGGACATCTTTGCCAGCACCGGCACGCGCGTATTGCCGATGACCGACGTTGACCATTTCAAGCATTACAAAACTTTCCTGAACCCGTCACTGGCCGACCGCTTTGACTTTGATGCCGCCCAGGATTTTTCGCCGGAACTTTCCATTCAGGAAAACTGCTGGCACAGCGAGGGTAATGGCCAGAGCGATTTCGGGTTTTATCTGGACGGCCATTATCATTCCGTCATCGCGCTCACCCGCTGGCCGCGCACCACCTATCCCGGCATCATTCAGCGGCTCACCAATCTGCGGTTGCTCGACTTCACCATCACCGTCAACATTGATCCCCTGCCCATCACGCAGGAAATTTCCAAGGAGGAAAAGGCGCACGACCGCGTGGCGGGCGACTATGCCAGTGAAAAGAAAATCTCGCTGCTGACGGTGATGGAAAAGAAACAGCGGAAAATTTCCGCGCTGATGCAGGGGCAGACCATTCCGTTCCAGGCGTCTTTTGTCATCCGCGTTTGGGACAAATCCAAGGACGGTTTGAACGCGAAGGCCAGTGCCATCAAGAACGCCATCAATTCGATGAACTCGGCGCAGTATTTTGAAGCCAACCTGCCCAGCACTTCCAAGAACATATTTTTCCAGACGTGGCCGGGCTGGACGTGGGGACGTTACGAACATCGCAAGCTCTACGCCGAACACCGTTATCTGGCCGATATGCTGCCGGTCACCAGCACGTTCACCGGCCATCTCGCCACCGCCGAGGCCATCTACGACGGCCCCAACAATAATTTGATCGGCGTCGAAACTTTTTCTGGCTCGAAAGATAATCAGTCACCACAACACGCCGTTTTATTGGGGATGTCCGGCGCAGGCAAATCGGTCACGGTTTGTGATTTGCTGTCGCAGACGGAAGGCTACTTCGCCTACACCGTCATCATCGAGGAAGGTTTGTCCTACGGCATCTATACGCAGACCGTCGAAGACGGTGCGCGGCCCATCATCATTCACCCGGACGGCGACCTCACCATAAATTATTTGGACACCAAAGGACTGCCGCTTACGCCCGACCATCTTTCCGCCGCGACTGCGCTCGTGGCGCGGATGATTGGCACTTCGAGTCAGGAGGACAAGCAGATGCTCCGGCAGGCGCAAATCGCCAAGTATCTGAATCTGCTCTACGAAGATTCGTTTCAGGACTGGCAGAAAAAACGACACGACCAGTTGCTCAACATCGCGCGTCATGCGATGGCGTTGCAGAAATTTCGGCGGGAGCGGATGCCGCCGGGCGCGACGACGCTTGAAACTTTTGCGGACTTCCGCGACCAAGCGAAGCTTGGAACCAATGGGATCAAGGATGGACCGTCATCGTCCGCAGCAGCGACGAACTTCAACGAATGGGGCACCGAATACATCGCCCAATTCCCGGAAGCCGATGTCCTGCGTTTCCTGAAAGAGCCCAAGACCTCGCGCGAAGTCCGCAATCTCGCCTTCGCTTATTTCACGCCCGAAGAATTTCCGACACATCGGATGCTTCAGGAATTGATGATGCTCGACCCGGTCGGTTCGGAGCGCGACCAGATCATCGAAATCGCCACGCTGATTTTGCCTTGGTGTCGCGACGGTAATTACGGTTGCCTGTTCGACGGCACGAGCAATCTTTCTTTGACGGGAAAAATCGCCCACTTTGAGTTGGGCTACATCCCGGAGTCCGCCAAGGAGTTGAAAGCGGCTGCCGGCTTCCTCATCACGAACCACGCGCGCAAGCACATCATCACCCTGCCCCGTGCCCTGCGCAAACGGAACGTGTATGAGGAAGTCGCCCGCTTCCTCGACATTCCCGGCGGCCAAGAAATCGTGCAGGAAAGTTACGCGCAGCTTCGCAAGTTCAATTGCTGGAACATTTCCATCGTCCAGCAGTATGCCCGCTTCAAACAGTCGCGCATCCGTTCCGCCGTGTTCGGCAACTCACGCCAGTTTTTCATCATGCGCCAGAACGACCGCGCCGATTTGGAGGACATGGCGCAGGACGTCGCGCTACCGGAAGTCACCAAACACGCAATCATGAATTATCCCCTGCCCGACCATCAATCTGGACAGAAGTATTCTCCGTTCACTTATTTTCACACCGACTCCGGCCGTAACCTTTGCGGCACGGTTCACAACATCTCCTCGCGCGAGATGCTCTATTGCAGTTCGTCCAGCGGCGAACATTTCGACAAACGCGCCCGCGAACTGCGCCAGAGTCCCAACATCGTCGAGGGCATCATCGCCCACGCCAACCCGGAGAAGGAGGAAGTATGAAAGAACTGCACATCTTGAATCTCGGTGCGGGCGTCCAGTCCACGACGCTTTACCTGATGTTCATGCGGCGTGTTCTCCAGCCGCAGATTGACTACGCCATTTTCGCCGACACCGGCGAAGAACCCACGCCAGTTTATCGGCATCTGGAATGGCTTCAATCGCTCAACCGCAACCTCGAACACAAACTCTTTGTGCATCGCTCCTGTGTGCCATTGGCCAAGGCATTTCTGGAGAAACACGAATTGTTTCGTGACCAAACTTTCACGGGCTTCTATCAGGAAGGCAATGGCCTGTGCGGAAACTAAAACCATAACATGAACACTACACGCAAAGCTGAACGAGGGGGTGACGGCGTCCTAGTTGTCGAACTGACGCCGGAAGAAGCAGCCAAATGGGACGAACTGTTCGCAGCACATGAAAGTGTTGAAGTCGCTTTGCGCGACGCAAGACACGATGCAAGACAAGCTCTCAACCAAGTCAGATTTTTTAAGAAATATCGCGAAGCCATCCGTGCGCAGATTCGCCCACTTCATAAAATCAAATTTCCTGAATTCCCCCTAAAACCATCAACCTTATGAAAAAATCATTACTCATCATTCCCCTTGCGTGCGCCGCCTGCTTGTTCACGGGCTGCGCCGCCGTTACCCGAACGGCAACTGATGTCGGCCTGGGCGCGGGCGGCGCGGCCATCGGCGCGGAACTCTCCCACAATAATCCCTATGCCATCGTCGGCGGTGCGGCGGGTGGGGCTTTGCTCGGCGAGGGTCTTCACTACACCAACAGCAAACTGAACGACCAGTCTTACCAGACCGGCTACGACCAAGGGCGTAGCGACGCGGTGAAGCAACAATACTGGCTCTACGTTTCCATGCAGCAGGCCAAGGCCGGTGATGATGGCCGCGTCCGGCTTTACGAAGTGCATCTGCCGGAACAAGTCATTGACGGCGTGATTTTCCAGCCGACCACGCAATTTCTCCGCATTGAAGAGTAACTGCGTTACGGCCACCAGCAGGCCAAGCCTGCATCCAATCAACCAACAACCAAAGAAAGGACAACCAACATGAAAAAGTTAATCACCATCATCGCCATCGCCCTGCCGCTGGCGTTCTCCGCCCGCGCGCAATGGATCGTTTATGACCCCACCATGAACGTCCAGCAGATCATTGACGAAGCCGAGAGCCTCGCCAAATACGTCACCATGATTGACAACCAAGTGCAGCAAATCAACACGCTCACCGAGCAATTGAATCAGTTCGAGAACTACGAAGCCGTGTTCGGCAATCCGGCCAATGTGGTGCTGTCAATGGTCGCACCGCTGGATGCCGACTTGCAGAGTCTTGAGCCGGGGCTGAATCTTGAAAACCTCGTCGCCAGCGCCAACGGTAACATCGCGTTGACCTACAATGATTCGGGCATCTACGCCACCGTGGGCACGAGCTTCCAGACGCCCCGTGGCCAGACCGTCCAGCGGCCCGCCAACCAATACGCGCCGTTTTCAGCCGTCATCAACACCGCGAGCAATTACGTCGCGGTGGCCGACAACGCGGCGCAACGACGCGCGGCCATCAAAGACCAAATCGCGCAGACAACCGAGCAACTTCAGAACGCCACCACCGATGCCCAGGTGCAGAAGTTGCATGGCGTGCTTACGAGTCTTAACGGCGACCTTGCCAGCACCGATGACGAAGTGAATCAGGCCGCGTCCGCCGCGATGGTGCAGGACATCCAAAACCGGAACGACCAGCAGAAACAAATTCAGGCGTTGACCGAGCAGCAAAACGCCGAGTTCACGGAGGCCGTAAGCAACTATACGGCGAAATTCCAATTGCTCAATGCACCGACGACATTCCCGACCCCTTAACCATCAACTCTCAACTATCAACCTTGCCATGGCCACGTTCGACAGCATCTTTCCCACCTTCCTTGCCAAATGTGGTGAACTCCACACGTTGCTCTTGAGCGTGGCCTACGCGCTGTTTGTCACCGGCATCATCGTGACCGTGCATCACCGTTTTTCGCACCGGGTTTTGTTGCATTTGATGGTGCGGATTATGGTGCTGACTTCGTTGTTGGTTTATCTGCCGGTTTGGGGCAACGCGCTGCAAAATCTTTTGCAGGATTCAATTCTGTCCGGCCTCGGCGTTGACCCGACCCAGGTTTACCAGCAGTTCAACCAATTGCTCGTCATCAAGCGTGACCCGTCCACGACTTCATCCTGGTGGAACGTCATGTCGCAACTCCACAATTTTACTACCGACCTGATTATTTCCGCCGTGCTCTGGCTCGTCGGCCAGTTCGCCTCGTTGATGATGTTTTGGGCTTACATCTTCCAGACCATTATCCTCAATCTCGGCTACGCGCTTTCGCCGCTGCTCATCGGTTTCATGGCGATTCCGGCACTCAAACAAACCGGCAATCGCTACCTTACCAATCTCGCCGGGGTTTTGCTCTGGCCGCTCGGCTGGGCACTCGCCGCGCTCGTCACCCAGGGCATTCTCGATTTCATGACCGACCCCAGCTTTGAATATATTGATCCCACTTCCACGCTGCCCGACCTGCAAAAAACCATCGGCGTCGCCGTCGTCGGCGTGTGGATTATTTTCAGCACCATCGCCGCGCCCGTCATCATCCAGAAGGTGATCGCTTCCGGCGCGCTCGCGGGGGGCGAACTGCTTTCCGGTGGCGCACACGCCGCCGTTCAAACGGCGATGGGTGCCGTCGGCGGTGCGGCCGTCGCCGCACCGCTCAGTCCGGTCGCGGCCACCGCCGCCGGTGGCATGGCGGCGGGTTTGAATCTCCTTTCCAGTTCAAGCCGGGTCGGAAACGCCGGGTCGCTCGTGACCGGTCTCGGCGGATTTGGCACAGCCAAAAGTGATCCGAGCGGCGACAAAGCCGTCCGCCAAATGCTCACGCAATTGATGCAACATCTCGGCCAGTTGCCGCCCGTTGCACCAGCCAACGGTCTCCCACCAAAATTATGAAATCTGAAGATTACATTTCTCCATCACTAAAAACCAACGCGCCCTCGCGCAAGCGCTTCGACCTCGCCCGCCTCTTGGTGTTGCGCGACCGGCTGCCGTGGTTCTGGTTCGCGTTCACCATGGCGGTGTTGCTGCTGTCCGCGATGGACCGCTACCACCTCGTTTCCCAATTCAAGCAGCGCGAGCGCGTCGTCATCATTGACCCCGCCGGCACTTACTATTTGAGTCCCCTGCTCCAATTTTCGGAGGCCAAACAATTGCACGTCCAACAAGCGGAGCTGGCGACCACGGCCTTTCTCGAACGCAATCCAAAAGACTTCGACAACGCCGATCTGCTTAAATTGTTGTTCCTCAAAACTGCCTTCAACAAGGCGCAGGACGAGCGCATCAGCGAGGCCGTTGAGTTCCGTTCCAAGCAACTGCACCAGAAAGCCGAGATCGGCCAGATTGAAATCCTCGCCACCCGCGACAACGAGGTGCTCGCCGCCGTCACCGGCCAGATCATCCGCAGCGGTATCTTTCAAGACAGGGCGTTCACCGAGGCGTTTCCGTTCACGCTCCGCCTCCGCCTCATCCGCAACCCCAACATGGCCTTGAACGGACGTTTCCCCACCGCCGTGGGCGACTTCAAATATGAAATCAATCGCTAAAATCGTGACATTCACCGCCACGTTGCTCGCCGCCGCCGTTGCGCTGGCGCAGCCCATTCAACAAATCTGGCTGGACGACCAGGTGGCCGTCTCCGTGCCTGTGGCCATCAATCGCGTCACCACCATCAGTTTTCCAAGTCCCATTGACGCCATTGACGGTGCGGGCGTCACGGTGGACGGAAAAACGCCGGGTCTGTTTCAACTGGCTCACACGCCCGGCTCGGCGTTTCTGTCCGTGCGCGCGCTTTTCCCCAACGCTTGCGCCAATCTCAACATCCGGTGGAATGATCACACCTACGTTTTTGAGTTGATTGAAACCAACGCGCCCATTCTTTCGCTCAACCTGACCACCCCGCCGACACCGGAGGAAACCGGTGCTGGCCGTGCGCCCGCGGTCAGTCCGTTGCAACTGCTTTCGTTGCTCGACAAGGCCAAAGCCTTTCCCTTGTTAAAAGAGCAGCAACCGGAATGTGTCGCCGATGTCGGCTTCACCACCTATGACGGCCAGCCGCTCGTCAGCGATTTTAATTATTACAAAATCCAGATTGAATCGGCGTTTCGTTTCAACACCGAGGACACGCTGGTCTTTCGCGTTGCCATCACGAATGAAACCGACTCACCGCTGATTTATCAGCCGGACAGTTTCAGCCTGCGGGCCGGCAACCGCCTCTATCCCCAATCGATCAGCGATGCCAGTGGCACGGTTCCGCCCAAAGGCCAAAGCATCGTTTATTTCGCTGTCACCGGCACGCCGGACGGCGGACGCAACGACCTGTCCCTGAAAAATAATTTCACGGTGCTGGTTAATCGATTGTCGCCGCCACCCGTCGTCACCGTCACCAACGTTCTCGTGCATCCCAACCATTCACCAAGAAACCAGCCATGAAACCGCGCGATTTTCTCGATTTCTTCAAAACCAAAAGTGGTAAGCTGGTCGCCTTTGGCACGGTGTTCGCCGCCGGGCTGATCATTTTCAGCGTCGTTCGCAAGCGTCAGCCGTCCGCTGATGATGGCAGCGCCACCACCCCGCCTTCAACCAACGCCGTTGGCGACCGACCCGAAGTGGTGCAGTCGGTCGCCTGGCCGCTGCAATGGTTCTATCCGCCACCGGCCAAGGCGGACGAGTCAAAGTTTTCCACCACGGCCAACCGGATGTCGGTCGGTTTTGCTCCGGGCTACACTCCACAACCGCTGCCGAATGTTCCGTCGCACCCGACAGACTGGCTCACCCCCATCACCCTGTTTGCCGACCGCACCACGGGCGTTGCCCACCGGAAAAAATTGAGCGCGGCCTATGCGCCGTTCGGCCGGCTGATCCCCTGTGAGACCGTCATCACGGTGGATTCAGCTTCCCTGCAAACGCCCATCATCGGCCTCGTCACCGAAAACATTTATTACGGCGGCAGGCTCATTATCCCGGCGGGCACGGAGGTTCACGGCATGGCGCAGACCGACCGGCAGCGCGAGCGCATCGCCGGCAACACCAGTTGGAAACTGGTCTGGCAGGACGGCGAGGAAATGGAGCTTAAAGCCGTCGCCCTCGACCGCGAGTTTGACAACAACACCAATCAAAGCGGCTGGGCCATCACCGACGGCAGCGCCGGCTTGCGCGGCGAGATCATCAAGTCCGACAACCTGGCGGACATCAAACTGTTTGCCGCCACGTTCCTTTCAGGCGCGGCCAATGCGCTGACGGAAAAGCAGCAGACGGTTTTTGGTCCGGTCAATGCCCCGTCCCTGAACAACGCGCCGTTTCAGGGGGCGCAGGTCGTCCTGCAAACTTACGCCCAGCAAATCTACGATTCGATTCAGAAGAATGGTTTTTATGTTCGCGTGCCGAGCGGCAAACAGTTTTACCTCTACGTCCTGCAAACCATTGACCGTGCCGACACTTCAATCGGCGGCGCAGATTTCGTCGAAGAATCGGACGCACAACCGACCGTCACACCCCAAAAATAAATGCCCATGAAAACATTCTGTTTCCTTCCCCTCTTGTTCCTCACCGCGTGTTCCACCACGCCCAAGCTCACCCTGCAACCGCAATCACCGCCGCTGCCGTCAGAGGCGGTTCGCTACCCGGAAGTCGTCCACGCCTATCATTTGGGGCGTTATGTTGACCCCAATGACGATCTGTTGATGCACGATCAGCACGTCGTCTATCGCGTCGAAGAAAATACCCGGTGGGATTTGCGACCCTTACGGACAACGGCCACCGTTGGCGGCTCGTTCGCTTTTCCCACGGAGTCCGTGCCGCGCGATGCGGCGTTCAGCCCATCGCCCGTTAATGACGCGGTGCTGGCCGAAGTCAACGCGCAAAAACTGGCGACCGTTCAAATCATGGTGCAGGCGCGAACCCTGTCCCTGGCGCTGGCGCAGTTTCAAGCTGCGTTGCAGCAGACCAAAACCAATTTGCAGGAAACGGCGGTGCTGCGGGCAGCCGTGTTCGAGATGAAAAAACGGCTGGACACGCTCGAAACCGCGCCGACACCGATGCCGCCGTCATCGTCCGATTCCCCGACCAACGAGCCTACCGACTCGTTGAGTCCCTGAAGACACTTTGCCGGTGCCATCGCGCCCGCAATTCACAACATAACATAAACAAACAACCAAACTCATTATGAGCACAACAAAAGCTAAACCAGCGTCTAATGGCGCTCCCAGCGCAAATGCACCCCTAGAACCGGCCAACTACCGGATTAACCCGGAAGTGGAAGGCAAGATAGACTCCTATATCAAGGAAAACCCAAAGTATTGGAATTATATCCAAGCCATGCCCCGCGACCGCCTCGAACGCAGCCTCGTCCTGAACGAAGTGCGCCAGATCGAACGGCAGCAACGGATGCGCGAAGGCATTATGAAACGCATCAATGACGACCCCAAGCTCAAGCAGGCGTATGAAATCCTCGTCAAGGACGTGCCCGAAGACCAGCGCGAGGAGGTCATGACCCAGATGGCAAGGCAGAAGCAACGCACGGTTGCCCGCTCTCAGGAACAGCGTCAAACCCAGGGACAAACCGTCGGGGTTTGATTGCCATTCGTGCCGGTCTGGTTTCGGCAATTAAATCCAGACCAGACCGGCCCCTCCGGCGATGCGAATTTCGTGTCCATTGCAATGGTCTTATTTCTAGGCATTAAAGTTGCTGGAATCCTCAACCGGAAGGTTTTGAAGGGTATTAATATGCGGCCTGCCTTCAAATTGGTATCAAGACCGGCTAGTTTCTGGACAACTCTATTCGGAAACAGAACCGTCCGCTTTTTGCCCGGTTCCTTTCACATCACCGAAGCCGAGCTTCAAACGTCTCATGGGAATGAAGTGAATGGTTTCCGGCGGATTTTTCATGGCCTGGGTTTGAAGGGGGCATTGTGGAGAGCTTGAACATCCTCGGTTCTTTCTTGGCCAAAACCCGCCATGAATTGGGCTTGAGTCAGGAGATCACAGCGGCACGGCTGCAACGCGAAGGCGTGGATGTCAGCCGCCAGATGCTCGCCAACATGGAATGCGGTCGCACCCAAATCACGGACAAACATCTCATCGGATTCCAAAAGGTGTTTCGCATCTGCATCATCCGGTTTTTTCCATTGGACGTTCAAGCCTTGGACGAACAATTCGCCCGGCGTGAAAAAGACCAGCTCGATGGACCGCGCCGACGCCGGCAATAAATTCAACTTCCGCCCGACGCTTGCCCGTCCGGGCGGGCAATGGCAAATTTCCCATGGCGGTCAAACGCACAGCAGCAAATTCAGACGACCAACTTGACCTTTTTGCACAGAGGCCGACTTATGAAAGCATTGACTCAATACGGACGGATGGCCGAGAAACATTGGCGCGAACATTGCCCGAAACTCGTGCGCGATCTGGAAGCACGGGGGCAACTGCACGTGATGTTGCTGGAGGCCGAGGAGAAAACGAAGGACGAGATGATCGAACTGACGCAGCAGTTCAGGCATCAAGGACTGACGGCGCAGGCGGCTCACGACCGCGCCTGGGAAATGGTGCGGGAGGAATACATCCTCCTGCCACCGGAGACCTAAGGAACGGCGACCGGGCAAACCGTGAGCCGAAGAATCTTAATTGCTACCGCATCACCGACGCCGACCAGCTTGGTGAAGGCTCGTCCAAGCAAAAGTTCAATCAGAACCTCGATGCCATCCGCACGCTTCGGCAGGTTGAAAACGAGCAGCGACCAGCCACGCCGGAAGAACGGGCGGTGCTCGTAAAATATGTCGGCTGGGGCGGACTTCCCGCCGCCTTTGCCAAACTGCCGGATGGCGCGGGCAAGCCAAGCACCCAGCTTGCCGAACTGTTGACCGAGGACGAAATCACATCCGCCCGCGCCACCACCCTCAACGCCCATTACACCGCTCCGGTCGTCATCCGCGCCATGTATCAGGCGGCACAACGGTTTGGGTTTCAAGGTGGACAGGTTTTAGAACCGGCCTGCGGCATCGGCCATTTCATCGGCCTCATGCCGGAGGAAATGCTGCGACAATCCACCGTCACCGGCGTCGAAATTGATCCGCTGACCGCTAGGATTGCGAAGATGCTTTATCCGGATGCCGACATCCGCCCGCAGCCGTTTGAAAAATCCAAGCTCACAGATGAATCGTTTGACCTCGCCATTTCCAATGTGCCGTTCGGTGATTACACCGTCCATGACCCGCGCTGGAATGAATATAAGTTTTCCATCCACGATTATTTCTTCGCCGCCGCGCTCGACAAGGTGCGGCCGGGCGGCCTGCTGATGTTTGTAACATCCCGTCACACGCTGGATAAGTTGGATTCTAGTTTGCGTGAACTGCTTGGTGCCCGAACGGAGTTCCTCGGTGCCATCCGTTTGCCCAATACCGCGTTCAAAAAAAACGCCGGCACGGAAGTGACCACCGACATCGTGATGCTGCGTAAACTGCGCAGCGGTGAATCGCCGCGCGGCCCGGCTTGGAAAGCCTCGGTGGATTTCACCAACGACCGGCAGGAAAAGTTTTCCATCAACGAATACTTCGCCGTTCATCCCGAAATGATGCTCGGTAAAATGCGGCTCGTCCGCGGCATGTATCGGGACGGCGAACCCGTGCTGGAACCCGACCAGCGCGAACTCGGTGAAGCCCTCGCGCACGCGATAGCGCGGCTGCCGCAAAATATCTACCGGGTGGAGGCAAAAATAGCGTCTCAAATGGTGGTCCAACCGCAGGTTGTGCCCGCGCCGGATTACATCAAACCCAATGCCTATTGCGTCCATGAGGATGGCCGGCTCTGTCTCAACGAGGACGGCGTCTTGCAGCCGCTGGATGATCTACCGGTCGAAACCCGTTCGCGCATCCGGCGGATGATTGACGTGCGCGACGCGGTGCGGGTTTGCCTGCGCTCGCAGCTCGGCGGCAGCGGCGAAGCTGAAGTCGTGGAGGCACGTGAGCGGCTTAATTTTGCCTATGACCGTTTCGTCGGTCGGTTTGGTTGCCTCAACGTCCCGATCAATCAGCGCGCGTTTCACGGCGACCCGGATTTGCCGCTGCTGCTTTCGTTGGAGCATTACAATGACGAGACGAAGGTGGCGACGAAGGCCGCCATTTTCCGTGAGCGCACCATCCATCACAAGCAGGCCGTTGAATCCGCTGGCACGCCCAAAGAGGCGTTGCTGGTCACGTTGAATGAAAAAGGCCGCGTGGATTTGGATCACATGGCCGGGCTCCTCAATAAACCCGTTAATGAAATAGTTCCTGACCTGAAAGGCCTGATTTTTCTCAATCCGCAAACCCAACAATGGGAAACCGAAGACCAGTATCTTTCCGGCAATGTCCGCGAGAAACTTATTACTGCCGATTCCGCCAGCGTCGCCGATGCCCGCTTTCGTGAAAATGTCGAAGCGTTGAAATCCGTGCAGCCGGCGGATTTGCCCGCGACCGAAATTGACGTGCGGCTGGGTGCATCCTGGTTGCCGTCGTCTGATGTGAAAGATTTCGTCCATAGTCTGCTCAGCATTCCGTCGGGCGTCGAAGTCGGCCACATCCACGCCCTCGGCTCGTGGAGCGTCACCGGCAATTGGGAGGCGCGCAGTGCGACAGCGAACACGACCGATTGGGGAACCGAACGCTACACCGCCCTGGAACTCATTGAGGAAACGCTGAATCTCAAGACGCCCACGGTGTATGACTATGTGGACAAGAAGCCCGTCGTCAATGCGCAGCACACCGAGGCCGCCCGCGAGAAACAGGAACGTATCAAGGAGCAGTTTTCAAAGTGGCTTTGGTCCGATGACGGGCGGCGCGAACGGCTCGTGCGCCTTTACAACGACACCTTCAATCATTCGCGGGTTCGCACGTTTAACGGCGAACATCTGACGCTGCCCGGCGCCAGCGCCGCCGTGCAGCTTCATATTCACCAGAAGTCTGGTGTGTGGCGCATTTTGCAAACCGACAATACATTGCTCGGCCATGTGGTCGGCGCGGGCAAGACGTTTACGATGGTCGCCGCCGCCATGGAATTGAAACGGTTGAAGCTGGCAAACAAGCCGTTGTTCACCGTGCCCAATCACATGCTCGGCCAGTTCTCGACCGAATTGCTCATGCTGTATCCGGGCGCAAACATCCTCGTGGCGGCCAAGGAGGATTTTGAATCACAGAACCGCAAGAAACTTTTCAGCCGCATCGCCACCGGCAATTGGGATGCCGTCATCGTCACGCACTCCGGCTTTGAGCGCATTCCATTGTCGCAGGAAACCCGGGTGCGTTTCTTTCAGGAGCAGTTGGATGAACTGGAAAAAATCAAACGTGAACACGCCAACCCGGACAACCGGCGCTTGGTGAAAGAACTCGAAAAAGCCAAGAAACGTCTGGAGGCCAAACTTGAATCGCTCGCCGCTGATCACAAAAAAGACAACACGCTGACGTTTGAAGAACTTGGCGTGGACCGGCTCTTTGTGGACGAGGCACATTATTTCAAAAATCTTTTTTATGTTTCCAAAATGACCCGCATCGCCGGTCTGCCACAGACGGCCAGTGAACGGGCGTTCGATATGTATCTGAAAGTTCGCCATGTTCAGTCGGTCAACAATGGCGGCGGCGTGGTTTTTGCCACCGGCACGCCCATCGCCAACAGCATGGCCGAGATGTTCACCATGCAGCGGTATTTGCAGCCGCAGGCTTTGCAGAAACATAATCTGCATCACTTCGACGGCTGGGCGGCCACCTTCGGCGAGCCGGTGACGGCGATGGAACTTTCGCCGGACGGTGCGGGCTACCGGATCAACACGCGCTTTGCCCGATTCGTCAACGTGCCAGAGCTGATGCAAATTTTCCGGCAGACGGCGGATGTGCAGACTGCGCAGATGCTCAATCTTAAGCGTCCGAAGTTGGAAGGTGAAAAGCCCGCCATCCGCAATGCGCCAGCCTCGCCCGAATTAAAAAAATTCGTCGAGGGGCTGGCCAAGCGCGCCGAGGCGCTGAAACGCGGGCGCGTTGACCCGCGCGAGGACAACATGCTCAAAATTACCACCGAAGGCCGCAAGGCCGCGCTGGATTTGCGGCTGATGAAACCCGGCCTGCCGGACGACCCGCAGAGCAAAGTAAATCTGGCGGTCGAAAACATTCATCGCATCTGGGAGGCGACCAGGGACGGACGTTTGACGCAACTGGTCTTTTGCGATTTATCCACGCCACAGGACAAAGGCTTTTCCGTTTATCGGGACATGGCCGACAAATTGAAACATCTTGGCGTCCCGGAAAATGAAATTGCCTTCATTCAGGATTACGACGCCGATAACGCGAAGTTGGCTTTGTTCCGTTCTGTCCGTGAAGGCAAAGTTCGCGTGCTTTTTGGCAGCACCCAAAAAATGGGTTCGGGAACCAACGTGCAGGAACGGCTGGTCGCGCTGCATCATCTGGACGCGCCGTGGCGACCGGCGGACGTGGAACAGCGCGAAGGACGGATTTTGCGGCAGGGAAATAAAAATTCCTCTGTGCAAATTTATCGTTACGTCACCGAAGGCTCGTTCGATGCTTATATGTGGCAGACGTTGGAGACGAAGGCGAAGTTCATCGCCCAGGTGATGAGCGGCGACATGACGGTGCGCCGGCTCGAAGACATGGATTCCGCTGCGTTGACCTATGCCGAGGTTAAAGCCATCGCTTCCGGCAATCCGCTCGTCATCGAAAAAGCCCAAGTGGACGCCGAGTTGATCCGATTGACCCGGCTGCGTTCCGCCCATGCCGAGGAACAGTATCGGATTCGCACCAACCTGCGCCATTCACGCGAGGAGGTGCAAACCTGGACGGAACGGCTGTCAAATTTGCGGGAGGATTTGAAATTGCGACAGGATACATCCGGCGACCGATTCCGCATCGAGTTGGACAAACAGGCTTTGGATAATCGCGGCGTTGCCGGTGAATTGTTATTGCGGCGGTCCGAAAAGATCAAAGGGCGGTTCGGCGAGGACATCCGCATCGGCAAATTCGCCGGCTTCGATTTGTTCATCCGCGCGAGTTTCAACAACAGCGCCGAACTCGTCCTGCGGGGCAAAAACAGTTACAGCACCCGCGTCACGGACACGGCCTTGGGCACCATCCGTTCGCTCGAATCCACCGTGCAGGGGTTTGAAGAACGCGCCGGGCGGATGGAAACTGACATCAGGGATTCACAAAAGCGCGCAGTCGAATTCGAAGCCAAGGTGGGTGCTCCATTTGAGAAAGAGGAGCGTTATCATCACTTGGCCAGACGCCAATCTGAAATCGAGGAGCAGCTTGACCTCACGAAAAATCAGGCACCCAGCCAGATTGAAGATGCCAGCGAGGACGAGACCGAGGAAAAGATTTCACAGCAACAAACTCAAACGAAATCAGCCGGACAAACACGAAGGGCGGTGGTTCGCGTATGAATGAAAAATCCATTTTATTTCTGCCGCGTCTACCTGCTCGCCTCGACGTAAAGCAGGCTTCCGAAATTTTAGGTTTTCTGCCACACGAACTCACGGTGTTGCTGAAGGCGGGTTTGCTTAAACCTTTGGGGAAACCAGCCGCCAATGGGCACAAGTTTTTTTCCGCCGTAGAAATTTCATCTCTCACAACCAATCGGGAGTGGCTCGATAAAGCCACCCGTGCCGTGGCCAAACATTGGAAGGAAAGAAATCTTAATTCCAGTCAGCCGTAATAAATTCCGGTAACACCCTCGGCGATGTTTTCACCCGGCAGCTTCGGACAACAGGCACCGAAACCGGAATCTCCGAGGACTCAGAAAAGTCCGGAGCCCGAAGAGTCGGAGCCTTAAGAGTTTCCCATTCAGACCACGGCGACCAGGACGCCTTTTTCTTTGACGTGGTACGCCAACGTCAGCGCCTCGTAACGGTTGAAAAAGGTCTCGAACCAAAACACATGCGACGTTCCATTCACGTCTTTTAGAATCACTTCGGCTGAACCAAGCGGACCTCCCTTCGCGCGCGAGCAGTATTGTTGCAAGGCATAAAAGACCTCCACTTCTGCAACACTGCCAAAACGAACACGAAATGAGGGCGATTCGACGAAGTATTTACAGGGTGCTGCCGGATCGTGGTCATCTGGAAGTTTGTGGGGATGCACGGTGACCAGTGCCACCATCGGCAGATGGTCGCCAAGCTGCTCGACGTACCGCCACAGCGTGGAGGTCATGGTATTCCCAAAACGCGTGGATAGCGCCTTGACGCTGTCCAGACACATTTTAAGATCACGCGCCTCCTGGACAAACCGGCCACGAACGAACAGTAGTTGGCCCGCGCCGTAATTTGCCTCCGCTTCAAGTTGATCGTGACAAGTCGGATTTAACTCGCGGGTGGAGTCGCCAAACAAAAAAAGTTTATGCCACTCGGTTATCGAATGGATGACTTCGTGCGTCTCCGCCCATCGGTGCTTCTTTTCGGGCAAGTTTTTATCAATCAGGATTCGTTTGCCGTCGGGAATCCAAAAGGCGGAAACGCTGGCCTTTTTAACCAAGTCGAGAATAAGCGTGGGGCGCAGGAAAAGCTGCTGAGCCCCAATTTTAACTTTGCTAATGAATTCACGAATCGCGCCGTCATCGGTGGAACTGAAATAATGTCGGTCTAACCGCAACAATTCGCGAATGTCATCCAGCCGGATTGGGGGTTCGGGATTGCCCAAGCCACGGAGGACCTTATCGACTTGTGCATCGATTTCGATTCTCTCCTGTTCCCCAATGCGGACGCCTTTCATATTTTTATCTCATGCCTATTTCTGTTCTGTCAGGAATTTGACGAACGCGTTGAGTAGCTGCTTTTCTTCTCGTGAAAGTTTTCCCATCGATTTTGCATTGGCCGCAAATTCCATCACACGTTCCTCCATGGCCGGTGAGTGATGCACGATGGCACCGGAAAGCTTTGCTAAAACTCCCCCGGGTAAAGCAAATGCCTTTTCCAGATTGTAAATGGTTCTGGGACTTGGCAGATAGCCCGAATCGAATTCGATCCTTTTGATTTCTGCTTCCTCAACCTTTGCTCTCGTTGCCAATTCGCTTTCATCTAGGTTGTCCCGCCTGCGTAGCATGATAAGAAGAGAGTTAAGCCCTTTATGTAAAAGCACTGAACTTTCTTCTTTCGCCCGATTTTGATTGTGTTCGGAAATGGCAGATTTTACTGTATTCCGGCCGATCTCGGAGAGTTTCCGGGTGTCCACACCCGCGTCCCGCGCCAAAGCATCAACTTCGGCGTCAGGAGCCTCCAGCAGCATTTCCCGCATGGTGCGGAAAACGGCGTCTGTGTCCTTAAGTTGATTTTCTCTGTTACTCATAATGCTCAATTGTTGGTTTTTAATGAAAATTGTGAAATTTTACGAAGTATGCGCCGGTTGGCAGACTCGTAATCCCGAGCGCTAATCCGAAGACGCGCTTGCACTTCAGCAGGGCGAAAACCTTCATTGCGCAGCACGAAGATTTCCTTCGCCTGGTCATCGTCCCCGAATACCGATTTTAGCAGGGCTGAAACCTTGGCCGACTCCGCAGCGGCATCGATGAACTGATCCCGGATTTCCCAAATAAACTTCACAAGCTGATGTTATTGACCTACAATAAAGCCTCATAAACAAAGGCATTCCTCTATGTCCAACCATCAAAAAACGGAAAATCCAACGGGTGC
>Ga0302277_1000454_pt1 | contig 31833 bp, 24 predicted proteins | sample III_Bog_N3_1_FD_198759 | JGI IMG/M metagenome (GOLD analysis project Ga0302277, IMG submission 198759) | Peat permafrost microbial communities from Stordalen Mire near Abisko, Sweden - III_Bog_N3_1 | ecosystem: Environmental > Terrestrial > Soil > Wetlands > Peat | place: Sweden: Abisko... | reverse complement strand
AAGAAAATCACCCTACCATTATTGTGGGGCTCTCTGCTAGAGTGGCGTTATGGAATGGATTGACGAAGCCATTGTTTTATCATCACGCGCTCATGGCGAAACAGCGGCCATCGTGACGTTGCTGACGGCCGAACATGGTCGGCATGCGGGGTTGATGGCGGGGGGACAAGGACATAAAGCACAGCCTGTCTTACAAACGGGCAATTACGTTAAAGCTCAGTGGCGTGCGAGACTGCTAGATCATCTTGGGCATTATTCATGTGATTTATTAACGAGCTATGGCGCGCGTTGGCTCGATCATTCTGAAATTCTAACTATTATAGCAAGCGCATGTGCGGTAACGGAAGTCAGTCTTCCTGAACGTCAGCCTATGCCGGGTGTTTATGAAGGTCTTCGCGCTCTTTTAAGTTTGACTGACGCTGATTTATGGGGCCCTGCTTATGTCAAATGGGAAATGAGCCTTTTGCAAGCGTTGGGATATGGGCTTGATTTAAGCCAATGTGCAGCAAATGGCACATCGCATGATCTAGCTTACGTCAGTCCAAGGACGGGGCGTGCTGTTTCGCGCGCTGCGGGTGAGCCCTATCATGAAAAGCTTTTTCCTCTACCGGGCTTTTTATTGGGGTTTGGAGAATGGCGGCCAATTGATATCTGGGAAGGTCTGCAGCTGACAGGGCATTTTCTTGCACGCTATGTTTTCGCGCATGTTCAAAACCGTGTTCTCATGAATCAAGCGGGAGATCTCCCTAATGCACGCCAGCGATTAGCCGACTTTTATCGTTGTGAAGATGAGCAAGATAAGCTTCTTTCGAGCGATAATGCGGTCGCCTAAGAATGGGCTGTGTTTTTGAAAGATAGACCCATCCCTATTCAAGATTTCCATCATAAACAAGGGATTTTTTGGCCTGGAAACACTCGCCATCTATTAATACTTTCGTTCATTCTCGGTGAATGCTAGAAGTCTTGCCCTGAACTGATTCTTATATATTGATAGATACGATGGCTCGCACAACGACAAAAACGTTACCTCCTGACGAACCTCCGGCAGAAATCATTGATAAAAAGCTCTCCGAGGCTCTTTCTGAGCGCTATTTATCCTATGCTCTCTCAACGATTGTCTCGCGTTCTTTGCCGGATGTGAGAGATGGGCTTAAACCCGTTCATCGTCGCTTGTTATTTGCGATGCGTGAACTTAAGCTGGATCCCCATTTACCGCCTAAGAAATCAGCACGGGTTGTTGGTGATGTCATCGGTAAATACCATCCCCATGGCGATACAGCCGTTTATGACGCCCTTGTACGTTTAGCCCAGGATTTTGCACAGCGTTATCCTTTAATCGAAGGTCAGGGTAATTTTGGTAATATTGATGGCGATAACGCAGCAGCGATGCGATATACCGAAGCACGTTTAACGGAAGTAGCGCGATTGTTGCTGGACGGCATTGATGAGAATGCGGTTGATTTTCGAGCAACTTATGATGGCAGCGGGGTTGAACCTGTTGTTTTACCAGCGGCATTTCCGAATCTTCTTGCCAATGGATCAAACGGCATTGCGGTTGGTATGGCCACATCCATTCCACCCCATAATGTCAGCGAGCTATGTGATGCGCTCCGTCACCTCATTCAGCATCCCAACGCAACAATTGATAAGCTTGTGGCTCTCGTGCCTGGACCCGATTTTCCGACGGGCGGCGTCTTGGTTGAGGGGCGTGATCAGGTTATTGAAGCCTATAAAACAGGGCGGGGGTCTTTTCGTCTTCGGGCGCAGTGGCATAAAGAAGAATTAAAACAGAATACTTGGCAGATTGTTGTGACGGAGATACCGTATCAGGTTCAAAAGTCACGACTAATTGAAAAAATGGCTGAACTTTTGCAGCTACGCAAATTACCCCTCCTTGATGATGTGCATGATGAATCGGCCGACGATGTGCGTTTGATACTCACACCCAAGAGTCGTAATGTTGATCCTGCGGTTCTTATGGAGTCACTATTTCGTCAAACAGAACTTGAATCGCGTATCCCCCTCAATCTCAACTTGCTCGATAAAGATCAAGTGCCACAGGTTATGGATTTACGGGCCGCGTTACGACATTATCTAGATCATCGTCAAGATGTACTCGTGCGGAGATCCACCTATCAACTGCAGCAAATCGAAGGACGCCTTGAAGTTCTCGCAGGCTATCTTATCGCTTATCTAAATCTTGATAAGGTGATCAAGATTATCCGTACGCAGGATGAGCCAAAGCCTGTTCTTATGAAGACATTTGGTCTTACGGATGTGCAAGCGGAGGCAATTCTAAATATGCGTTTGCGTTCGTTGCGTAAACTCGAAGAAATGCAAATTAAAGGTGAACAAAAAGAATTGTCTATTCAACAAGCGGAGCTCAAAAAGTTATTAAAAAGCGAAACGTTGCGCTGGCAAGTTATCGACAAAGAAATTGCCGAGCTCAAACAAAAGTTTGCAAAAAGTACAAAATTGGGAGCTCGTCGCACCGAGATTGGAGATGTGCCTGCTGAATTAACCGTTCCTGTCGAGGCGGTGATCGAGCGGGAAAGCATTACGCTTTTATGCTCAGCGAAGGGTTGGATCCGTGCGATGCGTGGTCATGTTGCTGATGATGCAGCAGCGCGTGCGACTATTAAATATAAAGAAGGTGATGAAGAGCGCTATCTACTCAATATAGAAACCACTGATAAAGTTCTCCTTTTTGCGAGTAATGGGCGCTTTTATACTTTAGGCGGGGACAAACTTCCAGGGGCCCGAGGGTTTGGGGAGCCTTTACGTTTGATGATTGATTTGCCGAATGATGCTGACATAATAGGTCTAACAAAATACCAAGCCGATCAAAAATTTGTTGTTGCCTCTAGTGATGGTCGTGGGTTTATTGTTAAAGCGGAAGATGTGCTTGCACAAACGAAGAATGGTAAACAAGTTTTAAACGTTGATGATAAGAACAAGGCGGTCGCCTTTACACCTGTAACGGGCGATCATCTTGCCGTGGTTGGTACAAATCGCAAACTGCTTATTTTCAAACTGGATGAGATTCCAGAAATGGCGCGCGGGCGTGGTGTGATTCTGCAGAAATATAAAGGATCTGATTTATCCGACATTAAATGCTTCACACGACGTGACGGGCTTAGTTGGAAATCAGGTGATCGTGAACGTACCGAAACAGATATTCGAGGCTGGATTGGCGCGCGTGCCCAGGCAGGAAAGCTTCCGCCCAATGGATTTAGTCGTAGCAATAAATTTTCTTAATCATAGCCTACCGGCTTAGAAAATTCTCAGAAGGGTACTTCTTAAGGAGTGGATGGGTCTTCCTTATAGCCTGCAAGGATTGATGTATAAAGAGGGATAGCCTGTTCAAGCCCCTCTTTGGAGTGAGAACTGATCACAAACGTTAAATAAAAATCACCTTCCTCACCGTAGGAAGCGACGGCCCAGTCACCCCCTTTTTGTGGGGAGAAAGAGTAAGAAATAAAAGTCTTTTGATCTGCTGTTTGCAGCGCAGGACCTTCAGTAATTTGAAGTGTTGGTTCATTGTCTATAAACTCTTTTTTGTCACGTTCAATAAAAGCCGTGAGCGATTTGATATCCGGATCACGAGGTTTATAATTGGCCTTTGCATATATGATCGTTTCAGCTTTCCCAAAGGATTGGCCGATTGGTACTAGGGCATAAAAGCCATATCGGTAACTGTAGCTTTTATCTTGTTCCCACCCTGCAGGTGGTTTGATGTGTGGCCACCAGAAAAACGAAATTCCTTGATCGTTTGGAATGGCCATTTTGTCGATAGCAGCATAGGCAACGGAGGGCGGAATAAAAGCAAGACCGAGAATAAAAATCCTCAATAATCGAGAATATAAAGCCATGATGCTTCCGTGGTTGATTTCCTTATTCAAGGCTATATTGCCAAGCCTTGCGTTTGTTCTTTGTCGGCAATAATTTTGTCGATCGCCAAGCGGTCCGCGGCCGACAAACGTAAGCTTGCCGATTTTAACTGGCCACAAGCTGCCATGATATCGCGTCCCCGAGGGGTGCGAACAGGGCTTGCATATCCAGACTTATTTAGGAAGTCGCCAAAAGTTTCAATCGTCGGCCAATCCGAACATTCAAAAGGTGCTCCTGGCCAAGGATTAAAAGGAATAAGGTTAATCTTGGCGGGAATGCCGCGTAAAAGGCGAATGAGCTCTTTGGCATCCGCGTTACTATCATTGATGCCTTTTAACATAACATACTCAAACGTAATGCGACGGGAATTGCTGAGGCCAGGGTATGTGCGACATGCTTGCAATAAATCCTTAATAGGATACTTCCGATTGAGGGGAACAATTTGATCGCGTAATTCGTCTGTGACAGCGTGGAGACTCACGGCAAGATTAACACCTAATTCTTCGCCGCATCGTTGAATCATAGGGACAACGCCTGACGTTGATAATGTGATACGGCGCTTACTGATAGCAATGCCATCCCCGTCCATAATAATACGTAGCGCCTTGGCTACATTTTCATAATTATAAAGAGGTTCTCCCATCCCCATCATAACAATATTTGAAAGCATACGATTTTCGCGCGTCGAGGGCCATTCGCCGAGCGCGTCGCGGGCCAGCATCACTTGCATAACAATTTCAGATGCTTCGAGGTTTCGTACAAGGCGTTGTGTTCCGGTGTGACAGAAGCGACATGTAAGGGTGCAGCCGACTTGACTTGATACACAGAGAGCGCCGCGATCGATCTCAGGAATATGTACACATTCAACTTCTTGCCCATCCGTCATTTTGACGAGCCACTTACGTGTGCCATCTTCAGATTTTTGATCTTGGCTTATCGTTGGACGCAAGATTGTGAAATGGTCGGCGAGCTTATCGCGCGCTGGCTTGGCCAAAGTTGACATTTTTGAGAAATCTGTGACACCCTGATTGTAGACCCAACCCCAAATTTGCTTGGCACGAAATTTTTCCATCCCGAGATTGGCGAGAGCTTCTTTGAGTTCATCAAAGCTTAAGCCAATAAGATTGCGTCGTCCTTTAATGTCATTGGACGGTGGCGCAAAAGTCTGTGTGTGATTTTGAATACCCATGGTGCTTACATGCCCGTAAAACCCTTGGCCTGTCAAAACATGCCTTACAAAGGGGTGGGATGGGGTTTATGCCTCGCATGAGGGTTTGGTGGAATAGCGGGTACCCCCTCGATCCCACAGGCTTGGCTTATAGTCTTATAGGCTAAGTAACTACCTGATATATCAAGGTAATCAGTTACTGTGGGGTTTCCTTTTTGGGCGGAAATGCCATGAATAGTCATCGTATGACCCTGACAAATAGCCTGTGTTAGCTCGTGATCGACACGGCTGGTCCGTGACCATGCGGTGTCTTTATCCGCAAAAAGATTAAAAGGTTTTGTATCCACTTGCATTTGCACATCGTGGGAGGGCAAAAAGAAATACCCGGAGCTATAACTTACAATATCGAACGCATTTTCATCAGGACGTTGTGTGATCATAAGATGGGCCTGACCTCGTCTGTGGAGGGGGCTATGTTTTGATTCATGATTGAGAACCATAAAACATACCCTTTGATTGCTATCATTTAGACGATAAGCCTCCCACTGCCCAAAGTGACCAAGCAAAGTTATAGAGGGCGGAGCGGCCACTCCCCATGAGCACCTAAGGCAAAAGCTTAGAAGCACTAAAAGAAAAAGACGGGATGTCATAGCAAGAGCTTAAGGCGGTAGTAAGTGTATCGCAAGGTCACTCTGGTTATTATCAGGGGGGGCTCGCAATAAGAGGTTGAAGGATAGGAGCGAGCGATTTAAGCATTTGTGCGGAGAGAGCGCTCGTAAAAGTATAATTGGCGGCATCTTCACCAGCGACATGAGCGGTAATTGTACCAAAAAAACGGTCCCCTATATAAAAAGCAAAAGTTCCTGTTCGATTAACGACACGTGATGAGATGAGCCTTCCACCTGGAGCAAATTCATCATACCTTTGATCGCCGGTGCCGGTCTTCCCCCCAATAGGCAAGAGGTGTCCCTCAGCGTCTTTATAGACGTCTTTGACCCTTCTTGCTGTTCCGTTGTCGACAACTTCGGCCATGACATCTTTCATAACATGGGTAATAGCCGGATCGAGAACTTGTTGGAGGGGAGCCTCCTCATGTCGGAAGAGTGTTTGATATGGGGTGTCGGATGCGAACGCAAGTGATTCAAAGCGCTCGGTTGGCAATTTAACACCATCATTGAGAATAATGCCTACAAGTTCAGCAAGTGCGCCGGGACGATCCGCTGAACTCCCAATGGCCGTCGCATAACTCGGAACAAGGCGATCAAACGGATAGCCTAATCGAGCCCAACGTTTTTGAATATGGACGAAAGCATCGGCTTCGAGAATAATACGTATACGTGTATCTTGGGCATGTTTTAAATGAGGTTGAAAGAGCCAAGCATAGCTTTCAATACGCAAAGGTTGGCTGACTTCTAAAATTGTATGCCGCGAAGCTTGAGGATTTGCATGCAGATAGCTTGCGAGCCATAACTCAAGGGGATTTAGACCTGTGATATACCCGCGATCGGATAAATTATAACGTTCAACAGGGTAATCATTGTAAAGCTGATGAAGCTTTGTATCGTTCAAGGAGTCCGTCGTTGCATGGAGCACCATAAAAGCCCTGTATTCATTATAGTCTGCTTTTGGATATATGGATCGGAATAAGACCGTGCGTGCTGTGACGCCTTTGTGAGATCGAGCCAGAATCTTTTCAATGGATTGCTCCGGTGATAAGTTGATGTATTCATTAATATAGCGATTAAGAAAAACACTACCTTCTTGGTCGGCAAAGCGTTCGAGATAACTGCGTCGAGCAGGCTCTTCTGGATCATTGAGTAGCTCTTGTTTTGTATAAGCCCCCTGCGCAATGGTATAATTAACGATATCACGCATGACACGAATGAAGACGAGATTGACGGAGTTGCGGAAGGCTTCGTGTAGGTTCATAACTTCGTAATCTTCGGATTTTTCAAAATTTTTAAAAGTATGGATTCCCCCTCCTGTAAAAAAAACTTCATCAGGATTTCCTGAATATCGACGTTCCATCGATGCTTTAAGCATATCCGAAAGACTGGCTTTGGGGTGGGCTAAAAGCCATGTTTCTGACCATAGGGTCAAAGGATCGGGGGCGTCATCCACCATATCTTTTAAATCATCTGATTCAAGACCAGCATAACGTCGATAGAGTTCACTCATAATTTCAAGATATGTGACAAGCGTGCGCATCTTGGCTGTTGAACCAAGATCAAGTTTCATGCCTTCATTCATATCGAAAGGCTCTTCAACATTATCGGCTTGTATGCGTAGCTTGTTGTTTGTTGTGCCACGCTCAAAAAGAACAACACTCCATTTGATCTTTGAGGGATCGTTCTGGGGATCTAAGAGACGGTATCCGTAGAGGCCTATGGATTGGAGAAAAGAGGGATCACTCATTTTTTTGAGAAACTCAACAGTCTTCTTCTGAGTTAATTGATCAAGGGTTGTTGTGGCGGCTAGATCCAAGCGGTCAATTTCATAAAGTTTGTGTAATCCCAAGAGGCTCAGAAGGTGGTTGCGTAAAGAATTTGTAGCTTTCTGGTCGATATATGCCGATTGAGGAGTAGAAGGGGGCTCCGGTAAAAAATGAAAAGTAGCAAGTTTTGTTGCACGACCGAGGGCGGGGCTAATAATGTGGTCATCCATAAGCCTGTTTAGTGTTGCATCCGTGAGATCATCCAGAGCGGCGTGATCTGTTAGAAGGTAAAAGCTGGGACGTCGTTGTGCCAAAATGAGACCAAGGACGGCGCGGTAAATGGTTGCTTTCGAACGCAATGAATCGGGATCATTGTTGGGTAAATTAAGTGCCGTTACGGCATCGTTGAGATCAATACCAAACCATGCCCAAAGTCCATCTCCAATGCTATTCACTTCCCCAAACCCGGGTCGAGCACTTAAAGGCGTGCTGTTTAAGTAATCGAGGACGATTTTCTTACGGGCCTCACGTGTATCAGGTCCATCTAAATAGACGCGCAAACTTGCCGATAAAATTTGCCGAATCTTTTCCATACCATTGGGGGTTTGTCCACCGGGTGAAAAGCGGAACTTCTCAATTTGTGTTGCTAAAGTACTGCCTCCACCGGGATTAAATCCCGGGGTAAAACTATGAATCATGTGCCCGAGGGCAGCATAAAGAAACCGATCCCATTCGATAACAGGATTGCGTGTGACGGAGCCATCTTGGAGTAATTCGCGGTTCTCAATATAGAGGAGTGTTCGGACGAGAAGGGGGGGGATTTCGCTAAAACGCGCAAAAACATGATTGGGATAACTCGCCGCATAAAGAGTATCACCATGACGATCATACAAGGTAAGGCCGGCGACTGTTTTTGGGTTATAGATGGGATAAAGTTGGTGATCGAGAAAATATTGATAAGTGGGCGAGGTGCGCATTTGCTCTGCAATGCTAAAATTGTCGGCCTCGAGGGATTTAATAAAAAAAGGTAAATAGCTGTATCCTAGGCGTTGATTATAGGGGCCATAGGTTGGGTAATGGAGGTCCGGGTTTGGACCTTTATCGAGAGAAAAAGTTGCGTGCTTAGCATAATAGGAAAACCATTCAGCCTGTATTTTGGATGTACGCATTTCGTTATGCATTAAAACGATAATGACAATGACAAGGCCAAAAAAAATTAAAAACGGGATAAGCCAAAAAAGTTGAGGCATACGCATGCGAACGGGAGGATCATCTGTGTCGCCTAAAGAGGGCTTAAAGGACACGGGAAGGCCTCTAGCGTTTCAGCGCATCGCGCAAAGTTGGAATAAGCTCTGTAAGCGTCACGTCCTTTTGTGTGCGTGAGGCAATGTCTTTAACAACGACGGTCTTTTTCGCTTTTTCGTCAGATCCCATGAGAAGAACGATAGGAATGCCTGTCTTATCAGCATATTTTAACTGCTTCTCGAGTTTGGCGGGCTCGAGATAATTCTCAACATTAAATCCAGCTTGGCGCAACGCGGTCCCTAAAGCCAAATAGTCACTTCGTAATGAAGGGTCCATTTGGGTAATCAAAATATGGACACTCGGAGCAATCGTTGGCAAAAGACTATGCGCGTTCAATTGGTCAAACAGGCGGGTCAGACCAATTGATAGCCCGACACCTGGCAATTTTGATTTTGTATAGAAAGTAGCTAGATCTTCGTAGCGACCTCCAGAACAGACACTCCCAAACTCAGGATGGGCATCAATCATTGTTTCGTAGACTGTCCCTGTATAGTAATCAAGTCCACGGGCGATAGCCAAATTAAGGCGTGTACGCTTTTCGGGTACGCCGAGAGCCTTGAGGGCCATTACCATCTGGCTGATCTCTTCCAGTCCTTGTTTAAACAAGGGATGATCCGCTTTTTGGGATTGAAGCAGTTGCAACGTTTCCGCGTGGCTTCCTTGAAAGGCAATGAGAGCCAGCAGAGGGGTTGTGTGTTCGTCGGCCATACCTAGAGCGATTAATGACTCGCGTACTTTAGTGGCACCAATTTTGTCGAGTTTATCGATTTCACGAAGAATAAGTTTTTGTGTTTCGGCATCCGTAAGGCCATAACTCGCAAGAAGTCCGAGAAGAAGCTTACGGTTGCTAAAGTGAATTGTAAAATCACCAATATGGAGTTCTTCAAAGATCTGCACAATAATTGCAGGCAATTCGGCATCATAAGCGGGGTCAAGCTTATCTTTACCAATAACATCGATATCACATTGGTAAAATTCACGAAAACGCCCTCGTTGTGCACGTTCGCCACGATAGACACGTTGCATTTGATAACGACGAAAGGGGAAAGCAAGCTCCCTTTCATGTTCGGCAACATAACGTGCAAGAGGAACAGTGAGATCAAAACGTAAGGCAAGATCGGCCTCATGACCTTGCTGGAGTGCGCCGGTTGATTGTACAAAATAAACCTGCTTCTCCGTTTCTCCGCCGGATTTTGTCAGAAGAACATCTTTTATTTCAAAAACAGGTGTTTCAATAGGGACAAAACCAAAGCGCTCATAGCCACGGCGGATGATATCCATCATGTGTTGAAAAAGCATCTGCTCGCGGGGGAGTAGTTCAAGAGTTCCAGCAGCTGTACGGGGTGAAATTGTCATCAGAGAGCTATCATGAAGGTTAACAAGAGATCGGATGCCACTAAGTAACACGATAAAGTGACAGAAAAAAGACATTCCGCTTATTTCATAAGCCGAATTCTTATGTTATCAAGGGGCTCGTTTCAAAAGCTCTGAAGTCCATTGAACGGAAGGCCTATTGATGACTTTAATGACAATAATCCAGCCTGATGATTGGCATGTCCATTTGCGTGACGGGGCTGTTTTGAAGGCTGTTTTACCTTACACCGCGAATGTTTTTGCACGCGCAATTGTTATGCCAAATCTTAAGGATCCTGTCACCACGACAGCCAAGGCACAAGCTTATCGTGAAGCCATCCAAGCGGTTTCTCCTAAGGGCTCATCGTTTGTGCCGCTTATGACCCTTTATTTAACCAATGCCACGGATGCAGAGGACCTTACACGAGGACATGCGGCAAACGTTATCACGGCGGCTAAACTTTACCCAGCTCATGCAACAACCAATTCTGAAAAGGGGGTCACGGATATACGCTCGATCTCTAAGGTTCTTGAGCGAATGCAAGATAAGGGGATACCCCTTCTTCTTCATGGGGAAGTCACGGACCCGGATGTGGATGTTTTTGATCGTGAGGCGGTTTTTATTGACACTGTCTTGCAGCCTTTGCGTCGTGATTTTCCGGCTCTCAAGATAGTTTTTGAACATATTACAACAAAAGAGGCTGCGGATTATGTGGCGAGTGAAGGGGAAAAGAGCCCGCTTGCAGCAACTGTGACCCCGCATCATCTTATGATTAATCGTAATGCGATGTTTCGAGGGGGTATACGTCCTCACTATTATTGTTTGCCAGTCGCAAAACGGGAGGTCCATCGTTTGGCGCTTGTTAAAGCCGCAACATCTGGAAAAAAGATGTTTTTCCTCGGAACGGATACAGCCCCTCATCTTCATAAAATGAAAGAAAGTGCGTGCGGATGTGCGGGTATATTTGCCGCGCCAAATGCGCTCGCTTGTTATGCCCAAATCTTTGATGAGGCAGGTCAGCTTCATCATTTAGAGGCGTTTGCAAGTTTAAACGGGCCATCCTTTTATGAATTACCGGTTAACACCAAAAAGGTGACGTTAACAAAAGGTTTGCAGCCGGAAGCGGATGTTAAGCCGATCTTAACCGAGGACGGCGACAATATAGTGCCGTTTACACCTCTTCATTCCTTATTCTGGCGGATGGAGGACGTGTAGCGCAAAGCCTTGCCTGTGGAGAATCTTAGAGATGACCGAGCCAACCCCAACAATTTCTCTTAATGCGCTGCCGTTTATTGACCTTTATGTTCGACTTGATGAAATTGAGCAGGCTCTTTATCGCTCTAAGGTGCGCTCTGAATCAACCATCAGTCAACTTGTGCCCGACGAATATAAAATTGTGATGGACCGTTTTAAAGACGCGGTTAATCGTACCTTGGGTGATCATAACGATGGTACCATTGATTTCGAAGGTCTGCGATGCCGTTTGTCGCGTCAAAGACTTTCCGATAACAGTGTTTGGGTTTGCGCGCGTCGTATCAACACCATTATTCCAAAATTAGGTGAACTCGGATTTTCAATCCCGGTATTTAATCATATGCATGAGCTAGGCATAAGGGATGGGCTTATTCTTGTGTCCGGGGCAACGGGACAAGGTAAAACAACAACGGCTGTAGCCATGTTGGCAGACTACCTCTCAACCTATGGGGGTACAGCTGTTACGATTGAAGACCCTGTTGAATATTTGCTCAAAGGGCGCCATGGATCAGGTGGACATTGTTTTCAAGTTGAAGTCAAACAAGAAGAAGAATGGGCTCTAAATGTGAAACGCGCGCTGCGTTGGGCCCCCCGTTATATTTATGTTGGTGAAGTGCGCACCCCTAAAGCCGCTGAACAATTACTGCGTGCGGCGACAACGGGCCATCTTGTGATTACAACAATCCACGCGGGTTCTGTTGAGGAAGCCCTTATGGGGCTTATATTTCTTGCCGAACAAGCGATGGGATCTGGTGTTCATGAAATGGTGTCAGCCGGATTAACGGCGCTGATCAATCAGACTATTCGTGCAAGTGGTCCTGAAATTCGTTATGTTTATACCGAGCCAAACTCAGCGGGAGATCCTATTCGTTCGCTCATACGTGAGAACAAAATCGGGATGATGTCGACTTATGTTGATCGCATCGCGGCGCGTCTTCAGAATCAACCCCAAACCACTAATTTCAACATCGCTAATCGTACTGTCAAAAAACCATGAATCAAATCACAGATTCTCAACCATCGTCATCATCGTCTGTTGGTAGTCACAAGCTGCGTGACTTGCCTTTTATGGACTTGTATGTACGCATCGATGAGAAAGGACTAGGGCAAGCTCGTTATCGGAGCCCAGCTCGTGATTACACCAACAATTGGAGCCGTGTTTTACCAGAACAATATTTTTCAGAAAGTCGTGCGATTGCGCTTGCTTTAAGGGCCAACTTGGAAAATCCGGACTCATCTTATGTCTATGATGATATCCGTTTCCGCCAATCTTATCAGCGCTTGGCCAATGGACAAGAATGGGTCATTTTGCGTCGTATTAGTCTACGTGTTCCTACCTTAGAAAGTTTGGCGCTTGCCCCGCATATTTGTCAACAATTGAGGCGTCTCGGGCAGCGCGATGGATTAATTCTTATATCGGGTCCAACAGGACATGGTAAGACAACAACCTCCTTTGCACTCTTGGCAGATTATCTTAAACGCTTTGGCGGCGTTGGTATCACCATTGAAGATCCAGTAGAATATCTTCTCGACGGACCTGTCGGGGACTATGGGTATTGTTATCAAGTTCAGGTCAATAATGAAGAAGATTGGACAACACCTCTTAAGCGCGCCTTACGTTGGACCCCTCGCTATCTTTTTGTTGGCGAAGTTCGTTCGCCGCGTGCGGCTGAACAGATCTTACGCGCAGCGACAACAGGCCATCTTGTAATAACTACAATTCATGCGGGTTCAGTTGAAGAAAGCTTTCTTGGTCTGATGCATTTAGCAGAACAGGCCGTTGGGAACGCAGCTAATTTCATGTTAGCTCAGGGTTTGACGGCGGCTTGGCATCAAACTCTTGGCCCAACGGGTCCCTTTTTACGCTATGTCTTTACCGAAGAAAATAACAACGGAGATCCTGTGCGCTCTCTTATTCGTGAGAATAAAATCGGCCAAATTAACAGCTATATTGACAAACAGATCGCGCGTATGGAACTGACACGCGGCGTTGATCCCGTCAAAGGCAAGCGTTTGTGATTAGACGTTGCGCTCTTTTATAAGGCGCTCAACATCACTAAAAAACATTTGATGCTTAGGGCGTAATTGCCATGGGTCCTTGTTAAAGAAAGTCTGTAAACGCTCGAAGGATTTCTTGTCAAGGTGTGGAATATCAAAAAGATCAACGGATTTCATGAGATATTGTTCTGCCCAACGTGTGGGAGATTCAAAATAAACTGCAATTTCGTCGACTGTTTCTTGGCTAATAAGATTTTTCTGCTGAGACGATTGAAAGAAAGAGGCATCAATTTTATTGAGGGCACTTACTTTCTGTCCATAATCATGTAAACGGTTGAGGCCTACAGTTCCGCGCGTATTGACACAGAGTGTTCCAATACAATCTATATGAGCTTTCGCTAAGATAGGAAACCATGAATCAAAATAACTTGCGGCATTGTTGATAAGATCGGCAACATGCAGGGCTTTGGTTTGCGGGAGCAAAGATTGCGTGCAATAAAACTGGTTATTTTTAAATAAATAAAGATGGGGGATATTTAATTCATGAGCAAGTGGAATAGAAAAAAGCCAATCACGGCGTTCGCCTCCTGAAATAACATCAAAGCTCTGGACTGGAAAATCTTTGTGGCTCTGGGCAGCAAGGATTTTGATAATTTTTTGATAGGGAAGACTCTTTTTATAAGTTGTCAGAAGGTGCTCATCAAGCTGCTGTGCGCGTTCCTTGGAACGAGGGGTGCCAAGGATAAGAGACGTAATCTTTTCTAGAAGATCATGGGCTGTAGCAGGGCCGATAAGCAACTCTGTGTTGACATAAAAAGGACCTGGAACTGACGCGGCGTACCAATAGACAGGGCCAGTTGTGCGGCTCCAAATAGAAACCGCCTTCGTTTCATAAATTAATTCCATAAGGTCGTATGAGTCATGCGTCACTTTAAATCTCCCGCTTCTTTATCTGTCGTGATACCATGAGTTTGGGATGATTCCAATTCGGAGAATATCGTATGACCCCCCTTCTTTACCCTTCCCCTCTCAAAAAAAACGCAACTTTTGGTCTCGTTTCTCCGTCACGATGGTTGGAGCCTGAAGCGCTTGTTGGGGCTCAGAAATTATTGGAAAAATATGGTTATAAGGTTGTTATTCATCCCCAAAATTTTTTGAAAGATGGTTTTTTGGCTGGTCCTGATGCAAGCCGCGTTGATGCTATTATGGATATGTTCCAAGATCAAAGCATTGATGCGGTTTTATGTGCACGTGGGGGCTCGAGCGCCATCCAAATTGTTGATAAATTGGATTATCTACAAATTCAAAGAAATCCTAAACCTTTTATCGGATTTTCGGATATCACTGTTTTATTGCAGGCCATTACTAAAGTGACGGGGCTTGTAACGTATCACGGTCCTATGGCTTCGACATTTTCGGACAGCTACGACCCTAGAACAATTGATGATTTTTTTGCCGTCTTACAAAATACCGAGCAAACATTGACACGTTTTTTCCCAAATGTGGATTGTGTGACGGCCGGTCGTGCGGAAGGCATTTTGATGGGGGGCAATCTCTCGCGTCTCGAACTACTTATGGCGACCCCCTATGATTGGTCGAGTACAGATACCATTTTATTCATCGAAGATGTGGATGAGGTCCTTTATAAAATTGACGAGATGCTTCATCATTTGCGGTTGGCTAATCGATTTCAGGGAGTGCGCGCTATCCTGGTTGGTGACATGGTTGATATTCGTGATGGTGAAACTGGATTTCGCGATCCTGAAGACAAAGTTTTCGGTCGAGATTTGCGCCGAATCTTTAGGGAGAGCTTGCCGGCGGATATTCCCCTCTGTTTTAATTTTCCTTGCGGTCATGGCCCTTATTTGACAACTTTTCCAAGAGGGGGACGCGTCGCTCTTGATTTAAATACTCACGGAGCCTCGCTCAGTTATTGTCGCCCATGATTGTTTGTAGGAAAGAATCAAGGTGAGACCATGCCTCGCAACGGTAGCTGTCTTGCTCATTGAGCACATCATGCATGGCTCCTTGAATAATATGATAAGTTCCAGCGGACAGATATCCGAGATAACGTGTAACCTCATGGGGTGGCGTTACATGATCTTTGCTGCCCATAAGAGTTAAGATGGGGTTCTTAATAGCAGCTAAGTAACTTGGACGTTGGAGGGTATGCATCGATCTTAGTGCGGCATGTAACCAATCCCACGTGATACCCCCTACGATCATATCGGGGTATTGGGAAAAATAGTTCTCAATAATAGAAAAACGTTTTTCATCATGAGTAAGCGGATTGATCACAAATTCGCGATCCGCTTCATTGTAATCGTGTTGAGTGGTGGCATACGAATCTCCATGGCCCAGTTTAACCTCGAGCCAGCTGATGGCATAGGTAATGGTATGAGCGGGCAGGGATGCGAGAGCCATCATAGGGGATGTGAGAAAAGCCCCATCAACGGGTTCGTGTGCGTTTTCAGCCAACCATCTCAGGATGAGGTGTCCCCCCATCGAATGGCCTGTAAAGACGAGTTTGCCCACGCGATTCGGCTTGATAACTTTCTCGTAGAAAGAACTGAAGTCATTAAGAAAGATATTAAAATCAGCTATATGATCACGCTGTCGCTTATCACCACTTAACATGCGATCCGATAGGCCTTGACCTCGCCGGTCAAAAATAATGAGACGAAACCCACGTTCGAGAAATTCGTGGCCAATTTCGATATATTTTTTTTCGATAAACTCACGACGGCCAGGAGCAACGACAAGAGTGGCGCGAGGCGGATGTTCTGGATTAAAGATAGCATAACGCATGCGTTTGCCATCGGGTAATAAATGAAATTGTTCGGTCATATTATCCAAGGGCTGGTTCCTAAGTAAAGCTTGTGGTTTGACGTGGGGCATTCATATAATTGGGGTCCTTTACAAGGTGTCGTTGGTTGGTTCAAAGAAGCATGTGGGAGAGACTTTTTATCAATAAATATCTATCACAGTCGACTTGTCGTCACTATAATGTCATGGCTATATACAACGTGCATCCCTAATTAAGGTTAATTTTCTTTTTCATGTCGAATTCCATTATATCTCGAGGCGGTGTCTTTGCGCTTGGCAATTTTGATGGTGTCCATCGTGGCCATCAGGCTGTCGTTAAGACGGCCATAGAAATGGCCGGGCGTTTGGTGGCGCCATCGTGTGTTCTGACTCTTGAACCCCACCCGCGCTCCCTTTTTAGCCCAGGCATTCCCCCTTTTCGCCTAACACCCGAAACAACGAAGACTCGTCTTTTAAAGAAATTGGGTGTTGATCATGTTGTGGTTCAACCATTTACACAGGCGTTTTCACAACTTACAGGGCAAGAATTTGTGAAAAATATACTGATCGATAAATATGGTGCGCAACATATCGTTGCTGGGTCCGATTTTGTTTTTGGTCATCAACGTTCGGGGTCCATGAAAAGTTTGAGGTCTTGGTTGGGCCCGCACGGTGTGGGGGTAACAGAAATAACCTCGTTTCGTGATTCCAAAGGAGAGGTTATGTCCTCCTCACGCACGCGTGAGGCCCTTAAAAAAGCGGATTTGGCGATTGTGGAACACATTCTAGGAAGACCTTGGTCCATTACCGGTATCGTTCAACATGGAGATAAGCGCGGTCGTGAGCTCAGTGTGCCGACGGCAAACATGGATTTAGGCCAGCATTTACGGCCACTTTATGGGGTTTACGCTGTCCAAGCCGGGCGTGTGGGGATGCCTCTTAATCGGCAAGGTGTCGCCAATATAGGCATTCGGCCAACCATTAAAGGGGAGGCCGAGTTGCTTGAATTTCATCTTTTTGATTTTTATGATGATATTTATGGCCAGGAATGGGAGATCGAATTAACCGATTTTATTCGACCGGAGCAGGCTTTTGACAACCTTGAAATGTTACGCCAACAAATCCTTCTCGATATAGAAGCCGCTAAGACCCGCTTAATAGCGCGTTGTTAAAACACTGCTTTACCGTTGTGGTAGGGGTCTCTATTCTAGCTTTTCTCTTAATCTGGGTTATAAATCATGAATGAATCTGAAAAAGTAGATTATCGCGCGACTGTTTTCTTGCCGAAGACCGATTTTCCAATGCGCGGAAGTTTGCCACAAAAGGAAGTCGAACTGCTGGCGCGGTGGAAGTCGATGGATTTATACGGACAGATTCGTGCCAAATCCAAAGGACGCGACTCCTTTATTCTTCATGATGGTCCCCCGTATGCCAATGGTAATATCCATATTGGCCACGCTTTGAATAAGATTTTAAAAGACGTTGTGGTTCGCTGCCAACAAATGCTTGGTTTTGATGCTCCTTATGTTCCAGGATGGGATTGTCATGGATTACCCATTGAATGGAAGATTGAAGAACAATATCGGACCAAAGGTCAAGATAAAGACCAAGTGCCCGTTCTGCAGTTTCGTACAGAATGTCGCCATTTTGCGATGCACTGGAAAGATGTGCAAGCTGAGGAGTTTCAACGTTTAGGAATTCTGGGCGATTGGTCCCACCCTTATTTGACAATGACGAAGAAGGCCGAAGCCCAAATTTTACGTGAGATATATAAATTTCTCGATAACGGCCTCTTGTATCGCGGAGCCAAGCCTGTGATGTGGTCGGTGGTCGAGAAGACAGCCCTTGCGGAAGCCGAAATTGAATATCACGACCATAAATCGACAACTTTGTGGGTTAAATTCCCTGTTATCAAAGCTACTCTTCCTATCTTACATCAGGCGTCGATTGTTATTTGGACAACAACACCTTGGACTCTTCCATCTAATCGCGCCATTGCTTACGGCGCTTTTAAATACCAATTAATAAAAGTGCTTGAGGTTGCTCCTGAAGGACTGGCTGTTCCTAATGAAAGGCTTCTTGTTGCGGCAGACCTTGTTGCGGCTTTCTGTGAGCAAGCCAAGATTACCAAATATTCCATGGAAGGGGACGCCTTAAATCCGCAGGATCTAGAAGGAACAATCACGTCTCACCCGTTGCGCCATCAAGCTCCTTATGAAGGCTATTTTGATTATGATGTCCCTCTCTATGAAGGGGATTTTGTGACGACAGATGCAGGTACCGGCTTCGTCCATATAGCCCCCGGTCATGGTGAGGATGACTTCAATTTCGGCCAAAAATACAAAATTAAGTTCGATCAAACAGTCGGTCCAGATGGTCGTTATTTGTCCCATGTTAAGGGGTTTGAGGGTCTCTATGTTTATAAGCCCGATGGTAAAGTGGGAGAAGCTAATGGCGCTGTCATTAAAGCCCTTCTTGTCGCAGGCGCGCTTCTGAGTAAGCAAAATATTACGCATTCTTACCCCCATTCTTGGCGTTCAAAGGCGCCACTGATTTTCTTGACGACGCCGCAATGGTTTATTGCCATGGATCGACCTCTTGTTGGCAAGACACAAACGCTTCGTGAATTGGCGATGGACGCGATCGAGCAAACGCAATGGTATCCATCGATAGGAAAAAACCGTATTCGAGGAATGGTTGAGAGTCGCCCTGATTGGTGTATCAGTCGTCAACGCGCTTGGGGGGTTCCGATTGCTTTATTCCTCCATAAAGCAACCCTTGAAGTTCTTGATGATAAAGCCGTTTTTGGACGAATTACGCATGCTTTCGATCAAGAGGGGGCCGATGCTTGGTATGCACATTCAGCCCAAGATTTTTTAGGAAGCAACTACAAGGCTGAGGATTTTATTCAAGTTTTTGATATCGTTGATGTTTGGTTTGAATCGGGATCCACGCATAGTTTCTGTCTGAACCAAAACGAAGGGGCATCCGAATGGCCTCAGTTGCGTTGGCCTGCCGATTTATATCTTGAAGGTTCTGACCAGCATCGCGGTTGGTTCCATTCATCTCTTTTGGAATCATGTGGAACTCAAGGGCGTGCTCCCTTTAATAAAGTGCTGACCCATGGCTTCACCCTTGATGAACAAGGGCGGAAAATGTCGAAATCCGTGGGCAATGTTGTTGCTCCCCAAGAAGTTACGGAAAAAATGGGCGCTGATATTTTGCGCTTATGGGTTATTACTTCCGATTCAACACAAGATCTGCGCATAGGACCCGAAATTCTTAAACAAACCTGCGATCTTTATCGCCGTTTTCGCAATACATTGCGTTATTTGTTGGGGGCGCTGGAAGGCATGACGGAGGCTGAACGAATTCCTTATTCGGATATGCCAGAATTGGAGCAATGGGTGCTTCATCGCGTCTATGAATTGGATGCCATCTTACGTCAGTCGATGGCGGTGTTTGATTTTAGTCGGGCCTTAACAGAATTACACAATTTCTGTAATGTGGATTTGTCCGCCTTTTATTTAGATATTCGTAAAGATAGCCTTTATTGTGATGCATTAGATAGTGTACGTCGACGCGCGGCGCGCACGGTTATGGATATTGTGTTTGATCAGCTGGTGCTATGGCTTGCTCCCATTTTGTGTTTTACGGCTGAAGAAGCCTTTTTAACACGACGTGGTTATCCAAATGACAGTGTACACCTGCATGATTTTCAGTCCCTCTCACCCACATGGCATCAAGAGGATCTCGCTAAGAAATGGCAAGATATTCGGTCCATTCGACGTGTAGTAACGGGGGCTATGGAACAAGCCCGTAACGAAAAGAAAATAGGATCGAGCCTCCAGGCTCAACCCCATGTTTACCTAAACACAAGTCAAAAGGCCTTATTTGAGAAACTTGATTTTTCTGAAATCGCCATTAGCTCATCGATTATTGTCAAGGTCAGTGAAGTGCCAATGGGGGCATTTACACTTCCTGATGTTGCTGGTGTGGGTGTTGTTATCAACAATGCTGAGGGGCAGAAATGTGAGCGTTGTTGGCAAATATTACCGGAAGTTGGACAGAAAAAGGACCACCCCCATTTGTGTTATCGATGCTATAACGTTGTGACACACCAACAGAAGTCGGCAGCCTAAATGCGTCATCCCTACATAAAAATTGCCACTTACGCGGCTGTATTTGTCACGCTTTGTGATCAAATTACAAAAGCGTGGGTTGTTCGCAATGTTTTGCCACCACCTTCTTATTACCCTGTAGCTCCGTCCATTGATTTTACGTTGGTATGGAACAAAGGGGTTACCTTTGGATTGCTGCATCATTTGAACCAACCATATATTCTGATTGGGGCTGCTCTCCTTGTTATGGGATTATTAGGAAGATGGTTGTGGCAAACATCATCTCTTCTCGTCACAATGGCCCTAGGAACCATCATTGGAGGGGCTCTTGGTAATATTCTGGATCGGGTGCGTTACGGCGCTGTGGTTGATTTTATCGATGTTTATTATGGTCAATACCATTGGTATACTTTTAATCTTGCGGATGCCGCGATTGTTGCGGGGGTTCTCTTGCTCTGTCTAGATAGTCTAGTCAGAAGAAAATAAAGCTTGTAGTATCGGCCTCGACGCACAAGACCAAGACTAATGGGGAGAGTTTAGGATGATAACGCCGCGCTCATGGATGGTTTTATTGGCTGCATCGACGCTGCTCGTCGCTTGTGGTGATGTGCGTGAAAGTTTGGGTCTTGGACGTAATCCTCCAGATGAATTTGCTGTTATTGATCGCCCGCCTTTATCGATGCCACCTGATTTTGGATTGCGACCACCACGTCCCGGAGCTCCGCGTCCTCAGGAAGTTGATTTAACGCAACGGGCTAATGATACTCTGTTTAGCGCGGATAATGTCGAAGCTTCGACAACAGGTGGACCAAGCTCTGCGGCAGAGCCTTCGGATATTGAGCAAACCCTGCTTTCTCAAACAGGGAGTGAAAAGGCAGATCCCGATATTCGCAATATTGTGAATCGTGAATCGACACAAAAAGTAGAAGCGTCCCCTCATTTAGTTCAAGAATTACTTTGGTGGAAAAAAGATAAAGATTCTAGCACCGTTGTCGATGCTGAAGCGGAAGCCGCTCGGATTAAAACCGCTCAAGAAAAAGGGGAACCCCTTAATCAGGGTCCGACACCTATTATTGAGCATGACAAAAGCGGATGGTTGGGGCTTTGATGCTCAAAAAGATATCTTTATCATTTTTTCTGGCGTTGGCCTGGGCAACGACGTGTGACGCAGCTGTCTTTTATCCAACGAGTTTTACGTTAGGAAATGGCTTGCAAGTTGTTGTTGTGCCAAATCATCTGGCTCCTGCCGTCAATCAAATGGTGTGGTATAAGGTCGGTTCTGTTGATGAGGAGCCAGGTAAAACAGGGCTTGCTCACTATCTTGAACATCTTATGTTTCGTGGGACGTCCAATATTGGGCCTGGAGATTTTAGTAAAATTATAGCAGCTCAGGGGGGGCGTGATAACGCCTTCACGTCTTATAACTATACTGCCTTTTTTGAGACCGTGGCCGCGGATCGCTTGCCTATGATTATGCACATGGAAGCGGATCGTATGCGTAATTTGCAAATAAAGCCTGAGACTGCAACCCCGGAACTCAGTGTTGTTTTGGATGAGCGGCAAGAGCGGACGGGTAATAATCCTGAAGGACGTTTTCAAGAGAAAGTCCAGCGTGCGTTATGGCCTCATAATGCTTTTGGCCGCCCGGTTATAGGATGGAAATCGGAAATTGAAAATCTGTCAGCTAATGATGCAATACGTTTTTACCAAAAACATTATGCGCCAAATAATGCGATTGTGGTTATTTCGGGTGATGTAGATCCCGATCAAGTAATGCGTCTTGCCGCCTCTATTTATGGGTCGGTTCCGCGGAGGGATGTTAGCCCGCGTCATGTGTTGTCCGCGACGCCTGAACCAAGCACCCATCGTGTGACGATTGTGGATGCTGGAGTTGAGCAGCCACAAATCGAGATGCATGTCATTGTCCCCTCCTATCGGACACAAAAGAAAAATGAAGCCTATGCTCTTGAAGTCTTATCCGAAGTTCTCGATGGAGGAGAGGTCGGACTTCTTTATCGGCGCTTGGTTTCTGAGCAAGGGATAGCGAGTGGTGTCGGGACGAGTTATGATCCCGATGATCGTGGTGACGCCGACTTTACGATTGCCATAACACCTCATTCCAAAAAGGATCATCAGAAAGTAGCTGAGGCATTGCAAGATGTTTTGCAAAACCTTGCAACGCAAGGAGTGACAGAAGAACTTGTTGCAGAAGCGAAGCAACGGCTACAACGCCAAGCCATTTTTGCGCGGGATAGTTTGATGATGCCGGGTTATGCCTTTGGTATGGCCTTAACAACAGAACATACCGTTGCCGATGTTGAGGCATGGCCTGATCGTATTAAAGAAGTTGAGGTTGGTGATGTGAATGCAGCCCTAAAGAATTTAGTATCAGACCCCCATAATTTGGTTGGATTTTTGTTGCCCGATCTTCATGCCTCAGCTGCGGCACGTGAAGCGGCTCAACCTGTTATGCACCATGATATGGGTATTCGATGAAGCATGCCGCCTCAAAAATAATTCAATGTGTATGCTTCATAATTTTTTTGGGCACAAGTGGAGCTCAAGCAACTACTATCCAAGAAGTTACGAGCCCAAAAGGCGTAAGGGCCTGGCTTGTTGAGGATGATAAATTACCGATCCTCTCGATGAGTTTTGCCTTCCGAGGCGGGGTCGAACAAGATCCAGCCTCGAAGCAAGGCTTGGCAGATTTAACGATGGCCTTGATGACAGAGGGGGCTGGGCCTTATGACGCCGCGGCCTTTCAACAACAATTAGCTAATCATTCTATAGAAATGCGATTTGCGGCCTCGCGCGATGTTTTGACAGGTCAAATAAAAATGCTGCGAGCGGAGTCCGACCCAGGCTTTGACTTGTTGCGTGAAGTTCTCATACAGCCACGCTTCGATGCAAAAGCTTTTGATGATAAGAAAGACCAACAATTAACGGAACTTAAGATGCAGTTTGCAAACCCTGGATGGCAGGCGCGCTATGGGTTGTTTCGTTTTATTTTTAGAGATCACCCCTACGGCCAACGTCATTTGGGGAGTATTAAGAGCTTGGCTTCCTTAACACGCGAGGATGTCAGAAAATTTGCGGCCGATCATCTTGCTCAAGATAATCTCGTTATTGTTATTGCTGGGAATATCTCAGCTCAAGAATTAAGAGGTAAATTAGATCATGTCTTTGGGGGATTGCCTCAACATAATAAGAACACTCCAGTTGCCGAGGTTCATTGGCCGGTGCAGGGGGCAAAAATTCTTATCCCAAGAGATGGAACTCAAACACAATTTCTTTTTTCGATGCCAGGGCCTAAGCGCAACGACCACGATTGGTACGCGGCAGAGATTGCAAATTATATTTTAGGAGGAGGTGGATTTTCATCGCGTCTTATGCAAGATGTCCGCGATAAAAAGGGGCTAACCTACGGTATTGATTTAAGTCTTAATCCTATGCAGCATGCTGGGCTTATTGTGGGAGAAGCTTCGGTTGATAATCCAAAAGCATTGCAAGCATGGGACACAATTGAGGAGACAATGCGGCATTTTTATAATGATGGGGCGAGCGCCAAGGAGATAACAGCAGCAAAAGATTTTCTGACTGGGGCGCTTCCCTTGTCAATGACATCAACAGATCGTATTGCTTCGGTCCTTCTATCCATACAGCTTGAAGATTTGGGCGTTGACTATTTGGAGCATCGCAATCAGTTGATACGTGATGTGACGGAAGAAGATGTTGATCGCGTGATTCATCGCTGGTTTGATCCTGACTACATGACCCTTGTTATGGTGGGGCAACCGGAATCATTGATGTCTAATCAGACTCAAGCCTTAGTGCGTGATTAATATGGATACTTCATTAAAAGAAAGCCCAGCTTGGCGGGCGCTTCAAGATCATCACGACGTTTTGAAGAATACCTCTTTTTCATCGATCCTTTTGACGGATCAAGATCGTATTGAGACTTTTAAATGTCATTGTGAAGGGGTCCATCTTAATTATGCCCTCAACACAGTTACACAAAAAACCCTTGATCTTTTGGTGCGCCTTGCCAATCAACAGAATGTTCGGGAAGCTTGTGATCGCATGTTTCGTGGCGACAAAATTAATCTGACCGAGAATCGACCCGCTCTTCATGTGGCTCTCCGACAACAAAATGACAGCCCCATTTTTGTCGATGGCATAAATATCCTTGATCAAGTTCGGACAACACAAAAACGTTTAACAGAAACTGTCGAGAAGATTCGATCGGGACAATGGCGAGGGCGCACAGGAAAACCAATCCACCATATTGTCAATATCGGTATAGGAGGATCGGATCTGGGGCCACGCTTTGCAGTTCGAGCCCTTGACACATATGTTTCTGCTCTCGATTTGCACTTTGTGGCAAATGCGGATGCGTTTGATCTTCTTTCTGTTCTCAAAAAATGTGATCCTGAGTCAACTTTGTTTGTCGTGGTTTCGAAAACGTTTACGACCCAAGAAACGCTTTTGAACGCTTATACAGCGCGCCAATGGCTGATAGACCAAGGTGGAGACAAGGGGTTGGATCGTCATTTTATTGCTGTCTCGGCACAACCTGAAAAAGTAAAACAATTCGGAATTCCACTGGATCAAACATTTCCAATTTGGGATTGGGTTGGAGGACGCTTCAGTCTGTGGTCGGCTGTTGGGATTAGTTTGGCTTTGGCTATTGGTATGACACACTTCCAACAGTTGTTAGCTGGCGCTGCCGCTATGGACCATCATTTGAGTCATACCCCTTTTGAGAAAAATATGCCTATTTTATTGGCACTCTTGGGGATTTGGCAGCGTAATTTTTATCACACACAAGCTCAGGCAATTTTATCTTATAGCGAACGATTGCGAGAATTTCCGCGCTATCTTCAGCAACTTGAAATGGAAAGTAATGGAAAAACCGTCACACGTGATGGGAACTTTACTGATTATGCAACAGCCCCTATCCTGTTTGGTGAATGTGGAACGGTTGGACAACATAGTTTTCATCAATTGCTTCATCAGGGAAGTGATATTGTCCCTGTCGACTTTATCGGCATAGCCCATGATGATCTTTATCATCCGCATCACCATCATGTTTTGTTGACGAATATGGTAGCACAAGCGGGTGCCTTTGCTTTCGGGCAGCTTCACGCCGCAACGCCCCATGATATATATGTTGGCGGACGACCAAGCAATATGATCGTTCTTGATCGTCTGGATCCCTATCACTTTGGTATTTTGCTAGCGCTTTATGAGCATAAGACTTTTATTCAGGGTGTCCTTTGGAACATTAATTCATTCGATCAGCCAGGGGTTGAACTTGGAAAGCGGATGGCTCGCGATCTACAAGAAAAAACAACCCCTCAGAGCGAAACGGAGTTGTTTTTGGCTAAATTCTTTAATAAAAATTTTCCTAACATAAATAAACCCTGAAACAACAGCTAGTTAGCTTGAAGAGGGGGTAATGATTCCTTAAAAAATACTTGCGACACTAGCGAGTACCATTTTTTCTATATGCCGCTGAGCTTTCGAGCTCTTTCCAGGATTTCTATGGTTGAAAGTAAGAAATACATCAATATCACCCAGGCGCAGCTTGATGAGGTTATTAAAAAGCATGCGTTATTTCGTGCGGCGCGCGTCGGGGGTATGCGCGCCAATTTGGCGCATCATAATTTAACGAAGTTGTCCCTTCGGAACAAAGATTTATCGCATGCGGATTTTACGGGAGCAACGCTAAGTCAAGCTGATTTATTTAAAGCTAAACTCGATTACGCAATATTTTTTGGGGCTGATTTACGCTATGCCAACATGCAACTCACGAGCCTTGTAAGAGCGGATCTCCGAGGTGCTTGTATGCGTGGGGCTTCTTTGAAAAGTGCGGATATGACGGGTGTTGATTTACGAGAAGGTTTTCTTGCCAATACGGATGGCCGTGGCAATTTTATGCAATCACACCCGGATATTGATTTTTATGATAATGGGGGTGCTGATTTGAGTGGTGCTAACCTCACGGATGCCCGCTTGTCAGGGGCCGCTGCGCGCGATACCAATTTTAGTGATACGACGATGCGCGGTGCTAAAATTGTTCGCGCCAATCTTTCGGGTGCTAACTTTAATGGTGCTGATCTTGAAAACGCTGATTTAAGCCTCTGCGATTTAAGCGGGGCATCTATGCGTGGGACAATTTTGGTCAATGCGGCGCTTAGTCTGGCGAATATGACGGATACCAATTTATCGGGAGCTTTTACAAATGCAACGGTAGGTCCCACAGTCAAAGACTTGCCCGAAACCCTTGATGAGCTTATGCGCCAACATAGTATGTGGGTTGCAAGTAATAGCCTACAAGGCAAGTGTCTCGATCTTACGGGCTATGATCTGCGTCAAATCAATTTTACACGGGCCCGCCTACCGATGTTCCGTGCTAACCGGTCTGTGCTCTATGGAGCCATCTTTATTGATGCTCAATTGCAAGCATGCCACTTGCAAGATTGTGATATTCGGTATTCAAATTTCCAAGAAGCGGATTTGAGGGGCGGTCAATTTTCAGGGAGCAAGTTTAACAATGCTAATTTGCAGGGTGCTAATCTAGAATTTCTTGAATTGCCACATGCGCGCACTCTTATAACGGATATGTCGAAGACGTCTTTTCGCTACGCGAACTTGTCAGGGAGTAACTTAAGGAATGTTAATTTTCGTGATTCAGACCTTAGTCATGCTAATCTTATTGGGGCCGATACAACAGGCGCCGATTTTGAAGGGGCTAATTTTGATGAAGCCCAAGTGGATCCAGCATTAGGATCTTTAGTAAAGTAAGATCTTTACCACAAAGAGACATCAGAAAGATCTTATAGTTTTTACCAATGAGGAAGAATATGGCCGTAGACGATCTTATAAAATTAACCGCCGACCAATTAAAGGATGTTATCGAAAAGCATGAACGCTATCTAGCAACCCGCTCAGGGGGGGTCCGCGCCAATTTCTCTTATCATGATTTGACTGGCGCTATCATGGTGAAATGTAATTTGTCGGATGCTAATTTTACGGGATGTGACCTCAAAGAAGCCGATCTAAGAGGAGCCACCCTTGATCGCGCTGTTCTTTTTTGTACAGATTTACGGCAAGCGAATCTTAAAAAAGCAAGTCTCGTGCGTGCGGATCTACGCGGTTCAACCCTGAAGGGGGCCTGCTTGATTAATGCTGAAATGTCAGGGGTTGATTTGCGTGAAGGATCTCTGGCTCGTACAGATCGAAATGGTGAAATTACACGAACCCAACACAATATCACTGCTGATGATCGTGGAGGTGCCGATCTCAGCGGCGCTAATTTAAGTGGGGCACGGTTATCGGGGGCGGTTGCATCGAGTACCAATTTTAGTGATGCTATTCTGATCAATACAAAATTTGTGAATGCGATTCTGAAGAATGCAAATTTTGCACGAGCTAATCTTGAGAACGCCGATATGACAAGCTGTAATCTCGATAATGTTAATATGTGTAATGCAAACTTGATGGGAACAGCCATTAATATGAGTCATCTCGCAGGGGATAATATCAAAGGCATTATTACAAGTCTTCCGATGGGGCCGACGGTCAAAGACTTTGACCCAGCGCTACAAGAATATCTTAAGCTCCATAATGTGTGGGTTCAAACACACGGCAAAGAAGGTAAACAATTTGATATGAGCGGTTACGACTTACGTAACGGGGTCTCGTTTACAGGAGGCCTTTTGACATTAAGTCGAGCCGTTGGTGCTATTTTGTATGGATTAAATTTTGATAAAGCGAAGTTGCAAACTGCCGATTTTACCCGCGCCGATCTTCGCCATGCAAGTTTCCAAGAAGCAGATATGAGGGGGGGAACTTTTAAAGAAGCTTTGTTTAATAATGCGAGTTTTCAGGGTGCTCAACTTCAGCCATTGGCTCTTGCGCAAGGTCGCCATTTAGCAACCAATTTTTCAAGTACCCAACTACGCTATGCAAATTTTGCGAGTGCCAATCTTCGTGAAGTCAATTTTGAAGGAGCCGATCTAAGTTATGCGAATCTTGTGGGAGCAAATTTAACCGATGCTAATCTTAAGGGGGCTCTGTTAACGGACATCATCATTGATCCACGAAATAGAGATCTTATTCTTAAGTCCATCAGTTAAAAAAGGCACGTTTTCTTGAGTTTCTAAGAAAGATTTTAAGAGGGATCCAAAAGTAAGTAGGTATAAGATGTTTGCTTTTGTGATATTCCGAATTCTCACGTAAAGGTCAGATGCTCTGTGATCAAAACCCCTGAGTTAATGAGTGCAAATCCTTGACCTCATGCTTATAATAACACCAATGCATGAGATAGGAATAGTCAAGGTTTAAGCCTCTACATCGCTAAAAAGAGGCGTCGTAACCTTCTGATTGAGGGCTTCCGGTTGAGAAAAATAAGAATTGGGGTTAAGTTGAAGTCATGACCATTCGTCGTTTACCTGAATCTCTTGTCAATCGTATCGCGGCCGGTGAGGTTGTTGAACGCCCTGCAGCGGCTGTTAAAGAATTACTGGAAAATGCCCTTGATGCGGGAGCAACAAAAATCGAGATAATTATACGCGATGGTGGACAGACTCTCATTGCTATTACGGATAATGGTTGTGGCATGTTGCCAGAAGAGATGTTGTTGGCGATTGAGCGACATGCGACATCCAAATTACCTGAGGATGATTTATGGAATATTCAAAGTTTTGGATTTCGTGGTGAAGCCTTGCCTTCGATAGGCTCGGTATCACGTATGACAATTACAAGCCGTGTCAAAGATGGAGAACAGGCCTGGCAATTGAAAGTCGAAGGAGGGACAGTCATTGCTCCTCAGCCCGCTTCTCTCTTGCAGGGTACAAAAATAGAAGTGCGCGATCTTTTCTTTGCAACGCCTGCACGCCTTAAATTTCTTAAAACAACACGCACCGAGATCGATTACGCGCGTGAAGCGATTGAACGGCTTGCGATGGCCTACCCCTCAGTGGATATTCTCTTGCAAGAAGATGATAAGCGTCCAGTGCGCTTTACAGCGAAGAATGAGGGCTTGTTAGGATCGGAAGACCTTTTACGTCAACGTCTTTCTCAGATTATGGGCGATGATTTTATTACGAATGCTGCCGTTGTTTCTGGTGAACGGGATGGGGTTCAGATTACAGGCTATGCCGGTCTACCAACCTTGCACCGACCTACAGCCCGGGCTCAGTATATTTATGTCAATGGTCGTCCTGTGCGTGACAGGGTTCTTTTATCCGCGGTGCGTGGAGCTTACGGGGATGTTATACCTTCGGGACGATATCCTTCCGTCGTACTTTTTTTAGAAGTGCCGCCGCGTGATGTGGATGTCAATGTTCATCCCACGAAGGCCGAAGTGCGCTTTCGTGATAATCAATTGATACGGAGTATTATTGTTACATCCATACGCCGATCCTTGGAAGAGAGTGGTCAATATACAACGAGCACTTTAGCCCCCCAGGCCTTAGCTATGTTGCAGCCAGAGGGAGTTCCAGGTTCGTTTTCTGAGACTATGTCTTCGCCGCGCGTGGTGTCGTCGGTTCCATGGTCTGGAACGACACGAGCTGGAATGACGTCGTCTTCTTTTCCTCACATGCTTGCTGATGCTCCTTTGGCAGCACGAACCTCATCGTCAATTTATGAAAACTCCGTGGCTTCGAGGGGACGTCTTGGTGCCGCCGTTGCTCAATTGCACGGAACGTTCATTGTTGCTCAAACAGACGATAGTGTGATTATTGTCGATCAGCATGCAGCGCATGAACGTATTGTCTATGAAACGATGAAACAGGGGCTTGCTCAAGGCATTAAGCGTCAAATACTCCTTATTCCAGAAGTCATCGAAATGGAAGAGCCAGCCGCAGCACGCCTTCTTAGTCGTTCGGATCAATTGTCGGAATTTGGTTTAGTTATTGAAGGCTTTGGGAATGGGGCCGTGTTGGTACGTGAAATCCCATCTTTATTGGGGACCACAAACGTTAAATCACTCCTTCATGATCTAGCCGAAGATTTGTTAGAATATGACCAATCCAATCGTTTGGTCGATCGTCTTGAAGAAATATGTTCAACAATAGCCTGTCACGGCTCGGTACGGGCTGGACGTGCTCTTAATAATGATGAAATGAACGCGCTTTTGCGGCAAATGGAGCAAACGCCCAATAGCGGCCAATGTAACCATGGTCGGCCCACTTATGTTGAATTAAAGAAAACGGATCTTGAAAAACTTTTTGATCGTCGTTGATAGTACAAGTTTTTAGGTAAAGGGCTAGATTTTAAGAACAGAAACCTCTTATGAAGGAGCGTGTTCGATAAAATGAAGGCCCGTATCGCCATAAAAGCGTGAGAACAATAAGGTATATCCATCCGGTAGGGGTAAATCTTCTTTTTTGGCCGTTTCAGCGAGAAGGAGACAATGCCGATGAAACCAGCCTGCTTTTTGAAGCGCGATCATTGCGGGCGGGATCAAGTTCTTACGGTAAGGAGGTGCTAAAAAAACGAGTTGGCAAGAATGGGGTGCCTTGGGGGGTAAAAGAGTATCACATCCCTGAATAGTGCAGCGTTCTTGAAGATGGAGATCGGAAGCATTTTTCCTGGCAATTTGCAAAGCTTGTGAATCACGATCAAATAAAGTGGCGTGGTCGGCTCCCCATGAAAGGGCTTCAAACGCCAACGCCCCTGTGCCGCAAAAGGCGTCGAGCACATGGGTGTTTTTTAAAAGGTCACCGCGTTCTTGTCCCCAATCATGATGAGCCAAAATATTGAAGAGAGCTTGTCGTATACGATCCATCATAGGACGCGTAACGAGGCTTAAGGGGGGAGCAATCTTTCGACCCGACAAGGTTCCACCGACAATCCGCATCTCTCTTTAGTCCTTTAGGTCCTTGAAAAAATTGCCGAGACTTTCACGTAAAACGCGGCGAGGGACTTCTTCAATTGCACCGCGCTCAAGCTTGCCTAAAGGAAAGGGGCCAAAGGCGATACGAATAAGGCGGGTTACTTGAAGATCTAAATGTTCAAGGACTTTCCGAACTTCTCGATTCTTCCCTTCGCGGATCGTAACGGATAACCAGGTGTTCGTTCCTTTTTCCTTTGTATTTTCGATATCAACTTTTATCGGCTCATAATGAAGGCCGGATATGGTGATGCCTTTGGCAAGAGCATCAAGTTTTGTCTTATCAACAGTCCCATACACACGCACGCGGTAATGACGTAGCCAAGCATTTTGGGGCAACTCAAGATGACGTGCAAGGGCGCCATCATTTGTTAAGAGCAAGAGACCTTCGGTATTAAAATCAAGGCGGCCGACACTGACAACCCGTGGCATCTCAGGAGGCATTTTCTCAAACACAGTTGGGCGCCCTTGTGGATCACGCGATGTGGTGATAACTCCTGCCGGTTTGTGATAACGCCATAAACGTGGCGCTTCGGCTTCAGCAATGGCCTTGCCATCAACACGGATATCATTCTTATCCGTTACATTAAGGGCAGGGGA
>Ga0302277_1000444_pt1 | contig 32358 bp, 28 predicted proteins | sample III_Bog_N3_1_FD_198759 | JGI IMG/M metagenome (GOLD analysis project Ga0302277, IMG submission 198759) | Peat permafrost microbial communities from Stordalen Mire near Abisko, Sweden - III_Bog_N3_1 | ecosystem: Environmental > Terrestrial > Soil > Wetlands > Peat | place: Sweden: Abisko... | reverse complement strand
CTATTTACACAACGTAATCTTTCTTCTTATCAGTTCAATTTCCGCATTGGAGGAAGTTAATTCAAGCGCATGCTGAAAGCATTTTATTGCTCCGGCTTTGTCTCCGGACTTTAAATGCATCTCACCAAGTGAAGTATTATAATAGCAGTTATTGTTAAAGTTCTTTATCTTTTTCAGCTCTGAAACCGCCTTTTCATATCCTTCCACCTCGCCTAACACAATGCACATGTTAATGGCCACCATGGGGTTTTGTGTGCGGCTGAAAAGACTATTGTAAAGCTGCAATATTATTTTCCAGTCAGTCAGTTCGTATGATTTTGCATTGGCATGGGCCGAAGCAATAGCTGCTTCTATATGATAGTCATGAACTGCGTTTTCATCAGCTGAACGAACAAGATACTCATTACCCCTGTCTATCAAAAATTTGTTCCAATGCATCCTTTCCTGATCTTTCAAAAGCACAATAAAGCCCTTATCATCCAGCCTGGCACCAAACCGGGAAGCTTGATAGCACATCAATGCCAAGAGTGCATTGGTATGAGGTTGGTTTGTTTTTGAGTTTTCTGTTAGCAGAATGGTTAGCCGTATGGCTTCTTCACACAGATCTTCCCGTATTAATTTTTCAGGATGCGAGGAATTATAGCCTTCGTTAAACAGCAAATACAGGGCTTTCAGAACCGTATCTAATCTGGCCTGCATTACATCCGCCCCCGGATAATCCAAAGATATATGCTCTTCTTTTATTTTCTCTTTGGTTCGATAAAGCCGTTTTTGTATGGTATCTTCGGTAGTTAGAAATGCATTGCCAATTTCACGAGTACTCAGACCGCAAAGGGTTTTCAACATCAAAGTAAGTTGAGATTCTATGGTGATGGAAGGATGGCAGCAGGCGAACATCATCCGCAACTGGCTGTCTTTAATTTCATTTTCCCGGAACATATCGTTCATGGAAGGCACAAGGGTATATTCTGATTTTAATAACGGAGCTATTTCGCTCTCTATTTTATGTTTTACTTTTTGTCGTCTTATTAAATCTATGGCTTTGTTTTTTGCTGTACGGTAAAGCCAGGCCTGCGGATTGTCGGGCACCTTGCCGAACTTCCAGGTTTCCAGGGCACGGATAATTGTATCCTGCACAATATCTTCGGCCTGCTCCATATTGGCAAAACCAAAAACCCGTGTTAAAACGGCGACCATCTTTCCCGACTCGTGCCGGAAAAGATGGTCAACCATTTTAGTTACTTCTTTGTTTTCGTCTAAAGGTAATGTCAAATTACATTGGCCTTACCGGACGAACTTCTACAGAACCTTCCACTTCAAGAATAGGGCAACCTTTGGCAATTTCAGCAGCGTGGTTGAGATCCTTGGCATTCAACAGCAAATAACCGCCTACTACTTCTTTTGTTTCTGCAAAAGGTCCATCAGTCACTACTTTTTTAGTACCGGAAATCCTTTTGCCTTCGGGATGAAGTGGCTCCCCGCCAAGCATATTACCATCCTTAGTTAACTTCTGCATCCACTCGTTCCATTTTTGCATGTGGGCTTGCATTACTTCCGGCGATGCACTTTGACTGTTGTCGATTCCTCCTTTGAATAAATACACGAACTTTTCCATTTTGTTTTGTTTTTAAATTGTTTTGAATTATTGATTTACGATACTATGACGTTTGATGTTTTTAATTCCGGACAAACCCGGAAAAATTTTTTTACATTTTAGGGCGGCTAATGGTTTTACCTGCCAAGTGCTGTTTCCATGGATTCCAATAGTGGCCGGTCCATCCTTTGGCAACGCCGGCAGCATGTTTATCAGGCACATTGGCATGGGTTGCGTGTAAAACTACATCTTTACCACTTTGCTCCAGATTTATGATAAAGGTAGAATCCACCTCTTTCTTGTCCCAGTCTTTGGCTCTCCAGGTCTGCACAATTAGCTTATCCTTTATTAATTGCAAGTTCTTTCCTGTAATATATCCTCCATGCACCGAGTACTTGCTTCCTTCCTTTGCAGAAATAATGCAAGGCGAACCTGCTATCAGGGTATGCTTTTTAGCATCCATATACAGGGCATAAAGAGCTTTTGGAGTTGTGTTCTTGAACACAACCTTTTGAGTGATTGTTTTTGCCATGATGATTTTAATTTTATTGATTTATGACCTAATGACGAAAGAAGGGAACGATTCCGGACACAAGTTATGGATTTTTTTTGATTGCCCGATAAATGCTAACTTTGTTACTTGCATAGAAATACCTTTATTATGATAAACGCAAAAGAAGCAGCCAATGTAGCTATAGAATATCTTAAATCCTTTTATAGCGGGGCTAATAATGTAATGCTTGAAGAGGTTGAATTGAGCGAAGAAAAGAAAATTTGGAGCATTACCATAAGCTTTGAAAATATTGATCCGGACGATAAAACCCCTTCAAGAATTAATCCTAAAATGTATAAGATATTCCGGATTGATAATACTACCGGACAGGTTACTGCTATGAAAAGCAGAGATTTTAAATAGGGATTAATTCATCCAAATCATCACTACAGCCATACCTACCATTAACAGGTCTTCTATAATGGTTATGGTACTCATAGGCAAGTTAAACACCGCACCCAGGCAGGCGCATTGAATTTTCTTTTTGTTTACAACGCTTTCAATTACACCAATGCTGCTAATGCCCATAATAATGGCTGTGGTAATATTTGTACTAAGCGGAGCAAAGTTGAGAACATAGGAAATACCCAAAGCAAATTCTATAAATGGATAAATAAATCCCCAGGCTTTAAAGTGCTTGGCAATAATATCGTACATGCTGTATGAATCTGCAAAGCCCTTTAAATTGATGAGTTTAAAGTAAGAGAAACAGAGAAAAAAACCGGCCATGAAATAACGCATCCATAGTCTTGGTTGAACTACCCCGGTGTTGAATGCGGGAATAAATGAAATAATAAGGATGATTGTGAACAGAACAAAAAGCGGCTTATATGTTGCCAACCACGATCTTAGTTCCGCCGGAGAAGCAGCATTATCCATATCCTCAGCAATAGAGTATTTACTATTTACTGCTAATGCATTCTGCAAATCAGCTAAAGGAATATGTTTACTCATACTTAGGGTGGCTGTACCGGTATCCTTTGAAAGCTCTACCGATTCTATATCAGAAAGCTTTGATAAATAACTCTTAACGGCATATTCGCAGCCGACGCAAGTCATTCCGCTTATCTTATACGTCTGTACCATATTTCGTTTTGTAATTTACTAAAATGAATAATGCTTCACATACACAGACGTGAAGCATTACCCGAAAACTTTACTTTTTACTTACCGAGTATATAGGCAAACATAAGCGGTGCCACAATAGTAGCATCCGACTCAATAATATAGCGAGGTGTTTTATCGCTTAGTTTTCCCCAGGTTATCTTTTCATTAGGTACTGCACCTGAGTATGAACCATAACTGGTAGTGGAATCTGAAATCTGGCAGAAGTATGCCCAAAATGGGGTATCTGTCTTTTCTAAATCCTGATAAAGCATAGGAACCACGCATATAGGGAAATCACCGGCAATACCACCACCAATTTGGTAAAAGCCTACCCCCCTGCCTTTGGAGTTTTGGGTGTACCAATTGGCCAACCACATCATATATTCAATACCTGATTTTACAATACTTGGTTGAAGTTCGCCCTTTATGCAATAGGAAGCAAAAATATTTCCCATAGTTGAGTCTTCCCAACCTGGACAAATAATGGGCAGGTTCTTTTCCGCCGCGGCCATCATCCAACTATTTTTTGGGTCAATTTCATAGTGCTTTTTCATAACACCGGAAAGCAATAACTCATACATATATTCATGCGGAAAATAGCGTTTGCCTTTAGTTTGAGCCTTCGTCCATAATTTATGGATATGCGATTGTATGCGGCGGAAAGCTTCTTCTTCAGGGATACACGTATCCGTAACGCGGTTAAAGCCATGTTCCAGCAAATCCCATTCTTCAGCGGGCGATAATTGCCTGTAATGCGGAACCCTCTTATAGTGATTATGTGCTACTAAGTTCATTATATCTTCTTCCAGGTTAGCGCCGGTGCAGGAGATAATAGAGACCTTATCCTTGCGAATCATCTCGGCCAGGGAGATACCTAACTCTGCCGTACTCATAGCACCTGCAAGAGTGACCATCATTTTGCCTTTTTTATCCATATGCTCTATATAAGCTTTGGATGCATCTACCAATGTAGCCGAGTTAAAATGCAAATAATTCTTTTCTATAAACTGGGAAATCGGGCCTTTTTTCATAGCTGTCTATTTTTAATGGAGTGTAATACTATATAATATAGCCCACAAAAATAGAATCTATTCTGAATAGATGAATATTAATTTTAACATTCCTTCACAGTAGCCGCCTTTAACCTTCATACGTCCTTCATGCTGCCACTGTAGTTTTGCTTTCAGTTTCTAAACAATAATAATTAAAAAAATAAACGTCATGAAAAAGTTAAGTTTGATCCTCGCCGGCGCTCTCCTTTTAGGAAGCATTTCTTTCGCAGCCCCAGTACTAAAAAAACAAGCTGCTCCAGTTGCTAAGCAAGCTGCTAAACCAGCTGCTAAGGGAACCAAGAGCACTAAAGCTTCAGGCAAGAAAGCTCCGGTTAAGAAAGCCGCTGCTGCCAAACCAGCAGCTAAGTAAACTATATCTTAAAAAATCTTCAGAAGCCGTTGCACCGTAATGCAACGGCTTCTTTGTTTATCCAATAATAGGTTTTATTTTACAATTATAATTTTTAACATTCCTTCACAAAAGCCTACTATACGCTTCATACATCCTTCATTCCACCTCTATACTTTCGCTTTCAGTTTCTAAATAATAATTAAAACAAAATCGTCATGAAAATATTAAGTTTGATACTTACAGGTTTAGTACTCTTAGGAGGAATGTCATTCGCTTCTAGTCTTCAAAAGCAAGACCCTACCAAAGAAAAGGAAGTTGCATCTAAAGTCCAAAATATAGACAGCAACACGCAAAAATCAGATAGTACTAATATGAAAGTTACGCCCAAGGAAAAGAAAGCGTTACAAGAACAAAAGAAAGCTGCTAATATATTTATGTCATATTAAAAAATAGATTTAACATTCCTTCACACCAACCCCGGCTAACATTCATATATTCTTCATACTGCCAGTGTAATTTTGCTTTCAGTTTCTCAACAATAATAATTAAAAAAATAAACGTCATGAAAAAATTAAGTTTGATCCTCGCCGGCGCTCTCCTTTTAGGAGGCATTTCTTTTGCTTCTCCCTTAGTAAAAAAACAAGCTCAAAAAGCTCCTGTTGCTAAACCGGGTCCCGTAAAACCAGTTGCTAAGCCAGTTACCAAGCCTACTACTAAACCAAAAGGCGGAGATGTTCCTCCAACTCATCGTAAAGGCAGTTCTGTTAAGCCGGCAGCTAAGTAATCTCCGCCCGTAACAATTGTAAAAGCCGTTGCACCGTAATGCAGCGGCTTTTCGATTTTTAGTCTATTTTTGCAAACCCAAATCCCAATAAGGGGAATAAAAAGGGTAAAAATGATATCGGTAAATAATATAAGTGTAAGCTTTGGAGGCTTTGCCCTCTTTGAAAATGTAAGTTTTCTCGTCAATGATAATGACCGCATTGGACTGGCCGGTAAAAACGGTTCCGGCAAAAGTACCATGCTTAAACTCCTGTCCGGGTTGCAAAGCGCCACAACAGGAACTATCGGCAAACCCAATGGACTTAAAATTGCCTACCTGCCCCAGGACATGGTTCACCAACATGGCAAAACAGTGTTTGAAGAAGCGGCCACCGCCTTTATTGAAATGCAGCAGCTGGAAGCCCGCCTTCTGGAAGTAAACCACCAGTTGGAGACAAGGACTGATTATGAAACCGATTCCTACTCGAATTTAATTACGGAGGTAACCGATATTACCCATCGTCTCGATATATTGGGTTCCGGCAACCGCGACGAAGAAATAGAAAAGAAACTGAAAGGATTGGGATTCGAGCGTAGCGAATTCAACCGCCCTACCTCTGAACTCAGTGGTGGATGGAGGATGCGTATTGAGCTAGTTAAGCTATTGCTCCAAAAGCCTGATGTGTTGTTGCTCGATGAGCCTACCAATCACCTGGATATAGAGTCTATGCAATGGCTCGAGGAGTTTATGGAAACATTTCCCGGCGCGCTGGTGCTCATATCGCACGATAAAAAGTTTTTAGATAACGTAACTACCCGCACCATTGAAATTTCCAACCATAAAATATACGATTACAAAACCAATTACAGCCATTACCTGCTTCTACGCAAGGAAAGAAGGGATCAGCAGGAAGCAGCCGCCAAGAACCAGCAAAAAGTAATTGCCAAAACCCAGGTGCTTATTGATAAATACAGGGCCAAAGCGAGTAAGGCGGCCTTCGCGCAGTCGCTGATAAAACAGTTGGACAGGATGGACATTATTGAGGTGGACGAAGATGATACCGCATCCATGCATTTCCGGTTTCCGCCACCTGCACATAGCGGAAAAATTGCGTTGACGGTGGAAAATGCAGGAAAAGCTTATCCGCAGAAAAGAATTTTTTCGGGAGCCAATTTCATTTTGGAAAAAGGCGAACGCGTAGCTTTTGTCGGCAGGAACGGTGAAGGAAAAACCACTATGATGAAGATGATTGCCGGGCAGACGGAAGCCGAAGGGACCGTCAAGCTGGGACATAATGTATTGATGGGCTATTTTGAACAAGATCAGGCGGAGAAGCTCGATGTAAACAAAACCGTTTTTGATACCATTGATGAATTGGCCGTGGGCGAAATCCGCGCACGGGTGCGCAACCTGCTTGGCGCTTTCCTGTTTAGCGGAGAAGATGTAGATAAAAAAGTAAAGGTGCTCAGCGGGGGCGAAAGAGGAAGATTGGCCCTTTGCAAACTCCTTTTGCAACCTTATAACGTGCTGATGTTGGATGAACCTACCAACCACTTAGACATCCGTTCAAAAGATATTTTGAAAAGGGCGCTGCTCAATTACGAAGGCACTTTGATTATTGTCTCCCACGACAGGGACTTTTTAGACGGATTGGTACCTAAACTGTATGAATTTCGCGATGGGCATGTGAAAGAGCATTTGTGCGACATTAATGAGTTTATGCGCAAACGCAAACTGGAAAGATTGAACGAAACCCGTATTAGCTCGGAAGATAAAAAACTGGAAAAAGCGGCTGCTGTAAACATAAAGCCCAAAGCCCTGGAAGATGAAGCGAAGAAAGTGAAACAGATAGAAGGAAAAATTAAAAAGACCGAAGACGAAATTGCCGAACTGGAAAAGAAAATAAGCGACTCGGAAAAAATAATTAACCAGCCTGACTTTTACGAAACCAACATTAATTCTTCCGTTGTGCTTACCGATTACCAAACCTTAAAAACCAAGCTGGAAGAGAAATTTAAAGTTTGGGAGGGCTTTTCGGAAGAGTTGAATAAAATTGTGGGGTAAGGCTTCTTCCTTTGGTTTAGATTCCCCCTCCATAGAGTATAAGGTGGAAACTTCCGTTAACATTACTATATTTGTCCTGTATATTTTATACAAATGAAAAATAAAATAGAACAATTAGAGATTAAAAATTTCAAATCTCTCAAGCATGTTAAATTTAAATGCAAGAGAATTAATCTATTTATTGGCAAACCAAATGTTGGAAAATCTAATATCTTAGAAGCATTGTCCTTGTTTGTTGCTCCTTATGGTGACCACAATAAAAAACTTTTAGAAGATTATATTAGGTATGAGAATTTAAGAAATTTATTTTTCGATCAGGATAGAAAAAACCAAATAGAAGTAATTACAAATTTTGGCTTTGCTTCACTCCGTTTTCCACCAGACAGTGTAAGCCAGTATGATATTATGATCGGCCCTGACATACAGTTACTCGGCTTGATGAAAGAACAAGAGGGGTTGATTAATTTAAATGATACTAATTCAGTTTATAGTCAATACCTTGCTAATTTAAACAAAAAGCAATTAATTACACGGCCTTATTATAATTGGGTGACAGAAGATGGTAAAATGAACCCAAGTGTATGGTTAGATAAAGGCTATAATACACCAGTTAAAAAATACCATTTTAAACCTCTTACAAAACATACAAGTCGCTTCTCTTTGTTTTTAAGTCCGCCTTTTGGGGATAATCTTTATACAATACTTGAAGACAATCCTAAACTATATGCTGAATGTACGCATTTTTTCAACGAATATAAATTAGATTTACTTTTAGATACTGTGAATGAAAAATTGGAGGTTCAAAAAAGGGTTGGAAATAGGGTCTACAAAATTCCATACTCATTAGCAGCCGATACATTACAGAGATATATTTTTTATTTAATGGCAATTGAAACAAATAAAGATTCTGTCTTAATATTTGAGGAACCTGAAGCACATTGTTTTCCTCCATACATTGAACAAATGTCCCAAAGAATTATAGATTCAGAGACCAATCAATTTTTTATCGCCACTCATAGCCCTTTTGTATTGAACACAATTCTTGAAAATGCAAAAAAAGAAGATGTATCTATCTTTACTGCATCTTACAAAAATTTTCAGACGCATATCACTCCACTAACTGATAGGGAGTTGGAAAATATGCTAAACTATGGCTACGATATTTTTTCAACTTTAAAATAGTTTAAATGTCTTCGCGGTATATTATTCCTGAATGTTGGGCCGATACGCTTCTTGCAATAACTTTAGGTTATGACTCTCCCAATCATCAATTTGGCGTTGGTCAGGTTAATAATGTCATAAATAAAGATTTCAAAAATAAAGTTGCAATTGGAATTGTTGATAATGACAAAAAGCAGCCTTCGGATTTCAAAAAGTATAAAGAACTAAAAAAGGGATCTGGTCTGATATTAAAACATAGACCTGGTACAAAACATTATTTGATAATGGTGTCACCGGCAGTTGATAAATGGCTAGAGTCAGTTGGAAATTCCGTTAAAGTAAAAAGGCCGTATAAAAGCAACGACAGAGAATATCTTAAGCAAATGAAATCAATGTACATAGTAGAGAATAGACAAATAAAAGATTATTTTAATACCATTAAACAGAAAAATCCTGCCGCTTTTAAAGTTATAAAGAATTGGATTTCATCTATTCTTGCGGGTAAATTATAAGGTCACACTATAATTAATATCATTACCTTTATCATCATCAACTTTCCAAAAGTCATTGACTTTTCCCCAAACCACTTTTAAATTCATTATCTTGACCCTCAAAATGCGACTTTTACTTTTTCCGGATTCTCATTTACAACAAACAGGTATACAATAAGTTAACCCCTAAAAACACAAATTGTAATCCGTGATAATTCGTCTTATTTTGAAATGTTAAAAAAGCAGGGTTTCGTCATTGCGAAGAACAAAGCAATCTTGCCCTATCACAAACTCACTTCTGAATTTTATGAGATTGTTCACCATTCAATTTTTAGGGGCGTTCACGAGCCCTTCGGGGTTGCTTCGCAAAGCCCCGCAATGACGAATGGTCATAACTCATCACTTATAACTTATAACTCTTTTCTACAGTCAATGACTTTTTAAGAAACCACTTTTTAGTGCAGTAACTTTGTAATACAGTCGACAGTTATCAGTGGTCAGTTATCAATAAAATAATCTAAATGAGACAAATATTTCAAGGATATTATGGGTTATATTTTCTATTGCTCTATTGCTTAGCATTGCAAAATGCAATAACTAAATTTATAATAAACTTATATTCAGTGTATTACAAAACGATAAAATTTAAAAATCATTGCATTTCCATTGCTAATTCATTGCAAAACCCATTGCTATTCCATTGCTTTTCATTAGAAATGAAAGGGAAGAGATTGCTTCGTTCCTCGCAATGACGAGACTTTTAGTGCTTCTGGTAAATTGACTGCGGATGAAAATACTTTGTAATAAGATATGAAAAAGAGGCGACAATCATTAAAGGGACAAGAAGTGTATAGCCACCTGTAGCTTCGGCAATTAAAAATATGGCAGTAAGGGGAGTGTGCATTACGCCGCTCATCAATCCGGCCATGGCAACGGCAATAAAGTTAGGCTCGTTCAATTTATCGAGCCCCATTATTCTACTCAGGTTAAAATGATTAACACTGTACACATAAAAAAAACCAACTACAGAACCCATAAAGAGGGCGGGTGCAAAAAACCCTCCATTGCCGCCCGAGCTAAGCGTAATTTGCGCAGCAAATACTTTGAGCAAAAGTATGGCAACGGTTATAAAAAGCAACGCGAATTCGCTGTTGTGAAACTTGAAAAGCAGGCTGCTGTCAAACAACCGGGTATAATCGGAATTGAGAAGCATTTGCACGGTATGGTAGCCTTCTCCATAAAGAGGCGGCAACAAAAAAACGATTCCACCCAAAGCCACCCCGCCTATCAATGCTTTTTTATACGGGTTTTTTATTCCCTCAAAAATATTAGCCGAATAAGTAATGCCTTTCAGCACATAGAGCGAGTAAAAACCGGTGATGATACTTAAGACCAGGTAAAAAGGCAGGGCTTTGATATCCCATCCTTGTGTGAAAATATAGAATATCTGTCCGCCGTGATAAAGAACCTGGGAGATAACCGATGCCACAGCCGAAGCAATAAGTAAAGGCACGAAATGAACAGTTGAAAATTTTTTTAATAACACTTCAATGGAAAACAGAACACCTGCAATAGGAGCGCCAAAAATGGCTGAAATACCGGCAGATGCCCCGCAGGCTAATAGCAAAATCCGTTCTTCATCTGTCAATTTAAATAAGCTGGCAATATTGGAACCGAAGGCTGCACCCGTAACTACAATGGGAGCCTCCAATCCCATGGAACCGCCCAACCCTACCGTGAGGGATGAAGTAATCATATGGGAATACATCTTGTCTTTCTCCATGTATCCGCCTTTATTATCTATGTTTTCAATTACATTGCTTATGCCCCGTCCCAGCTTACCTTTCCGGAAAATCCAGACGTACGTAGTAGCCAGTAAAATTCCGATTACGGGAGAAATAAGAAGAACGAAGTTTCCGCTTCTTTCATATACCTGCAGCAAGGATTCCAACTCTGCAGTTGCCTGTTTAAGAGCTACTGCTGCAAGGCCCGCAACTACTCCTACTAGCACGCATAGCACAAGGAAAAAATTATTCGGACTTAATTTTAATTTGAGTCTCCACTGGGAGATCTTTTGCATTACACCACCAACCTTCATAGTACAAAAGTATGTATTATTGAGTTTCAACAACATTTTTCGCCGGGTATTAAAAGTAATAAGCCCCCTTCCGATTGCTCGGAAAGAGGCCATACTCTAACACACACAAATGAAAACTTCTTTATTTATTGGTCTTTACGCTATCCGAAGGGATAAAATCCATAGAAACGGAGTTTACACAATAGCGCGTATTCTTGCTGGTCATATGTTCCCCGGTAAATACGTGCCCCAAATGGGCCTTGCAACGGGCGCATTCTATTTCGGTACGTTCACCGTCTGCATCAGGAATGCGCAATATAGCTCCCGGAATAGCATCGTCAAAGCTGGGCCAGCCGCATTCCGAAGGAAATTTATCACTCGATGTGAACAGGGGGGTTCCGCAGCGCCTGCAGGTATAAATGCCTTTAACAGTATAGTTCGTATATTTTCCGGTAAATGGTCGTTCAGTTCCTTTGTTAACAATAACATAAGCTTCCTCGGGGGTCAGCTTCCTCCAGTGGGTACTATCTGTCTGGGTTTGATTTTGCGTGTTATCCATAGTTTTTGAATTTTGTTGCGAACATGCCTGTAAAGAGCAAGTCAACAATGTTAATACTACCAGTTTTCCATTCATAACGTTATAATTTAAACAATTTACGACAATAATACGCAACATGGTTTTCAAATCCATTTATTAATGAACGGATTTAAGTTTCTTTAACATTTGGATTTACTGCCCGAGAATTATTTTTTCGAGTGCTTCCACCCACTCATCGTTGTCATTGAGGCTTTCTGCCAGGTGCAAGGTATCGCCACCGTGTTCCTTGAATAATTTTGCATACTCTACTTTTACCTCGTAGATCGTTTCTAAACAATCGGCCACAAAAGCAGGAGAAAAAACGAGCATTTTCTTAATTCCGGATTTAGCTTTTTCTATAATGGTTTTATCGGTGTATGGTTTTATCCAGGGATCTTTGCCAAGCCTAGACTGGAAGGAGGTGCTGTATGTTCCTTTCTTTAGTTCGAGTGCATCAGCCAGTAAGCGCGTGGTGTGAAAGCAGGAGGCTCTGTAACAAAAATAGTTTTTGGAGGAAAGCGTATCACAACAAGTTCCAAGATTGCAATTCATGTTCTTTTCCTTAGAAGCTGTAAGTATGTGTCGTTCCGGTAAGCCGTGATAACTGAATAAAAAATAATCATACTCATCCAACCTGTTTTTGCGTTTCCAGATTTTTGCAAAAGCCTCAATAAATAAAGGGTTATCGTAAAATGGACCTGTGAAAACAAAAGGAGGAATTACGTCCCGTTTTCGCAAAAGCTCTATTACCTTATCAACTGATGAAGAGGTAGCTGAAGCTGAATATTGAGGGTATAGAGGAACGATGATAATCTTTCCCATGCCATCTGTATCCAATAGTTTATTCAGTGCTTCGGAGACAGGAGGCTGTTGATAACGCATACCGAGTTCCACCACAAAATTAGGACCCATTTTTTGCTGTAATTTTGTCTTTAGTTCTTGGCTATGGACAAGGAGTGGGGAACCTTCCTTAGTCCATATTTCCTTATATTGTTTTGCTGATTTGGGCGCCCGAAATGGCGCTATTATACACTTCACCAGCAATTGTCTTTGCAGCCAGGGAATATCAATTACTCTCGGGTCACACAAAAACTCCCTTAGGTATTTTCGCACATAAGTTGTTTCAGGGCTTAGCGGTGTGCCAAGATTTAAAAGAAGGATGCCGGTTTTTTGGGGTATACTCATATTGTAAGATGCAAAACTACAATTAAGAAGAGATATAAACTATAAAAGATTTTATTCTATAATTTATGCGAAATACTTAGCTTTGGGGAAATTAAACTTTCATTAGTTATCAAAATTTAAATCTTCCCTTTCTCTGCATTTAACAGGTATTATAAATATGGCAAATTCTACTGCGTTATTTGATTCTGATGAAAGCCTTGCCGATGCTCTTCTAAATAGCAATGAAGAGGCACTTAATGTGATTTATGACAGATACTCCCCTATATTATTCCATGCATTAAAAAATGTGATGGAAGACACCCATCTAGCTGAAGAAGCTCTACATCTGTGTTTTATTAGTATTTGGCAGAACAAACATACCTATAATCCTTCCAATGAAAGGCTATTTTTATGGCTATTCCAAATGGCCATGAACATAGCTGTGAATATCCTTGAAAAAAAATCAGGAAATAAACCAATCCAAACTAACAGTACATACGTAAATAGTTATACTTCAACAAATAAAGACTGGGGAAATGCTACGCTAATTATGGAGCTCCTTCTATTTGGATATATTTCGGAAGAAGAGGCTGCGAAAAAAATGGAGATAACAATAGTAGAATTGCGACAAATGCTGCGAAAAGAAGTAAAACAATTAAGAGGAAAGTAAGCAGAATGGAAAATGTGGAATCATTTATAGAGTCCGGTATTCTTGAAATATATGTTTTAGGAATGGCTTCTGCTGAAGAAATAAATCAAGTAGAAGAAATGGCTTCTCTGTACAAGGAGGTAAATAAAAAGATTCAGGAAATATCCGCAACATTGAAAGTATATGCTGAGATTCATTCAAGTATGCCTAATGCTACTATAAAGCCAATGATATTGGCCTCTGTTGATTATATGGAAAGGCTAAGGAATGGCGAACAACCCACGTTCCCGCCAATTCTTACTAATAATTCAACTGTAAAGGATTATGGAGAATGGCTAAACCGGAGCGATATACAGCTGCCTGACAATTTCAATCAGATATATGTAAAACTTATCGGGTACACACCTGAAGTCACCACAGGCATTGTATGGATAAAAAGTGAAACCCCATACGAAGTGCATACAGATGAACACGAAAAATTTCTGATATTGGAAGGAACTTGTGACATTAACATTGACGGAAAAGTTCAAAGCCTTGTTCCAGGTGATTACCTTAGTATCCCACTGCATGCAGGACATACAGTAAAAGTAACATCGTCAATTCCATGCAAAGTGATTTTACAGAGGGTAGCTGCGTAAAAATCTATTTAGACTTTCTAAAAGCTTGGTCTAAATCTTCTAAAATATCTTCAATATGTTCGAGTCCCGCCGATATTCTTATCAGTCCGGGTAATATGCCGGAAGCTATTCGTTGTTCCTCGGTAAGCTTGGCATGTGTAGTTGATGCTGGATGAGAAATAATAGTGCGGGTATCGCCAAGGTTGGCTGTGAGAGATGCCATTTCAACTGCATCAAGAAATTTTTTTCCGCGTTTTAATCCTCCTTTAATAATGAATGAAACCATTCCTCCACCTAATTTCATTTGCTTTTTTGCAACCTTATACTTAGGATGTGATGGTAAAAACGGATATTTTACAGATTCGACATCCTTATGTTTTTCCAAATATTGAGCGACTTTCAGTGCATTCGCGGAATGCTTTTCCATTCTTAAAGTAAGCGTTTCCATACTCTTAGAAAGCACCCAGGCGTTAAAGGGAGATAAAGAAGCGCCGGTTTGCCTTAAAAACGCTTTTATATCAACCATTAAATCTTTTCTGCCAACCGTAACACCACCAAGCACCCTGCCTTGACCGTCAATATATTTTGTTGCAGAATGAATTACCAGATCAGCGCCATATTTTATTGGTTGCTGCAAAATTGGGGTTGCAAAACAATTGTCTACCACCAGAATACATTTATGCTTTTTAGAAAGTTTACCCAACCACACCAGATCAATAATATCCAATGCAGGATTGGAAGGGGTTTCAACAAATATCATTTTGGTGTTAGGATGAAAATATCTTTCCCATTCATTAGTTTTTTGAATATCCACGTAAGTATGTCCAATACCCCAACGCGCTAATTGCTTTTCAAGAACAGTATGCGTGGAACCGAACACTGAATCGCAGCATATGATATGATCGCCGGTTTTCAGTAAAGCGGCAAAAGTTGCAAACACAGCAGCCATTCCGGAAGCAAAAGCCACACCTGATTCCGCACCTTCAAGCAGACAAATTTTATCGGTAAATTCAGAAATGTTAGGATTTGAAAAACGGGTATAAATATTACCTTCTACTTCGTCTGAAAACATGGCACGCATAATTTCGGCATTATCAAAAACAAAACTGGAAGTAAGATATAGAGGAACAGAATGTTCTTTGAATTTTGTTCTTTCTGCCTGTGTCCGTATTGCGATTGTTTCAGGATGTTTTTTGCGAGCCATTTTAATTTATTTAAGAAAACGTTGAATAATTTCAGTGAGTTTGGAAACTTCGATAAGAAAGCCGTCATGCCCGTATAAAGAATTTATTTCTTCGTATTTGCCTCCATTTACATTTTGCGCAATTAATTGGGATTCGGATACAGGAAAAAGCAAATCGGAATTTATTCCGACAGTAAGAACTTGCGCTTTTATAAGTGAAAGAGCTTTCGCTACTCCGCCTCTATTTCGTCCTATATTATGAGAATCCATTGTTTTAGAAAGCCCCCAGTATGAATAGGCATTGAAATTACGTTTTGCAAGTTTCTCACCCTGGTGGCGCTGGTAGGAAGAAGCTTTAAAGTCATCCACTTTATTGTCGGATTCTTCATTTTGAGATTCCTGGTAGGTTTGGTAGTTCCTATAACTTAATAATGCAATACTGCGGGCTACTTTTAATCCTTCCATACCTGCATTGGCTGCAGACTGCTCCCAAGTGGGATCGGCTGCAATAGCAAGGCGCTGGCTTTCACGGAATGCTATTCCCCAGGGAGAACTTCTGGCGTTGGATGCTATCATTATCAGGTGTTTTATCACATCCGGACAGAGAATGGACCACTCCAATGCCTGCTGTCCGCCTAGCGAACCGCCAATAACAGCGTATATATTTTCAATTCCTAAATGGCTTCTTAGTAAATCTAGGGTACCAACAACATCGCGAACAGTTAAAAAGGGAAAGCTATGATAAAACGGCTTCCCCGTTTCCGGGTTTATTGAAAGCGGCCCGGTAGAACCATAGCATGAACCGGGAATATTGGCGCAAACAATAAAATACTTTTCAGGATCAAAAAGTTTTCCTTTCCCAATTAAGCCCGGCCACCAGTTTTCCACATCAGAATTTGCGGTTAGGGCATGGCAAATCCAAATAACATTATCTTTTGCATTGTTGAGAGTGCCATACGTATGATAGGCAAGCGTAAAGCCCGGGAGATTCTCTCCTGATTCAAGCTTAAATTCTTTTTGGTATATGAATGTATGTGGATTAGTCACAAGGCAAAAGTAGTTATTTAGATATTAGGTTAATTGCCTACTTTTGCATGAAAGTTTATAAATACTCTTACTATTATGAAAGAAATCACCCCAATAGAACTAAAGAAAATGATGGATACCCATGAGGACTTCCAACTTATTGATGTTCGTGAAGAGCATGAAGCTGAAGTTGCCCACATTGGCGGTAAACTTATCCCTATGGGGACCATTATGGATCATCTGGAAGAAATTGCTAAAGATAAAAAAGTGGTGGTTCATTGCCGCAGCGGCAAGCGTTCTGCAAATGTTATTCAAGCGCTGGAACAGCATGGATACACCAACCTTTATAATCTGAAAGGTGGTATTTTGGCTTACGCCGATGATGTTGACCCTAGCTTAACTAAGTCCTAGGCCTGATGGCAGAAATAGGGAAATGGAACAAGCTTGTTGTTCTTAAAGAATTAGATTTTGGCGTTTACCTGGACGGACAGGAACAAGGGGAAATACTAATGCCTATCAGGTATGTCCCCAAGGATTTAAAAATTGGAGATACAGTTGACGTTTTTGTTTATCTCGATTCGGAAGACCGTATTATTGCAACTACTGAAAAGCCATTTGCAGAAGTAGGTGATTTTGCTTTATTAGAAGTGGTATCTGTAAGTAGTATCGGTGCTTTTCTCGATTGGGGATTAATGAAGGATTTATTTATCCCTTTTCGGGAGCAAAAGCAAAAAATGGAAGTAGGCTATTCCTATGTTATATATATATATGTTGATATACAGAGTGGCCGGATAGTCGGCTCTGCTAAGGTGGAAAACTTTTTAGATAAAACTCCGCCCGAATTCACCGAAGGGCAGGAGGTAAACTTGATAATATATACACAAACTGATATCGGATATAAAGCCATTATAAATAATACCCATACAGGAGTATTGTTTGACAGTGATGTGTTTCGAACTTTACATAGAGGTGAACATATTAAAGGATATATAAAAAAGATACGCCCGGACCAAAAAATTGATCTTCTTCTGGATAAACCCGGGTACGAAAAAGTGGATGAATTATCAAAAAAGATTTTAGAAAAACTGAAAGAGGAAATGGGATTTATTGCTTTGTCAGATAAAAGCCCTGCCGACGATATTTATGATATGTTTGGTATAAGCAAGAAGAATTTCAAAAAAGCAATAGGTGCTTTATATAAGGTGCGGATGATAACTTTGGAAGAAAACGGGATAAAACTCAACCAATAAATTTCTTGTGTCTAAGTTCACAAAAAAGGCTTTGTTAAAGCATCTTTCTAAATCCGACAAAGAAGATATCATTAAGGAAATTATAACCCTTTTCGATAAATTTAAAAATGTAAAAGAGTTTTATGCAGCAGAACTTACAGACAGTACTAATCCTTTACTGGAAAAATACAAGAAAAAAATCACAGATGCCTATTCGGCAGTTAATCCAAAAGAGCGTACAACCAATTTGAATGTAAACAGGCTTATATATGAGTTTAAGAAAATAAACATTTATGAAAGGGAACTTGCCGACCTAATGCTGCACAGGGTAGAATGTGGAGTCGCGGCATTGAACCGAAACAATAATCGCTCTGCCACCTTTTACAATTGCATTGTAAATACATTTGAAGAAACTGTAAAAATTATCTCGGCAGATAATTCCGGCAATGAATTTAAGTCAAAAATTCATAAAATAGTTCAATCAGCTGAAGCCGGAAAATTTGGAATACAGGCTAGAATGAAAAAGATAATTATGGCTTTGTAGGCTCTGTCAAGGTTTTATGAAACCCGTCACAGAAGGGCTTTTTAGAAGAAAGCTTGCACCCGCAAAGTTTCACGGTCTTCGTTTCTGCAATATCAAATTCTACCGGGGTAAAAGAGGTTGTACGGTGCGAACCATCACAAAAGGGTTGGTTTTTACTTAGTCCGCATGCACACCACCAGTATTTTCCGGGTTTAAGTTCTACCGGATAATTGGCTTTTTGAGCGATATGTGGGGTTTCCATAAATACTTGATTTTTTAATATTCGTGTGCAATATACAGGTTATTCCCCTAGTCCGCAATAGAGGCTATTTACTTGTTTCTTATCAGCTGAACAAACCCATCAAGCTTTTGTGCAACATTTTTATAATCGCAATAATTTATCAAATAATAATAGGTTCCATCTGCTGCCAACTCGCCTGTTTGTTGAATTTTACCGTCCCATCCACTATTAATATCATTCGATTGGTATACAAGCGTTCCCCATCGATTATAAATAGTACAATGAAAACATTGCGCTCCCCTAATAGTAAAATAAAATATGTCATTTTTCCCGTCTCCGTTAGGAGTAAATACATTAGGAATAATTACTTTCTGTGCTACATAAATGTCTCCTATTGCAGAGTCGATACAGCCATAAGAATTGTAAGCTGTAAGAATTACTTGATAGGTGCCCGGAGTCAAATATGGGTGTGTAGGTGCTCCATCGGTAGAAGAATTTCCATCGCCAAAACTCCAATAAAATGAAGTACTATTTTGACTTGTATTGTTGAAGGTTACTGTTTGTCCGTCGGTAATACTATCCGGGTTTGCATTAAAGGACGCTAAACCTATAGGAAATACTTTTACCTTCATGGAGTCTGCCGCTATATAATTACATGCGTCAGTTACTGCTATACTATACGTTGTAGAAGCGGTGGGATATACCGTAATAGGTCCGGGCCCGGTATTGCTAATTCCATTATTCCATAAATAAGTATAAGCAGGTTTTCCGCCTGTAACTTTTACTTTTAAAATTACAGGAGTTCCCGGGCAAATGGAATCGTTTACTAATTTATTGACTGACAATTGCTTGTATACAGCTACTTCATAGGGAATGCTGTCGGTACAAACCCCGGTTGTTGCAATTACCCAGTAGTTGGTTGTATTTATCGGATTTACCGTGAGAGACGAAGAGGTGCTACTATTTGACCATAAGTAGTTTAAAGCACCTGAAGCTGTAAGAACCGTATTCTGTCCTTTACAAACAGAGTCAGGTCCCGTTATGGTTACCGAAAAAGTTTTATTAATACCCACATTATAGAATATACTGTCAATACAGCCGTTAGCATCAGTAATAGTTAATGTATATGTACCCGAACTTAACCCGGATAAAGAAGAGCTTGTGTAGCCTCCTGGGGTCCATAAATAACTGTAAGGAGAAGTACCACCTCCGGTAGAAACACTTATAGTGCCATCGTTATCCGCACATGTAGCATCTGTTGAGGTTATAGATTTAGTAATTGCTGTTGGTTGCGTAATAATTACAATACCTGTCGTATTATTACATCCGTTAATATCATTTATAGTTACCGTATAAACACCTGCTGTTAGGCCCGTAGCTATAGCATTTGTTTGACCTGATGGAGTCCACAAATAGGTATATGGAGCAGTTCCGTTTGAAACAATTACTGATGCGCTTCCATTATTACCGCCATTACACAAAACACTTGTTGGAGTTCCCATTGTAATTTCAGGTAAAGGATGAACGGTTATTGTTACGCTATCCTTACTGATTAACCCACAATTATTTTTTATTGAAACCGTATAGGTGGTTGTGCTATTAGGCGCAGCATATACCGACGCACCGGTATCCTTATTTAAACCGCCCGCAGGTCCCCATGTGTATGAAACCCCACCTGAACTAGTTAATTTCACTGAATCTCCTTGACATACTGCCGTATCACGAAGATTATTAAGGTATGAATGCGCTATACATACTTCCTGTCTATTGTCACTTCCGCCTGTTCCGGCAGTAAAGCCCCAATATACGTTGGGATTTCCTCCAAAAATAGAATTAATAACATCTCCCATATAACCTACTCGATAAGAACAATCGAAATAAACACTTAATGAGTCAGTCACCGGATTCCATATTATTTCCATATTGTGCCATGCATCGTCGGGCAAGTTAGGATTGCTGGGAGAAAGTTGTACGGGGCCTGCCAAATTATTACCGGAACCATCGGTATGGTTAACATCGCCATTCTTTTCAATAGCAGTATGGCAAAATGCAGGATCCCAACCATTCTGATAGGTATCAAATTCTACCGCAAGAGAAGGTGTTATGCCTCCATATCCAAGACCTCCACCGGGACTTCCTGCATTGGTACTTTGTTGTTGAAAAACAAAACAAATCCCATCCGCTCCAACACTATAAGGTTTTGTGCCAAGAAACATTTCAAATTGAATATCGAACCTATGAGTCAAACTAATTTGGGTTGAGTACCATATCTCACCATTTTGATTATTTAAATTAGGAGTTAATTGATAGGTAGTTGTCGAATCGGAACATTCAGGCGAAGTAATAGAGGCATCATTATTAATTACGAATTGAGCTTCAAGTCTAAAGGACTGAAATAAAAACGCCATAAAACTTACATATAATATTTTTTTCATTCAATTATATTTTTATTATGGGTAGGCTAATGATAGCCTATTCATAGGCAAAAATAAGAAATAAAAAGATACCTGCATGTAATTATATTTCCCTGCAACACTAAATAACAACCAGTTTTTTAGAATAGAATTTGAACTGCTGCCCAATTTACATATTAACCTTTTGGAAAAACCCTTGTCATTTGAATATTGGTAATAGGGTTTACGATAAGCGGAATTTTTTCAATTTGACTTTCGCTGCTATCCAGCCCAAATGCTTTAGCATCGGACTGTGCAAAGTGCTTCAAAGCAAAATAGCCATGCAGTATAAAACTTTCGCGAAGGCTAAACTCATTCTCAAACGAAAGAAATTTTTCAAGAATAATATAACGGAAATCAGAAGGGCGGTTGTATTTTTTAAGGGATGGGTAGCGGCTTGTTATATCTAATTCTTTATTTGCTACCATATCATCTACTACTTTACGGAACAGCGTATTTATCCTTACCTGTACCCTAAAACCTAAGCGAAATTCCACCCGTATTACTTTATCCGATTCCAGTTCATCCACACTATATTCCATAGTAAATGGCTCATTGGTGCGTTCAATATGAACAAACCAATATATGTCAGCCCGTTTAGGCTGATGGCAGAAAATGGAATACATAACTTTCTGTTCTATTTCAGAAGGGTTGTTTGCTTTAACAAGATAGATAAGGTTGGAAGAATATATTGGAATGCTGCTATCAGCGATTAAATCTTTCAATTGGGGTATTTGCTCTTTAATGTTTACAAATTGTAAAAAGCGATTATTTATTTTCCTGGCCCTATACCATATATACATGGTGCCGATAAGGCCGGCTTCAAAAAAGAGAAAGAATAGCCGATGTAATAGTTTTGCAGCATTTGCAATAAAGAAAGACGATTCAACGGTTAGAAAAACCAGAATTATAGGTATCACTATAAGCCAGGAATATTTCTTTATGTACCGCAAAAAATAAAACATGAGTACAGTAGTCATAAGCATGGCAACTGTAATGGAGAATCCATAGGCAGCAGCCATATTTTCAGAAGTGCGGAAATAAAATACAACCAGCACACATCCGAAACACAAGATCCAGTTAATGCTCGGAATATAAATCTGCCCCCTGATATTGGTCGGATATTTAACCGTAACACGCGGCCAGAAGTTCATGGTTATAGCTTCGCTGATAAGTGTATAAGAGCCGCTAATAAGAGCCTGGCTGGCAATAATACAGGCTACGGTTGCAATAATAACAACGGGCAAAAGTAAGGATGGCGGTACAATGGCAAAAAATGGATTCACATCTCCAATATCGGTCTTGTTCTGTAAAAGCAGCCAGGCTCCCTGTCCAAGGTAACTAAGCACAAGCGTTATCTTGACTAATATCCAGCTTACCTGTATGTTTTTTTTACCGCAATGGCCTAAATCCGAATAAAGTGCTTCGGCACCTGTTGTGCAAAGAAATATAGAACCCAGGAGCCAAAAGCCTTTAGGATGTTGGGTAAGCAGATTCCATCCTATTAACGGATTTAAAGCCGCAATAATCTGTGGGTACCGAATAATCTGAAGTGTGCCCAACACTCCAATCATAAGGAACCATGAAAGCATAATGGGACCAAAAGATGCACCGACTACTTTGGTACCTAATCGTTGGAAAAGAAATAAGGCAAGTAAAATACCTAACACAATGCCAATAACTAAATGGTTTCCGGGCGTAATCGTATTCTCCAATCCTTTTACTCCATTTAGGCCCTCTATTGCAGAGGCCACGCTAATAGGGGGAGTAATAATACCGTCTGCAAGCAAGGTACCTGCTCCAATAATGGCAGGCAGGAAAAGTTTTTTACCGTATTTACCAACTAAGGCATAAAGCGAAAAAATTCCTCCCTCACCATGGTTATCAGCTTGCAAGGTCATTATGATGTATTTAAAAGTAGTTTGCAGGGTAAGCGTCCAAAATATGCAGGAAATAGCACCCATGACTAATTCGGGAGATACCCCTCCTCCATCTTTGATAATAGGCTTAAAGGTGTAAAGAGGAGATGTGCCTATATCACCATAAATAATTCCAATGCTAAGAAGTATTCCGGCAGCACTAGCCCTTTTAAGTTGTTCCGAAGCCATTAAGCTTATCGCGCATTATGATAAACCGCCACCACATCTTCATCCTCTTCCATTTTCTCAATCATGGCAAGTAAGTCGGCTTCTTCTGCATCAGTTAAATGTTTATATGTAGTCGGAATAAATGTTTTCGAACTTTCTTTGATCTCAATTTTTTTGTCCTCCAAAGCCTTTTGCATGTGTCCGAATTCATTGAATGGTGTTTGAATAATCAAATCACTATTTTCATCATCCCATGTAAACTCCTCAGCTCCAAAATCAATCAGTTCAAATTCTGTTTCTTCCCTATTTAATCCTACTGAAGATATTTTAAAAAGAGCTTTTCTTTCGAACATAAAACTAACTGATCCGTTGGTGCCTAAAGAACCTTCCGAACGTGCAAAATACATTCTGATATTGGCCACAGTACGGGTAGGATTATTGGTAGTGCATTCTACCAACACAGGAACACCATGAGGCCCATATCCTTCATAAATGGCCTCCTCATAGTTAGCCATATCTTTATCTGAAGCCCTTTTAATAGCAGCATCTACGTTTGCTTTAGGCATATTTGCAGCCCTGGCATTTTGAATACACATACGCAAGCGTGGATTCATATCAGGATCAGGTCCGCCTGCCTTTACAGCTATAGCAATGTCTCTACCGATTTTTGTAAATGTTTTGGCCATTTTGGCAAAGCGCGCAAACATTACATATTTCCTTTTTTCAAATACGCGTCCCATTTCTTATATTATTTTATTTGTTCCGGATTTAAATTTGTCCATTTTGTCAGACACTTCATAGCATCTGCCAACTCTTGTCCATTTCAGCAAAAAACAAAGATAAACAGAATACCTTATTCAGCAATTTATCAATATAAAAAATAGTCTTTTACAAATTATTTCTTTTGTATTTGCATACCACAGTTATATCTATAAAAAAACCGTACTTTTATGCTTTCAAAAGAAAACATATGTACGAGTATTTTCAGGGAAAGATAATAGAAAAGAACCCCGCTTATGTAGTGTTGGACTGCAATGGTATTGGTTATCTGTTAAATATTTCCATTAATACCTTCGATAAAATGCCCAATTCGGGTGATTGCAAACTATTTGCTCATCAATCCATAAGAGAAGATGCGCATGTTCTATATGGCTTTGCCGACCGGGACGAACGTTCCATGTTCCGTGATTTAATAAGTGTTTCGGGTGTGGGAGCCGCCACAGCCAGGGTGATGCTATCCTCTATTACCCCTTCCGAAATTCAAAGTTCTATTTTTAACGGAGATGTAAACAGACTTAAAGCTGTTAAAGGAATTGGGGAAAAAACGGCACAACGAATCATTGTTGACCTTAAAAACAAGGTTGGGAAGGAAAATATTGGTTCTGCAAGCATATTATCGGGCGTACACAATAATTTAAGAAGTGAGGCGTTAAATGCACTTGAAACACTTGGATTTGTTAGAAATGCGGCCGAAAAAGCAATAGATAAAATCATGCGGGAGGAAGGAAATTCCATTTCATTGGAAGAATTGGTCAAAAAGGTATTGAAAAATTTTTAATTTCGCCCCCCTAATTTAAATAGTATTAATCACTTAACCCATCAAATTGATGCAACAGCTCTCCCCTTATTGTTAAGTTTAGATTAGTTGACCTTAAAAAAAACATACCTATTTCCTATTCTTGGAGTATTGACTTTGCTCTGTTTTTCAGAAGCTAAGGCCAGTATATTTTCCAGGAATATATTCGTTTATCACCTTGTTTGCAGGGGTGATACGGATACTCTTCAAAACAATAATGCTCTCCCTTACCCTTTCACAGATCAATCAGGTGAAATTAATCCGCTCTATGCTCCTGATGGCGGGCTTATGCTCTCCAATCCATCTAACATTAAAACTACTGTAGAATACAACACAGACAATGGGCAGTATGATATCTTCCAAAAAGTAGGTAATTTAGATTACCGCCCGCCTACGGAGATGGATTCGGACCAGTATGAGGAATACATGTGGCGGCAATCTGAAAAAAAATATTTCCAGCAAAAAGTAAATGCCCAGAGCCAGTCGGAACAGCAGCGAAAAGCTCTTATCCCACCAATAAAAATAGGGGGTAAATTTTTTGAAGATGTGTTTGGAGGGAATACCATAAATATTACCCCTTCAGGTTCAGCGGAGCTCACATTTGGTTTTAATAATTCTAAAATGTTAAACCCTGCGCTGCCTGTTGCACAGCAAAGTCTTACTACTTTTAACTTTGATGAAAACATACAATTAAGCGTAACCGGGCAAATAGGTACTAAACTCAAACTGACAACTAATTACAATACAAAAGCAACATTCGATTTCCAAAATCAAATGAAATTGCAATATCAGGGGAAAGAAGACGACATTATCAAAGAAATTGATGCGGGTAATGTTACCTTCAATCTTCCCGGAACGCTTATTACGGGTAGTCAAAGTTTATTTGGTATAAAATTAAAAACACAATTCGGAAGACTGACTTCCACCACCGTTTACGCTCAGGAAAAAGGAGATAAAAAAACCATAACTGTTCAAAATGGTTCACAAACAACCAATTTTAACATAAAGGGTGACCAATATATGGCCAATCAGCATTATTTTTTAGCCCAGTATTTCAGAGATCACTATGATACAGCTCTTGAAAATTTGCCACTAATCACCGAAGGCATAACCATTACCCGAGTAGAAGTTTGGGTTACCAATACAACATCTGCAACGCAAAACACCAGAGACATTCTTGCATTCAGTGATTTAGGGGAAAGCAAGCCACACTTTACTGAAAAAGTAGGAGGACCGGTATCATTAAACAGCGGCTATACTTCTCCTACTACAGACTATCCGCCATCCGACTCCGTTAATTCCATTGACCCCTATGATTTAGAAAAAACCGTGGGCGTTTCAACCCCTACCACTGCAATAAACAGTTTGCTTTCTAAAGGCTTTCAACAACAAAAGGATTATGAAAAGGTGGACTTGGCTCGAATGTTGGGAACTTCAGAATATACCCTTAATGCCCGATTAGGATTTATTTCTCTAAAGCAACCTTTAAACTTTAACCAGGTGCTGGCGGTAGCATTCCAATACACCTTAAATGGAAAGGTTTACCAAGTTGGGCAATTTTCAACAGACGGAGTGCCAACAACCAATGAAATGGTAGTAAAAATGCTTAAAAGCACAAGTGTAACACCCGGTCAACCCATTTGGAATTTAATGATGAAGAATATTTATTCGCTGGGTTCCTATCAAATCAATAGTAAAAACTTCATGCTGAATGTTTGGTATAATAATGCAGCTACCGGATATAATGTTCCTTACCTTCCTGCGGGTAAATTGGAAGGCAAGCAGCTTATAGGTGTGATGGGGTTAGACCAGTTAGATCAGGAAGGAGACCGTGTTCCTGATGGTTTGTTTGATTTTGTAAATGGAGTTACTATAGATGCCACCAATGGGTATGTTATTTTTCCAAGTGTAGAGCCTTTCGGTTACTATCTTCGAAAGAAAATGCTTGCTGCAGGCGACAATGCGGCTTTGGCTTCCGATTATTGCTTCCAGCCGCTTTACGATTCTTTGCTGATATCGGCCCAGCAAATACCTACACTTGACAGGTTTTGGATTAAAGGTAGTTTTCAATCTTCGGCAAGTTCCGATATAAATTTAGGGGCATCTAATATCCCTCCGGGGTCAGTTATTGTTACCGCCGGTGGACAAAAACTTACTGAAAACGTGGATTATACAGTAGACTATACATTGGGAAGACTTAAAATAATCAATCAGGGCTTATTAAGTTCAGGTACACCTATACAAGTTTCGCTAGAAAATAATGCATTATTCAGTATAGAGTCGAAAACATTTTTCGGACAGCATTTTGACTATATGGTGTCGAAAGATTTTAATTTGGGGGCAACAGTAGTAAACTACACCGAACATCCCCTAACACAAATTGTGAGCATAGGGCAAGAACCTGTTTCGAATACCATGCTTGGATTAAACGGCGATTTTAAAAAACCCGCACCATTCCTTACGGATATTATTGACGCACTTCCAATGATACACACAAAAGCCCCTTCTGAAATTACAGCCAGTTCAGAGGTTGCTGCTATGATTCCGGGTCACCCGAAGTTTATAGGAAGCACGGGTACAGCTTATATTGACGATTTTGAAGGTACTGAAAATTTTATTGATATTTCCCAACCCGCAGCCTGGTCTATAGCAAGTATACCGGGGGGGCAACCATCAGAGTTTCCGGAAGCCTCTTATAATAATGATTTACGAACGGGAATGAACCGGGCCAAAGTGACATGGTATAATGTCGACCCTTTGTTTCAGCAGAGTACGAGCGGAGTTACGCCTACAGGTGAAACATCGGCTGAAATGTCAGATGATCGTATACGTATGGTCCTTCAAACAGAAATATTCCCGGATGAACAATCAGCAACTGGCACCCCTATTAACCTGCCGGTATTAAACTTTGGCTTCTATCCGAAAATGAGAGGACCATATAACTACGATCCACCTGGCGGAACAAACATCTCAAAAGGTATTGCAGATGATTCTGGTAACTTAAATGCCCCACAATCGCGGTGGGGAGGTATTATGCGCCCCATTACGGAAACTGATTTCATTACAGACAATATACAATATATTGAATTTTGGATGATGAGTCCATATAGCGTAACCCCAAGTAACACAGACCCCAACCACACAGGCGTCTTGTATTTTGATTTGGGTAGTGTATCCGAAGATGTATTAAAAGATGGGCAAAAAAGCTTTGAAAATGGCTTACCTACTAATGCTTCCGATGCAGCCAATCCGGCCAATACAAATAATCCTTGGGATTCAACCGCATGGGGACATGTACCTGTAAACCCCTCTCTTGTAAACGCATTTGATAACGATGAGACAACCCGGCCTTTTCAGGACATCGGGTTAGATGGTTTATCGGATGCTCAGGAACAAACCTATTTCCACAGCTATCTGAATCAAATACAAAAAAAATATGGAGGTGCCCCGGCATATAAAAATGCATTCAATGACCCTTCAACAGACGATTACCATTATTACAGGGGCGATGATTATGACAATGCAAATCTGAGCGTGGTACAACGTTATATGAAATACAATGGCTTAGAAGGCAATTCGCCAACGCAACTGCAATACGCCAGCCAAAATGCTGCTGCATATCCAACCGATCAAACTACCCTGCCAAACACAGAAGACATAAACCAGGATAATACACTTGAACAGGTTGAAGCATATTATGAATATGCAGTACAAATATCGCCTACAGCTATTACCCCAACTAGTGTTGGTTCCAATTATATTATTAGCGCCGAGCAAGAGTCGGTGCAGGTGGCAGATGGCACTACCCATCAAACATACTGGTATGAGTTTAAAATTCCTATCGATGACTATGTCCGCAGAGTTGGACCAATAGCCGACTTCAACACTATACAATACATACGAATGTATTTTAAAGGCTTTGATCAACCGGTGCTGTTGCGTTTTGGAAAACTGGAACTGGTGAGCGATGCCTGGCGTAAATATACCGGCACACTGCTTGCACCGGGCGACTACGTACCCAATGAAGCATTTACAACCTTTAACGAATACGGTGTTAATTTGGAAGAAAACTCCAATACAACTCCCGTAAACTATGTTATTCCCCCCGGAATACAACGCCAGTTAAATTTGCAGTCTGCTAATTTGGTTCAGCAAAATGAAGGTTCTCTTTCCATACAGGTATGCAACCTGCAAGATGGAGATGCCAGAGGAGTTGATAAAAATGTTCAGCTTGATTTAAGGGCGTACAAAACTCTGAATATGTTTGTTCATTGCGAATCAGGCGAGGCCAGCGAACCTCTTAAAGATGGAGATGTTACAGCATTTATACGATTAGGTAGTGATTACACTCAGAATTATTATGAATATGAAGTACCCCCTCTGGCAACTACAACACCAATAATAATAATGATCAACTTAGCGTATGGCCTTTGTCAAATACTATGGACATCTCACTAAGCACTATCGAAAATGCAAAACTTGCAAGAGATGCCGCTATGGAATCTAACAGCAATATAACATTGCTAACCCCTTATACGGTTAAAGATGGTGCAAATAACGTTACGGTAGTCGGTAACCCCACCATTAGCAATGTACAGGTAATTATGCTTGGAGTACGAAACCCGAAAAGAACAGCCCAAACTGCAGGCACTGATGATGGAAAACCCAAATGCGCAGAAGTATGGTTTGACGAACTCCGTATGACTAATTTCGATGAAAAAGGAGGCGTAGCAACTGTTGACAGAGCAACTGCAAAACTAGCCGATTTGGGAACACTTTCCTTAGCAGGCAACGCCTCCACACCCGGATTTGGAACGCTCGAATCAAACGTAGGCAGTCTTAGCCGCGAAACGGATTTAGGCTATTCTATATCTAGTAATCTTGAATTGGGTAAGTTTACGCCTGCATCTTGGAATTTGAGTATCCCTACCTATATGTCCTATTCCGACCAGTGGATTTTACCCGAATATAACCCTTTAGACCCTGATATACTTTTAACCAATACACTCAGCACGTTAAATAAACAAGGGCAAGACTCCATAAAAAGCATGGTTATCAGCAGAACTATTGCAAGGAGTTTGAATTTTACCAATGTGCACATAAATAAAGGGAAGAAAGCCACCAAGCCGCATTTTTATGACATTACAAACTTTACAGGCTCCTATGCATATACTGACCAATCAAGCCATGATGTAAATTATATTTTAAATTTCCAAAAGAGTTATAAGGGAGCATTAGGTTATAGCTATTCTTTCCATCCAAAACCAATAGAGCCGCTTAAAAAAGTAGACTTTTTCAGGAAGCGAAAATACCTTGCTTTATTAACCGATTTTAATTTCTATCCGATGATTGACAAATTTTCTGTTAATGCTACGCTTGACAGGGAATATGGTGATTTTGAAATAAGGAACATTATTCCGGGAGCCGGTGATCTCCAACTACCTATAGACGTTTCCAAAGTATTCAATGTCGCTCGAACATATAGTCTCACTTATCCTATTACCAAGTCACTCCAGTTTGAATATATGGCAACAAACGATTCACGAATAGAGGAGCCTCAAGGTCTTCCTATTACCACTACACAGCAGCGTGATACGGTGAGAAATGATTTTTTTACCCATCAGGTTAATACCGATTTCCGTCAAACTGCAGGTCTTACTTATGTAGTGCCACTTAAAGAAATTCCGGCTCTGGATTTCATGAGTATTACAGCGCACTATTCTTCCTCATACGAATGGGTTCACGCCCCTTTTGGGTATGACAGTTTGGGCGCTACTATATCAAACTCCAATACCGAACAAATAAATGGAACTTTCAATATGTCTACACTTTATAATAAAGTCCCTTTCTTAAAAGATATGTTGAAGGATGAGGAGAAGCAACAACGTGCGCCCCCAATACAGAGCAGGCTACCAGGTAATAAAGATAGCAGGGAACAAAAACCACCTGAACAAGCTGAAGATACTACTCAAACAAATGACGGCCTGTATTATGGTGAAAAATATTTGACTTACTTACTCACTTCACTCAAAACGTTTAATTTAACCTATACTGACACCAGAGGAACTGTACTACCCGGATATACCGGCTACTCGGCCATACTTGGTATGGAACCCGGCGCTAATTGGGCACCCGGCCCGGGATTTGTTTTTGGAAGCCAAAGCGGGCTAATTACTACAAAACAAGAAAATGACAGCCGTATTATACAAAAGATTGAACAAGACAGTATGGTAGCCCGATTGGTTAATGACTATACCCCTGTTACTACTGCCAATGCTCAACAATATAGTATGCATGCTTCTTTATTGCCTATTCCCGACTTAAAAATTGATCTTACTGCTAACAGGACATCTATCTCAAATACCAGTTTTTTCCTGCGTGATACATTGGGACCAGACAATAGATATCACTATAGCACAAATACCTATAATGAATCGGGTAGTTTCAGCATGTCTTATTTATTTGTAAAAACTATTTTTTCTAATGGTGGATTTGGTAATACAGGAGCCTCCCAACCTTTCCTGAATTTTTTAAATGATGCTTCCATTATTTCACAGAGACAAGCTTTAGCTAATCGCAATTCAGGCAACTTTATTAATCCGGCTACCGGATATCGCAATGGATATAGCCTATATTCTCAAGATGTGGCAATACCGGCATTTTTAGCTGCCTATTCCGGGCAAAGCCCAAGCAAGGTTTCTCTTAATCCCTTCCCCAGTATACCGTTACCCAACTGGACTATTTCCTATAATATATATAAAACGGTAGCCAGTATTTGGCCCTGGGCTAAAAAGAACATTACATCTATAACCTTAAGCAATGCATACAGCGGTACCTACAGCGTTGGTTCTTATAGTTTTAACCCATTGTTTGTACCGGATGCAAATGGATTACCCACTACAATGGATTTGAATGGGGATTTTATTGATAAAGACCAGATACCTGCCGTTTCCCTTGCCGACCAGTTTTCGCCTTTGGCAAAACTTTTGGTAGCTTTTAAAAACGGTGTTTCTTCTAGTTTTGAGATACGCGATACGAGGCAGGTAGCCCTTGATATGAGCGACATTGAAATTACAGAAGTATATGCCATGGAATATTTATTAGGGCTTGGTTATAAAATTAAAGGCGTAAGACTGCCTTTTACAGTTGGGGGCAAGGCAATTAAAAATGATATCACCCTTAAGGCAGACCTTTCTCTTATGAATAATGAAAGTATTGTACGCAATGCCATAGACCAGTCAAATCAAATTACGGGTGGGCAACAGATTATTTCTATTAAAACTCAGGCGGAATATAATATTAGCACACGCATAACTTTCCGTATCTTCTTTGACAAGGTAATAAATAATCCATTTATATCCTCCACCTTCCCCACATCAACTATGGATGGTGGTATAGCTATCCGGTTCTCCTTATCCTGATATAAATAGAATTATTGGGGAATGATGAGAGAAATCACTTCCTGCATCTAAATTATACTTAGTTTTGCTGCCACAAATATTACCGCACTATGAACCTGACATTAAAGGTATGGAGGCAGCAAAATGCCCAAGACAAAGGAGGATTTGTAACATATAATGTAACCGGAATATCTTCCGATATGTCATTCCTTGAAATGTTTGATGTATTGAATGAAGAATTGATAGGTAAAGCTGAAGAACCTATTGCATTTGACCACGATTGCCGTGAAGGTATTTGCGGAATGTGCAGCATGTATATTAACGGTCGGCCCCATGGCCCATTGAAAGGCACCACTACTTGCCAACTCCATATGCGTCATTTCCACGATGGTGAAACTATTACAGTAGAGCCCTGGAGG
>Ga0302277_1000442_pt1 | contig 32413 bp, 28 predicted proteins | sample III_Bog_N3_1_FD_198759 | JGI IMG/M metagenome (GOLD analysis project Ga0302277, IMG submission 198759) | Peat permafrost microbial communities from Stordalen Mire near Abisko, Sweden - III_Bog_N3_1 | ecosystem: Environmental > Terrestrial > Soil > Wetlands > Peat | place: Sweden: Abisko... | reverse complement strand
GTAGCCTTGCAGGCAATCACCAAGGCATTACGCTACACCACGCCCGGCATGGCAGAACATCTGCGCGATCAGCTCAAATCCGATAGCCAGATCGAGGCCGAGATGGCGCGCGTGCTGCAACACTCGGTGCAAGTCCCTGCGCGCCTGCCGGACAATCTCACCGACCAGCTTGACCGCCTCCTGCTGCATCCTTGGCTGGGTCTGCCGATTTTTTTCGGCATCATGTATTTGCTGTTTCAGGCCATATTCTTTTTCGGCCAACCGCTGCAAACCGGAGTCAACGATCTGTTTACCTGGCTACGGGGCGCGGCTCTCGTTCCACTGCTCTCTAACCTGCCCGCCGCTTTGCAGGGCATGCTACTGGACGGTATTTATAATGGCTTGGCCACTGTCGCCGCGTTCGTACCGCTGATCGTGCTGTTCTTCCTGTTCATGGCAATCGTCGAAGACACGGGCTATTTGTCGCGTGCTGCCTTTCTGATGGATGCGCTGATGGCGAAGATGGGACTGGACGGGCGCAGCTTCGTCATGTTGCTGATGGGCTTCGGCTGTAATGTGCCCGCGTTGATGGGTACGCGCGTGATGCGCTCACGCAGCTTACGCCTGCTCACTATGCTGGTGATCCCCTTCTCACTGTGTTCGGCGCGACTGCAAGTATTCGTGTTCATCACTGCCGCACTGTTCTCCCCCAAGGCCGCACCGCTGGTGCTGTTCAGCCTGTACCTGTTCAGCTTCGGAACCGCCATCCTCACCGCACTGCTGTTCAAACGCTACCTGCCCAATAGCGAACCTTTCGTACTGGAACTGCCGCCCTACCGCTTCCCCACCTTGCGCCAGTTGGTGTTGCGCGGCTGGCACGAGGTGTACCACTTCATCCACCGCGCCACCAAATTCATTGTCGCGGGCGTGGTGCTGGTCTGGCTACTCACCCACCTGCCGCCTTCAGCCGCCCCGGCCAGCGCTGACACACTCGCCGGAATGATCGGCGCATGGCTGCATCCGCTGTTCAAACCAATAGGCATCACAGCGGAACTCACCATCGCACTGATCTTCGGCTTCGTCGCCAAGGAAATCGTCATCGGCTCGCTCGCCGTGATTTACGGCTTGGGAGGACAGGCCCTGAGCAACTCGCTGGCGCTGCAACTGGATTGGGTGCAAGCCTACAGCTTCATGCTATTCACCCTGATCTACACCCCCTGCTTGTCCGCCATCGCAACGCTGCGCAGCGAGTCCAAGAATACCGGTTTCATGCTGTTTTCCGTCGCTTGGTCACTGGTGTTAGCATGGGTAATCAGCTTTGTGTTTTATCAGGGCGCAAGGGCGCTGGGGTACTAAAAAACAGCAGGCACGGTGAAGTAGCGACCGTCTGATACGTGCCAGAACCAGACCCTCATGAAGAAACCTTTTGTGGCTAACCAAAAGAAAAGCCACAAAGGGAATCACCCCTCTGTGGCCCCATGTTACACACTGATACTAATTATGTTGCCATCGGCATATCAGATGAATCGTTCTTGCGGCGATATGTGATGAACCCAATCAGACCAAGACCTGCCAACAGCAATGAGTAGGTAGACGGCTCGGGGATCGGGGCGGTGCCTACCTCGACAACAGAGAAGTTGCCGTGCTGGGTCAAATTATTGACGGTTGGTGACGTTGGCAACACAGTGTCGAGCGTCGCGAGCAGACCGCCGCTCGTATTGTAAACCACGTAGGAAATGGAAGGGTACGAGCCTGCATTCCATTCGTATCCAACCTTCGCCAAACTGCCAAAGCACAAGCCCGAGGTCATGTAGTTGAAGAAGCCGACCGGGCCAGTGCCGCACTGAGTGCCGCTGTTGTCGAACGAGTTTAGGCCGTTCAGCACAGCATGGAATGATGGAAAGGCGATGCCGTCCCAGGTGAAAGTGAAGTTCGTGAATTGGGAGCCGTTCCACGAGAAGGTACCGCTCCCATCGACAGTAGCGCTTGTCCCGTCGTAGAGCGTGAAGTTGTAGGTGCTCGTGCTAGCCATCGCTGGAAGCCCCATCGCCATCGAGATGGCCAGGGCCAGAGCCAGTGGGATTTTCCGTAGAAGTTTCATAATATTAATCCCCTGTAATTGAAGTTAATAATCGAATTCGGTTTAATATCTATAATTTTTGAAAGCATAACCCGCTATATGAAGTAGCAAGTGATATGCAATAGTACATTCGTACTAATCTGGTCTTGATTAGAACTTCTTATCCATTTTTTTCAATAGTCCATTCGGACTAATCCGAACTACATAGGCAGGCTTATAAATTGCCTAGTCCGTTCGGACTACATCTTGGCAATATTTCATTTGTTGTGGACTGGTGAGTGATGCCAAATATAAAACGAAAATTAAATCTACTTCCGCTTCGGGTCGAAACCGGCGGGTCGTGAAGTGTAGGTTTCAGGCATCCAAAATAGCATAATGGAATTGCTTACAGTGACTGAAGTTGGTTGTGGATCCGACACCATCGAGTAATATGTCAAACAGGCCGCAGCCATCTTGGGACATTCGCATACGGCAGCTTTAGGGTGGCCAATTTTACAACTTGAAGTAGCGATGTGTGTCAGAACCGGATAATCAGGCAGAATTTTTTTTGTGCTAACCAAAAGAAAAAAGCCACGAAAGGAATCTCCCCTCTGTGGCTTTGATTGTGTGACGTACTAATTAAACTGCCATCGGCAAATCAGAAGAATCTTCCTTTCGGCGATACGCGATGAAACCAATCAGACCAAGGCCAGCTAGTAACATAGCGTAAGTTTCGGGTTCCGGGACGGGTGCCAATGCGGTAGTATTAGCGAACTGCCAGTTGATAATGTCATGATTCTCGTATCCTGCTCCAGTACCCGAAGTGAACCCAACATAAGCCGAAGTAGTACCGAGGTTTGACGCGACGTTAATCGGATAGCTGCTGATCGCCGAAAAAACTGGATTAGTTCCATCTTGTGCCGTAACGGAGAGGGCTGAGCCGTTGTACCCAATTTTGACTGTCCACAAGTCTCCATTGGACATACAACCAGAGCCAAGGCCGGTTGAAAAATTGCAATTCTGGACTCCATAGACGTTCGTCAGTGCGGAATTGGTTAGAACGCCGTTTGTATCAATGGCAATGTGGTTGCTGCTGTTACCATCGTTGTTGCCAAGGCCGAATCCTGTATTGTTGTATGTGTCAAATTCTATGGCTACGCTATTCTGGACACCCGCATAGCCAATACCTACGCCTGCATTACCAAGACCTGTCGGGCTCGCGGCCAGAACGAAGGTAATGCCGTCTGCGGGATTGATGCCTCCAGGGTTAGTGATACGGAATTGGAATGTTGTGCTGAATGTATCGCTAGCCCCGAGGGTGATTGGCGAAGTGCTATAGGCTGCACCAGTCTGCCAATAATTGGCTGGAGTCAATCGGAGCACAGTGCCATCTCCGGTCACTGCGGTAGCTGCGTTCCCGACCAGAGTTAATCCAGCCGTGCTTGAAAAGTCGTTGTACGTTATGGTATTAGAGTATGCAGGGGATGCAAACAACGCGACTATTGCCAATGTTACTAACTTTAATTTATTTTTTGTCATTATGATTCTCCTCCTCAGTAAAGTGTTAATGATGAAGACTTGAAATGTGACTTTATTTCTATATTTAGATTACTAATTTCTGATGTTTTTATAGTTTTTTTAGGTTTAGGCGATATAAAAATACTCCATTTGGGTAATTTCACAATAGTCCATTCGGACTAATGCCCTGAAGGATTCAGCAAACCGTAGTTCCGCAGCCATTTTCGGTCATTCGAGGCTTCCACTTAAGAAATGGGAATACTGTCCAACCAAGCGAAGCCACCTCTGTAGCCCCTAGACGGAAGACATTATGAGTCATTCAACAAGCGTTCTAACAGAACCACAATTAGCTGCAATTGGTCGCATTGCTGTTGAATCAGCCCATCTTGAAAACTTGGTTGACATGATGATTTCCTCTGTGGCTAATCTCTCTGAGGATCAAACATCCATTTTTCTTTCTAAAGCAATGCTGTCCGCTAAATTGGATATTTTGCGTGATTTAGGCTTGCTTAAACTGAGATCAAAAATCAGACAAGACAATTTCAGGCGTATTATTTCAGATTTGAAGCTTTTGAATGGTCAGCGGACAATCGCTATCCATGGAAAATGGGAACCTAAAGGCGGGTTTAAGTTGAAAGATATTATTTATTTTTCTCCAAGCGGGGAAGCCGAGGCTAGTCATAAACGTGGAAAAAAAGAGCCAACAAAACTATCATCTGCACAATTACTAAAGGTTCCTATAAAAATTGATGCCAGTTGCACAGAGTTGTACAAGTTTTGGATTGAATTATGGGTGAAACCTGCTGTGCGTAGAAGTATTACTAAAGAACGTCTCAAAAAACAATTGTCGTAACGACTAATGCTTTCAACTTGATTTATCGCGATGGCGGGTGTTTAAATCGTGTTTAATGTGTAACGAAGTACATATATGAATGGATGGAGGTGTGCAGTGCGTTTAATAATTCTTGCGTTGTGTTTATTGTGCTCTAGTCTTGTAAACGCTAAATGTGACATTGAACAGAAGGACTCCAACAGTAAATTTGAGTACGTAGATTTGCTTTTGGATGTAATAGGTATTATTCAACAAGATACTCAAGAAATATATTTATCATTAAACGAAAATTCAAATTCATCTTTTGTTAACAAACTCGCATCTCTTAAACAGGCTAATTCTGATTATGAGTGTGCCATACATCAATTAGAGATATTTGGAGCTTCAAACAAATTAAGTATTAAGAAAAATCATGATGATGCAAATGCCTATCTTACAGACGAAATTAAATGGAACTCAGACCTACTTGACATATTAAATATGAAATATGGGAGTGATTCGATTGTAATAGATAATAAAGTAGCTGACTTAAAAAACAAACAAAAAGAATTGAATAAAGAATTGATTTTCTTTGTAGCTGACATTTCATCAATAGATAAATTTGAACAAGCAGATGATGAGAATGTTGATATGTCGAAAATACCTAAAGATGATGCATGGTTAAAGTTAGGCATTAAGGAAAATGAAAGAAAAATGATAGGCAAAAAAATAAGCACAATTATGCTAGCTAAAAATTCAAATACTACGATTTTAGCTGCACTAGTTGTAGGTTCCGGGAACTTACGCTACACGGAGCCTAAAGTAGAAACTCTTGAGGCAATGAGTAAATATTATAAATAGCCCAAGTGGCGGTAGTATAAGAAGATAGCCTACAAAAACCGTCATGCACAGCAAGCGTAGGGTGCATTCCATGCACCCTTTTATGACCGTCTCAAAAGGGTTAATTAGGAGAAATTAGTCCTGCCAAATTGCTTGCCAGATTGCGGACATTCGCCAAGGACAGCAACGGGTTGCGGATTCAACCGGTCATACAAGCTCAATATCACTCCACTTGTTTCAACACTGTTCAGATACCAAAAGAAAAGCCCGGCATGCCGGGCTTTTTAATATTCACGCTTTATCGAACCGCATCACCCCGCCCTTGCACTCCACCTTGATGGTGTCTTTCGCGGCAAAGCGGCCTTCCAGTATCAGCTTGGCCAGCGGGTTTTCCAGTTGCGACTGGATCGCACGCTTCAGCGGACGCGCGCCGTACACCGGGTCGAACCCGGCATTGGCGATTTCCGCCAGCGCGGCATCAGAAATTTCCAGCTTCATCTCCATCGCAGCCAGACGTTTTTCCAGATAACCCAACTGAATACGCGCGATGGACTTGATGTTCTTTTCATCCAGCGCGTGGAACACCACCACCTCGTCGATGCGGTTGACGAACTCCGGGCGGAAATGCATTTTCACTTCGCCCATCACCGCCAGTTTGATCACCTGATAATCGTCGCCGGACATATTCTGGATCATCTGCGAACCCAGATTTGAGGTCATCACCACCACCGTATTCTTGAAGTCCACGGTGCGTCCTTGTCCGTCGGTCATGCGGCCATCGTCCAGCACTTGCAGCAGCACATTGAACACGTCCGGGTGCGCCTTCTCCACCTCGTCCAGCAAAATAACGGAATAAGGTTTGCGGCGCACTGCTTCGGTCAAGCCGCCGCCTTCTTCGTAGCCAACATAGCCGGGCGGTGCGCCGATCAAGCGTGACACGGAATGCTTCTCCATGTACTCGCTCATGTCGATGCGGATGAGATGATCTTCCGAGTCGAACAGGAACCCGGCCAGCGCCTTGCATAGTTCAGTTTTGCCCACGCCGGTAGGCCCCAGAAACAGGAAGGAACCATAAGGACGATTCGGGTCAGCGAGCCCCGAACGTGAACGGCGGATGGCGTCGCTCACCAGCCGCACCGCCTCATCCTGCCCCACCACGCGTTCGTGCAGCTTGTCTTCCATCTTGAGCAACTTGTCGCGTTCGCCCTGCATCATCTTGGACACCGGAATACCGGTCGCGCGACTCACCACTTCGGCGATTTCTTCCGCACCGACCTGAGTGCGTAGCAGACGGTTCTTGGGCTTGTTCTCCTCGGCATGCACCGCTTCTTTTAGTTTGGCTTCGAGTTGCGGCAGCTTGCCATATTGCAATTCCGCCACTTTTTCCAGTTTTCCTTCACGTTGCAGCCTGACAATCTCGGCGCGCACCTTATCCATCTCTTCCTTGAGATGCGCCGTACCTTGTGCCGCGCCCTTCTCTGCCTTCCAGATTTCGTCCAGATCGGCGTACTCGCGTTGCAGTTTGATGATTTCAGTTTCGATCAGCGCAAAACGTTTTTTCGAGGCTTCATCCTTTTCTTTCTTCACCGCTTCGCGCTCAATCTTGAGCTGAATCAAGCGGCGATCCAACTTGTCCATGACTTCCGGTTTGGAATCTATTTCCATTCTGACGCGCGCGGCAGCCTCGTCGATCAGGTCAATTGCCTTGTCCGGCAAGAAGCGGTCGGTGATGTAGCGATGAGACAGTTCCGCTGCGGCGATGATGGCCGGGTCGGTAATGTCCACGCCATGATGCAGCTCGTACCTTTCCTGTAAACCGCGCAAAATGGCAATGGTGGATTCCACCGAAGGCTCCTCCACCAGCACCTTCTGGAAGCGGCGCTCCAGCGCGGCATCCTTCTCGATGTACTTGCGGTATTCGTCCAGCGTGGTCGCGCCTATGCAATGCAGTTCGCCGCGCGCCAGCGCCGGTTTCAGCATGTTTCCCGCATCCATCGCGCCCTCGGCCTTGCCCGCACCGACCATGGTGTGCAACTCGTCGATGAATACAATGATGCGCCCTTCTTCCTGGGCGATTTCCTTGAGTACGGTTTTCAGGCGCTCCTCGAATTCGCCGCGATATTTTGCCCCGGCCAGCAGCGCCGCCATGTCCAGCGACAGTACCCTTTTATTTTTCAGGGTCTCCGGCACTTCGCCGTTGACTATGCGTTGCGCCAAGCCTTCCACGATAGCGGTCTTGCCCACACCGGGTTCGCCGATCAGTACTGGATTGTTCTTGGTGCGGCGTTGCAGCACCTGAATCGCGCGGCGAATTTCATCGTCGCGCCCGATCACCGGGTCGAGCTTGCCTTGCCGCGCGCGCTCGGTGAGGTCGACACAATATTTCTTCAGCGACTCGCGCTGCCCCTCCGATTCGGCGCTTTCCACCGAAGCGCCGCCGCGCACCGCCGCAATCGCCTGTTCCAGCGGCGCGCGCGCCACGCCGTGCTGTTTCAACAAGCGTCCGCATTCGCCCTTATCGTTAGTCAAGGCGAGCAAGAACATCTCCGAGGCAATAAACTGATCACCGCGCTGCTGCGCCTCTTTATCGGTCAGATTGAGAGTATTTGTGAGGTCGCGCCCTATCTGCACCTCGCCGCCGTGTCCCTCCACTTTTGACAGGCGCGACACGGCGTCGGTCAACGCCGCCTTCAACGCATTCACATTGCCGCCCGCCCGTGCCAGCAACGACCCAGCCCCGCTGTCGGCGTCGTTGAGCAAGGCCAGCAGCAAGTGCTGCGGCTCGATAAACTGGTTGTCGCTACCCACGGCCAGACTCTGTGCATCGGATAGCGCCTGCTGAAACTTGGTAGTCATTTTGTCGAAACGCATAGCCACTCCTCAAAGGAAATATTGAACTGTTTTGATAGATGGGGGGTAAACAGCTAATTTCAACTATCTCCCATATCTTTTATACTGCGCCCCAGCCATCCATCTGTCCACCATGAACGCCATGCTCGCTGACATTAACCTAGCCCCTCACATTCGCGCCAATGTTGCCGCCTCGCTGGAGGAGGACGTACGCGGCGGCGACCTTACCGCGCAACTGATCCCCGAACACACGCAAGCGCACGCCACGGTCATAACACGCGAACGAATGGTGCTGTGCGGCACACTGTGGTTCGAGGGCTGTTTCCGCGCGCTGGATGCGAATTGCGAGATACGCTGGCAGTTGCGAGAAGGCGAAGTGGCCGAGGCCAACCAGACGCTGTGCGAGATTCGCGGCGAGGCGCGTGCCCTGCTTACGGCAGAGCGCGCCGCGCTGAATTTCTTGCAGACCCTTTCCGCTACGGCAACATCAACGCGGCGTTATGTGGATACGGTGGCCGGTCTAAAAGCAAAGATCATGGACACGCGCAAGACGCTGCCCGGTCTGCGCATAGCACAGAAGTACGCAGTTACGGTAGGCGGTGGGCACAACCAGCGCATCGGCTTGTTCGATGGCATCCTCATCAAGGAAAACCACATCCTGGCGGCGGGCGGCATTCGCCAAGCGCTGAATGCCGCACACCGCTTGGCTCCACCAGATGCGACGATACAAATCGAGGTGGAAAACCTGGATGAGTTGCGTGATGCGCTGGATGTTGGGGCCAAGCTTATCCTGCTCGACAACTTCGATCTTGATGCAATGCGTGCCGCCGTCAGCCTTAATGCCGGGCGTGCGGAACTTGAGGCCTCCGGCGGAGTCAATCTGCAAACCGTGCGCGCTATCGCCGAGACCGGCGTGGATCGCATTTCCATCGGTGGGTTAACCAAGGATGTGCGGGCGGTGGATTTGTCCATGAGATTTGCGTAGAAAATTCCCTCACCCCTACCCCCTCTCCCGGTGGGCGAGGGGGCCGAAGGCGGGTGAGGGAAAATTGGAGAGCGAAATGTGCCAGCTATTGGGCATGAACTGCAACATTCCAACCGACATCTGCTTTTCCTTCACCGGCTTTCAAAAGCGCGGCGGCGAAACCGATGTCCACGCCGACGGCTGGGGCATCGCGTTCTTCGAGGGTAAGGGCGTGCGTTTGTTCCTCGACCCGCAGCCTTCGGCGCGATCACCCATCGCCGAACTGGTGCGCAACTACCCGATCCGCTCGTTGAATGTTGTCGCTCATATCCGCAAAGCCACTCAGGGCACCGTCTCGCTGGAAAACACCCACCCTTTCCGGCGCGAGTTATGGGGACGCTATTGGGTATTCGCGCACAACGGCAACCTGCCGCAGTTCCAGCCCGCATTGAACGGCAGCTTCATGCCCGTCGGCAACACAGACAGCGAACACATCTTCTGCTGGATGCTGCAAAGCCTGCGGCAACGCTTCGGCGATACACCGCCCGCACGCGATACGCTGTTCGCCGCAGTGCATGAACTCATCCATCCTCTCTCCGGCATGGGCATCTTCAATTTTCTGCTGTCCAACGGCGAATGGCTGATAGCGCACTGCTCCACCGAATTAAGCTACGTCGTTCGCCGCGCACCATTCAACGTGGCACATCTGAAGGATGAGGATGTAGCAATTGATTTCAACGACGTGACAACGCCGGATGACCGCGTGGCGATCATCGCCACCCAGCCGCTCACCGATAACGAACCGTGGATATCCATGCCGCCCGGTAGCCTGTGGCTGTTCGAGCAAGGTCTGGTCGCCAATTACTGCGAGACCCAGCCTAGCCCAGTCAAATCACTGGGTGGAATATGAATAACTTAGCGTAAAATCGCTGCTGCACTATAGTTTCATCCACCGTAAATAACTATTTCTCTATACCTACCCTCTATCGTGTCCGCCGAAATCTAACGCTTGCGTTACGAACAGAGTCTGTTTTCTGCCTAATGCCTCCACCTCATTCAATATGGACGAATACTGCCTGTAATTTCCGTTAAAATGCTCTCGCTGCCTCACACAAGCAAGGAGCCTCACCATGAAACAACTGAATCGCATCACCGCTGACCCCGCCGTCATGGGCGGCAAGCCATGTATCCGTGGGCAACGCGTTACTGCGGGCATGCTCACCGGGCTAGTTGCCAGCGGCAAAAGCACGCAGCAGATTCTTGCCTTGTATCCGTATCTCGAAGCAGAAGATATCACGCAAGCATTGCGCTACGCCGCATGGCGCGCTGAAGAAATCGATTTGCCGCTGGCCGCTGCATGACGCTACGCTTGCCCATTGACATGAATCTCTCGCCCTCGTGGGTGGAAGTTTTGCGCGAGGCTGATTTTGAAGCGGAACACTGGTATCGTGTCGGTGCACCCAACGCTCCGGACAGTGAACTTTTCGCTTGGGCAAGAGAGAACGAACACATCGTTTTTACCCACGACCTAGATTTTGGCGCACTACTGGCTGCTACCCGCGCCGAATCGCCCAGCGTTTTTCAAATACGCACCGACGATGTCAGTCCCGATACGCTCGCGCCACGCGCCATTGAACTGTTGCGCCGCTTTACCCCGCAACTCTCGGCTGGTGCACTGGTTGTGGTGGATGAAATGCGCGAGCGCGTCAGGATATTGCCGCTACACATGTAGTCATCCATAGTAATACTCCCTGAAGGCCTAAATATTCCTACCGTGTCCGCCGAAGTCGAACGTTTTTTCTCTGAACAAAGCCCGCTTGCCTCTGATGTCGCGTCTTTTCGTCCGCGTGTGCAGCAGCGCGAGATGGCTTTGGCTGTCGCGGACGCGATACGCGATAACGCGATTTTGGTGGCCGAGGCAGGCACAGGAACCGGCAAGACTTTCGCCTATCTGGTGCCTGCGCTGCTGGCGGGCGGTAAAGTAATTATTTCCACTGGCACCAAGAACCTGCAAGACCAATTGTTCCAACGCGACTTGCCCACCGTGCGTAACGCGCTCAAGGCGCCAGTTACCATTGCGCTGCTGAAGGGGCGTTCGAATTATGTGTGCCACTATCATTTGGAGCGCACGCAGTCCGACGGGCGCTTTGCCACGCGTGAGGATGTGCGCCACCTAGGGAAAATTGTGCAGTATGCCAAGGTGACGCAATCCGGCGACAAGAGCGGTTTATCCGACGTACCGGAAAATGCGCCGATCTGGATGCAGGTAACTTCCACGCGCGAGAATTGTCTGGGGCAGGAATGCCCGCAGCACAAGGAATGCTTCGTGCTCAAGGCGCGCAAGGAGGCGATGGAGGCCGACATCGTGGTGGTAAACCATCACTTGTTCTTCGCCGATGTGATGTTGCGCGACGAAGGCGTGGCGGAGCTGCTGCCCTCAGTCAACACAGTGATCTTCGACGAGGCGCACCAGTTGCCTGAAACCGCCAGCCTGTTTTTCGGTGAGAGCATTTCGACTTCACAAATACTGGATTTAGCGCGCGATGCGCGTCTGGAAGCGGCGACTTCGGCTAACGACTTTGCCGAACTCCCCACCGCCACCGACGCGCTGGACAAGGCTGCACGCGATTTTCGTTTGGTATTCAAACAGGGCGAGGGGCGCATGCCCGCGAACGCTACCGACGAACTCGCAGGATTTACCGATGCACTGCGTACCATCACCGACAAGCTCGCGCATCTCAACGGCCTGCTGGAAAGTCAGGCACAGCGCAGTGAGGGTCTGGAGAAATGCTGGCAGCGCGGGGTGGAACTGCTGCTGAAAATAAAGCAGTGGGGAGACAAGGAGCAGGACGGTTTTGTGCGCTGGCTGGAAGTGTTCCACCATTCCGTGCAGCTCAACACCACGCCATTGTCCATCGCGGAAATTTTCGCCAAACAGATCAGCGGACATCCACGCGCGTGGATTTTTACTTCCGCCACACTGGCGGTAAAGCAGAATTTTTCGCACTATCAAACCGAAATGGGCTTGCTGGAGGCGCGCACCGCCTGCTGGGACAGCCCGTTCAACTATCAGGAACAGGCGCTGCTGTATGTGCCGCAGAATATGCCGGAGCCGAACAGCCCCGGCTATACCGAGGCGGTCGTGCAGGCCGCCCTACCCCTGATCGAGGCCAGCAAAGGGCGCGCGTTCCTGCTCTTTACCAGCCTGCGCGCCATGCAGCGCGCGCATGAAATACTCACTGCCGAATTCGACCGTAAAGGCCTTACCTACCCGCTGATGCTGCAAGGAGAAGGTTCGCGTAACGAATTGCTAAGCCGCTTCCGCGAACACGGCAACGCGGTGTTGCTGGGCAGCCAGTCGTTCTGGGAAGGCGTGGACGTGCGCGGCGAAGCGCTGTCGCTGGTCATCATAGACAAGCTGCCGTTCGCCCATCCGGACGATCCGGTACTGGCGGCACGCATCGCGCAACTCAACAAACAGGGGCGCAACGCTTTCATGGAATACCAGTTACCGCGCACGGTGATCAATCTCAAACAAGGTGCAGGGCGGCTGATCCGCGACGAGACCGATCACGGCGTACTGATGATCTGCGACCCGCGCCTGATTTCAAAACACTATGGCAAGCGCATCTGGCAGAGTTTGCCACCATTCAAGCGGACCAGGGTGGAGGCGGAGGCAGTAGAGTTTTTTACTATCGGCACGACATAAATCGTCATTCACATGGGGCTAGACTGGCAACGTAATCGTTGTGCACATGACTCCTCTCAGTCAGTGAGCCTTATGAATTCGACGCCCCAAACTGGTCATTCGCTAAGTAGCACTATGGATTCAAAGCGGCCATATCTTCAAAAAGATGTGATAATTAATATGTAAAGTGCCCGATTTGGGTTTAACTAGTTGTATATTTGAATCGTAACTATAACCAGCAGAGGAAATGTTATGTCAGGCTTACTCCCCAACGTAGATCCCGATGGATTGCTAGAGTTTTCGGTTGTATATACCGATCGATCTTTAAACCACATGTCGAAACAATTTCAGCAAATTGTTAAAGACATATCTGCTGTTCTCAAAGAAGCTTACAACGCTCACTCAGCGATTATCGTTCCCGGTAGCGGTACATTTGGCATGGAATCGGTTGCGCGCCAATTTGCGCAAAATCAAAAATGCCTGATCATTCGCAATGGTTGGTTTAGTTATCGTTGGACCCAAATCCTGGAAATGGGAAACATCACACAAGATGTCCATATATTTAAAGCAAGGCAAATCGACAACTCCACAACAGGCTACTTTGCACCGCCTCCAATTGAGGAAGTTGTCGCCTTCATAAAAAAAGAAACACCAGCGGTTGTATTTGTCCCTCATGTTGAAACATCCTCTGGAATCATCTTGCCAGACGATTATGTGCAAGCAATTGGCGAAGCAGTTGAATCTGTCAACGGAGTATTTGTTTTAGACTGCATCGCTTCAGGAGCAATGTGGGTTGACATGAAAAAATGCAACGTTGACGTGCTAATTTCAGCTCCGCAAAAGGGATGGAGCAGTTCACCGTGCTGCGCAATGATTGGCCTGGGCGAACGCGCGCGTGAGAAAATTAATCATACGCAAAGCAACAGCTTTGCTTTAGATTTAAAAAAGTGGCTACAAATTATTGAGACTTATGAAAATGGTAGCCATCTTTATCACGCGACAATGCCGACGGATGCTTTAAAAATCTTGCGCAACAATATGAAAGAAACTCAAGCTTTCGGTTTCTCGACAACCCAAGCAAGACAGATTGATCTGGGTACGAAAGTGCGCTCTTTGCTTGAATCGAAAAACTTCATGTCCGTTGCAGCGCCAGGTTTTCAGTCACCCGGAGTGGTGGTGAGCTACACATCTGACCCCGACATTCAGAACGCGAAAAAATTTCTTCAAGCAGGATTGCAAATCGCCACGGGAGTGCCGCTTCAATGCGATGAAAGAACCGACTTCAGGACATTTAGATTGGGTTTATTTGGCCTTGAAAAACTGCAAAATGTTGATCAAACCGTTGCTAATTTAAAAAATGCACTTGACTGCATTGACTAGCCTTGGTTTTTCACAATATTTGTGAGTCGAGTGCTCAAAATATGCCAACAATCATACCGTCTTCATTAACATCAATTGAATGCGCAGATGGTATTTTGGGCAAACCCGGCATAGTCATGATCTCAGCACACACGACTACTATAAACTCTGCACCGGCCGCTAATCTTATATCGCTGATGTTGAGAGAATGATTGCTTGGAGCGCCTCTAAGAGTCGGATCGGTAGAAAATGAATATTGAGTCTTTGCAATACAAACCGGGAAATGTCCGTAGCCCGCGTTTTGCAAGGCTTCAAGTTTCGCAATGGTCTTCTTGTCAGCCACTATGTCGGACGCGCCATAAATTTTTGTTGCTACGGCTTTGATCTTATTCCAAAGCGTTTCATGGTCTTCATAAGCAAATTTGAAATCGTTGGGTTGATCGCACATTTCTACGACTGCATGCGCTAGTTCTACCGCACCTTTTCCACCTTCGGCCCAGTGCCGTGCCACAATGACCTCGGCTCCATGTGTGAGCGCGCTTGCCCTTAACAGATCGATTTCTGCTGACGTATCCTCGGTGCGATGGTTAATTGCAACTAAGCAAGGTAAACCAAAATGGTTGCGTATATTGTCAATGTGACGCTCAAGGTTCACCAGACCCTTTTTTAGCGCGGGCAGATCTTCCTTTCCGGTTTCCTTGACCTCGACTCCGCCGTGATATTTCAGGGCGCGCACAGTTGCCACGATCACGACTGCCGAGGGCTTCAAGCCGGACTTGCGACATTTTATGTCTATGAATTTCTCTGCACCCAGATCGGCGCCAAAACCGGCTTCGGTCACAACGTAATCCGCCAGCTTCAAGGCAGTGGACGTGGCAATGACCGAATTGCACCCATGTGCAATATTTGCAAATGGACCTCCATGAATAAATGCCAAGTTGTTCTCCATGGTCTGCACGATATTGGGAGAAAAGGCATCCCGCAACATAGCCGTCATTGAACCTTGCGCGTTCAAATCGCTGGCAAGCACAGGTTTTTGATCGGTCGCATAGCCGATCACTATATTTCCCAACTTTTCTTTCAAGTCTTCCAGGCTGGTGGCCAGGCAAAATATCGCCATGACTTCCGAGGCAACCACGATTTCGAATCCATCTTCCCTCACATAACCATTGCCAGGGCCTCCCAAACCAATTGTGATCTTACGTAGCGCACGGTCATTCATATCTATCACGCGCTTCCACGTAATTCGCCTGGTATCGATATTGAGCTCGTTACCGTGGTGTATGTGGTTATCGATCAAGGCAGCGAGAAGATTATTGGCAAGAGAAATGGCATTAAAATCGCCGGTGAAATGCAGATTGATATCCTCCATTGGTATCACCTGCGAATATCCGCCCCCTGCTGCGCCACCCTTCATGCCGAACACCGGACCCAGTGATGGCTCGCGCAAGCAAATTATTGCTTTCTTGCCGATATGATTCAGGCCATCACCCAAGCCTACTGTGGTTGTCGTTTTTCCTTCACCGGCAGGGGTCGGGGAAATAGCCGTGACCAGGATTAATTTTCCGTTGGGTTGGTCGGCAACGCTGGCTGCATATTCCAGAGAAAGCTTTGCCTTGTAATAGCCATAAGGTTCCAGGGCTTCTGGCGGGATGTTTGCACACTCTTCAGCCAGTTCAATGATCGTTCGTTTCGAAGCAGATTGCGCGATTTCAATATTGCTTTTCACAATTAAACTCTCTCCCCAATTACATTAATATATTCTTACATATTTGGAAATTCAGAATGACTGCTTCAGAGTTGCCAAAGCTGACAAGTGTACTAGACTTCGGGGTGGAGCATCAGCTTTTGGCACATTGCAGTTATAGCAGCCAAAGTCCCTTGCAAGCTGTAGTTGAACATCTAGCTGGCTTGTCATTTATCAGTGCTCCGGCAAATGAACTGAGCGTCATCAAGAACGCTGCAGATGCCCATAAGCCGCCAGCGTCTGCAAACGAGTATCAGTAATCGCCCCGCCGACGGTGAAGTGGTACATGCTTTGCAGCGCCTGATTTTTGATGCCAAGCAGGTCATGCACTCCATCATCAAAATAACAGCCGATTCCGGTGCCGCGTACGTTCGCCGCTTCGGCTTCAAGATAGAGTACTTGCCCCAGCATGCCGGCTTCCCAAAACAGTTGGCGGTAAACCCACGGACTGGTGACCAGGTTGTTTTGATATTCGGCCAGCATGCCCAGGCTGAATGCGCTGTCTGCGGCGATATCCTGATGGCAGGACAGCGCACGCGCGGCGTTTTTTGCATCGGCGCTGAGTAACCGGAACAGCGAAAAATGCGCGGGGCAGCCTGGTACAGGCAGCCACTCGAACTCGGCGGATAATTCCGTACGCAGTTTTGCTTCGGCCTGCTCGTTGCGCAGAAAAAGATAGAGGCCGGGCACAAGCCCTTCCACCCGATGGACGAACAGCACCAGATGAATTCGAGGTTCCCACGCTATTGCATCCCATGGCGCCACCTTGGCGCGGGATAAGGTCATGTCCAGCATGCGATAGAACGCCGTGGCCGAAATCGATGTGCTACCGTCGAATTCCTGCGCACTGCGGCGCTGTTTGATAACTTCGGCGGCGCTGAGTGTGCATGCACTGTTGATTGGTGCAGGCAGGACAGGTGCCAACCAAGCTGTATGCCGGGTGTGCGGCTTGCGGCTTGCGCGCGCAACTTCGTCTATCACCGGCCATGGGTGTGGCGGGTGCGATGACAGCACATTGGCCTGGCCTTGCCACTGGCCGCCCTGCGTCGCGGCCACCAGCGCGTTTGCTGCAAATCCGGCTGCGTCAGCAGCTGATCGGTTTGTCGTTACTTGAAGCATGAGGTCAGGGTGTTCCCATTCCGCCGCACCGAAATCCGCATCCCGCTCCAAACCCAGAATCGTAGCAATGTCCGCATCTCCCCATGTGTCAAGAAAATGCACTTGCCAGCCCAACATGGCAGCGGCATAGCGCAACGCGGCAATGGCATGGCCCACGTCATGCTGGCAATAACGAAATGCACGTTCACCATATTTCCACGCTTCGCGCCAATAGATCGAAGACAATCCAATCAGCAAGGAGTCCGGCGGCAGAATGCGCGTGTTCTCGTGCGTAGCCAGTGCGAAGCGGCAGCGCTGTTCCAGCAAGTGATCGCGGCTCACATAGTGATGAACGCCATCGCGAATGCCGCTGCAACCTTGCACCACCAGATAAGCCTCCGTGGGATGCAGATTGCCGCTGGATGGGTTGCAGCGTAGCGCCCAGCGGGTGCTGTCATATTGCTTCCATGCGGAAAGGCCGAAGGAAAGTTCAAGCAAGGCTGCGATGTTGGGCAAGGTTAACGTTTGTGCGGCGCTTGCACTCGGCTGATACAGCTCTGTATAAAGCGGTTGATCTCCTGCGCTCAACAGAGGTAGCTCCACCTGCATACTGCCCGCAAAAGTACGAAAGGGATCGGGCTGATTTTTCCAGTCCAAGCCATCCGGCCCCGCTGCATAGCGTTGAAAATGATGTTTGGTGCGCTGGTGATAATCGAGGACGGTATCGAGTGGAGATTTCATGTTTTATTGGATTTATGCTGACGCTTTTCGGAGCGGCTGGATTGATCGAGTTGCAAGCGTGCAAGCTTTTTGGCCCTCTCGATTTTTATTGTCAGTGTTTTTTGCACCAATGCATAAAAAGCGACCAAGTCCTGCTTGGGATAATCATCCTGCACGCCACAGTCTTGAAAGAATTCCGCCGTCCAAAGTGAATCCAATTCGTATTTCCCCGTCTCTTGCAAATATTCCGTTGCGGCCATCTCGACATAATCAGTCAGTTTTAGCATCGATCCTCCCGATGAATATTTTTCAAGCCTGTCCTAAAGTTATTAATCCCTTGCGCGCATGAATATTCGCAGAAAATTCTCGAATATCCACAGTTGGAACTTATATAGCAACGCTCCACCTCAGCACCACGCCCGCCTCGTCGGATTCTACCTGATACGCACAGTCCACGCCGATGCCGGGAATGGCAATCAGAGTCTCACCGCAAAACAGCAGCGGCAACCTGTCACGTTGCCAAGGTGGAATACCCTGCTCTTGCAGCAGATTTTTCAAGGTGCGCGTGGGACGTTTGTCGTCAAGGCGGATACGTTCTGCGCCATGACGCAGCCGCACGGTGACCGTGTGTTGATGCAATTTTTCCAGACTCAAGCCGTGGCCGATAGCGGGTTCAAAATGCAAAGCACCGCCCAGCTCAGGCAATTCCAACGCAGTTTCGCCTAGCCATTGCGCGCAGAATTCCGCATCGGGTTCGGGTAGCGTTGGAAAAGCATAAGCCTTGCCCTGATAGCGCCTGAGCTGCCAATTGCCAAAGGTGAGTTGCACTGCCGCGCCCTGTCGTGCACCGCACAGTTGTTGCAGCATGCCATCCAGTTGCACCGCTTGCGGCATGGGTGCGCCGAGGCTGTGTAAAAAATAGCGCAGCAAATTTTTTGCGCGGGAAAAGCTCAATGCCTGCAAGCGCGCCACTTCTAGGCCACCGTCCTGCAAAGCGCCTTGAGTATCCTGCTGCGCCAATTGATCCAGCAACTCGCTGGCTTCGGCAAAATGCCGCGCGCTGCGTGTCAAGGTTTCGCGGTAGGCAGGGAAGCGTTGCTCCAGCAGAGGCAGCATGCGATGGCGCAGAAAATTGCGCGGGTAGGCGTCATCCGCGTTGCTCTCGTCTTCCACCCATTGCAGCGCGTGCTGTTGCGCGTAGGCTAGCAATTCACTGCGCGCCACGTTGAGCAAAGGTCGCAGTTGCGTGGGGTGATCGGTGCGCGACCTGATTACCGGCATGGCGCTCACTCCACGCAAACCGGCGCCGCGCAACAGTTGCAGCAACAGAGTCTCCGCCTGGTCGTCCTGATGATGGGCGAGCGCGATGAAAGCCACGGGCTGCCGGTCGAGCGCCGCATGGCGCAATTTGCGCGCTGCGGCCTCGATGCCGTGCTCACGTAACGGTGCGATGTCTACATGTTCAACCAGAAAAGGAATTTCGTAGCGTGCGCACAGGTCGGTGCAGAACGCCGCCCATGCATCGGCATGTGGGCTGATGCCGTGATGGACGTGGAGTGCGCTCAAGCGCCAGGAGTAACGCGGAGCCAATTGGTGCAGCAGGTGCAGAAGAACAACAGAATCAACGCCGCCGCTCAGTGCCAACAAAACAGAACTGCCCGCAGGAAGCACGGGCGAGAGCGCGTCGGCGACGCGCTCGACTAGATCACAACTCGACTTCCTTGAATTTTCCATAGCCCATCAATCGGTTGAAACGAGCCTGCAACAGCTCATTCACGGGCAGGGACTGCGCTTGTTTGAGTGACTCTTGCAACGATTTTTTCATGGTCTGCATCATCGCCGGGTAATCGCGATGCGCGCCGCCCAGCGGCTCCGCAATAATCTTGTCTACCAGTCCCAACGTCTTCAAGCGGGTGGAGGTAATGCCCAGCGTTTCCGCTGCATCGGGTGCCTTGCTCGCGCTTTTCCACAGGATGGAGGCACAGCCTTCGGGCGAAATAACTGAATAGGTGGCGTATTGCAGCATGAGCAGTGCATCGCCCACCGCGATCGCCAGCGCGCCGCCGGAACCGCCTTCGCCGATTATCGTGCAAATCATCGGCACGCGCAGTTCCGCCATGACATACAGATTTTTGCCGATAGCCTCGGACTGGCCGCGTTCTTCTGCGCCCACGCCGGGATACGCGCCGGGGGTGTCGATAAATGTCATGATCGGGATGCCAAATTTTTCCGCCAGGCGCATCAAGCGCATTGCCTTGCGGTAACCTTCCGGGCGCGGCATGCCGAAGTTGCGGTACTGGCGCTCCTTGGTGTCGCGGCCTTTCTGATGGCCGATGACCATCACGCTCTGTCCATTGAAGCGCGCCAATCCGCCCACAATAGCCGAGTCATCGGCATACACACGATCACCGTGCAGCTCCTCGAAATCGGTGAACAGACTCTGAATGTAGTCCAGCGTATACGGGCGTTGCGGATGGCGCGACACTTGGGAAATTTGCCACGGCGTGAGCTTGGCGTAAATATCCTTGGTCAGCGTCTGGCTCTTCTGTTGCAGGCGACCGATCTCTTCGGAAATATCGAGTGCGGAATCATCCTGCACGTAGCGCAGTTGTTCGATCTTGCTTTCCAGATCGGCGACAGCTTGTTCAAAATCCAGGAAGGTAACTTTCATAACTTAGCGTGCCTTTGTTTGTTCGGGCGGAATGATACAGGAGACTAAGCGTTGAGGCCAAACAAGCGCTTGATAACAGCCATTCGGTTTCGCGCATAACCAATATATTTTACACCGCATAGCGTGCCAATGGCTTGGGGCGTAGCCACAGCCGCCACGCCGCACCGCGCGTCAACACAAAGCGGCGCGGCACCCCTGCATGTGGAATATCCAGCGTAAGACGAGCGATGTGCCCGGCACGCAGCGCGTCCAGCAAAGGTTCGGCACAACTCTGTTCAAAGCGTTGCACTCCTTCACGCCATGCATAAAGATCGCCCTGTTGGAGCGCGCGGCGCAGCCCTTCCCAGACTATGAGTACATCACCGTCGTCGCCTGCCAGACTCTGTACAGCGTTATCCGGCAAGGTATCACAGGGAATACCTGTCGTCTGCGCAAATACCGACGCCAAATCACTGTCGCCATACATCTTGACGTATGGCCGTGCCAATTCTCCGACGGCGTGGCCGCCGCCCCACAGCCACACGCTATTGATGGGCAACGCGCCGCGCGCTTCACGCGACTGATTCACTACATGTTCAAACAACAGCATCTGGATTTCGTTAAACACCCCATGCCAGCGCAAGGCGTCCGCACCCTGCGGCAGATGTTCGTGGACGTTACTGCCTGTCACTTGCGCCAAAGGACGTGTACTCATATCCGGCGCGACATCCAGTTGCAGATACCAACGCTGCGGGTGCGGCGCAAAAAAACGCAGACCATCGGCAGCAAAATGTGCATTCAGGCTGGCGCACAATTGCGCCGCCTCATCCATCGTCAACGGTACCTCCGCTTGCAGGATCAGTTGATCGCGCTGTAAGCGCAGATGCACCGGGTCAGCGCGCAACCAGTAGGCCGCACCCGGTTGCATACCATCTGCCTGCAAGGTGACTGGCGCAATGTCCTGACCCGCTACGCCAAAAGCCGCACACAGCCACGCCTCCAGCGACTCCGCCGCCAACGGCGCACACTGCGCTCGCGCCAACAATACCCCCAGCGCAGGCATAGCCAGACCGGAGCAAGCATCGGTGGCCACTTGTTGCGGCAGGAATAAATCGGGGATTACCAAATGGACGTTTCTCATGCTGGCAAGTTTATCATCCATCGCGCTAGCATCCCGCGCGTTAACGCATAAGCTGTAATTTTAATTGGGCAATCACCACACCAATGTTCTTGGTAGCGGTTTCTTGTGCATTCCTCATCACTCAAAAAGGTGAAAAACTGGTAGCATCAATCCCGCAAGTTTGAAGACGAAAAATTGATACTCCATCGGATGTTGCCGCCAAATGGAATAATCCACATCCGCGCCTTAATATTGAAACTAAATCATGCGCACAGCCAATCTGGATCAGACCGACAAATTAAGTGAGGGCACCACGCCACTGCTGGAGGATATTGGCAATTACAAAACTGTACGATTGCTGGGGCGCGGGGCAACGAGCAATGTTTATCTGGGTATAGATAAAACATCTTCAAAGCTTGTTGCCATCAAAAAAATACGTGCGGAATGCAGTATTGGAATCCAGCACAAGATGTTCGCAATTGAAGCCTCGCTTTGCGGGAGGTTGAAGCATCCCAATATTGTTTCACTCATAGAAGCCAACAGCAGTGATGTGGAAAACTCCTACATCATCATGGAATATGTAGAGGGTGATTCGATAGAAAAATTCTCAACCCCCGACAATCTACTGCCCATCGAAACTGTCAAGGACATTGTCAGGCAGGCGGCCGAAGCTTTGAATTATGCCTTCCAGATGGGTGTAATCCATCGCGATGTTAAACCGGCCAACATCATTCTGAGAGTGGATGGGGTGGTTAAACTAACCGACTTCGGTTGTGCCTTGTTATTTGATTCTGATACCACGCAAATAACCGGGGCGGGCAGTTTGAGCTTCATGTCGCCTGAACAGATCGGCGGAGTGGCACTGAACCACCAGTCCGACATATATTCTTTAGGTGCGGTGCTCTATCGCCTGCTGACGGGACACAGCACTTTCAATGCACCCAATAACTACGCGGCTATTAACCAAATTATCAATCATCCACACATCCCGATTGAAACTCATCGCGTGGGACTTCCCAAAGAATTGTGCCGTATCGTGGATCGCGCTTTGCAGAAACCGCTTGAAGACCGTTACCAGAACTGGCAGGAGTTCCTGAGTGATTTGTATGCCGCATCTGGAATCAATCGCATTGAAGGTCAAGTGCAAGAACAGACCATGTACGAGTTGATGAGCTGCTGTGCCTTTTTCAAAGATTTCCTTACGGTTGAAATATGGGAAGTGCTACGCGCCTCATTGTTGCGCACATTTTTGCACAATGACCTGCTTATCCAGGAAGAGGAACACGGTTTTTCTTTCTATATCCTGCTGGTAGGCAGCGTTGTTATTACCAAGAAACAACGGATGCTTAACATCATTCAGGCCGGCGACTGCGTTGGGGAAAATGCCTGTTTATACAATGGCAGCCCGATCAGAGGGGCGACCGTAATGGCACAAGGGGAAGTCATTGCTTTGGAAATATCCAAGGAGCGCCTGGAAGGCTTCTCGAAAGATGTTTGTATCCGCATGGATCGCGCATTCCTTCGCTCATTGAACGGAAAATTATCCGTATCCAACGCACGCGTGTTGAAGTTTATGGGTATATAAGGCGGATAGCCTTCAACGACCGAATTTCATCGATTACAGGTCGGGCTGCCTGCGGTTTTCTCTAATTTTATAGCTACGCCTCAGTTTGCTCAGATAGGCCAACCACTTTATAGCTACTCAACTTACTGCCAATTAATTTCCTGCGCCGTCTTGCTTCCTATGAGGACGTCATCCAAACTCTCTGGAGTTACTGCATCCGTCTGTGACAAGGGAGTGCGCCCCGCCATGATTTCGGCGAAGCGTTGCGGCAGAAGCGGCTTCAAATCGGGGTTGGCGTAACCGTCCGGATAGAGAGGCTGATTGGTCGCCGGATCGTAATGGTCGGTAGCGCCGAGTGTGTGCAAAAACTCGTGGGCAATAACCACGTTATTTTGCTTCGCCATGTCGCGTGAGGCAAAAACATTGACCCGGCCGATCAATCCTTTCTGCAAGCCGGTAGAATGGCCCAGCATCTTGATTTGTGCCGGATCAAAATAAAGCAAGAAAATTTTCACCTGCGGGCTCGGGCCGATTGTGTCGGTGTTACGGTAAACCCACCAGCGCATTTTCAGACTCCACACTATCGTTTCCAAGGCGCTGCCATTGCGCGGCGGCTCGGGCGGCTTTGTTTCAATTTTTCCGCCCAGCTTGATTTCTATGGAAGCGCTGGATGTGCGGCCATAACGCACCGCTTCGTCGCGCATAAATGTTTCGATTGGCTTGAAATTCTCCAGTGTCAGGCTACGCAAATATTCCGCCACAGCCGGGCTGCCATCACCGTTAATGAGATACATATTTACCGGCAGCGTGTTCTTCCACGCTACCGAACGTGTCTTGTCACGCCATGCGCCAAGCGCGACGCCGACAAGGATCAACAACAGAATGGAAATACGCAAGGCTTTAAACATAGCGATAGATTATATCGTAGCCAGCATTTTCGTCGGACGAAGCGCATTGGCGTACATCAGCACCGATAAGTGTCACGTATTATGGTACCCGTGGCCGTATGGATTATGGGGAAGTTTTCGTTGATTCACCCGTGGCTACACTCTTGCGGCAGACGTGGAAATAGCTAATGTTCTGTTATAGCGCCCCTTGAACAAGCCGCGAACAAAATCAGAGTCATTCTGCTACCGGCGTACTGCCCTTGCTGACACTCTCTCCATCTTTGTCCCTTAACGTCCAGAAGGACAATGATGAAAGCATTGTCAGACCACCCAATGTCAGGAAAGCGTAGTGCAGCGCGCCCGTGACAGCGGCTTGATCAGACTGCGGCAGATCACCCAGATACCATGCGGTCACCAGCGATCCACAGGCCAAGCCAAAACTCATTGACATCTGCTGCAGTGAGCTGGCGATCGTGCTGGCCATGCTGGAGTCCTCTGTTCTGATATCCGCATAGGCCATGGAATTCATGCTGGAGAATTGTAACGAATTGAAAAAACCCTGAACAAAACTGAGAATAACGATCAGTATGATCGGCGTCGCGGAAATGACCCCGGCGAACATGCAGATCGTTACGCCTATCATCAATGTATTGACGATCAGTACCTTCCGGTATCCAAAACGCCGAAGGACGGGACTCGAAATCAGTTTCATTCCCATTGCCGCTGCTGTTGCGGGCATCATGAGAAGCCCTGATTGCCATGCAGGTAACCCAAGACCGAGTTGATATAGCAATGGCAACAGAAACGGAAGGCCGCCTAACCCCAGTCGTGTGATAAAACCACCGATCACGGAAACGCGGAAAGTGCGCACGCGAAACAGCGTAAGACGCAGTAGTGGATAGCTTGTTTGACGCGCATGCAAGCCGTAAGCGGCCAGCAAACTCATTGACACCACAAACAGGATTGCCGCAGAAGTCAGGTCGATATGGTGTTCGCCAAACACTTCCAACAACCATGAGATCAGCGCTGTGCCGGCTCCAAACAACACCAGGCCGATTACATCAAGCGGTCGGGACTCGTCTCCGCGATAGTCTGGCATGTGGTGATGAATAAGTAACAGTGCCGCCAGCCCTACTGGAACGTTAATAAAAAAGATTACCCGCCATGGCAACCAGTGCACGATCAGACCACCAATCGTCGGACCCAGCAGGGGTCCGATCAATGCGGGGATAATCACGAAATTCATCGCCTTTAGCAATTCGGATTTTGGAAAGGTGCGAATGATGGCAAGCCGTCCGACCGGCATCATCATCGCGGCACCCATGCCCTGCAAGATACGCGTAGCAACAAGCATAGGCACATTCAAGGATAGGCCGCAGAGTACCGATGAAAATGTGAAAATCGCCACTGCGGAACTGAACACTCTCCGCGTGCCGAAGCGGTCAGCCATCCAGCCGCTAATGGGGATACATACCGCCAGACTCAAGATGTAGCTGGTGACAACAGCTTTCAGACTCAACGGCGTCACATGGAGGCTCGCCGCCATGGATGGCACCGCCGTGTTGATGATGGTCGAATCCAATTGCTCCATGAACAGCGCTGTCGCCACCACCCACGGAAGATAACGTTTGACGTTCCAACTGACTATCTGGATTGGTGTTGAGTGCATTGGGAAGTATGTTTCCAAGAAACTTGTGGCAATGATAGCACTGCGGTGAAAACTGATTTCAATTGCCACTTGTGGCATCGAACTGAACCTAACACCCTGCAGTCATTGGATGCTGTGCGTTAAGATCAGCCTGATGTTGAGAGGGGATGGAGCATAAGTGCATGGAGACACCGGATGTGGTACTGAGGTTTGCAGAGAAATATGACAAAGCCAAATAAAGCATGCGATTCTAATGATATGTAAATTGTTGCTGTCTATACCTGAGCCCACGATTCATAGTGATGCAGCCAACATGCCACGACAAACTTCTCCGCTCCACGCGTAATCACGGCCTGGTTCCAAGCTTCACCATAAAATTGTTGCAGTGACGCTTCGCTCTCCCAGTGGGAGATCATTGCATACTCATCGGGATTCCATTTCGTGGGCCTATGAATTGAGGCAGAAATGAAACCCGCCGCTTCATGAATCCGATACAGAGCATCTGAAGAGAACTTATCCTCGAACTCTTGCCGGAAATTTTTATCAATTCGTATTCGAAATATTCTTGTAATGCTCATTGTAATTACCGCCTTTTCATCACCTGCCTGAGATACTCTCCGGTCACACTTTCAGGATTATTTGCAATCTCTTTCGGTGAGCCTTGCGCGATAATATGTCCGCCGCCCTCACCGCCTTCCGGGCCTAAATCAATAACCCAGTCGGCAGTTTTGATCACGTCCAGATTATGTTCGATCACCACCACGGTGTTGCCCTGATCGCGCAATTTGTGGATGACTTTCAGCAGCAGCGCAATATCGTGGAAGTGCAGGCCGGTGGTCGGTTCGTCGAGAATATATAGAGTACGTCCCGTGTCGCGTTTGGAAAGCTCCAGCGACAATTTCACGCGCTGCGCTTCGCCGCCCGACAGCGTAGTGGCGCTTTGTCCCAGCGTGATGTAACCCAAGCCCACATCGAGCAAGGTTTGCAGCTTGCGCGCAATCATCGGCACCGGCGCAAAAAATTCGTGCGCCTGTTCCACCGTCATTTCCAGAATCTGGTAGATGTTCTTGCCCTTGTATAGCACCTCCAGTGTCTCGCGGTTGTAGCGCATGCTATGGCATACGTCGCACGGCACGTAGAGATCGGGCAGGAAGTGCATTTCGACCTTGATTACGCCGTCGCCCTGGCAAGATTCGCAGCGCCCGCCCTTGACATTAAACGAGAAGCGCCCCGGCCCGTAACCGCGTTCGCGCGATTGCGGCACGGCGGAGAACAGTTCGCGGATAGGAGTGAACAGGCCGGTGTATGTAGCTGGATTGGAACGCGGCGTGCGCCCGATGGGTGACTGGTCAACAGCGATGACCTTGTCGAAAAATTCCAGCCCGTTAATTTCGGCAAATGGCGCGGGTTCGGCGTTGCTGCCGTACAGGTGCCGTGCCACCGCGTTGTACAGCGTGTCATTGATCAACGTGGATTTTCCGGAACCGGAAACACCCGTCACGCACACCAGCAAACCGACCGGCAAATCCAGCGTCACTTGTTTCAGGTTATTGCCACACGCTCCCTTGATTTGCAGCATGCGCTCCGGGTCGGGGGTGCGATATTTTTTCGGTGCGGGGATGCTGCGCCGCCCAACCAAATAATCGCCGGTGAGCGATTCCTTGTTGGCGCAGATTTCCGCAGGCGTGCCTTGTGCGACCACTTTGCCGCCGTGCTCGCCTGCGCCCGGCCCCATGTCCACCACGTAGTCGGCGCTCATGATCGCATCCTCGTCGTGCTCCACCACGATCACGCTGTTACCCATGTCGCGCAGGCGCTTCAGCGTATCCAACAGACGGTCATTGTCGCGCTGGTGCAGACCGATGGAGGGCTCGTCCAGCACATACATCACGCCGGTGAGGCCGGAGCCGATCTGCGAAGCGAGGCGAATGCGCTGCGATTCGCCGCCGGATAAAGTTTCCGCCGAACGTTCCAGCGACAAATACTCCAGCCCGACGTTATTGAGAAAGGTGAGGCGGCTGGCGATTTCCTGCACGATTTTGTCCGCGATCGCCTGTTTGTGCCCGACCAGTTTCACTTGCTGGAAAAATGCCAACGCCTGCTTCAGCGGCAAGGCACTTAGCTCGTAAATCGTTTTGTCGGCGATGCGCACATGGCGCGCTTCCAGACGCAGGCGCGTACCCTTGCATTCAGTGCAGGTGCAGTTATTCAGATACTTCGCCAGTTCCTCACGCACGGTGGGCGATTCAGATTCGCGGTAGCGCCGTTCGAAGTTGTTGATAATGCCCTCGAACGCATGTTCGCGTAGCGCGGGCTTGCCCTTTTCATTGAGATAACGGAAGGAAATTTCTTCCTTGCCGCTGCCGTATAGAATGACCTGCTGGATTTTTTCCGGCAGGCTCTCGAACGGACGTTCGAGTTCAAAATCATAATGCTTGGCCAGACTGTCCAGCATCTGGAAATAGAACTGATTGCGGCGATCCCAGCCCTTGATCGCGCCTCCACTTAACGACAGCGATGGGAATGCCACAATGCGCTTGGGATCGAAGAAGCTGATGTTGCCCAGCCCATCGCACTTGGGGCAGGCACCCATCGGGTTGTTGAAGGAGAACAGGCGCGGTTCGAGTTCGGGCAACGAGTAGTTGCAGATCGGGCAGGCGAACTTGGCGGAGAACATGTGTTCTTTTCCCGACTCCATCTCCACCGCTACGGCACGCCCATCGGCATGGCGCAAAGCAGTTTCGAACGATTCGGCCAGGCGTTGCTTGGCATCCGTGCCGACCTTCAGCCTGTCCACCACAATCTCGACCGTATGCTTCTTGTTCTTGGCAAGCGTTGGCAGCTTATCCATCTCGTACACCGTGCCGTTCACCCGCAGCCGCACAAAGCCCTGCGCGCGCAGCTCGTCGAACAAATCCAGTTGCTCACCCTTGCGCTCGACCACCAGCGGTGACAAGATCATCACCTTAGTGTCTTGCGGCAGTTGCAGCACATGATCCACCATTTGCCCGACGCTCTGCGCCTGCAACACCAGATCGTGCTGCGGGCAATACGGGTCACCCGCGCGCGCAAACAGCAGACGCAAGTAATCGTGAATTTCTGTAACCGTACCGACGGTGGAACGCGGGTTGTGCGAAGTGGCCTTCTGCTCGATGGCGATGGCGGGCGACAAACCCTCGATCAAATCCACGTCAGGCTTTTCCATCAACTGCAAAAATTGCCGCGCATACGCGGAAAGCGATTCCACATAGCGCCGCTGCCCCTCCGCATACAACGTGTCAAAGGCGAGCGAAGACTTGCCCGAACCGGACAAGCCGGTAATGACCACGAGCTGGTTGCGCGGCAAGTCGAGGTTGATGTTCTTCAGGTTGTGCGTGCGTGCTCCGCGTATTCGAATCTGTTCCATGCCATCTGTCTTGAGTGAGAACGACCCGCCAATATACGCCAATTTTTATGCTTTCCCAACCTGCGCCACGACAATCTCAATGATGCGGCCAAATTATGTTTGGCAAGCGGCAATTCCTCGACGAGACCGAGCCCTATGCGCTTTGTCTGGGTTTGCTCCATAATGCCGTGAATCTTGCGAGAAAGTGATCGGGTTATGGCAAACACGGACTGCACCGTTGCACCGATTTTTCGAGTCCAGCTTAACGCCCGTTATAGCGACTACCTTGCTGCCGCCTTGGTGGGTGATTTGAGGTGCATCTTTGATAGACCTGACCCTGAGTTTTCCTGCGGTGAATGTTGTGATGAGTGAAATGAGGAAAATATGAAAAGTAAATTGAATACAACCCCTAATTCACATTGTGGACTTTGCGTGCTAGGCTTTTTGATTTTCTGCCTGACTTATACGATACAGGGTATGACAGGAGAATTAGATACCTACCACTACAAGCTTGAAGAAAATAATAACGATAAGGTTTGTTCGCATATGGCAGGTGTGTTCAGTAAATATTTCAAGAAACCATTTAGCACGATAAACGACGAAGCCGAGTATGTGAAAGGCGGGGGAGTTCTGCCGCCTTTGCTTCCCGGTGCCAAGGATGATTTGCGTAGCTTTATCAATATGCGGCTTTCTTTTCAGCCGACCAGCCCCGAATTCGATGCGATCAAATGGAAGGTGGGTAAACTAATAACACATACCGCCGGAAAGGTGGATGTCCTGAATACTCCGTTTATCACAGCCGATATGGACATCAACAATGATGGGCAAATCGAGACAGTCATTAAACATGACTTTATGAGTTGTTATCTCGGCTATGGCGGTGCTTGCAATTCTGGGGATAGTTGGTCCATTTTTCGCAAAGATGATATTGATTTGACGCAGGGACCCATCGAGTGGGATGTACCCATTCAAGGCCAAAATAGCCATCCGCCGCTTGCCGTTATATTAGAGAACCTCGCATGTAACGTTGTGCGCCCGTTTGTCTATGATGGGGTGACTTACCTGAGTTGTTACAATCGAAAGTTAAAGAGCGTTCATGACTATCGTAAGGGTACACCGCATCGAGAGTACACAGATGTGTTGAAATATCAAGGGGTAGAAAAACTGCCTTTGCCTGACGGTAGAACACTACTCAAAGCGGAAACAGTTTGCAGGTTTCGCATGATAGTTGCCAAAAAATCAGGAGAATAATATGACGAACACTTTCACTTTGCATTACAACTACACCCTTGACAGCAACAACCCAACCTATCTGGGAGAGCGAGACTTTCTACTCCACATCCACATCACAGGGTCACACATCACACATCCACATCACACATCACAGGGTCAGGTCTAGCTTTATAGCACACCAACCCAACCCATGTTATATTCCCTCTCATGTCCCGTCCCATCCGCATAGAGTTTGCCAATGCTCTCTATCACGTCACTGCGCGTGGTGATAGACGTGAAGACATTTTTGAGGACGACGAGGATCGGCAGGTGTTTTTGGCTATCCTTGAGCAGGTCATTACACAGTTCAATTGGATATGCCATGCTTGGTGCCTGATGGATAACCACTACCACTTGCTGATTCAGACAGCGGATGGCAATTTGTCCAAGGGTATGCGTCAACTCAACGGCGTCTACACTCAAGCCAGCAATCGCCGCCACAAGCGCGTGGGGCATTTGTTTCAGGGGCGTTTCAAGGCCATTCTGGTAGACAGTGATGCCTATTTGCTGGAGCTAACACGTTATGTTGTTCTCAACCCTGTGCGTGCGGGCATGGTAAAAGATCCCGCCGACTGGCTATGGAGCAGTTACCGGGCAAGCGTGGGTCTGGAGCCTGCCGTCCCTTGGCTTGCTGTTGATGGATTGCTGGCGCAGTTTGCCACTCGGCGCAGCTTGGCACAGCAGCGTTATGCGCAGTTCGTAGCAGAGGGCATCAAGGCGGCTTCGCCTTGGTCGAATCTCAAGGGGCAAGTATTTTTGGGCGATGAGCATTTTGTAAAGCGCATGCAAGCTCATCTTCAGCCAGGCAAGGATGATGTACAAATTCCTTTCGCGCAACGTCGTCCCCCGCCGCCTCCATTAGCGGAAATTGAGCGTCATGCACATGACAGAAATGCGGCCATTGCGGCGGCTTACGCGACGGGTGGATATTCTTACCAACAACTCGCCGATTATTTCGGAGTGCACTTCACGACGATAGGAAGAATCGTTCGGGACGGTGGTTAACGTGCATCTTTTATAGACCTGACCCCATCTTTCATCTTCTTGTTCGGCATGTCTGCGCAAACATGGATGCATCTTCTTGTTCGGCATGTCTGCGCAAACATGGATGAACCTACAAGCCCAGTATGATCTGGAAGTCGCCGAAAATGAACTCGGCGACAGGATAGCCCATGAGGTTATGCCGCTAGTGGCATAGGTGTAGAGCGCGAATCGCGAGGTCAAATCGCACCGTATTTGACCCCATTTTTTGTCGCTCATTACCACCCAGAATGAATTACTTCAGCTATTCGCTCTACATCATCTAAATTCATCTTTGTATGCAATGGCAAAACAAGGTATTTTTCCTCTATCGAGTCCATATTTACCAAGTCAGGCCTCCGTCCACCAAAAATTGAGTATCGATCATTGCGATAATGCATCTGTGCGCTCTCAATCTTGGCTTCGCGTAGCTTTTTTTGCAAACCTACTCTATCTTCAACTAAAACTGTAAATAACCAGGCAGCATGCTCGTCCCCTTGGGGCACATCTTTGCCTACAATAGTGATGTCTTTATTGCTGCCCAGTTTATCAATATAACGCGCAAATAATGATTTTCTGTAGGCAACAATCTCGTCCACCTCTTCCATGGCAGCTAAACCCAAGGCGGCGCCGATATCGGTCATTTGATATTTATAGCCCACCTCTTTAATGTCATTTTCCCAAATGCCCAAATGCTGCTGGCTTCTATCGATGCCGAACCAGCGGAGCCGCTTCGCTTTTTCATAAAGATCAGCGTCACGAAACGTCAACATACCACCCTCTCCGGTAGTGTCTCAGTTTGAATATTTGCCCCGTTGACTCCAAGGCATGAGCCGCTATACTACGCTCACTATGCCTAAACGCTCAAGCAGACTAGATATGAACCAACTCGCCAAGCGCATCGTTGATGAAGCTACGGGCGAGGTCGAGAAGACTTTACCGCCGAAAGAAAAGAATCAAGCCGCCGTGGAGCTTGGGCGGCTTGGAGGGAAGAAAGGCGGTAAGGCCCGCGCTGAAAAACTCACTCCTGCGCAAATGTCTGAGATTGCCAGAACTGCCGCAAATGCACGATGGAAGAAAAGTTAAGCCGCTAGTTCGTCATCATCAAGAGGCGCATTCTTTCGCTCTTCAATATTCTGTATCGATTAACGCACTCATCATGCAACACCAAAGATTATTTCCCTGCTAATTTTCACTGCCTGTGATTGTTGCATCAAGCGTTCTTGAAAAAACA
>Ga0302277_1000441_pt1 | contig 32480 bp, 28 predicted proteins | sample III_Bog_N3_1_FD_198759 | JGI IMG/M metagenome (GOLD analysis project Ga0302277, IMG submission 198759) | Peat permafrost microbial communities from Stordalen Mire near Abisko, Sweden - III_Bog_N3_1 | ecosystem: Environmental > Terrestrial > Soil > Wetlands > Peat | place: Sweden: Abisko... | reverse complement strand
GCCGATATTCTTCGAGTTGTTGACGGCGTGCCTTTTCCCAACAGGCACGCGCTGTACCCGCTTTGGGTCGTCGCATTAAATAGAGTGGGATTTCTTGATCATTCCACTGAAAACGCGGCACATCTCGTGCGACAGGGACGCTTGCGGTGTCGGGAAGAAAAACGATGGGTGCTTCTAATCCTTTCGAGGCATGAACCGTCATAATCCGGACTTGACCACTGCCTGCGTCCTGCTCGCGCTTAATTTCGGCTTCGGTTGCCATCAACCAATGTAAAAAACTTTGCAAAGACGGGGTATGACGATGACTAAAATTCTGGGCTGCGTTCAATAACTCTTCAACAGGATCCAAGGCATCCGTTCCTAACCGTGACCAGAGCGCATGACGTCCACTGATGCTACTTCCTGGGCAAGGCTCATTGAGCAATTGGGCCAACATACCGTAAGGCGTTATAAAGTCAGCCTCATTCAGCCACGCTGCAAGAAACACATAGGCCGGTGTGTAGGAGAGGTCATCCTCCGCCAACACTGCTAAACGGTGCCATAAGCTCGTTGAGCGTCCCATTGCCAATATCATCAACTGGTCTTCGGATATATTTAAGAGAGGACCTCTTAAGACGGTGGCGAGATTCAGATCATCCTCGGGCAAGAGAACAAATTGGATAAGGGCCAACAAATCCATTACAGGCAACTGTCGGATGAGATGCATGCGATCAACACCCGTCACAGGAATATTCTTTTCTTTAAGAGCGCGCACCATCAAATCGGCAAAACGGCCACGGCGGCGCAAAAGGACCATAATATCATTCGGTTTAATCTTCGAAAAGAGACCCTGTTGTTCAGGATTGTGCAAAAGTTCATTAATTTTACAGGCAATCTGTTGAGCCAACTCTGCCTGCGCATCTCGTTCCGTATCATACCCTAAAGGTAAACTCCAAAGGTCCGCTTCTTCTTCAGCCTCCTTTTCGGGTTTAGGTAAGAGTGGCCACACTTCGACCCGACCCCGTTTGGGGGCATGGGGTTTGACAAAAGCTTGATGAATCACCGGTTCCACCGAGACTCCCGTGCGCACGTTATCGTTCTCAAACACTTTATCAACAGCTTTTAGAAGTGCCGGCGCCGACCGGAATGAAACACGCAAAGGTAATTCACGATAAATTTTTCCAACATTTTGAATACGCTCCGAGAAATAGCGACGCATGGACAAAAAGGCCTCTGGATCAGCGCGCTGAAAACTAAAGATGGATTGCTTTTCATCTCCAACCACAAACAATGTTCGGTGTTGTGAACGTGCTGTATCACCTGAGAAAAATTCTTCTGCTAACGTGCTCACGATATGCCATTGGGCATAACTTGTATCTTGAGCTTCATCGACAAGAATATGCTCAAGACCACCATCTAATTTGAACAACACCCATGGGGCGATCCCTGGTCGACGCAAAAGTTGATGGGTTCGCAAAATCAAATCGTCATAATCCAAAACTGCTTGCGCACGCTTCGAGGCTTCATATCCTGCAATCAATTCTCGACCAAAGACCAAGAGAGCCTCGGTTGTTTCGGCAATACCAATAGCTTCAAGACGATCTTGAACCTGAACAAGGCGCGCAGCTTCACGATCAAAGATAACTTGAAGAGAGGGGTGCTTTTGTAGCTGCTCCTTATTCGCGATAGCGCTATAGGGGGCCCCCTCATCCTTTAGAAAAAGGCGTACATATTCTTGAAATCGCAAAAGACGTTGGTCAGCCGGCAACAGCAGCCAAGCGAGAAGCGATTGGCCACGTGCTGCGAACTTCTTACTTCCTTCGGCCAGCCATAATCCCAGTTGGCGTATATCCGTCTCAGGTAACGACGCAAAGCTCACCGTCTGTTGTTGAAGGGCTAAAGTTGTATCGTCAGGTGTGAGCCCTAATTCCTCGCGCAAACACGCACTCAAATAGTCGATCCCCTGAATCTTTCCCTGATCACTTTGAAGAGCTTCCTCAAGTCGCGCGCGCTCTTTAAGAAGATCACGCATAGCGCCCATAAAGGGAGCTTCGCCATGATCTTGAACCAAAAACCGCAAGGCTTTTGCAAGTGGCTGATCCGGGTTGAGGGCAGCTCGGTGCAAAAGGTGTTTAAGAGCACGATCCTGGAGCGTCGTCGCATCCGCTTCTTCGAGGACAGAAAAATGGGGGGGGACACCCGCCTCAAGCGGGAAGCGATGGAGGATTTCTTGGCAGAAGGCATGCAAGGTACGTATACGCATGCCCCCGGGACAACTTAAGACATGCGCGAAAAGGCGGCGTGCATGGAGTAATTGCTTAGGCGACGGGTGATGCCCCTGCAGTCCAAAAAGATCATCGCGCAAAACATCGTCATGACATGTGGCCCAACCACTGAGCTTTCGCGTAATGCGGATGGACATTTCAGCGGCCGCGGCACGTGTGAAAGTAAGACACAAAATTCGTTCCGGCGCGACACCATCCAAAAGTAGGCGCACCACACGATTGGTCAAAACAGTTGTCTTCCCCGACCCCGCGGAAGCATTCACCCATACCGAAGCTTTGGGGTCCGAAGCCTGTTGTTGCTTGGATGTCGGATCTGTGGTCCCAACGGTTGAATCTTGGATAATCATTCGTCGCACTCCGTCCGACCCCATTCGGCCAAGCGCGACAAATGCGCGTAATCATTGTAGCGTGGTTGCAACCGTGGCTTCGGCACAGCCTCATAGGGCGTTGCTGGATCCGCAAAGCAATTCAGAAGTGCCTCCAACCCCTTCTGAGCTTCGTCAATCAAATCTTGAACCGATTTCTTTGTTATATTGTGTTGTTTGGCAACACTCCTTCCGCCTTTAAGTTCCCAATAAGATAAGGCATCAACAAGCGGCGCTGAAAGGCCCGGAAATCCGCCTTGTTGAGCTATATACGCCAACAACGGCAATTGAGGTTCATAGCCGGCAACAATGCTGTTTTGGGTTGGGACAGAACCGGTCTTATAATCAATGATCTCGAGATGATTGTTGGGCAAAAGATCGAGACGATCAGCCCGTCCTTCGAGAGTAAAATGTCCCCATTGAACGGATCCTGAAACCTCGACACTCTGCGGTTTGATACCCAACGCCTGGCGCGCTTCTTGGGCATCGATAAACCAATCTGCAATACGTTCAAAACGCGGCCACCAAAAAGCTTTGACCTCGGGATAGTCCTTATACGTTTCAAAGAGCTCCCCTCCCATATGCAGTAAGACCGTGCGCGCTTCGGGCGGCAAAAGTGACGGATATTTTTTGATGAAAGCTTCGAGGGCTGCATGAATAATAATACCACGATCGGCGGCATCGATATCCGCGTCCAAATCTTCAAGTTTGCGGAGCTTTAAAATATACTTGGCATAAATCGCATAAGGATTACGTCGCCAAGTTCCGATATCCGTAACGGACATACGTTGAGGGCGCTGGGACGCCGGTGGTCGTGGTTGTGGCTTCGAACAAGGGCGCGGATCACCGAGAGGCTGATCAAGATGATCAGCCCATTCCACCCACGGGATCTCCGAACGCAAACAGTCCTTCTCGTTCTGAGTGTAACCAACCGCCTCAAGGACAGCATTGAGCTGCAACAAAAAACGTGATGGTACAGTGGGTGCATTACCCGATCGTTTGGCGCGCGTGAGCATGACCTCGGACGCCGACGCTAATTGCACAAAATCATGCGCCGCAAGTCCTGTCCGTCTTTCCGGCAAAGGCAGCTTAAAATCTCGTTTCATCGGACGCGACATCCAGGGATCCAACACCGCTTGCGGCGGCCAGACGCCTTCATTAAGACCCCCTAAAATAACAAGATCAGCTTGGATCAAACGGGCTTCAAGCGGGCCAAGAATACTCAAGCGGGGTTGTTGTCCATAGGCTGGACGCACTGTAATATTACGCATAAGCCGGAGGAAGAGCGCTTCATACTCCGCCCCTGTCAAAGGCGGAAATCCTTCAACCGCTTCTTGCCAATCATTCAACCATGTAGCGGCCTCTTCCCCAGCAGCGCCACACCATAAACGTTCCCATCCGGCATCACTTTGAGTTGCAGCAAAAGTTTCGGCAACATGAATATGTGTCTTCAACCAATGTTTTAAAGGCTGGGCCTCTTTCCAAACCGAGGCTAAAGGCTGTAACTGATAGCGAAAATGCTCAAAAAACTTGGAGGCTTCAGGTCGTGATGTACGCCAAAGCGTCATTTCCATATGGCGTACAAGCCCACGACACTCACCAGGGTCGAAGCCGCTTGCCGTAAGAGGGTGTTTGAGGAGGGTCAAGTAATCAACAGCCCCGGCGTCAGGATTTGAAGCCGCCAAAAGCGAGGCCATAAAAGCACCGACGGGTTCCGTCGCCAGAGATGTTCCTGCCGAATCATTCACTTCAATCTGCCAACGGGTTAGCATCCACCGCACCCGCTCAGCTAAGGCACGATCCGGAGTCACAAGCATGGCTGTACGCTTTGGTGTTTCAAGAACTTCGCGCATACGCAAGGCAATCACTTGCGCCTCTTGCTGGGGATGATCAAGATCAAGCCGTGTAAGCCCTTGCACGGCCTCGAAAGGAATGCTGGTGGCATTTAAATCTCGCCAGGCTTCTGTTACTTCGGCCGGCCGCATTGATTCCTGCAAGAGCCTTACCCGTGCTGTTGGCTTGGTTGGTGTGCCCCATGGGGTAACGGCTTGACGTTCCACGCCCACTTTTTCAAGCCATGCTTTCATACCAAACTGAGGATGGCTGTCGGTAATCGCTTGCCAAGCTTCGACATCCAAGTCCTGATCAAGGCCTGGAAGTATGACCCCTCCTTGGGGGAGTGTTGCGATAACATCTAAAAGCTCAGCCGTAGCCTTCATGCTCCCGGTCGAACCCGCAGCAAAAATAGGATAGGAAGGTGGATGTTTGCGCCAATGGGCTGCTTGCAGTTTGAGAAGACGCGTCCGACGCTCAATCGGATCAAGACACCCTTCGGCGGCCAAGACAGCGGGCCATGCATGGGTAAGAATGTCAAGAAACTGGACAATTTCTTGCCAATGTTTGGCGAGTTCTTGATTTTTGACTAAGCCCTTTAAATCGGTCAGTGAACATTCCTCGATTTGGACTTGATCTAAAAAGCGCGCCAAAGCTTCGGCAAGTTGTACGGACTGGTCAAAAGCAATCTCGGGATCCTTTTTCTGGATCAATTGGGTAAGCAACAATTGACGACGCAAAGGGGATATCGCGGGGAGCAATGTTAGATCGTCTTGCCCATCACTGAGACGGTCAAAAGAAAAGTCATCTTCATCCGTATCCCCTAAGGGCTGAAGCTTAGGAAGGAGGGCCGATGTAACATCTAATTTTTTGAGAAAAGCATCGCGCAAGTGGCGACAGGCACGGCGCGTTGGCATGAGAATGAGGCCTTGCGAGAGCTTAAGGTTATCACCCTCGGCTTGCTGCCAAAGCCCTTCGACAAGAGCCTCGAGAAAGCCGACATGAGGAGCAATGGTGTATATCTTTTTGTGAGTGGCGCTCATCCCCATCCTTGTCCCGATGCCAAAAGCGCGTTAGCCTTGACCCAATCCTCGGGTGTTCCAACATGATAACATGTCCCGTTATGCTCGAGACCATAAAGCTTTTGATGAAGTTCAGCTTGATCCCATATCTCATTGTTTGAAAAGGATTGTTTGTCCAGATTCTCAAACAGTTTTGGGGTCAATATTTGCGCAGATATCCAAACAAACGGCCGCGGAAGAGGTGAGGCTTGGCGCCAAACTCTTCCGTCGTTGTTCATCCAGAAATCACCCCGTTCCGTAAACCCACGCGCTTTCAACGTTGGCATGAGAAGCAAAAGAGCCTCCATCTGATGCGCATCCCAAACCGTCTCCATACGGCTTAAGCTTGGGGTCGGTCCATCCAACCAGGGCAAGTCAGCATTAAGACAAAAAAACGGCTTCCCTTCAAAATAGGGCAAAGCTTTCTTAACCCCACCCCCTGTGTCAAGAAGAGCATCTTCCCGCGATATATGGACGGTTATATCCGTGCGCCTTCTAAGATGGTTTTCAATTTGGTCGGCTAAATAAAAAGTATTCACAACCACATACCGAATCCCGATCGCGACGAGTTTATCAAGCGCATGATCCAGCATGGTACGCCCACCAATTTCTTGCAAAGGCTTGGGCTTTTCTAATGTCATGGGACGCATACGCGTCCCCAGTCCTGCAGCCAGGACCATAGCGGTTTCAGACACCTTACGCATAAGACCTACTCATCCAGGGGACTATATTCTTTAAACCAAGCAGCGACGGGCTTCAATACATCATGTCGTAACTGGGCGGCCAAAGCGCCGCGTACACGTGGGATAAAAGCATGTTTTTCGGGACGTCCACGATGGGTCATGTGCATCAAAAGCCCCAGAATGCGTGTATGACGCAACGCCGAAAGAACGTAACAAGCAGCACGCAAATCGTCCAAAGCATAAGATGGGTTCATATGCGCATAATAATAGGACACGAGTTCGTCAAGACGACCGTCCGTATCATCACGACGCACTTTTTCAGCAAGCGACGCCAAGTCATAAGCGACAGGCCCAATCCCGGCATCTTGAAAATCAAGCACCCCCACCGAACGCCATGCGGGTCGTTCCGCAAGGTCCATAAGGTTATCAGCCATATAATCGCGTAATAAAAGGCTCTTTGGCATCGGCTCTACCGCGACCAAGGCTTGTTGCCAGGCCGCTAGGAAAGCCTGGCGCACTTCCGCCGTTACGTCGTGTAATTGATAAAAAGGTACATAACTATCAAGGAACAAAGAAACTTGGAGAAGAAAGAGTTCTTGATTAAAGAGCGGGACATCAACATCCTGGAGTAAATCTGGCGTAAAAGTACGATGTAAATGAACCAAAACATCCACCGCCCGTTTTAGCAAACCTGTTGCGTCCGCACCGGCATCGATGAATTGCCCCATATTGTGATTGCCAAAATCCTCCATAAGCACAAGACCTTGGATGGGATCCGCGGCGAAGATACGTGGGGCTGATATATCAAGAGCTTCAAGAACCTTGGCAATATGAACAAAGGATACGGTTTTCTGATCTTCATCTGCATCCATTAAAATAGCGCTTTGTTGGTCTTCTTTGACAAGGCGCGCATAACGTCGTGATGAGAAATCCGCCGCTAAAGGGGTTGGCACTGCGTGATCCCACCCTTGCTGGGCCAAAAAACCTGCAATCGCCAATCCGCGATGGGGCTTTAAAATCATAAGACCCCCTGAAGGCGGGTACGCCAACTTTGGCACGGTTCCAAGAAACAGGTGCGCATCTCCAAATCATCCAATTTAAAATGGAGATTTAGTCGATCCGATGGCAGATAGGCATCCGCTCTTTCCGGCCATTCAATCAGCGACACACCCTCATAGCGCATATCACCCCACCCCAACTCTTCAAGCTCAGCTCCATCTTTTAAACGATAAAGATCGAGGTGAAAGTAAGTTTTTTGATCAACGAGATAACTCTGCATGAGAGTAAAAGTTGGGCTTGGGATTTCACCGATAATTCCCAAACCATGAAGAAGCGAACGTGCAAAAGTCGTTTTCCCCGTTCCTAAATCCCCTTGCAATGTCACGACATCCCCCACGCGCAACAAAGGGGCCAAAAGGGTCGCCAAATGCTCGGTTGCCTCAAGCGTAGGGAGAGAAAAATGAAGAGATGACATAGGTCTTAAGCCCTAGGTCTGCGTGACAAGAGGTGTGTCGGCTTCCAAGGAGTGCACAGGAACGTAGCATGAAATACGAGTTCCTTTATTGACTTGGCTTTCAATCTCGATACGTCCCCCGTGGAGCTCTATGAAACTCTTCACAAGACTGAGGCCTAGACCTGCACCCGTTTGGCGCGCTTGTGAATTAGCACGCTCAAACTTACCAAACACACGGTCACGATCATCTTCAGGAATGCCAATCCCTGTATCGGCAACCGTCATCACAATCCAGGCTCCCTTACGGCGAGCTTCAAGGGTAATACGTCCACCTGCTGGTGTATATTTAATCGAGTTGCTAATTAAATTAAAGAGAGCCTGTTTTAATCGATGCTCATCCCCTTCAAAGGCGCCGATATCGGAGGGACAATCCACAACCATTTCGAGGGATTGTTGTCGGGCCCACTCGGAACTCATTTGCTTCGTTGTGTTGAGCAACTCCGCCACTTGGATAACCTGACGATTAAGGGCCATACGACCCGCTTCAATTGTGGCGAGATCCAAGACATCATTAATGAGCAACAGAAGTTTCTTGCTCGCATCCATTATCGTACGGGCATACTCAATCTGACGTTCATTGAGCGATCCAAAATATTGATTTGTGAGAATCTCAGCAAATCCCATAATTGTATTCAAAGGTGTCCGCAGTTGGTAAGAAACATTAGCCACAAATTCAGATTTAAGACGATCGGCGGTGGCAAGGGCTGCATTGCTCGCACGGAGAGCCTGTTCCACGCGCACTGAGTCAGAAATATCAAGATAGCTGCTTAACACAGCGCCGTCCGGCAGTGGTATGTTAACATATTCTATGATTGCTTGATCGGTACGCTCGATACGTCCCTTGCGCGTCGTACGATCAAGTGTGTATTCAATCATTTCATTCTTAAAATCACCCCAGTTTGCCCCATAACTAAAGAGGGGCTTCATATGCTCCATCAAATCCGCCACATGTGGATGCCCATCAAGATAGTCAGCCGGCAATTTCCAAATGCGTGCAAAAGCTGGATTAAAGAGCCCCAACTTTCCATCCGGCCCAAACACGGCAATACCTTCAGCTAAGTTATCGAGGGTTTCACGCTGTACAGCGATCAAGGTATTATAAGACGATTCAAGAGCGAGTTTGTCGGTAACATCTTCATGAACAAACATAATGCCGCCAAAGGGGTGAGGAACAGCAAGAATGCGCAACGATGTTCCATCAGGAAGATGCATAAGATCTTCGCGAGGCTCAAGTAACGATGTAAAAAGACTAATGCGCTCCTTTTTATAGCGTTGAAAATCCGCTTGTTCTGGGGCACGACGGCGTGTGCGCAAGTCTTCTAAAACTTCGCCTAATGTTGGCTTATTATTGAGAAAGGCTTCCTCAGCTTCCCACAGACGTTGATAGGCACGATTATAAAATTCAAGGCGCGTATCGGCCCCATAAATAGCTATCGCACTTCCTAAATGTTCAAGCACCTCGTTTTGCGCGCCAAGATGCCGCTGCAATTCTGTTTCTTTGTCTTCTTCCGCTGTTACATCAATCGCAAAGCCCAACAGAACCGCCTGCCCCGTCATTGCGGTCCCCAAAGGCATCTCTGTAATCTCTAAAAGACGTCTTTTACCGGCTACAATAACATGACGACGTTCATGATAGGGCTTATTCTCGCTTAAAGCATTCGCGGCTAATGTTCGGCCGCTTCCTCCCCGCGCTGTTTGAGACGCTAATTCAATTTGATCATGAAGAACATCTTGGGCACTGAGATCAAGAGCTTTAGCATAAGCCGTATTACAGCTTAGCAACCCAAGGTCACTCCCTCTTGTCCAAATAGGAAAAGGCAAAAGATCCACCGTTCCTTGAAAGTCTTTCTGACGTTGTTGTTCTAATTCCAGTTCCAGCGCTTGCTCCGTCATAGCGGGGGCAGCCACAGAGTTATCATGAAACCATAGGGAATCCAGAACAGGTCCTTCACGTCCAACCCGCAAACGACGTCCAGTGATCTGCAAAGCTTGACCGGTTTGAGCAACCTGAACTTGAACTACGAATGATTCCCCAGATATTTGCAAGCGTCGAAAAGCTGCAACAAATTCGGTTGCTTCTTTGATAGCCCCTACAATATCTTCGATATGGGATAATTTTTCGATCCCTAAGAGAGGAGCCACACGCGCCGTTTCGCGTAACAAGCCTTGGGGCGTAAAGTGGCAGTAACCGCCGGGGGCTGCCGCCAACATTGTCTGCAACCTTTCGGCCGCAAAACGCGCCTGACGCAACTGGACTTCGCGTTGTTTATATTCGCGGTGAAGCGAGAAAATAAGCAACGCCAACCCAGCGGTCATAGCAACAAGAATAATAATCGCTAATGTTGAGAGCTCAACGCCCATCTTAAGACCAACAACAAGCACGATAGCGACAATGACCGCAAGGACAGCTGCAAAAGGTGCATTGGCTATAAAAAGTTGGCTCATGGATAACAAAGATCCTAATAAGAAGAACTGAGAGTATTTATGCCATGTTTGCCGTGAAAAGAAATGATTCCGTTGTCAGGGCCCTTAACACGCCGATCTGAAGGAATTAACCATATCCCCTTCCTGCGCGAAGCGCTTTTGGGCCCGTGGTGATCTGTAATTCTAGTAACGGTAGCGTTCGGGCTTAAAGGGCCCCGATTCGGGCACACTTATATAGGAAGCTTGCTTGGGCGTAAGAACTGTCAATTTAGCACCAAGCTTATCCAAATGCAGGCGCGCGACTTTCTCATCCAACCGTTTCGGTAAAATGTAGACTTTCTTTTCATAGTGACCTGGATTTGTCCAAAGCTCAATTTGAGCCAAGGTTTGGTTCGTAAACGAAGCACTCATCACAAAACTTGGATGGCCCGTGGCGCATCCTAAATTAACAAGGCGTCCTTTGGCCAAAATAATAAGCCTCTTCCCGTCTGGAAATACAACCTCATCCACTTGCGGTTTGACTTCTTCCCAGCGGTAATTGCTGAGCGCGTTAATTTGAATTTCTGAATCGAAATGGCCGATATTGCAAACAATGGCCCGATCTTTCATCGCCCGCATATGTTCCAAGGTAATGACATCTTCATTCCCTGTTGCTGTCACAAAAATATCAGCATGCCCAGCGATGTCTTCCATCGTTGTTACTTGATAACCTTCCATCGCCGCTTGCAACGCATTAATGGGATCAATCTCGGTAACCACAACACGGGCACCCGCGTTGCGCAAGCTCGCTGCCGATCCTTTACCTACATCACCATAGCCACATACAACAGCGACTTTACCTGCCATCATAACGTCGGTAGCGCGTCGAATGCCATCCACAAGACTTTCTCTACAACCATAAAGATTGTCAAATTTGGATTTTGTCACACTATCATTCACATTAAAGGCTGGGATCATCAGTGTCCCTTTTTCCATCATGGAATAAAGACGATGAACACCGGTTGTGGTTTCTTCAGAGACCCCTCGTATATCCTTAAGAAGCTCAGGGAATTTCTCATGAACGCGTAGGGTCATATCTCCTCCGTCATCGAGGAGCATATTGGGCTTCCATGCATCAGGCCCCACCAAGGTCTGATCAATACACCACCAATACTCGTCTTCGCTGAGACCTTTCCAAGCAAAAACAGGCACGCCGGTGGCCGCAATAGCGGCCGCGGCATGGTCTTGGGTCGAAAAAATATTACAGGATGACCAACGAACCGAAGCGCCTAAATGAACCAAAGTCTCGATGAGAACAGCTGTTTGAATAGTCATATGCAGACAGCCCGCAATCCGCGCTCCTTTGAGGGATTGTTGAGGTCCATATTCCTGGCGTATGGCCATCAATCCAGGCATTTCCGTTTCGGCAATACGAATTTCTTTGCGGCCCCATTCTGCAAGGGTCATATCCTTGACTTTAAAGTCCTGAAAAGATGCGGTGTGGAGGGCTGAAACGGTAGGCATGAGAAATCCTCAAAAAAATGACGATGAAAGGTTTTAGCAGTCGTTGAAGGCGCTGGCAAATACTGAAAACCCTTCGAAACATGGGATTAGCGTTTATATTTTTCCCGTGTTGCCTCATCAAGGCCCGCCACACCTGCGACCATGAGTTCTTTAATTTCAACAGAGTCGCTTTTCGACATGATGCATTCTGTAAAGGCTACCACTTGAGGCATGGATAATTGGCGAATCTCATGTTTAACAGCGGGCAACCGAACAGGCGCCATGGAAAGTTCACGCAAGCCCAACCCCAACAACAGCGCGACCGAACGACGATCGCCGGCTATTTCACCGCAAAGGCTCACAGAAATATTGGCGCGCCAGGCCGCAGCTGCGGTGAATTGGATAAGGCGCAAGACCGCGGGATGGAAGGGATCATATAAATCAGCCACACGATCATCTCCACGATCAATGGCCAAGGTATATTGGGTCAAATCGTTGCTTCCAATCGCAAAAAAATCACACACACGTGCAAGGGCATCCGCGGCAAGGGCTGCTGCCGGTATCTCGATCATCGCCCCTAATGGGGGCATGGTGGAAAGCCGGACACCGCGTCGTTGCAACCGGCGTTCCACATGCATCAAATGCTCACGCACTTGTTTCATTTGTGAAACCGATGAGACCATGGGAATCAAGATGCGAACAGGCCCATAAGCACTGGCACGCAATATAGCCGCGAGTTGTGTATCCAATAGTTTCGGCTCTTTAAGACCGAGACGAATGGCTCTCAATCCAAGGGCGGGATTGACGCTTTCACCAACAGCATCACCCAAAGCGGTGGCGAGTTTCTCGCCCCCCACATCAAGCGTACGTACCGTCAAAGGTTTGCCATCGAGCTTCTGAACCAATTTTTTGAGAACATCGAATTGCTCATCTTCACTGGGCAGGTCAGGCCGGTTCATAAACAAAAATTCAGTACGTAACAAACCGATACCGGCGGCCCCCGATTCCATAGCAGCCTCAACATCGCGAGGTAGTTCAAGGTTCGCTTGCAAGACAATCGGGGTCCCATCCGCTGTTATGGAGGGCGTATCACGCAACGATTTAAGCTTACGATCTTCACGCTGCTTTTTCGACAATTCCTGACGGTAATGTTGCAAAGTAGCTGCCGTTGGCCGTGCAATAATTTCACCGGCACGCCCATCGATGATCGCCATATCCCCTGGGTTAATGTCTTGAAGACCAGCAATACCAGAAACAGCGGGGAGGCCTAAGGCGCGGGCCATAATGGCGGTGTGACCTTCCGCTCCACCCAACGCGGTTGCAAAACCCAAAACGTGATGCGGATTCATAAGAGCTGTATCGGCCGGCGTAATTTCTTCAGCTAAGAGAATACTTCCCTCGGGAATATCGGCAAAAGGATTATAGTGTTGCTGAAGGAGATTACGAATGAGCCGGACGCCCACTTCGCTCACATCCGCCGCACGCGCCGCCAGATAATCGTCCCCCATGGCTGCAAAACTGGCTTTAATTGAATTAATTTGGCGCTGAATAGCCGCCTCAGCATTGACATGCTGTTGACGCACGAGATCTTCAACGCCTCGCATCAGGCGTGAACTGGAAAGCATGCCTTTATAGGCTTCAAGAAGCAAAACAATGTCCTCCGCTCCTGTCGGCAAAGTCTCAGCTTTCATTTTAAGTTGACTGAGTTGACGCTGCGTTTTTGTGACGGCGCCTGACAACCGTTTTAGTTCTTTTTCAACTTCATCGGCTGGAATTTCATATTCTGGGACAGGAACCCCATGTTGGTTGATAATATAGACAGGACCGATGGCGATCCCTGACGATATTCCGATACCGCGTCCGATATATTCACCGGTCGTATTTGTTTCATTCTTCATCGAATTTCCGTTTCACGAGGTCACTTAAGGCTGTTACAGCCGCAGCGGCATCCATGCCACTTCCACAAATCTTGATCTCAGTACCACATGTTGCTGCCAACATCATCAATCCCATAATTGATCGTGCTGAAACACGCATATCCTCTTTCATAACCGTCAGCTCCGCCGAAAAAGTTTCAGCCAACTTCACAAAACGAACGGCCGCACGCGCGTGCAACCCTCTCTGATTTTCGATCACGGCCATATTGCATAGCTCGCCATCCATAAGACTCGCCATACAACAGCTAAGCCGCTGACGAAGGCGCCAAATTTTCAGACACAAGCTGAATATATTTGCGTGCCGCCATTTCAGCTTCCCGAACGGCTTCCAATAAAGGTAAGGTGAGCCGAACCGAGGCAAGCTTGATAAGCATGGGTAAATTGACACCCGCTAAGACGACAGCCTGGGTGCGCGGCATTGTTGAAAGTGCTAAATTACTAGGTGTGCCGCCAAACATATCGGTCAAAAGTACAACCCCATCCCCTGTATTCACGTCTTTGATGGCCATTAAAATGTCCTCGCGACATTTATCCATATCGTCATGAGCTCCTATATTAATGGCCTTTGCCTGAGCTTGGACACCAACAATCACATCGAGAGCTGCCAACATTTCCGTTCCAATCCCGCCATGTGTCACAAGCACCATTCCAATCATGTCGTTACCCTTTCTTAGGCTCTATCTTCAAAGATCTTATCGTTTTGTCTCTACGCCTTATTCGCGCCACGGTCGAGATCCCGATGACCTATCCCAACAATATAACCATTCACCGCCAAAAGGGTAGCAAGTTGCTCCGCAACCATCACCGAGCGATGACGCCCTCCCGTACACCCGATCGCAATGGTTAAATAACTTTTACCTTCTTGTTGGTAACGCGGCAAAAGGGGTAGCAAGAGTTGGGTCAGATGGTCAATAAACTCCTGATAATCAGCATCCTGCTTTATATAGGCCGCCACTGCCTCCTGTTGACCTGTTAAAGGTCGCAACTGGGGATCCCAGTGAGGATTGACAAGAAAGCGCACGTCAAAAACGAGATCGGCCTCACGCGGAACGCCATGGCGATAAGAAAAGGATGTAACAAAGAGCGTGAGATCCGATGCGTTATCAATACGATAATGGCCGACGATAAGACGTCTTAAATCGTGGATGGATAAGAGAGACGTATCAATAACATGATCCGCTTCATTACGAAGCAGCCACAGCATCTCACGTTCGCGACGAATGCCATCCGTAACAGGGCGATCGACAGCTAACGGATGACGACGGCGCGTTTCCGTAAATCGTCGTTGCAGCGCTTCGTCTGAACATTCAAGAAAAACAAGTTTAACGTCCAGGAGTGGATCTTCGGCTATCTGTTGTGTAACACGGATCAACTCGTCGACGGTAAAATTAGCGTTACGCGTATCGACCGCCACCGCTAAGGCAGAGCCCGCCGCATGCACATCATGAATAAGAGTGGGGATAAGGCCCAGCCGAAGATTATCTACCGATTCATACCCCAGATCTTCAAAGATCTTAAGCGCGGTAGACAGGCCCGCACCGGACATCCCCGAAAGCAAAACGATCCGTCGCTTGGGCCGTGTTGAAGATTTTTCCGTTTCAATCATTCATTGATCAGTCACAAAAGGGTGAAGAAGAGCGGCACGTATTTTGGCGGGGGTTGAAGCCGCAACTCCGGGGAGCCTAAGACGCTGCACGGGCTGGTCAAGCAAGAAAACAGGTTCTGGCTCCGGTAAGCGCTCTAAATCGTCGTTGAGAGAAACAAGGTCTACATAAAGTCTTACAATGGCTTGATCCTGATAAGGCATACGAACAAGACCTACATGACGTATTTCAAACAACCCACGTGTCGCAAGAGGAGCCGTGGCCATCAGGAGGCCATCCTTAAGAGTTAAAAGCGTCTGATCGTCGGCAATGAGCTGAGCTCCGCCATCAAGAAGACGCAACCCGACATCGGATTTACCAACCCCCGGCGGTCCCACCAAAAGGACAGCCTCATTATGAAAGGCAATACAGGTTGCATGAATATGCATCAAACTACAGTGGGTAACGTTGACGTGGGAAGATTAAAGATATTTAGACCTTAATATCAAGCAGGCTTTTCTGCATCTTTTCATCTGTTTTAATAACATCAGCATTCGCACCAAAATTAACCTTAGCGACGTCGAGCGAAACAAGGGACGTATCAATACTGTCTGTTGACGATGCATTAACAATGTTTGACGAGGCCTTAGCAGCTTGTGTTGTAGCAGCACTTAAACCACTTAAGGCAAGGTTTAAAACAACAGACATGTGCGATTCCCCCATGAAATTAACTATAATTATAACCTAACGACCTTAATAGTTTCTCAAGATTTCCTAGTGAATCATCAAGACCGTTACAAAAAAAAGATGCGATTTAGCAAAAATAGTTTTTGACATTAACTCGGGATTCAAGATTCGCCGGTAAATTCATATCTATCGACAACGACCTTTACGACTCAGATTTAACACTATGAAGCAGGACGGATCAAATGGCACAAGAAAATGAATTGCGTTACGCCCCGAGTTCAACCGACGAAACGCTTGAACGGCTGGTCGCCATGACCAACCAAACCAATCTTGTCGCCTTAGATAAGACCATGTCGGCTATTCGCCGCGCCAATGTGAGTTATGCAGCCGCCGCTGCCCGCGTCGGAAGTATTGGTGAAAGAATAGTACGCGCCGCGCATGAGGTCGGAATGACACTCCCTCCGCATCTAAGAGCCCACTGAATCTAAGATCCCCTACGATTGCGCCGCCGATTATTCTTCAAACGACATCCATCGACCAAGACAATTTATCAGGACTTCTCACAAGCGTGACAAGCAACGCTCATAATCCATGTTGATCCTACACAGGTGCGCGTGGACTAAGCTTAGGATGCGTTCTTACCAAAGAACGTAAAAGGGGCAAGGCTTTAAGATAGGTACAAACCAATCGTCCCGCTGCACCAAATTCATCTTCTATAAAAAGACCCGGCATAAATCTCTCGTTCACAAATCGGGGCTGAAAAGGAATCTGGGAGCTACGCTCATAATGATCCAGACCGAGCTGTGTAAAAAAAACTGCATTTCGGTTTATATCCACATAGCTCAACATATGTTCAACAGGATCACACGAAGGAACGAGACGAAACAAAATCCCCCCCATATTCGTCAGTCGCTTGAGCAATATCTCAACGCTTTCTTGAGCCAAAACGCTTTTTTCAACGTGGGGATCTGCATGAGCCGAAGACATTTCGGCCGGTGTGCTGTATTTTACAAAGGCACTTCGGTCTGAGCAGCCTTGACCTGTAATACTTAAAAGATTGCCCTCGGGGATAGACATTGAATGACCATCAGCCCCTAAAAAACGCAACGACTTACTTCTCATCATTCAATAGTCTCCCTCTAAGTACAGCGCCTCTTGAAAGAAATATTAAATTTAATGATGCAACCTTAACGTGAAAAAATATTATTTTCAATCAATCCTCATGCTGCGTCGCCGCAAATTTGTTCCGTGTATTATCAAAGAACATGCGCAAGAAATTCTTGATCCTTCATTATCGAGGTTCCACGACTTATGCTTTAGGATTGTTTAGGCTGAAGATGATTGAGATCTTTTAACCGTACCAAGGCCGGAGGAAGCGGACATAACTTGGGGGCAACACATCCTGCAATTTCGCGCGCCGCTAAAGCAAATTGATTTTGATCCGAGTAACGTACCAAATTATATCTCTGCCCGGTCATTTTAAACAGAGCTGAGGCGAGACCGGGCGCGTAGTCCTCAGTGCAATAGATATTCCCACGAGGCGAACGCAGATCATGAATAACGCGATCAAAAAGCCCCAATCCCTCCGGTTCTAAATAATAAAGCGGCACCGCTTTCTGATGAAGGTCGAGCAGAATACTTGATATATTTCGGGCTGCTACGACTGCATTTTCCTCAGGCGCCAAGGATGCTGTGCCCTCGGAACATTTATATCTTACAAAAGCATTATCGTTGCCATATGAACTTCCCGAAATACTTATAAGATCTTCAAAAGGAATTGATAAACGATTCCAACTAAGAGTTAAAAAATTTAAACAACGATCTCTAGTCATTGAATATCTCTTAGAAAAGTAGCCACAATAAAATAAAACCTATTATCACGTTATAGTACGGCAAGTGCCAAGGCGTTTCAATCATCAAAGATTAAACAGGCAACTCTTTGTTATTCTTATAACAAAGTGTGTGGCGCAAAGGATGGTGTGTGATGTATCCAATCTCACTTTTGACTTAATATAAGATTCCACGCTTCGTCTGTTACAGCCGACACCGAAAGGCGACTTTGGCGCAAAAGTTCCATCTCTTTCAAGGCCGCAATATTTTTAATAGCCGTTAAGGTCACAGGCTGCGTTAAGCTTTTTTGGGGACGAACATCCACCATACCAAAACGTCCAGTTTCATCGCTAGGATCGGGATACCATGTTTTTACAATTTGCATGATCCCGACAATCGCACGCTCTTCATTTGAATGATAAAAAAAAGCCTGATCACCTTTTTTCATCGCTTTCATGTTGTTATTGGCCTGATAATTTCGAACCCCACTCCAAGCTGTACGCTTCTCTTCAAGAAGACGTGACCAAGGATAAACACTGGGTTCGGATTTCATCAACCAATAAGCCATCGTTATGTTATCTTTCCGCTTTTAATGGGCGCGCCAAAAGACCTGTTATGGTTTGATCAATATCGGCACCAAGACGCAAAATGGCATCCACCGCTTCAACGATGGGCATTTCCACGCCTACTTTCTGAGCCAAAGAAAGCGCAGCCTCGGCTGTATAAACACCTTCCGTAACACTCGCCCGCGCCGCCAGAATAGCGGCAAGTTTTTGGCCTTGGCCGAGAGCTATGCCAAGCGACATATTGCGCGACTGAGCACTTGAGCATGTGAGAACAAGATCACCTAAGCCAGAAAGCCCCATAAGCGTTTGAGGCTTTCCGCCCAGCGCCGAACCAAGCCGCATCATTTCCGCAAGCCCTCGCGTCAACAAAGCCGCGCGCGCGTTTTCTCCCAATTGTCGCCCTGTAATAATACCCGAGGCCACAGCGAGAACATTCTTGATGGCGCCTCCAATCTGAGCTCCGACAACATCCTCTGTCAAATAAAGTCGGAACGAAGGAGATGCCATCGCATGCATCAAAGGCTCACCTATGGATGTATCTCGTATGGCCAACGTCAAAGCTGCAGGCAAGCCAGCGGCAACTTCACGCGCAAAACTTGGCCCTGAAATAATCGCGACAGGGCTGTTGGGTAATTCGGCACAAACCACATCACTTAAAAGCGCCGATGTTTTTTGTTCGATGCCTTTAGCCGCGATTAAAAGCGGAAGCGATGCTTTTGAAAAAGCCGCAGCTAACTGGCGACAGGTCGCACGAACATGTTGGGCAGGTGTGGCAATAATTAAAGCGTCACACACTTCAAGATCTTTTAAATCGGCGGCAAAACCCAGGGATGCGTCAAGGGGTATTCCTGGCAAATAGGCTTTGTTTTCGTGATCATGGTGCATAGCATTCAGAATCACAGGATTACGCGCCCATAACGTTACCGCCCGGCCGGCATGCCGTAACGCCAACGCCAGCGCCGTTCCCCATGCACCACAGCCTAAAACACCAAAATGTTGAAACGATTTCTCTGTCATAAAGATTGGCTAACGCCTTCCGCTGTTTTCGGCAAGAGGGAATGAGATTAATTCTTCTAAAGGCCATCGTGGTCGTGTTGCTGTATCAAGACCATCGGTCATACCGAGGCGAAAACGCTCAAGGCCTGCCCACGCAACCATCACACCATTATCCGTACAAAGCTCAAGGGGAGGCGCCTCAAAGGCAAGCGCATAAGAGGAGGCAAGTTGCTTTAATTGTTGACGTATCGCTTGATTGGCCGCCACCCCTCCGGCCAACACAACTGTTGTGATGCTTTGTTTTTCTTCGGCGAGCATGTCGAGGGCATGCTGCGTACGATCAACTAAGATGGCGGCAATTGATGCTTGAAAACTCGCGGCCGCATCCGCTTTGAACTGCGATGACAAGATTGGGTCTTTCTGACGCGCCACGAGATGACGCAAGGCTGTTTTCAAACCTGAGAATGAAAAATCACATCCCGCTCTTCCAACCAAAGGTCGTGGCAAATCAAAGGCTCTAGGATTTCCGTAACGTGCCGTTTGCTCAAGCAAAGGACCTCCTGGATAGCCTAAGCCTAAGAGTTTAGCTCCTTTATCAAAACATTCCCCGACCGCATCATCCATCGTTGCTCCGAGACAACGATAATGGCCAACACCTTTAACCTGTAAAAGCTGACAATGACCACCAGAGACCAAAAGGAGGAGATAAGGGAATGCGACATTATGCGTAAGACGTACCGTTAAGGCATGTGCCTCCAAATGATTGACGGCAACGAAAGGAAGATTACGCGCAGCCGCAATGGCCTTCCCCATCATAGCGCCCACCATAACGCCGCCAATAAGCCCAGGACCACAGGTAGCCGCGATAGCGGAGACATCTCCCCAATCAATTTTGGCTTCAGCCAAGGCCTTCTGGATCAGATCATCAAGATGATCGAGATGAGCACGCGCCGCTATTTCAGGGACCACACCGCCATAAGGCTGATGCTCAGCCAATTGAGAAACAACAATATTTGCCCGAATCTGTCGCGCCGCATCAACAAGACCAACGGCTGTTTCATCACAACTCGTTTCAAGGCCCATAATTAACATTGTGAAAACCTGAAGACAGACATAAGAAACCTCGTTAATATCCTTTATCCTGTAACGAACGCAATATGGCAATTATGAGCGGCACGTTTTTTTTCTTAATGATTTTGACAATGATCGCTGTCGTCGCTGTGCTTGTCACAGGCCTTCTAAGCATGGCTAAAGGTGGAGAGTTCAACAAAAAATATGGCAATAAATTGATGCAAGCACGGATTTTTTTCCAAGCCGGGGCTCTTTTATTTTTTGTTCTCGCCGCACTCAGTATGAAAAAATAACCCCTTTCTGGCCATTCCCTATGCCTTCCTTTGAACTCACGTTTTCCCCTCCTGTTATTGCTCATCGTGGTGTGCGTGTCTTGGCCCCTGAAAATACGCTTGCTGCCTTTCAGAAAGTCGCAGAATCGGGCGCCTCTTGGATCGAAACCGATGTCAAACTCACCCATGATGGTGTTCCCATTCTCATCCATGATGAAACACTTGATCGGACAACCAATGGTCACGGCTTGGTGGCCGATTGCCTTTGGAAGGACATGCAGTCTTTGGATGCCGGCTCATGGTTTGATCCAACATTTCAAGGCGAAGCCATTCCACGATTAATTGATACTTTGCAGTTTGTTATCAAACAAAATCTTCATATTAACCTTGAAATTAAACCATGTCCTGGCCGCGTCAAAGCAACGGTTATGGTCACTTTGATCGAAGCCTCTAAGATATGGCCTGAAAATAGACCCCCGCCTTTGATCTCAAGCTTTGATATTGAAGCCCTTATCATTGCAGCTCAAATTCATCCCGAATGGCCACGAGGCCTTTTGCTTGATAGTTGGCATGAAGATTGGGCGGATCTCGTCAAAAGCACCATCGCAAGTAGTCTCAATATGAAAGCATCTCTTTTAACAGAAGAGCGTGTTAATATTCTAAAACAGGCAAACTTACCTATTTTAGCCTATACCGTTAATAATGTTGCGGAAGCAAAAAAACTTCTCCATTGGGGAGTTACCGCTGTGTTTTCAGATAATCCTCACGAAATCATCAGCAGCTTGTAAATGGCTGGATAACCAATATATTGCCGTCTATAATCCGAGTTCGCTCTAAAATAAGGAACAGTGCGTGAAAGCCCTCAATAGTCTCGTCATATCTGGTCAAGAAGTTCTGCCTCTTATTGAAGGCGGCAAGGGCATCTCTGTGTCAAACGGCGAAAGCTCAGGTTCATGGGCTGCGGCTGGAGGTGTTGGTACTTTCTCGGGCGTCAACGCCGATAGCTATGATGCCGAAGGAAACATGCTTCTTCAAACCTATAAGGGTAAAACACGACGTGAACGTCACGAAGAATTGATTTCTTTTTCAATAGCAGGGGGAGTCGCTCAAGCACGCAAAGCCCACGAATTAGCTTCTGGCAAAGGCCGCATCCATATGAATATTTTATGGGAAATGGCGGCGGCGGAACGCATTCTTGAGGGTATTCTCGATCAAACCAAGGGCATGGTTCATGGCGTGACCTGTGGCGCCGGCATGCCCTATAAGGTGGCTGAAATCGCGGCTCATTATGGCATTCACTATTATCCGATCGTTTCGTCCGCCCGCGCCTTCCGTGCTTTGTGGTTGCGAGCTTACCACAAATTTCGTGATTGGCTGGGGGGTGTTGTTTATGAAGATCCTTGGTTGGCAGGGGGTCATAATGGCCTTTCCAACAGCGAAGACCCCCTTAAACCCGAAGATCCCTATCCACGGGTTGTGGCCTTGCGCACGATGATGCGTGAATGGGGATTGGGTGAAGTTCCGATCATCATGGCCGGTGGCGTATGGTGGATTTCGGAATGGGAGCACTGGCTTGATAATCCCGAGATTGGTCCTATTGCGTTCCAATTTGGTACACGCCCCCTTCTCACCAAAGAAAGTCCAATTTCGAACGCGTGGAAAACACGTCTCCTCAAACTCCAGAAGGGTGATATTTATCTGAATAAATTCTCACCGACAGGCTTTTATTCGTCGGCTGTGCGCAATCCCTTTTTGCAGGAATTACAGGAACGCTCACAACGCCAAGTCGCTTATTCGCTGGAAGCGATCGGCGAACATATCGCAGCTCTTCAAGTGGGGGCCGTTGGTAAGCCAGTTTACTTGACAGAGGGCGATCTTATTCAAGCCAAGGCATGGATAAGTGAAGGATTTACGCGTCCCATACGCACCCCCGACAGCACGCTTATTTTTGTAACGCCCGAACGCGCCCAAGAAATTCTCAATGACCAAATTGCCTGCATGGGTTGTTTATCGGCATGTCATTTTTCGAATTGGTCCCAGAATGAAGAAGGCACAACAGGACGCAAACCGGATCCCCGCTCTTTTTGTATCCAAAAAACATTGCAAAACATCAGTCATGACGGCGACGTCGAAACACAACTTATGTTTGCAGGTCATAATGCCTATCGCTTTGCGACCGATCCTTTTTATGCAAATGGCTTTGTACCAACTGTTAAGCAGCTCGTTGAGCGCATTCAGACAGGGTTCTAGTCCTTTTTACTTGTCTGTCGCGGATAACATATGAACTATCATTTAAGATTGAGGGTTGTTTCTTCATAGCGAAAAAGAATTATAAGAAACTTAGTAAACGATCTCTATTATGGGGCAGAGCCGTTTATGAGTTATTAGGTAGCGCATGAGAAAAGATGTTTTAGCTAAAACAGCACACTCTCACAAATACACTGCCCAGCAAGCCTTCACGCTCACAGAAATCGCAATTGTCCTTGGCATTATAGGACTTATTATGGGCGCCATTTGGGTCGCCGCAAGTACTGTTTATCAAAACATGCATGTGACAAAAGCCTTAACGGAAATGGGCGATATCGCGCAAGCTATTCGCAACTTAGCAGGCTCCCAGCAGGTGGTTGATAACAACAATGCAAATTATAATTTAACATCGTCCTTTTATGAGGCGGCCGTTTACCCTAAGGACATGGTCGAAGTTCCGTGGACCGGTCCTGGACTGGTGGCCATGTCGGGGCCTTGGGAAGGAAGCATTTTTGTTGTGGGCGCCGCTCAAACATCCTCCAACAACCCCAGCAGTCAACCCGGCGACGCTTTTTCCATTCAGGTAGGAATGATTCCTGTCTCAGCCTGTATAGCCCTCAGCACAGCCGCTTCAGCGTCCGGTCAAAGCAATGGGTTAATCGAAATCGGCTTTGGTATTCTGCCGGGGGGACCTCAAGTTGCATCTCCCAATGATACGGCCGGCTCCCTTGTCAACTTTCCAGTGGGCCCCAATGATGTCTTAAGTCGTTGCACAGGAGTCAATCAGGGAGGTCCTATGACCTTGGTTTTTGTATACAGCCTCCACCCTTAAATATTTCTTGCAATATGCGTGAGAATATACGTTACAATCTGATCAACACATTCCTCAATATTTGAACGACTTGTGTCCACAACCAGATCTGGCTCTAGCGGCGGTTCATAGGGCGATGTTATGCCGGTAAAGTTTGCAATCTCACCGTTACGGGCTTTTCGATACAAACCTTTGGGATCGCGTTGTTCACAAACATTTAAATCGGCTTTAATATATATCTCGTGAAAGAGATCCTGCGCCATGGCACGTGCTCGACGACGATCGGAGCGGAAGGGCGAGATAAAGGCTGTCATTGTGACAAGCCCTGCATCCGCCATAAGCGCCGCTACTTCGCCAACTCGCCGCGTATTCTCGGTACGATCGTCTTCAGAAAATCCAAGATCTGAACATAAGCCGCGCCGAATATTATCACCATCCAACACATAGGTCTGAACACCTTTAATCGAGAGCGCATATTCAACGCGCATCGCTAAAGTCGACTTGCCAGCCCCTGATAATCCCGTCAACCAAATTACAGCGCCCTTATGCCCATTTTTGGATGCACGCGCTTCAGCGGTTAGAAGATGACTAACAATATAAGTGTTGTCGGTGCGTGATTTTTGCAAAGCTCGCTGATCGAGAATCCCCTCCAAATGAATGAGCCCACCCCCAACAACATCATATTTATCGAGAAGAACGAGGCGTCCAAGAACCGCCCCATCTTCCGATGAATCAAGGGCGAGCAATTCACGACTGCGAAACGTAACTTCGGCCATGTCGAGAGCATCAACTTCTTCCGGTATTGTCGTCTGCAAGCTATTGGTATTAATAACGCTATTGATGGATTCGACAACAACGGTTGCTTCATTCGTCGCAATCTTAATTTTATAATTTTGTCCAACCTTTAATGATTTCTTACTCAACCAAAAAATATGCGCGTGAAATAAATGAGTGAGCGTTGGTGGCTCCTCCGTATGCGACGCAATGTCACCACGGGCCACAAAAACCGGCTGATCAATAACGATGCCAATCGATTCCCCGGCTTCAGCTTTCGTTATGTCATAAGGAGCATTCCATTTTTCGATACTGAGAACTTTTGCAAGACGATCCGATGGCCAAAATTGTAAGGTATCGCCTTTACGTAGCGTTCCTTGCTCAAGGCGTCCGACAATTCTACGGCGATGATCAAACCGATAAACATCTTGTACCGGAAACCGTAATGGACGGCTCGGGAGCTCTGTCCGAACATCAAGCTTATCAAAGACCTGCAAAAGAGGGCCGTCCTTATACCACATCATATGATCCGATGACGTCACAACATTCTCACCTTGATGAGCGGCGATCGGCACAAGAGCACAAGGAACAATGTTGATGTCTTTCAAATAAGCAACAACACGATTACTCACATCTTTAAAAACCTGTTCACTGTAGTGAACGAGATCCATTTTATTAATAACAACAATGACTTGCTTCAAACCAAGAAGATGCAGAAGATAGGCATGGCGCTTGGTCTGTTCCTGCAAACCTTCGTGAGCATCGACAACTAGAACCGCCACATCGGCAAAGGAAGCCCCGCTGATCATATTCTTTAGAAATTCGCGATGACCGGGGGCATCAATAATAACATAAGAACGTTTCGGGCTTTGAAAGCAGATTTGCGTCGTATCGATCGTTACCGCCTGATCGCGCTCAGCCTGAAAAGCATCCAGTAGAAAGGACCACTCAAAAGGAACTTTGCGTCGCACACACGCCGCTTGAATTTCCTCAAATTTACCCTCTAAGAAACTGCGTGTATCATAGAGGAGCCGCCCAATCAGGGTCGATTTTCCATGATCAACATGGCCGACAATCACAATATTCATTTTTTGAGATGAAGAAGACACAGCCATTCATCCTTCACATGTAACCATGAGTGCGTAAACGCTCAAAACTATTTTCACTTTCATTATCCATCGCGCGCCCCGCACGCTCGGGTTCTTTTGTAACAGCCAATTCATCAATGATTTCCTGAATACTTGATGCATGGCTTTGAATAGGAAATGTAATATTTTTTTCACCAAGAGATCGGTAACGTTGCCCGTTACGAGCCAAATAAAGCGGAACAATCGGAATATTCTCGGCCTGCGTATATCGCCAAATGTCAATCTCACGCCAATGTAAGAGTGGGTGGATACGCACGTGTGTCCCCTCGTCAAATTCGGTTTTATATTGATCCCAGAATTCGGCCGGTTGATCTTTATAATCCCACACTCCATCGGCACGCCGTGGACTAAAAACGCGTTCTTTGGCGCGCATACTTTGCTCATCACGTCGTATGCCCACAAGAATACCTTTATATTTTTCGCGTGCGATTAGGTTTTTAAGACCTTCCGTTTTACGCGCTGCACTGCGCGTCGCCGGGGGCAGAGTGGGATCCATATCTTCCTCAGCCGGACACATTTCGACTTTAAGTGTAAAACCCCACGCTTTCACGAGTTCATCGCGAAACTGATAAACTTCAGGCAGCTCCATACCTGTATCTAATTGGATCATGGGAAAGGGAATATGCCCAAAAAAAGCTTTGCGCACGCACCAAAGGAGAGCTGTTGAATCTTTGCCCATGGACCAGAGCATCCCCAAAGGTTTTACCTTATTATAGGCTTCTCTCAGAATATAGATCGTTTGTGACTCAAGCGCATTGAGATCAGTTTGCATGGTCTAGCTTTCACGAACAAAACTTAGGGGGCTTTAAGAATCTATCATTCGAGGAATAACTCCCTTTTCGGGTTGTTTCCCATGAACACAGTCTGCCAACAATACAACCATGGTTCAATCTCATTTTATAAACCCACCTTGTCTTCTTACGAAGAATAACGAAGCTTGTAGGTTGGCCCTTCCTAAAGGCCGCATGCACAGCCCGATACATCACAAAGGAGCGTAATATACTCTTGAGTGATCCGACAAACAGCACTAGTCTTTAAAGGCTGCTTCACTAAAGCAGCACGTCGCTTGGACGGTACCAGGCGCTTACGTAGAGAGGCTATGTATGTCCGAGACACCTGCTTTACCTAAAGAATTTTCACGCGTAACGCGTCTTCCTCCTTATGTCTTCAATATTACCTCTGAGCTTAAATTAGCGGCCCGTCGACGTGGCGAAGATATAATCGATTTTGGGATGGGTAATCCCGATGGAGCTACCCCGCCTCACATCGTCAACAAATTGATTGAAACAGTCAAACGTCCAGATACTCATGGCTATTCGACATCGAAAGGCATTCCGCGGTTACGTCGTGCCATTTGTAAATGGTATCAAACACGCTACAACGTTGATCTTGACCCGGAAGACGAAGCGATTGTCACCATAGGATCGAAAGAAGGTATTGCTCATCTTGCGCTTGCGACCCTTGATCGGGGCGATTGTGTACTGGTCCCTAATCCAAGCTATCCTATTCATATATACGGTCCTGTAATTGCCGGATCCGAAATTCACCAAGTCCGCATTGCTCCGGGTATCGATTTTCTTGCAGAACTCGAGAAGGCTATTCGTTCACATATTCCCAAACCTAAATTGATCATTCTCAATTTTCCATCCAATCCAACAGGTCAATGTGTTGAACTCGATTTTTTTGAACATATTATAGCTCTCGCAAAAGAGCACGGCATTTATGTCGTTCATGACCTCGCCTATGCCGATATCTGCTTTGATGGCTGGAAATGCCCAAGTATTATGCAAGTTCCAGGAGCCAAAGATATTGCGGTTGAATTTTTTACGATGAGCAAAAGTTACAACATGGCGGGCTGGCGTGTAGGCTTTATGGTTGGCAATAAAACACTTGTGCATGCATTGGCGCGCATCAAGGGATACCATGATTACGGCACTTTCACCCCGATCCAAGTCGCTGCTATTGCCGCTCTTGAAGGCCCTCAGGATTGCGTCAGTGATATTTGTCAGATTTATCAGCGCCGCCGCGACGTTCTCGTTAAAGGACTTCATGAAGCGGGCTGGATGGTCGAAAGACCCAAAGCCGGCATGTATATTTGGGCTAAAATACCCGAACCCTACGCCCCTTTAGGATCTCTTGAGTTCACAAAAAAGCTCATTATTGAAGCCAAAGTTTCCGTATCTCCTGGGATCGGTTTTGGTGAGTTTGGGGATGATCACGTACGTTTCGCTCTCATTGAGAATGAAGAACGTTGTCGTCAGGCCATTCGCGGTATTAAAGAGATGTTTCGCAGTGATGGTTTAATGAAAGCGTCAAACACACTTTAGAAGAATAAAGACGTCATATTTTGTATTATACCCGTACGTTCAAAAACACTATCCGATGCACCACCGATTGAAAACTTAGACATTTGTCTCAAGACACGAATTCAGCACGGCTCTGCTTTACTCAAGCGTACGTGTTTAGGCTCAGGAGAGTCCGGCACAGTTGGTGATAATTGTCCACTTTTTAACATTTCCACAAAAGTCTTGATTAAATTGGGTGTCTGTTCGCTTGCCACGACGAGCCCCTTCTGTCTTGCAGCTTCTTGGAAAGCCGTAACCAAGGATTGTGCTGTTGCTATTAATTTCTGTTCATTGGCCTTCGCATGTGCTTGCACTCCTTGCGATAATTCGCTTGTAATAACTTCGACATGCCTGCAAATCTCTGCAAAATTTCCACCTTTTACGGCAGCATATTGATAATGGGCCCCCCAGGTTTCTGCCCATCCTTTATCAACAGATCCAGAAGTAGATAAAACAGAACCACTTTGAACTAAACGGGTTTCTAATTTATTTACGATCATTGCCAAACCAGTATCCTCAAACCTAGATTTCGGATTGGCTTGCATTTGCGAATAAAATTGAAATGCAATTCCACAAAGCATTTGAGGTAAAATTAAAACTGTTGGTGTTTTAAGATTCGGAAATTCTTCTTTCTGAATTGGCTGCGGACAATTGACAACACAATATGAACCAAATGCTCTTATTTCGATTGGTTGTTTCATTGTAATATCTCCGCTCAGAAATACCTTATGATGATAAAATCAAAATTGTATCCAGCGTATATTACCAGAATTGACAAGGTCTTTTTAGGACTTTGTAGAACATAATTAGTTTCATAGATTTTTATCACGAAAATATATTGATACGCCATATGATCAATTCTTATTAAATAGATCTTAACCATAATCCGCATCGATAATGAGATGAACAACTATGAACCTCCCTCGATTGAGTGGACACCCTAAGATAGGATCGGAAGTATCCAAGAGTGTCCACTCAATCGCGAGAAGTTCATACGGCCATGACAACGACTGGGCTCAATAAAACATATGGTGCCAATTACCTACTCCATGCACCGGACTATTGTACTGACCGTACGGTTCTTGCCGATCTCTTAAGGACAGTGCAACTCAACATATGTCGAAGAATTAGTCCCGATAAGACACAACGTGTTGCAATCCTTTACCATGATCATAGGTGGTCAGCACACCCTATGTTCCATATTCTTTCCGAAGCGACCAGCAAATGCGGTCTAAAGACTGATTATGACGGGGATGAAGTTATGATTGGAGATACTCGCGATTTATTTCCAGAACAAAAAAACAAGGTTTTGGCATCGGCAGTACCATCCCCGTCCTTGAGCTGTCTTAATTGCTTCAGATAACCTTAGCAATGCTATAAAGAAGCTTGTAACTCTGGGGCTTCAGTAAACGGCACCTTTTGGTTAGTGAAAATCTCCTCCCATTATGAGCTAGGACTTAACTGCGCTTTGTTGGCTTGCTGGCTTCTCTCAAGACGAATAACAGTGTCAGAATCTCGACCCCAGGGGGCTAAAAGAGCATCACGGGCGGCAATAAAAAACACCGGAATATCAACAAGCGTTCTCAAACCCAGAATGGGAATACCCAGACAGCCCGCTGTTACAAAATCACACAATGTGAGCTTTCTTCCTTCGGTTGCAAATTCCTTTAAAAAGTCACGCGGGCCCCAGAAATCTTGATGAATAAGACGATAGTTGCTCGTAAAAGCGCAACTCATTTTCTTAAATTGTTGATCGATTGTCATAGAGCTTCTTCTCCTTACATAATCAAAGGCGTCGCATAAGGCTGCACCCGTTCATGGGTTTGTTCTTCCTGCTTACATTGTTGACGCACGGGCTCGCATAATGCATCGCTTCCCACAGCGAGGACCTCTGTAAGAGCAACAAAAAGAAGCGGAACATCAAAGAAGGTTCGAAACCCCACATCCGACACCCCCTTACAACAAGCCACAGCCACATGACGAAAAGGCACATGTTGGTGTTCGGCATATAATGCTCTTACCCGTTTAATCGGGCCTGAAAAATCTTCATGGGCTATTTTGAAAGATCCCCTAAAAGCCTGACCCATTTCTAAAAAAAATCGCTGTTGATCTTTCATAAAATCGGCCTCCGCCTTCTTCTCACGCCCCATTAAAAGCTATTTTACAACAAAATAGACATAAATCAACATAATTATACTATTTACTTAAATAGTGAATTATGATATTATATTTGTGTATAATTACTATTTTATGGGCATCAAAGTTGATTTTTAGGGTATTTGATGACACAACAAAGACATTCCTCCCTCCTCCAACGATTATCTCCCCCCTACATCCGTTCGATATATTTCATATCCCTGATCATCAACCTTCTTTTGGGCGAGGTTCATGAATAGCAAAATATTTGCAGTCTTTCTCAGCGGCACCTTAATCTCAGCCAACCTTCTGTCCGCCCAAACGCTTGTCACACTTCCTGAGGACACATCTCCAGATACATCCAACACTCCTTCTTACGATGTTTCCGCATCATCCTTTACGCATGATGGTTCTTCTCATCAATATGATAACTCATTTTTTCAATCTTTTTCACCAGGAACTCTTGAATTAATAAATCTTGATCTTGGGATCAAGACATACATCCCATCTCCACTCCTCCCTCCTTATGTCACCACCCTTACAGTTGGAAAAAATTTTGGTTGGGGCAATTTTTCATTCGGCGAATTAAGCTATAAACTCTTTGGTGACCTAGGGACCACCCCGCTACCGGATCACACCCTTGTACCTTTGCCAGTATCAGGGTCATTTGGTGATATGAATGGACTCGGTGGCCAAACAACACTTCACAATAATTTTGGTAGTGTCGCCATCGCCATCACCGACGCTAATTATAATCCTCTTACGCCCAACCAATTTCCAAACCCCGGCATTTTGAATGGTCGTGCCGAAGAGACATCAAAACTAGGTTCTTTCACATTCAGTGCTCTTGAAATGACGTGTTCGGGGTATCGCTTACCCCATCAAAGTAAGGTTGGGGACACCCAAACCCTGGGAGGAACCCTTTCCTATACACAAAAAGCAGGGCTGCTCGATCTCAAATTAGGAACAGCCATAGCGCATAACAATCACGAGGAATGGCTTATGAGCGGGTCCCTTGATACAAGCTGTCAATCCATCAGCAAACTTCACTTCAACCTGACGGTTTCTGAGCTCACACGTCCCAATGCGCCAACCGTATTAGGAGTACAGAGCCTGTTGGGCTGTCCTTTTGGCAAGGGCTGGAGCTCTATGCTTGGGGCCGGCATACAAACACCCAATAATGGCTATATTTTTCTTGGGATGAATTACACTTTTGGTCCCCATCTTTAGAGAAGACCTAAGTCCATGATCAGGGAGGGCCTACAAGCCTGGCATCTAAGATCTTTCAGAGACTGAACCGTTCCGCACGATAAGGCGTGGGATCACAATAAGGCTTAGCTCCTGTCATCATGTCCGCGAGCAGATGGGCCGTCGAAGGTCCCATCGTAAGCCCCATATGACCGTGACCAAAATTGAGCCATAACCCGCTATGCTTGGGCGCTGGCCCAATGACAGGACGCGAGTCCGCAAAACAAGGCCGACTACCATACCAAGGGGCTTTATCGACAGGATCCGCTAAGGGAAAAAGCTCTTGTGCATAAGGCAAAAGCCGCGCCAACTGGACAGGATTTGGCGGATCTTCAGGATCCGCAATTTCGGCACCTGTTGTCAAACGGATTCCCTGTTCCATAGGAACCATAACGTAGCCCCATGCCGTATCCGTAAGGGCGTGCTGAAGGGTCGCCTTACCTTGAGCCCTATAATGCTGGTGATAGCCCCGCTTGGGCGCCATAGGAAAGTGATACCCTAAGGGACGTAAAAATTCTTTACTCCAGGGTCCCATACATATAACAACCCGTGGCGCTTCCGCTTCGCCCTGCGCGGTTTTCACACACCACGCGCCTTGATCTTTAAATTCAAGGGCTTTGATATCTTCAATAAGAAATGTCCCGCCTTCCTTTACAAACCGTTCCGCATATGCCGCTGTTACAGCACCAGGATTATCAAGACGAGGACTATCATTCCATCGCACGGCCTTATGAAAAATGGGCTTCAGATAAGGCTCAATCTCACAAAAAGCCGCGGCCTCGAAAACCTCATAAGCAACCCCAAGCTCTGAGGCCAATTCACGCTCCACTGTTTCTTTAACAAACGCGCTTTCTCTACGGTAAAGACTAACGCGCCCTGTCTTATGCATATGACGCGCCGCGTCCGTTGAACGCATTAAAAACTGATGTTCATCAACCGCCGATCGCAGTAATGGCCACAAAAAATGCCCATTTTGGCAGCGATTTTTATCGAGTGACTGGCAATAAAATTCAAAGAGCCAAGATGCGTAACGGGGTAATTTACTATAGCGCACACGGGCCGAGGTATCCCGATCAAAGATCACGTCCACAATTTTCTTGGGTTCCGGAAACCCAAAGGGCAGAATGTAGGAATTGCCGATAACACCAGCATTTCCATATGAGGTTTCAAGCCCCGCTCCACGTCGGTCGATAAGACCTACTTT
>Ga0302277_1000438_pt1 | contig 32634 bp, 17 predicted proteins | sample III_Bog_N3_1_FD_198759 | JGI IMG/M metagenome (GOLD analysis project Ga0302277, IMG submission 198759) | Peat permafrost microbial communities from Stordalen Mire near Abisko, Sweden - III_Bog_N3_1 | ecosystem: Environmental > Terrestrial > Soil > Wetlands > Peat | place: Sweden: Abisko... | reverse complement strand
CCCTCCTCCAAGTGCTTTTGGGTGCTCACCCTCAGGGTGAATACAGATGACCTCGGAAATCTGTTCCATCCCTCTGCCTTTACGCCACTTGCGCCTTCAGGGCGATCTTTTCATTTTCCTTTCTAGGTTGAAAGACGTCATCTCCCGCTGGGAACAGGCTGCGTCCGATCATCCCGATTCCGAGGCGCACCGCACGCCGCCCGCCAAGCTGCGTTCGCTGGCGTCGCCCTATTTCCGTTTGCACAACCGCCTTTCGCGTCTCCGCGAAGCAGAAGCCCGGCTCACCGAGCAAAGTCGATGGCTCGGCGAATGGCTTGCCGCGCTCGGTTACACGCCACAATCCACCTGGCGCACGCTCACGCCTGGCGGGCTCCGCATCCCCGTTCTAGCCTCCGTGGACAAACCCTCCGGCGCACCCCTGCTTTGGGTGCTGTCTGCGCTTGCTCCGGCGGACGAACCGGATCAAGACCCGCTCACGCTCACGGTGGACGATGCTCAGTATGTCGGCGACCCCGCAAAGCACGACCCTCGCGAGTCCCTTCTGCAGATCGATAAAAACACGCCGTGGGAAACCATCATCACGAAGCACATCTTCACGCTGGATGAACCTCCCCGTTGGGTCCTGCTGGTCTCCTTCGGGCAGATTTGCCTGCTCGACCGTACCAAATGGCCCGAGCGCCGTTACCTCTCGTTTAATCTCCAGGAAATCCTGAACCGCAAGGAGGAAGGGACTCTCCGCGCCACCGCCGCGCTGCTCCACCGCGAATCCATTTGCCCCGCCAACGGGTTTGCGCTGCTGGACTCCCTCGATGACAACTCCCATCGCCACGCCTTCTCCGTTTCCGAGGACCTCAAGGATGCCGTCCGTGAATGCGTCGAGTTACTCGCAAACGAGGCCTTGTATTTCATGCGTGAGGTGCGCAAGGATGCCGTGTTCAACTCGCCCGACCAGGAACTCGAACGCGAACTCACGCGCGGTTGCCTGCGCTACCTCTACCGGCTCATCTTCATTCTCTATTTGGAAGCCCGGCCTGCGCTCGGCTACCTGCCCATCAAAAGCGAGGATTACCTGAAAGGCTATTCGCTGGAATCTCTGCGCGATCTGGAAATGGCATCGCTCGATACCGCTACCGAACGCAACGGCCTGTTTTTCGACCGCTCCATACGTTTGTTGTTTAGGCTCATCTTTGAGGGCCACGGACAGGATACTCAAACAGTCCTTGGTAGTAAGTCCATACGGGATGACTTCCGAATCGCCCCGCTCAAGAGCCACTTGTTCGATCCGGACAATGTCCGCTTGAGCTCTAAAACCCGGTTCGATGTCGTCCGCTTCCGCAATTTCGTGCTGCGTGAGGTCATCAACAAGCTTTCCCTTGGCAAGCAAGGCAAAGGGCGGAATGCCCGCTCCGGTCGCATCTCCTACGCGCAACTCGGCATCAATCAGCTCGGCGCGGTGTATGAAAGTCTGCTTTCCTATTCCGGGAAAGTTGCCACGACCGACCTGTATGAAGTGAAGCCTGCGGACGAGGAACACGACCGGCTCAAGCACGCCTATTTCGTTACGGAGGCGGAGATCAACTCCCAATACAAGGACGACGAGCGCGTTTACGTGAATGAAGCGGTGGAGGGGACGACCAGTAATGAAAGCCGCCGCCGGCTGCTCAAACATGAGCGCGGCAAATTCCTCTACCGGCTCGCCGGTCGCAACCGTGAGAAGTCCGCTTCCTATTACACCCCGGAAAGCCTCACACAATGCCTCGTTAAATACGCGCTCAAGGAACTTCTGCCCGGCAAGACGGCAGATGAAATTCTCAATCTCACCGTGTGCGAGATGGCGGTCGGTTCGGCGGCGTTCTTGAACGAAGCCGTCAACCAACTCGCCGAGGCTTACCTGCGGCTCAAGCAGAAGGAGACTGGCAAAACCATCTCCCACGAGGATTACGCCACTGAAAAACAGCGCGTCAAGATGCGCTTGGCCGACAACAACGTCTTCGGGGTGGACCTCAATCCCGTGGCAGTTGAGCTGGCCGAGATTTCCCTCTGGTTGAATACCATCTACGAAGGTGCGCACGTCCCGTGGTTCGGTCTCCAGCTCGCCCACGGCAATTCCCTGGTTGGCGCCCGGCGTCAGACGTTTCCCGCCGACCTACTTGCCGAGCGGGACGGTCGCGGGGGCGACAAGGCGCGTTGGACCGATTCAGTGCCCGACCGCGTGCCGTGGCCGCAGACACCCACCGCGCCGGAAGCAGACCCCGTGCTGCCGCCGCGGTCCGAAGGGACGATCTACCACTGGCTCGTGCCCGATCCCGGTATGTCCGTTTACAGCGACAAGGTGGTGAAGGGACTCAAGCCCAGGGAAATCGCTGCCATCAATGCTTGGCGCAAAACCTTCTGTCGTGCGTTTGATCCCAGCGATCTTAAAACGCTGCAAGAACTTTCCGACGCGTCGGACAAGCTCTGGACACGACATCTCCAATCGTGCGCCCGCCTCCGGCAGGCCACCAGCGATCCCCAACCAGTCTGGCCCGAGCCGCCCACCAAACGCCAGCCCACCACAACTCATTGGAAGGACGAACAGTTGGCGAAGGAAATCCTGCATCCCTATTCGCCTTATCGCCGGTTGAAGCTGGCCATGGATTACTGGTGCGCGCTCTGGTTCTGGCCGATTAAAAAGGCGCATCTCCTGCCCACACGCGACCAGTTCCTCATGGAGCTATCCGTTCTGCTCGGCGTCACGCCGCAGGCCACGGAGAAAACCACACAGAGTGAGTTTTCCAGCCTCATGGTGGAAGTGGGGGGCGCGCCCATGCAGGTGCAGCCGAACTTCGACATCAACGATCCTTCGGGCGTGGTCAACGTGGAGACACTCTGCCAGAAATTGCCCCGTCTGGGACTGGTGGATGAAATCACGAAGAACCGCAGCTTCTTCCATTGGGAACTGGAGTTCGTGGACATCTTCTCGCGGCGCGGTGGCTTTGACCTTATCGCCGGAAATCCGCCATGGGTAAAAATCGAGTGGAACGAAGGTGGTCTGCTCTCCGAGCGCAATCCGGCGCTTGCGATTCGCAAACTTTCCGCGCCACAAATTGCTGCCGCACGCGCCGAACAACTCACCGCGCCGGGCCGACTGGAGGAATACTTGGCGGAATATGAGGAGTTCGAAGGCACGCAGAACTTTCTCAACTCCCTACAAAACTATTCTTTGCTCGCGGGCCAAAAAGCAAATCTCTACAAGTGCTTCATCACCCAAGCGTGGTCGCTGAACAGCGAGACTGGTGTTACCGGTCTTCTTCATCCCGATGGTGTTTACGACGATCCAAATGGCGGAGTGCTACGGAGAAATCTCTACGGACGTCTGCGCATTCATTTCCAGTTTCTGAACGTCAAAAAGCTCTTCGCTGAGATACTTCACTGGATCAGTTTCTCGATCAACATCTATGGTAGCAGCCGCCAAAAGCCGTCGTTCGTCTCAATTTCAAATCTCTACGCGCCTCAAACGGTGGATGCCTGCTACACCTTCGCCGGATTCGGCGTTCCGGGTGGAATCAAGGATGACAATGACGAGTGGAATACTTCCGGTCATTCTGATCGGATCATTCAGATTACCGAGGATCAGTTATCCCTTTTCGCCCGTGTATATCAAGACCGCAACACGCCCGCTCGTGAAGCTCGTCTTCCTGCGCTGCACACTCGCCAATTGGTGGCAGTACTTGAGAAGTTCGCGAATTACTCCCGTAAATTTAGCGATATTTTGGACCACACTTTCACCACACAGCACTGGAATGAGGTAAATGCTCAGAAGGATGCCACACTTAAACCTGTAACTGGCTTTCCCGCGTTTTCTGAAGAACTTGTCATTTCCGGAACGAATTTTTTCGTGGCTAATCCGTATTCCAAAACAGCCGACGAAGGCATGAATATCCGCTACAATTCTTCTGTTATCGAACTCAATCATCTCCCTGAAGATTACTTTCCTCGAAGCAACTATTTTCCAGCTTGTCCCTCAGACGAGTATCGGCGCAGGACACCAGATGTTCCATGGGGGGAAGAAGGCGGTAACGCCAATGAAATTCCTCGCCGGGGAAAAGTAACCGACTACTACCGATTAACTTTTCGAGCGATGCTTCAACCAGCAGGGGAAAGAACGTTAATTGGATGCCTTATTCCACCAGGTTGGGCGCACATCAATGGTGTACAGACAACCGCCTTTCAGAGTTGGAAGGAATTGATAGCCGTTTCTGGCTTCGCAAACACTGTGGCGGCGGATTTTTACATCAAAACAACGGCCAAGACGAATTTGCACCACATTTGGGCTGAGTTTCCAAGGCTAACTGAAACCGAAACGTTTCCGGTCATTTGTTCTCGCACTCTTACCTTGAACTGTCTGACCACGCACTACTCCGAGCTATGGTTGGAGTGTTGGGACGAAGCGTATCTGGATGAAGTGTGGCTGGGCGACGACCCGCGGCTGGACGAGGACTTTTGGCGCAACCTTACGCCGGAGTGGACGCGGCACTGCGCGTTGCGCACGGACTTCGCCCGCCGCTGGGCGCTGGTGGAGTTGGACGTGCTCAGTGCCTGCGCCCTCGGCCTCACGCTGGCGGAATTACAAACCATCTATCGAATCCAGTTCCCAGTGATGCGCCAATACGAAGCCGACACTTGGTATGACCAGCGCGGCCGCATCGTCTTCACCAACAGCAAAGGACTCCCAGGCGTCGGCCTCCCCCGCGCCGAGTGGAACGAAGTCCGCGCCCTGCAATCTGGCACGGTCAAACGCACGGTCACCGACACCACCCTCCCCACGGGCCCAGTGGAGCGCGAAATCATCTACCACGCCCCATTCACCAAGTGCGACCGGGAAACGGATTACGCCACGGTGTGGAGGAATTTGGAGGAAAGGAAGAAATAGTTATGGCTACCTTCGCAACAAGAACTCACAAACTGGCAATTGAGCGACTAAAGGGCGTTCGAGGACTCGATGAGATTTCGTTCGAGGACAAACCTTTGACAGGCATTTTCGGACCAAATGGAGTCGGCAAGAGCACCGTGCTCCACGCATTAGCTTCGGCTTACAAGACTCCACGCGGTACGGAATCAAACTATAAGCAGTTTTTTCCACCGCTGGCAGCCGACTTTTGGAATGGAACTAGGTTTGTGATTGATCACACATTTAAGGTTGGTCAGGCAGAAGTTCGGGGGAAAATTGAATATAGGAAAGGAACCGCTACCACCGAGTGGACACCGGACGTCCCGGACCGCCCTTTGAGATATTTAACTTATGTGGGGGTAAAGAGCTGTTTGCCAGACCTTGAAGCTTACGACACGCACGATTTGACCAAGGCTGTCGCCACGCCATTGAACGATGAAATCGATGCCAGAGTTCGTGATGCAGCAGGGAAGGTTCTCAATTGCCATTATACAGCAATGGCCAAAGTGGACATTCCTGGCGAGCCCGACAAAAAATACTCTTCATTGACGCGGCAGGATCTTGGTGGTCTTGAATATCAGAGCGTTGTAATGGGTGCTGGGGAACAGCGTCTTTTCAAGCTTCTTTACGTCGTCGAAACAAGCCATGATGACGGCTTGATTCTGGTGGATGAACTGGATCTCTTGATGCACGGCGATGCGCTTAAGAGACTTATTATGCATCTTTCAGATCGCTGCCGGGCGAAGCGCTTGCAACTCGTATTCACCTCACACCGCGAGGAACTACTCTCACTTAAAGACCATATCAACATTCGGCATCTGTGGCCTCAAGCCGGAAAGCATTATTGCTATTCCAATACTGATCCCGATTCATTGCATCGCCTAACCGGAGACCGAAGGCGTCCGCTCGAGGTATTCGTCGAGGACGTTGTTGCAATGGAGATAGTCAGCTACGTTGCAGGACAGCTTGGCATGAGCCGTCATGTGCAACCTATTTCGTTCGGAGCGGCGAAGAACTGTTTTACGGTCTTTGCGGGTCTTCTGATCAAGGGGGAATCGTGTGAAAATAGCTTGTTTCTATTGGATGGAGACGAATACGAAACATCTGATAAAAAGCAGGCCCAGATTAATGTGATATGCAGCGGCAATGATGAACCATCAAAGGCGCGACGTGCCGAGATTGCGGCAAAGACGAAGGATTTCGCTCTGCCAACCGGATTCAAGCCTGAGCAGTTTCTGCACGGTTTGATCGTTGGTCAGGATCCCAATGGAATGACGCAATCCGAGAAAGAGATTCATCAACTCGCAGCTTCCATCGTAAATCCGCAAGACAGCCATGATTTCGTGGATCAGGTGGTCGTGACGTTGGGTGACAACCGTTCCTCTCAACTAGCCCGTGTGATTCCGCTTGCAGCCAAGCACCAGGATTGGGCCGCCTATGTTCAACCGTTAAGAGAATGGCTGGAAGCGCGTAAGGCGGCATTACACCTCTTATGAATCCGGCACCTTCATTTCGGTTGATTGACCACGGCTGGCGAAAGGAGTTTGAGTCCGCAGGTAAACTTGGTCCCGATGAACTGCTCATCGTTTCGCCCTTCATCAAACAGAGCGCGGCGCGGGCACTGATCAAAGGTGCAAAGAGGGCACGTGTCCTGACGCGATTTTCGCTGAGGGAGTTTGCTGAGGGAGTTTCGGACATAGCCGCGCTCCGCGATTTCCTGGATGCGGGAGTGGAAGTGCGAGGCATCAGGAATCTCCATGCAAAAATGTATGTCTTTGGCGCGTTGCGTGCGATTGTGACGTCGGCGAACCTCACAGACGCGGCGCTAAGCCGAAATCACGAACTGGGGTTTGTTGCGGAGGATGCCCCGGTGATTGACTCGTGCCACGATTATTTCGAGCGATTGTGGACGCTGGCGGCCGGACACAGCCTGACTGCTGCGATGCTCAAAAAGTGGGAGTCAGTAATCGGCCCGCTTGCCGCGAAAATGAGCAGCAAGTCAGCGGGCCTCCGGGACTACGGAGCTGACCTCGGCTTTATGCCCGATTCTCCATCACCGACCGTCGAACCGACCGTTACGACGCAGGCGTTCGTGAAGTTTTTCGGAACTGGCAATAGTCGAAGTGAACGAAGCCTGCCGGTAATAGATGAAGTCGAAGGCTCCGAATCACACTGGGCACTGGCATACCCCAACACCAAACGCCCACGCCAGGTGGGCACCGGCGACATCATGTTCATTGCACGGATGGTGCATTCACCGAACGACATGCTCATCTACGGTCGGGCTATTGCCTATCAACACCAAGATGGCCGCGACGCCGCATCTGATGCAGACATTGCCCGACGGGATTGGAAAGAGACGTGGGGCACTTACATCCGCGTCCGCGATCCAGAGTTCATCGCAGGGACATTAGTAAACGGTATTTCGCTTGGAGAGATGATGGATGAACTCGGTGCCGAGAGCTTTTTGTCCACCTCCAAGAACCAGAAGTGCGGGAATCCCGACGCAAATACAGCCCCGCGCATCGCATTACGGAGCAAGGCGCAAATGCCGCTGACACAAATAGCGGCCGACTGGCTAAATACGAGGTTTTATCAAGCCCTTGCAAAACACGGTCGTATCCCGTCTTCCGAGCTGGAGAAACTTTACTGGCCTCCGCTTCCCGCCGAATAACCATACCCATGCTTCCCACCGTCATTAGTCGTGAAATCGAGGAAGGCATCAAGTCGTTCCTGCGGACGACATTTCCGTCCTCGACGCCGACATTCGAGCACACGGTGGAAACTTTCCTAAAGGAGCCGGGACAGGTTTTCAAAGGCCCATACTTCAGCCTGCGTCTCCCATTCCGACCCGCGCCTCCGGGTGAGCTTCCCTTTGAGAAAATTTCGTTTCCGTATCGCCCTCACTTGCACCAGGCAAGAGCGTTTTCCCGCCTCTGTGGTAACTCCCCGCGCTCAACACTGGTGGCCACCGGCACGGGCTCCGGTAAAACCGAGTGTTTCCTTTACCCGATTCTCGACGCCTGCGCCGCGCACGCCGGAGAACTGGGGATTAAGGCGATCATCATTTACCCCATGAACGCGCTAGCTACCGATCAGGCCAAGCGTTTCGCCCAGGCGATTCACGCCGATCCAAAATTGCGCGGCAAGGTGACCGCCGGACTGTTCATCGGCGGGGACAGCGATCAATCCGTGGAGATGAAGCCCGACTGGATTATCACCAGCAAAAGCCATCAGCGGGAAAATCCGCCGGACATCCTGCTGACCAATTACAAGATGCTGGATTTCCTGCTGCTCCGCCCAGAGGAGCAAACCCTCTGGCGTTACAATGCGCCCGAGACGCTCCGGTTTCTGGTAGTGGATGAGTTGCATTCCTTCGACGGCGCCCAGTCCACCGACCTCGCTTGTCTCATCCGCCGACTCAAAACAAGGTTGCGCACGCCAGAAAACCATTTGTGCGGGGTGGGCACTTCCGCCACGCTCGGTTCGCCGGATTCGGCAAAGCCGCTCATTGAATATGCGGGCATGGTTTTTTCCGAGGAATTCAATCAGGACAGCGTAATCGGCGAAGATCTGCTCGCCCTCGGCGATGTGGTGGATGGGTATTTCATCCGTTATCACGGCATGCCCGAAGCCGAGTCTCTGGCGCTGTTGCCCGACGACCACGCCCGCACCCCTGAAAAGTATCTGGCGATTCAGTATCGCCTATGGTTCGAGCAGGATGCCCCGGCAAACCTTGGCGAACCGGAAGGCCGCCTGGTCTTGGGTGAGCGCCTGCGGGAACACAGTTTTTTCCGCAATTTGCTCACGCTTGCCGAACGGTCCGGGCGCAAGGTCATTTCCGAAGAGTGGCTGCTTCACGAGTTAACTCAGATGGTATCGCCGACTGGTGACCTCATCCACACCCGGCGTTTGCTGGATAGTTTTCTCGCCCTTTGTGCCCACGCGCGTTACCGCGACCCAAAAGCCAAAAAAACCGACAGTCCAGGTCCACTTTTGCGAGTGCATGTGCATTTGTGGACGAGGGAACTGTCGCGCCTGGTGGCATCCGTGGCGGAAACACCGCGCATGGCGTTTTCCGATGATCTCAAGGGGGAGGCGCTAAAGAGCTTTTTGCCAGTGATTCACTGTCGCGAGTGCGGGGTGATGGGATGGGGTGGAACGATGCGGGCCACGGCCGACAAGATGTCCACGAACTTGCAGGAATTTTACAAAGCGTTCTTCGGGCGCCAGCCCAACCTTCGCTTTTTCTTCCCGGTGTCGGACCGCGATGGCACAGGATCAGGTCAGGGGGAGTTTACCCATAAATTGTGCGGCCTGTGTCTGACGATCAACGCCGCTGACGCCAAAAAGTGCTGTAGCTGCGGCGAGTTGAACCGGTTTGTGAAGGGCCTTCTTAGTGAGCGCACACGCCGCACCCAGGATGAAACGCAGGCAGATATGGCGTGCCCATATTGCGAGAGCGCATCCGGACTGACCATTTTGGGTTCCCGCGCCGCCAGTCTCACCAGCGTGGCGTTGAGCCAGCTTTATACCTCTCCCTTCAATCAGCAAAAGCAGGCGCTCGCCTTTTCCGACAACGTGCAGGATGCATCGCATCGGTCCGGCTTTTTTGCCGCGCGCACTTTCCGCGTCAACCTTCGCACCGCCATTCGCCGCGTTATCGCGTCAGCAAAGGGTCCAATCTCCTTAACGGACTTGGAGACTCGTTTTCTGGATTATTGGCGCAAGCAGCTTGGTGAGCTGGATTTCATTGGAATCTTTCTCGCTCCGAATATGGAGTGGCTTCAGGATTATGAGAGTCTGAAAATGGAAGGCCGTCTGCCAGCCGGCTCAAATCTCCTCAATCTCGTGGAACGCCGGGTTGCCTGGGAGATTGTTGCTGAATTTGGTTACAACAGTCGTATTGGCCGGACACTGGAAAAAAGTGGTGCGGCCGTTGCTTACGTTGACCCGCAAAGTATCGAACTCGCCGCTGATAATCTCAATACACGATTGCAGGAACGGGCGGGCGGCTTTGGCAGTTTAAAGATTGGGGAAGCTCGGGCCATGATCGAGGGCCTGATCCATCGGCTTCGGACCGAGGGGGGCATCTACCATCCGGAACTTGATGGCTATGTGCAGCGCGGCGGCGATACCTACCTGTTTAACCAGCAGCCACACCTGCCATCGTTCAGTAATTTCGGCAGCGCCCCTTCCTTTTTTTATCAGGGCACCGGCAAATTCAAACGCTTTGAAAAGCTGGTCGCAGGCGGCACCTCGTTGAGTTGGAGCCAGCGTTGGGTGATCAAGGTCCTACGTTCTATTCCAAACTTATCGGCTGAATCGGCGGCAATTGTGCTGGAGGAGGCAGCCCGCGTACTGGTTGATGCGGGCGTTTTTGTGGAGCGTTCGGTTCAAGGCGACCGGATCTGGGGCATTCCTCCCAACCGGTTGCTGGTGGATGCCGAGGTGCGTTTGATGACTTGCTGCCACTGCGGTTACTCAATCTCGTGTGCTCCGGTTGAGGAAAATTTCTGGGTGAACACACCCTGCCTGCGCACGACGTGCCAGGGGGCCTATATCTCGCAAGCGGCGATTCAGGACTATTTTGGCGATCTCTATCGTTCGGGCGATGTGGTCCGTATCCGTAGCGCGGAACATACCGGTTTGCTCGAACGTGAAGTGCGCGAATGGGTTGAAAATCGATTCATGTCCCGTCCGCCGGAACGTCGCGCCACCGACCCAAACCTGCTTTCCTGCACGCCCACTCTGGAGATGGGTGTGAATATCGGCGATCTCTCCAGCGTGATCCTTTGCTCGGTTCCGCCCGCCACTTCAAACTATGTCCAGCGGGTGGGACGCGCCGGGCGAAAGGAAGGCGCGGCGGTCAGCCTGACCATCGCCTCCGCCCAGCCGCACGATCTCTATTATTTTGAATTGCCGGAAGACATGATGACCGGGGCAATCCGCCCCCCGGGCACATTTCTGAATGCTCCGGTTGTTTTGGAACGTCAGTTCACCGCGTTTTGTTTCGACCGATGGAGCGAGCAGACGAATCCCAAGCCCATCCTTCCATCCAGAATTGATTCCGTGCTCGAAGTGGTGCGCAATCCTGAGGGCAAGTCAGGATTTCCATTCGACTATTTCAATTTCATCGAATCCCACCTGGATATTTTGCTGGCTGGCTTCCTCGTCTTATTCAAGCCGGAGGAATTGACTCTGGAATCACGGGATACATTGGAGAAGTTTGCCCGTGGCGATAGCGGCAAAGAGGGAGGGCTCACGCATAAAATCCTGACCCGCCTTTCCGGATTGGCGGAAGATCGTGAAGAATTGCGGAACCGGCTTCAAAAGGTGGGGAGAGCGATTCGCAAAAATCGTGACACCGTCGCGCGGGACGAGGCACTGGATGCCGAACTGGAGGAGCTGAAACAAAGCCGCGATGGCATTCACGAAATGCTCAAGCAGATCAATGGCAAGTTGACCTTGAACTTTTTCACCGACGAGGGGTTGCTGCCCAATTACGCGTTTCCGGAGGAGGGAGTTGAATTACGCAGCGTCATCCTCAAAAAACGGGAGCAGCCAAAATCCGACGAAGGAAAATATCAGGCAGTGACCTTTGAATATGTCCGGCCGGCAGCTTCGGCCATCACCGAACTGGCACCCGGCAATGTTTTTTACGTCGAGGGGCGTCGGTTAAAGATCGACCAGGTGGTCGTCAATGAGAGCACCTTGCAGAAATGGCACTTCTGCGATGCCTGCAGCTACATGGAGTTGATCAAAGACACTGCAACGGGACCAACGGAGTGTCCTTCTTGTCAGAGCCCCAATTGGCCAGATGCATCATTAAAACGTGATCTTGTGCGACTTCGTCAGGTGGTCTCCACCAGTTTCGACCGCAGTTCACGTAGTCACGATGATAAGGAATCACGCGAACCGGCGTTTTATAATCGGCAGGAGTCCATCGTCATTCCCGATGATGCCGAACGTCAGGCATATCAAATTCGCGGTGCTACCGTGCCCTTCGGTTTTGAATTTTTGGGCAAACTGACACTCCGCGTGGTTAATTTGGGTCAGGACAGCCCCGAGATTCATGCCTTTCGGCTCGCAGGTCGGGAAGTGACGAGTGGAGGTTTTGTCCTCTGCCCGGACTGCGGCAAGGTTCAAACCCGCAAGAGTGCAAACGGCGAGGATGAGATGAAGCACGACCTCTCCTGTCGGAATCGAAATAAGGAAGCCATCCCGCTCAAGGCAGTTTTTCTCTATCGCGAGCTGCATTCCGAAGCCATCCGCGTTTTGCTTCCGTCCAGTAGCGCCGACGAGGATGCTGACATGGCGTCTTTCGTCGCCGCCTTGCACTTGGGGCTGCGTCTGTATTTTCGCGGGAGTATTGAACATCTAAAAGGTTGCGTGGACGAGAGAACCGTTAATGGCACCACCCTGCGCCGCAAATATCTCGTCCTTTATGATCAAGTTCCCGGAGGCACCGGCTACTTGAAGCAGTTGTCTCAAAAACCGGAAATCTTTCTTGAGGTCCTCCGTAAAGCGCTTGCCCATCTCAAGGACTGTCAATGTGCCACCCGGTCCGATCACAACACGGATGGGTGTCATCGCTGCATTCTTCAGTCTCGTCACGCCCGAGATCACGCCGGATTGTCCCGGACAACAGCGATCCGCCTACTCGAAACCATTTTGGAGCATGCGGATGAACTCGAATCCGTTGACCGGGTCTCTGACATTGACATCCACCCGCTCATCAAGAGCGAACTGGAAAAATCGTTTCTGGAAAGTTTGCGGGTGGTGCCGGGTGCGCAACTTCAGGCTAAAATCGTCCGCAACAAGCCCGGATACCTGTGGCGCAACGCCGATGTTGCATGGGAAGTGGCTCCACAAATCACTGTGACCGCCGGAGGTGGAGTTGATGTGGCTTCCATCCCCGATTTCGTGTTTTACCCCGTGAGACCAGAACAATCTCGGCCCGTGGCCGTTTTTCTGGATGGTTATAAATATCATGCCGATGAGGCTTCCGGCCATAATCGGGTGGCTCGTGATGTTGAGCAACGTCAGGCCCTTTTACATTCGGGTAAATTCTGGGTGTGGAGTTTTTCGTGGGAGGATATTCAGTATCGTCACGATCCGGCCAAAATCCCCGCCTCCCTCACCGGTGAAGTCCATTCCCAGCGACGAAACGATATGGCTCGTCAGCTTTTAACCGGTGATGAAATGACTCTGGCCCAGAGTGCCGCTGGCTACACCAGTTGGAGCCTATTCCTCGAATTCCTCGCTCACCCGGTTCCGGCCTTTTGGAATAAGCTTTCCTATCTTTACGCCCTTGCGCTGCCGGGACAATTGGAGCCGGTTTCATTGGAGTCCACGCTTGATCCGGTGTGCAAGCTCTGCCTTGGTACCCACGAGGCGGCCAACCTCACCGTTATTTCACCGAGTGACGGTTTTGGCGGCAGTAGCTGTAGCGATGAAGTCGCTGCGCTCACGGTAATGACCATGGCGAGCGTGAAAGATCGGGAAACAAAAGGCGTGTTTTCGGTAGTAAGTTTCGATGATGATCGGCGTGTTCAGGAGCCGGATTTTCCAAGGCACTGGCGTGGGTTCTTGAGGCTGATGAACCGGCTACAATTTTTGCCCATGTCTTATGTCATCACGATTAGGGGCTGCAAACAGGGCGTTTTTTCGGGGATTCCGGATGCGTATCGCCATTTCCTGGCCGGGGGCGAATCGACTCGCACAGCCGAACCTGCAGTAGAACAGGAAACAGACAGCGCATTAAGGGAGGACTTTGATTTAGCCAACGCCAGTCTCTCTCCATTCCTACAGCAACTGTTTCAAAATAGACTGGCTTGGCCTGTTGTTGGTTTCGAACTGGAGGCCAATGGTCGTGTAGCGGCGACTGCAGAAATGGCTTGGCCAGATTTACATCTGGCCCTTTTGGCGAGCGAACTAACAACCGATCAGGAGGTGTTTAAGTCTGCGGGATGGCAGACTTTCGCCTTTGACAATGCGGGCCTCACGGCCCTGGACGTGTCAGCCATCATCACCCTTCTCCCACCACGAAAATGAGCAATCACCTCCATGAAATCAAACTTGCGCTTGGGGCTGACTTTCTCACGGCATTCAGCTGCCTTCCGCAAAAACAGCAGAAGAAAGTTCGTCGCTTCTTGGACGAATTTACCGCAAATCCTGCCGCACCAACTCATAATTATGAGAAGATCCGGGGAGCCCAGGATGACAACCTGAGATCGGTCCGCATTGACCAGGATTATCGCGGAATCGTCCTCAAGCCGGAGCAGGGTAATGTGTATGTTCTCCTCTGGGTGGATAAGCACGACGATGCTTATCAATGGGCTGCGCGACGTATCTGTGCCATTCACCCCGACACCGGCACTATGCAGGTCGTTCTGACACAGGAGGCTGCTACCGAGTCGCTCGCGAATACTGCATTGGAAATACCGGCAACCCCTGCCGTAAAATCACTGCCCGATTTGTTTCACTCATTCTCGGACGAAGCTCTGGTTTCACTCGGTGTTCCGGCTCCATTAATTGGACATGTTCGCGAAATCAAAAACGAAAGCGAACTGGACAGGCTGGAGAAAATTCTTCCCCGAGAAGCATTTGAAGCCGCCTTCATGCTCGTTGCTGGCTACTCCGTTGAAGAGGCGCGTAATGAACTCGGCATCGCACACCAAGCTTCCATCGACACGATGGACTTCGCCGCTGCGGTCGAGCGGGACAGCAGCAAACGCCAATTCGTTGTCATCACCGATGCTGGGGAGATGGAGAAAATCCTCGCTGCGCCGTTGGAGCAATGGCGAATTTTTTTGCATCCGTCCCAACGGCGCCTGGTCGAAATGCGCGCTACAGGTCCAGTCCGCGTGCTCGGCAGCGCAGGAACAGGCAAAACTGTGGTGGCGATGCATCGGGCCGCATGGCTGGCCAGTCATTTCTGTGCGCCTGGCCAAAAAATACTTTTCACCACGTTCACCAGAAATTTGGCAACCGACATTGCCGCCAATCTTAAAAAGCTTTGTTCGAGGGAAGAATGGGAGCGGATTGAGGTAATCAATCTTGATGCGTGGGCTAGGCGTTTTCTTGAAAAACAGGGATTCAATCTCAAGCTGACTTATGAGGAGTCATCCCGGGATGATCTTTGGCAGAAAGCTTTGGAACTCGGAGAGTCAGCCTCCTCGTTCCCGCCGGATTTTGTCCGCAGTGAATGGGATAATGTGATTCAGGCACATGGAATAGAGAGCTGCGAAGCTTATCTCACAGTTTCTCGCGTTGGCAGAACCCATCGGCTGAACCGACAGGAGCGCAAACAACTCTGGCCCTTATTCAAAGAGTATCGTGCTTTGCTGAATGAACGAGGTCTCAGCGAACCTGCCGATGTATTCCGCACGGCTTGCCGCCTGATTTCGACCCGCGCGATCTCCTTCCCATATCGCGCCATCATCGTAGACGAATCACAGGACTTTGGAAACGAGGCATTCCGCCTCATTCGAATGCTTGTGCCTCACTGCGAAAATGACCTTTTCATTGCGGGTGATGCTCATCAGCGTATCTACGGTCATCAGGTAGTCCTCTCACGATGCGGTATTGACATCCGAGGGCGCGGAAAGAAATTGCGAATCAACTACAGGACGACGGAAGAGTTGAAAAATTGGGGTATGGGCCTGCTCAGGGGATTGGCCTTCGACGATCTCGATGCGGGAGTTGACGACAACCAAGGTGTTCGCTCGCTAACGCATGGCGAACCGCCAACGGTTAGAAATTGTTCAAGTGAAACGTCCGCTGCGCTCGAATGTTCTACACACATCAAAAGCCTCCTCGATACAGGTGTAAAACCCGGGACCATTTGCATCGTGGCGGGCACTCACCGGGAACTTGATGAGTATCAGAAGTATGTAAAACAGGTCTGCCAGGAGATACACCGCATTGAGCCTGGCAAAGCAGATGATTCCGCAACCCCGGGCTTGCGTCTCGCCACCATTTACCGTGTCAAAGGACTGGAGTTCGACCATGTCGTTCTCATCGGCCACCTGGATGAGATTGAGGGTATTCAGCATCAATCCGAACAGGTGATTCAAAGACGGGCCCTCCTTTATGTGGCCGCGACCAGGGCGCGCAAATCGCTATTTATATGTCGCATTGTTAAAAATATTAGACCTTGAACTACATATGTACGTACCGACGCGGCGGTAATGAAACGCACCCTTTCTCCAAAACGGTGCGTGCCCAAGGGAAGTCGATCCATTACACAAGGCTATCGCATTGCAGCTAGTAACTTCGCGGTTTCCCTCTTGGGGTGTCGGCCATTCAAATGTAGTAACGGAAAGAAAGTGGGGGTACTGCCCCCCGAGGGCCGCTGATGAGAATTTCCCCAACCGCCTCTGCAAACCTCAGTGTCACCGGCATTCCATCAGCGAACTGACAGCCGTTGTAATTCAGCTTGGTGAGGGCGAGGATGTCCTCCATCACCACGCGCAAATCGGCCTCACCTCGAACCACCTCAATTCGTAATGGCACGGGAACCTCTCCCCCAGGATAGGTCTGCAACCTCGGCACCCAGCCCTTTGTCCAAAGAATTCCTTTTCGGTCATCCAAACGAAAAGAAGTGCCGCGCAGGACAGGGTTCTTTGAATTGTGGTAAAGTCGTAAATCTTTATCCAAGGCAATTCTGATTCCAGAAACCTTGGTATTTTCACCACCGGCTTCTCTAAATCCCTCCCATTCCTCATCCGAAAAATAAGTCCTTCCATGAATGAAGAGTTCCGCTGGTGGGCCGCCATTTGTCAGCGAATAGGATTTGATAGCGATACTTACCAACTGCTGAGCTGCCACTTTATCCAAATGGAATTCTCCTCTCTTCGGATTGAACCACGGCCCGACGTCGCCTTTGAAAACAACCCCATCGCCAGAGTTTAGAAACATTTGGGCCGCGCAGCACGCAGTCTTCTCGTCCTTCTCCCGTTCGAGCTGTTTGAACACGATGCCCAGGTAGCAAACCCCTTTTCGGGCGGCCGCTAGGTTCCAAGGTTTTCCTCCTGATTTGTAAAAAACTGCAGAACTCATATTCCAGGCAATCTGCGACTCAAGCACAGAGAGGTCGTGCAGATACTTCCCGTTGGATTTCTTCACATCCCGCCAAGCAATTGTTGATTCCCGGACAATCTGCGTGGCGATTTCTTTCTCCAGTAATCGGCCCTTGAGCTGATGATGAAAGTCAGGATCGTATTGATAGGCGACGTCATCGCCACGCCACTCCGCGAAATCAAAAACCGGCTCGTCTTGGCGTCGCTTCGCCTCCGAGAGTCCAATTGCCTTTTTCGTGTCCGTGCGAAGCAACTTTGCAATCATCGAGCGGGGCCTGCAATTCACCCATACAAAATCGGGCACAACCACCAACCATATGTCCACCTGGGCCTCACCCTCTCGTCGCTGTTCAATAATGGCATCAGCGTAAAGTGTCGTCGTATCATAAACGCGCTGATGTTTATCCTCCTGATGGGCGACAGTGTGCAACTTGAGATGGTCTATCTTTGCAACCAGATAGGGCTTTGAGTCCCAAGGAATACCGAATGCCGCCTCGAATCCTGGATAAACTGGTCGATTGCGTTTCGCCTTGAGAGAAAAAACTGGGGTTTGAAGCCGATGAACATAATCAGTCACGCGCTTGATGCCTTGCTCAGTGCCAGCGATGCCCATCCGAACTCCGTGCGGCTTGCCCTCGTCCAAGGGCCCGAACAATGCCAAACCCTCCCGCGGATCTGCCATCAATTGAGAATGAGCGAAGCGTAGCAACGGCTCGGAAAGAGCATCCAAGACAAATTCAGTCGCTTTGTTCGTCATCTTCATCCTCGGGTTCCTCTTCGTCTTGGGTGGGGTCAATCGGCTGGGCCTCGACGACCCGATACGAGGACGTCGTGCTAAATGCGATGGGCGAAACTCCGAAATTTAGAAAACAATCGCTCGCGACCGGTAATTGGAAAAATTCGGCTCCGTTGGCCAGATAGGCGACAAAGGCTAGATTACGGTCTCTCCAAGCGTCATTCCACCATGACTTGCCTTGGTTACGCCTTGCTCGGTGTTGTTGAGAATCCGAATCGTAAAGGGTCTTCCCGTCCGATGTAAATACGACGTGTGACTTGAGAAAGATACCCGCCGTCAACTCGAAGGTTGGCACTCCCTGCACGGCGAAGTGCCAGTAGCGCTTCGGCTTCAACCCCTCCTTAGTTGCATTTAACGATTTGAATCCAACAAGGGCGCGGTCATGTCTTTTTCCATCCACGCCAAGGAACGTCTGCTCATCATTGACAAGTTTATCTTTCTCAAGCCAAAAACATTTTTTCTTGGCCGAAAGAGCGTAAACGCTGCAGTTCCGGGAGGTAGCAAGTCGCTCAAATGCCCTCCTCAGCAGCGATTGAAACAGATTGCGGAACTGACGAGGGGGCATGTTGAGATGCTCCACCCCGTTCCTCAAAGCATCCTTCCAGGTTATTGGTGATGAATTTTGCGTTGTAATCCGAAAACGAGAAAGTGCTTTGGAGGTTACCTCCGGAATTTCGAAGCTCAAAAAGCCGTTGCCATAGTTCTCGACAAGAATAGGCAGCTTTTCGAGATCCAGCCCCCGTTTCACAACTGCACCCGCCGGATGATACCAGAGCGTCTCTCCACCGCCGATATATGGGAAAAGATTCGATATACAAAGTTCAGACTCCGGGAAGACACCCTCATCGACAGGATACGCGGATTTCCACCATTGGCTCACAATTGAAGCACCATCGGGATTTTCTGGCTGAATATTCTCCCGCTTTAGAACGTCGAGTAAGGTCGCCAAGCCCGATGCCCATCCAAGGTCAAACCGGACGGCATTCACATGCTTTCCCAACTCGAGCGGAAAATCTTGAAAGGCCGTATCGTCAAATTTCAGCGGCACGACCAAATCAACGCCTTTCACCTTTTCCGCGTCCAAGGCCATCCGAATTTCCCGCATGACACCCGGCTTATTGCAATCCTTCGTGACGCAGAGGAGAAATTTGGTGGAGTGTTTCGAGATGGCGTCCTCGATTTCAGTCCAGAACTTCTCCCCCCCTATCAGCTTCGTCACGTCGCTCCAAACCTGAAAGCCGGCGCCGGCAAGTTTCATAGAAAGCCATCTGGCGAATTCGTTATCCTCAGGGGTGGCGTGGCTGACGAAAATCATCGGCGCTTAATATACCGGAGTGATTGTCATTCGCCCAGAGTGGAACCACGGCGAGTTCGTTGAATCTCTCGGGCGACTTGTGTGCCTTAGCCACTACGTTCCGACGCAACCTTTCCCTTAAAAGGGTGCGTGATGCTGTTAATCAGAGAACCCTCGACACTTTAGTCTATTTTGGGAGCCGACCAGGCGGGAGGTGCTTTCGATTCACCACGCGGATTTCCATGTTTTGCGCCTCTTTGAGATCATCCAACCACACCTGAAATTCTTCGCGAACCCGGTCTGCAATTCTATCGAGTAACAATTCCGCTCCCGGCGTAAGTGGAGGATTGTCGGGAAAGAAAGTACCATTAGGAGTATATAACTGAAGGGGGACGTTCTGGATCCCAATGCTTGGGACATACTCGATACCGTCTTCACAGAGCGCCACGCCGTCGCATGCGACAACGACATCCGGGCCGCCGACACCGACTGTGGCCACCCGGCCGCTGAAACCATCAAATTCCACTTGGGAGAAGCGGACAAAGTAGTGAAGCGTGGATAGCCAACCAGCCGAACCGATCGTTTTTCGGAGTTCGCACTTCTCGATCTTAAGCACCGGGCTCGATAGAGTTTTAGGGGTTTTGGCGGTAGCTGTGGAGAATCCCGCCCCAGTGAATTGTGTTTGTGGTTTCATTGCATGTCCTTCTTGGATTGAGAGCTCTGAGAATTTCCACTTTTTTTTGAAAAACTTTTAAAGTAGTCCCTCTGTACCCTGGAAAGCATCCGGCATTTCACGAAGCCGAAGATCATCTGGCCATTCACTCCAATCCCCGCCGTGACAGTCGCGTAGCTCGAAAACCTTGCCATTTTCAATTGGCCGACGACCAAGTTGCTTCAGAAAAAATGCAACACCTTGAGCACGGCAGTGGTCGCGTATCTGTCTGGCCCATGCGACATCGAAAGACCGGACAAATTCCTTCCTTCCGCTCTCTCCACCCAGAATTAGCCAAGAAATTCCCTTCAGGTTTAGCTTTTTGGGAGGGATGCGCTCCCACAGCGGTTCAAGCGAGAGACCGCGAACCGATGCAGGCACTTTCCGTAACTGATCGATTCGATCCAGATAATCAGTCCCAGTCACCGTTGTCATTGCGCAGACATTTGAGGGGAAGCTATCGATTCGTTCTCCGAAACGTACCATCCGTTTGGGTCTTTTAGTAAGCCACAGCCAGAAATGACGCCTGCCTTCCTCTGATCGAATCGGCGCGATTACCTCTTTTTCCAGAAACGGAAAATCACTTTCGCTGGAAAGCGCGTCTCCCATGTCGCTGACGAAAACCAAACGGGGTAGGCCATCCAACCACGGTTTTTCAGGATCGTTCACTCCTCGAAGGTCTCGCTTGCCTGCCATCTTCCAAACGCGATCTTCAAATCGAGTAACTTTTTCAAAAACAGGGGCATAGCCTGTGTTCATTTGCCGGTATGGATTAACAATGCTGCGCCCTTTGTTCAGGTGCAGAAATGCTGCATAACAGGTGATCGCCCTAGCGATGGCTTCCTCGGCTACCAAAGACGCAGACTTGCCATGATCCTCATTAATCTTATGAAGGAACTCTTTCCTCAGATGCCAGATGTTCGTGGTAGAGATTGCGGAAGAATGGCCATGCAGAGGGATTTCAATGGATGAATAAGCCCTGGCAATAAGCTCCTTGTAGATCGACTTACTCCTCCCAAGCGGCCAACTGGTTTCCACTGCAACAGCGGTATCGATCGATCTGAGAATCTCTCCCGGAGGAGGAAAGAGCTCACAGCCCCCACATCCCATGATCGGGTTTACGGTCGAGTGGCACCATTGGATTTGAGTTTTGTCTGACATATTGGCGCATATGGGGCCATTTTTCTCGAGTGTCAATAGGGGCTGCGCATTTTTCTGCACACTACAGAATGAGCCCGGTGGCTGAGCCCCGCTTTCGCTGGGGCTCGCCGATGCGGTTGATTTTTTCCTGATTGTCATCAAGGCAATCAAGGTTCTGAAGAGTTTCTGAGTTATTGGCTGTTTTGATGGCGCTAACCCGGGGGTAGCAGTTGCTGCTCCCAAAACACAAAAAAGCACATGAAACCCATTGAATTCGCATCACCCAGTGATGCCACCACTACCAACGACACCTCCCCATGGACTCAACCCAAGCGGAGCGTTTATCAAGACCTGATCCTAAAAGAAGAGTACGAGGAGAGACGCCTCAAGCTCCCAATCGGACAGACTTGGTTGCGCCTTGTGCCAGCATTCCAGTCCAGTCCATTTGATTGGATGCTCGCTGTGCATGCAGTGAACTTTGACGGTGGAAAATTTGCACACCCCAAGACACTAAGAAGAAACGCCCGGAGCATCTTCGATCACGCTTATTCGTGGTGCTTGGCCAATGCCCCCGAGTCGTTGTTTTCCAAAACCAACAAAAATGGGGTGAGGCTCTTGACCGACCCGCTCTCCATCTTCTGGTGCTTTCTCGAAGAGGAGGGACGGACTGTCGCCCGGCTTTTCCTTGCCAGTGGGTATGACGGTTCTCGCGGGGGAGTTGCAGGCCTTGGCTACCAACTCTGGAAGATGGCTCACGAAAAAGACGAAACAGGCACTCTGATCTGTGATGCTGTTAATCACGAATCTGGCGTACTTGTCTGTATTGAGAAGACGCAACCCCGTGGAGCGAAATATCCGAGCTATTCACTACGTCGTGGACGCCAACCAGCTCCAATTGCCGACTTCTTGTCAAAAATGGATGACACAGAAATCAAGGCGCTCTGCCCACTCGAAGATGTTGTCCGTGAACTCAGCGAAGAAGAGCAATGGAAGTGCCTTGAAAAAGTCATTGCTCCCAAAACAGTGGCGATTATCCGGGAGAACCTGAAGCGGTAATTCACTGAACTGCCCCTGGGGAGATTTCATTTCTCCTCAGGGGTTTCTCTCTTGAATATGGAAGACAAAAAAAAGATTCAAATATTTGCGCATCAAGAAGAGGCGTTCAACAAACTCTGTGACGTCGCGAGAGCCTGTTTTGCGATCCAACGCAAGTCACTGCCGTTTATGCCGCGTACAAATACCCTCATCATCGGGCCCAGCGGAAGTGGCAAAACATATCTTGCTAGTGCTGTGGCTTCAGAAACCGGAGCCCCCTTTCTTTCACTTTCCATTTCTGAATGGGTTCTCATCGCTTGTTCAACCCGTGGAGGTGTTTCCACATGGCCGGCCATTGTGCAGTTTCTGCTCACCAATCAAAAAGCCGAGGGAATCGTGATTTTTTTGGACGAACTGGATAAGTTGTCCGGAGCCAGCACTTGGGAGGCTTTTGAGCGCACGGAAATTTTCAAACTTCTTGATTTAGCCGTTCCCTCAGGACTCGCTGATTTAGATAATGACCCCGTTTCAGATGAGGATCATCAGACCGCCAAGTCGGTACTCGCTAATCGCACCATGATCATCGGAGCAGGAGCATTTCAGGATCTCTGGGACTCTCCTCAAAAAAGCTGTGCAGGTTTTGGAAACACTTCTAATCCGGCAACTTCAATAACACTCAATCAGCTCAGCAAGACACTACCGAGAGAGTTGATCAACAGGTTCAGATCAGAAGTTCTGATTCTGCCTCAACTGGTATTCAGGGATTACGAGGAGATGCTCCTTCGCGCCGCTGAATCCATCCCATCTTATCTGCAGAAGACTTTTTTGGATCTGGGCCCGGGACGCATTCAAAAAGCATTGGAGGCACGGCAAGGGTGCCGATTTATCGAGGAATTGCTGCTAGACACTATTCTACTGGAGCGAGAAGCCATGAGAATCTTACATCCTCCAGATCAGGCTCTCGCTTCCAATAAATCTGCCATTCTAAAGGCTTTTAGAGCATTCGCACTATAGGTGCACAGTTCTGCTGGATTTATTTAACCTGCTTGACCGCATAGGTGCCTGGCCCAAGTCGCCCCATGAAGATCAGGGGGTTGGAACGGGGAATATGAATCACCGACTGGTTAGCCAGCTCCAAATAGGTGCCGCGAGGATATCCAGATGTGGCATTGACGATCACAAAGCTTCTTGCAAACGGATTCAGATTGTCTTCAGAAGGCACCAATATTGTTCCACCAGTTAAATACTCGCCCATGATGACAAAATCACCGGCCACGCCCTGTCCGACGATCTCCTTAGGGAGTTTGTCACGAGGACCCCAGATTGGAATTTTTCTACTGCTACCTTCTTCTGAGGAACTGTGGGGAACTTTCTTTTTAACAACTGGAGAAATGGATTTCACGGTGCTGACATCCGGCGGCGTTGCGCGGGGAACTTCTTGGGATTCTGCCGAGGCATTGGCATCAATCTGTTTCAACACGGCAGCATCATCGGCATGAAGCGCAAGAGAGGATAGTGCAAGTGTCCCCAGCAGTAGGGTAAAGGTTTTTTTAATCATGAGAAATGCTTCCTAGGTAGAGTGCCTCGTCCTACTTGGCTGGAGTGTTATAGGCGTGGGTGAGATTCTGGTGATCGCGAGTGTATCTCGTTCTGATATTCTGGACATCCGGATATAGAGTCATCAGTGTCTGATACAGTGTATTGGCCTTAGGAATGTCCTTGTCCACGAAGGCAAGGTTCATTTGCCAGTAGAGCGTGCTCGGAGCGTCAGGATATTCTTTACTCAATTCGGTAATGTCATTTCGCATGGTTGTCAGATCACCATGATGCAGATCAGCGGCGATCGTGTCGGAGAGAATTTTGGTGGCCTCTTGCTGTCGCAAGGTTTCCTCTGCCGACATCTTGTAATGGGCCTGATCAACGGGGGCGGGGATTATTCCTGAATCTACAAGCTGAGTCGCCACATCGGCTGTCTGGGCAACTTCAACACTCCCCAATACTTTGGGCGTATAGCCTTTGTTGAATTGGAGCTGGGTATCGTTACCAGTCAGGAAGGGACGGAAATCAGACTGGGTTACCTGTCCCGAGAAGGATCCCTCATCTGTTGAGTAGGTGAGCTTGAAATGGTAACTGCATTTGTCCAACAGGAAGCTGACAGTTTTGTTCAGAAAATCTCCATAAGCCGGATCGTCTGAGGGGAAGTATCTCATCGCCTCCTTGGTGTAGACTCCTCCGCTAGTTCCGGTGACAGCCAGCTCCAGAACAAAAGGTGTTGTGTTTCCATCGCCATGGATCACCCCGGAGAAGGGTTTATTCAGGGAAGGGTTGGCGGGGTCAAACAACACTCCCTGCACGGAATATCCGTCGGCTGTTTTCAAGTGATCTCCAAAGCGAATTCCCAGATCTCCTCTTGAATCCGAAGATTGCCAAATGCCGTAAATCACCTTTCCCGGCCCGCATAGGGAGAAAAAGGCTTCTTCCTTATCTCTTGCATCCTTGGCGATCCTGGCCTGCGCTGCGGCGGATTGTTCATCGGAGATTTTGAGTGCTTTGTCTATGGATGAGACAACGGCATCAACAGCAGAGTTCACTTTGGCAGTGTAGTCCTTGGCCTCGTCGCTACCCTCAAGAGCCCATTTCCCCTCAGGGGCCTTAGAGCCCTCATAGGTGCCTCCAGTCTGGCTGAGAATTTCAAAAGTCCAGGTTCCATCATCATTGAGCTTTGCGCGCGCCTTACCGTCTATTGTCAATTTTTTCCCATGAGGGGTGACAATCTTAAGAATGGAGATCGTCTTCAAGGCAGTGAGTTGGATGTTAGCCTGGTTAACGGCATCCAGCCCCGCCATGGCTCCTGTAGTGAGGGGGATATTTGCCTGAATAAGTTTGTTATCGGCCTCCATCGCGCGAGTGCGATCCGGTCCTGGCGTGATGGCATAGAGATCCTCGGTGAGCGAAACGAGCGCATGGAATTTCAGAACTGCCGCACTGGAGCCACTGGAGAGTTCATCGATGGTGAGTTTTTCGAGTTTCAACGGCTGAGTGGTGCTGAGTTGAAGACCGTACCATTCCCTAAATCCCTTTGCATATTTAGGCGCACAGCCAACAAGCAGAATCGGCAGGAGGATTAGAACAAATAACTTAGATGAATGTCGAAAAAGCATGGGATATATTGATCTTAATTAGAGGGCAACGGATTGGCGATGAATTGAGGTATGGCCGGCAGGATGGGGTTGAGGCTTGTCTCTTCTGTGGTGAGTTGGGCTTGCAGCGTGGCGCTTTTGTCTTGGGCTGCGGCGAGTTGTGTTTGTTTCAGCGCCAGTGTGGCCTGCGCCTTGCGCATAATAACTGCTTGGGCGTTGTAGTTGTTCAATATCCAAGAGCTAAGGCTCTTAGGAGCGACGATGTGTGTCACTCCGTTAAGGACGATTGTGACTGGGGATGGGGGGACATAGTTGCTGTATGTACCTAGGTACCCTGTGAGCATATCCACATTGCTTAGCGCATTGGATGCCAAGGCTGTGTAGGTCGTGACGGCATTGGATAAGGTCACGACACTTGCGGCTGCCTTGGTATTTGCGATTGTTAGCGCCTTGATGGAATTTGAGAGCCATGCAGGGTACTTCGTTGTGAGTATCGGCGTGTGCGTGTAGGGGTTGTAGGTATAATTGGTTGCCTCCACGTAGAAGGTGGCCTCTGCAACTCCGTAGTAGAAGTTGGAGATAACGACTGCCTGCACCTGGTATTTACCGGGCTTTGTAGGCGGGTTTGTTGCGCCGCTATAGGAAATGAGTACGGGAAGGTTTGCAGGGGTTGTCTGCACTACGGCTCCAGTCCCTGTCCCTTCTATTGCCATCAAGTTGACGAAGGAAATTTTGGCACGTGGATCCACCGGCGTTGGTTCAGGTGTCGGCACCGGCGTAGGGGTAGGAACCGGAGTGGGCGTAGGGTCTGGATTTGGAGTAGGATTTCCCCTTGTAGTAGGTGTTGGCTCCGGCGTGGGCGTAGGTGTTGGTACAGGCGTAGGAGTTGGCACCGGTGTAGGTGTCGGCGTAGGCGTAGGGGTTGGTACAGGAGCCACCGAGTTTGAGTTGAGTGTTACAAGCGCAGCAGTAGGGCTTCCAAGCCCTGTGGCTGTGTCAAATCCTGGGGTTGCTGGGTAGGCGTTAGCTCCAGAAGTGATATCACGCAAAGGCCAGCCTGTGGATCCTCCTCCATACACCTGTTTTGAGTAGAGGAGTTTCTTTAGGTTCTGGGTTAGCCCCAAGCTTTTGCGGCAGGCGCTAATGCCAGCCCAGATGGGGGTGGAAACACTTGTGCCTCCATAATTAAGCCATCCTCCGTTGTGATAGACCGCAACTGCCGTGTAAGGGTCGGCTACGGCGCTCACGTCTGGGTAACTCTTTCCTGATACAGAGGTGAATGGGGCTTGAGCTACGGATTTTAGTTCGTAGATGGAGACTCCACTCCCGCCGTTTTTCCAAGTGGTTTCGCTAGTGACAGTTTGCCCACGCATGACAAGGCTTGTTCCTCCGACGGCCGTGACAAATGGGCAGGCTGCGGGGTAAGCCGTATTTCCGGCAATATCGCCTGTGCAGGCAAAATATTCCGTGTTGGTATTGATGAAATAGCCATCATTGTTGGCTTCTCCGAAGTATTCACCGCTGGACCAACTCATGGAAACAACATCTGGGGAGTTTCCTTGGAGGTACTCAAGTCCTAGATAAAGGTTTCCTTCGATGACTTCAATTTTGGCGTTAGGTGCCATGGCGTGTACCATTTGAACGTCTAGGGCTGTTTCTCCAGCCCAGCCTGCGTCAGAGGAGGGATCAGGTCCAAAATTGTTAATAATGTTGAGTGTTGTCCTAGGCAATCCGAATGTGTCACTGAAGGTGTCTAGTTCCTTCTGCAGGTTGTAATCTGCGAATTGAGTAACAATGGCCACTGTTACTCCTTCTCCTAACCCAACATTGTTGGTGTTTAGGTTGTTGGTCATGCCATAGGCATAATAGAGGTCCTGGGGACGGTATGCAGATCCCGTGTAGGGGAGAGCGGCTGGGAGTGGATCCCCGTGTTCGGTGCTGCCAATGGTGTTGGCACGCTTTCCATCTAAATAGCCATACTTCCACTGCAGCATGTGGCGTGCAGTGTGTCCAGTATCGGGGTTGGTACTCTCTGCCCGAACCCCGGCCCAAAGAAGGGCGAGTAAGGCTAGGGAGAGGAATATTTTGTGCATGGAGATAGGGTGTTTCTACCTATCCTTACGGATTCTTAGGGAGCAGGTTGCAACCAGAGACGAAAAATCGTGATTTTCTGGGTTAACCTCATCTAAGGACTGCCGCTTAAAGCCGTGGTACCGTTGGACTTCTCTAGATGGTGCCTCTTCTGGGTACTTCCGTTTTTTGTGGGATCCAAAAGGGGTGTATGTTTTGTCTATTAAGAGATCGCCAAATAAGAATTCAGATTGGGATGCTCGTATTTCTACCTCATTTTTAACAGAGAAATCTGGGGTTTATACTTGGCAATTTGGAGGCCCTGGGGGAGTGTAAAAATGTTTCTGTAAATTGGAGGAGCGCGATGTCCTTGAAGAAGCCCCCCTGGGGTGACGGAGAGAGGCGAAGCGTAGCGAGCCGAACGCAGTGACCCCAGGGGGGGCTGCCGCCGGTATAGCAAAGAGGTGAGTCCGTGTGGTTCTGTTGGGGTGTAACCAAACACATCCAACACGCCGAACTCACACATGACTCACCAACTCGACACTGAACTTTTGACCACGGTAATGCAACTCTTGACCAAGGAGGGGACCTCTGGCTTTGCCGAGGGCCTGCGCCTGCTTGTCAACGAAGCGATGGTAGCAGAGAGAACTGCCGTTCTTGGGGCTAGGCCCTACGAACGCTCTGAAGCTCGCCTTGGGTACGCCAACGGCTTTAAGCCCAAGACACTGGCCACGCGCCTTGGTGCCATCGAGTTCCGGGTTCCTCAAGTGAGGGGAGAGGTGGACTTTTACCCCAGCTCCCTGGAGAAGGGAGTTCGTAGCGAGCAGGCCCTCAAACTGGCTCTGGCGGAAATGTACGTTCAGGGCGTCTCCACCCGTAAGGTGAGTGCCATCGTGGAGGAACTCTGCGGCCTCTCGGTGAGTTCGACGCAAGTGAGCCAGTGTGCCGCCAGGCTCGATGCCGAGCTTCAATCGTGGCGGGATCGGCCCTTGGGAGCCTGTCCCTACATGATCCTTGATGCCCGTTACGAGAAGGTACGTCAGGGCGGCCAGTTGCTCGACTGCGCCATCTTGATCGCGCTCGGGATCGGACTTGATGGCAAACGCTCCATCCTTGGAGTCAGCGTTGCCCTCAGTGAGGCCGAGGTCCACTGGAGGGAGTTCCTGCTCAGTCTCCAATCCCGGGGTCTGACAGGGTGCAGGTTCATCGTCAGTGATGCCCATCCCGGTCTTGCTGCTGCAAGGATGGCTGTCTTCCCTTCGCTTCCTTGGCAACGCTGTCAGTTCCATCTCGCCCAAAATGCTCAGGCTCTCGTGCCTCGCCTGGAAATGCGTTCTCGCGTGGCTTATGACATCCGCTCCATCTTCAATGCCTCGGACCTTCCAAGTGCGCTCCTCCGGCTCAAGGAACTCGTCGTCTTTTACTCTAAAATCGCCCCCAAACTCGCCTCTTGGATGGAGACCAATATCCCAGAAGGCCTCGCCGTCTTCGCTCTCCCTCAAGCCCATCAGCGACGTCTGCGCACCAGCAACGCTCTCGAACGCGTCAATCAGGAACTCAAGCGCCGCACCCGCGTCGCCTCTTGCTTCCCCAATGAAGCCTCCCTCCTGCGCCTCGTCTCAGCTCTCCTCTCTGAAATCTCCGACGAATGGATCACAGGAAAAATCTACCTCAACATGAACCCAACTGACTCTCCTACCCCTTAACCAATTTTACAGAAAATGATTTACGCTACCCCAAGCGTGACTACCACCTTCGTTGTCTCACCTAAAAACCAGATCATCACCTTCGTTAAACCATCGCCCCATGTCTATACCCCAGGCGGGTCCTTTGGACTAGCGGCAACGGCCCCTGGCGGGACCGTGTCCTTTAGTAGCAGCAACACCAATGTGATTTCGATTTCTGGAAATATAGCCAACATCATCGGTGCTGGTAATTCTATCATCACGGCAACCCAAGGAGGGAACACCAACTACGCACCGGCACCCCCGCTACAACGGACGGTTACTATCACCAAAGCGTCCCAAACAATTGCCTTCCAGCCGCTATCTCCACTCCTATTAGGGGAAAGCAGCTTCACACTCGAGGCCACCGCCACATCAGGACTTACTGTACATTTTGTGAGTAGTAACACGAATGTGATATCCATCGCCGTAACTACTGCAAACATCATTGGAAAGGGAACGGCTACTTTGACGGCTGTGCAAATTGGGGATGACAACTGGAAACCAGCTAAATCCATCTCCCAAAAAGTGAAATAAAAAATTAAAATTTGCATGAGAAATTGGCCTCTTGCGCATGGCTAAGGGCAGAGATGCCCGAAGAATTAGATCGGTTTAAGTTGAGTTATAGCCACCAGGTTCATGAGAAGCATAACAGCAGTCTCACGCGGAAAACCGAGCGGTGACTCGAATCCTTGGGAAAGGATGAGAGAGCTTGCCAAAGGCAAGGCCCCAAACGGGGCGAGCAATACAGGGAGTAAGCGAGTCAATCGCGGTTTGGCCTGCTGCTAGCAGCCTGCAAGGCGAGGCCATCGGGAGATGGTGAGGCAAATGCGGGGGACGCGGAGGAAAATACAGTGGGATCTTTTATTTTTCTCTACTCCGTGCTCTCCGCGAGCCCCGCGTGAGAATCTCAGAAAATGATCCAACGTCATTTCCTGAGTTCCAGATCATTACCCCTCCTTTACTCTTCACTCCTTTCACTAATTTGGTGAGCAAGATTTCTCTGCTCCCATGATTCTATTGCAAAATCTGGGTTAATCCGCAGGAGTTTCTCTCTCCCGGACGTCGTGGACATCAATAGTGCCAGGCACCACAGGATTGAAGGCTCGGACAAAGGCGTTTTTAAAAACATTTCCAATGGTGGCGAGAATCGCCTCTTGGGGATCGGCAAAGCTCCCTGAAATAGGAATCTTGGTCGCAAATCGATCTTTGATTTGATTGCGAAAGAGGCGTCCCACGCCCCCTAATATTCCTTCCCAAGCAAGTTTAACAGGATTTTTAATATCCTGTTGTAACGAGAAAATTTGCATGTGATCAAATGCGGGGATGACATAACCCGTGAATTTCCCATCGGAAGCACTCAGCTGCAGCGCCGCAGCAAATGTCCCTTTCTTGAAATCAAAATAGGCATAGGCTTCCGTTAACTCGTTGAGATTGATCAAGGGGATATTGGAAACGTCCGCCTTGAGATCGAACATGGGGTATTTTTCATAGGGATCAAAAGTCACATCGGCTTTTAACATTCCATCCATCACAGGCTTTCCTTCAGCATGGAGCGTCGCCGATCCGCCTCGAGACAACTGCTTGCTCGTCGTGAGGTTAGAAGCTGTGATGTAAAGATCTGTTAGTTGAATATCTATCTTCGGATGGCTGTAAAAATCGCGATACTGCAGCGTGCCATCTTCCACATGAAACCGATTGATTTTCAGGGGGAAAAGCTGTTTTACCGTCTCTGCCCAGGGGGTGTTAACTCCGGTTTGTGTTTGCTCTGCCGTAGGGCCATTGACAATATTAATAATTGGCTGTTTCAACATAACATTACCGACAAAATGCCCATGGAACAGAGCTTTCCATTCTACAGCCAGATCAATCGCTGGAGCGGAAAAGAAAGGAACTGGTATTTTTCCTGAGTTTTTATAAATCGTTATATTCCGAATCACATACGCTCCTCTCCAGAGGTGGAGATCAATATTCTCAATCGATCCGGAGTAGTCCTTTGTCTGATTGATCTTTCGATTGACATACTGAAGCACCCAAATGGACAAATAAAAATGCAGACAGAGGAAAACAAGAATAAGCGCTAATAAAGCGAGCCATCGCGGCTTTTTTATCGTCGAAATATAGGAGGTGAGTTGACGTGCCAGAGTCATTTAATCCTTAAGCTTAACTGTTTTCATGAGCGACCTGTACGCTATCAAATCGCACTTTTTCTCGAACATCTTTGATAGGAGTACACAATCAGGGCTGACTTTCCCGATTTATATTCCAACATTCATCTTCGTTCCATCCCTGATCTTGTAATCCCCGAGGAACGCTCTAAAGAGAAATTGGCGGGTCAAGTGCCTGATAGCTTGAAGCTGTCGTTCAAGGTGACTTGAGTTCCTTTTCGATCACCTCGCGCAACACGCCGGTTTGTTGTTGAATTCTGCCGATTAACTCCTCCTCTTTTCCAGAGATATATTGGAGGTCGTCATCCGTAAGAATTGACCATTTTTGTTTGAGTTTTGCCCTCGTGATTGCCCAGTCGCCCTTGATTTCTTGGATATTCATCAGGGAAAAGAGTAGCTTAATTAAGCGACGTCTCTATGGGGTATAACCCTTAGGTGCGGAGGCTCAGGAGCGTTTTACCTCCGGCTGAGATTCCCGGTAAAATAGAGAACTAAAAGGATGATCAGAATGAGACCAAATCCGCCTCCTCCGATCATGGGGCCCCCAAGGTAAAATCCCCCACCACCAAACAGGAGCATTAAAATTATTAAGAGGATTAGTAGATTCATCCTTAAAATAGTGCCACAGAGAAACTCTGCGACTAGCTGGGTATTCACCCCATAGCATCGCCTTCAGAGGGACTTTATGAGTCGCAGCGAGTAGAGCGTTTGTCCCGTGGTTGGACAGTGTGTTCCTAGAAATTCACCACAGCACGGACGCCGACCACGAGGGCGTTGCCATACTGCTGGGATCCTCCGGGATGGAGGATGTATTGCAGGTCGGGTTGGAGCGACACCGAAGGCGACAGCTGCATCGCATAGGAAAGCTCCGTGACCGCCTCATACCCCACACCCGGCAATCCCTGGGCACTTCCAAGGGCCGCATACTGACTTCCCATCTGGGCATAGCCAAAGGCGACTCCCAATTTGTCGGCATCACGTGTCGGGACAAGTCCCGTATAGACAAATCCCGCATCGCTGTAGAACCCCACCGGACTCCCCGGCTGCGGTGAGAAGCCGAGGTGGGTGAAGCCCGACAGCCCCTTGCCGGAACAGGTGCAATCAGGACTGGCGGCTGGTTGTTTATTCTTGTCCCCGGGTGCGCAGGAGGGAGCGACTGTGTTGGGCACGGCATAGAGCTGTTGATCTAGAATGCCATAGAATCCACTGCTGTAGTTGCGAGCCTCCGGTGTACCGAATCCGAAATTATTAGCCACCGGAGCAGCTTCCGACGATTCATTATCCTGTCCCGTTTGGAGCCAGAAACCGGCTTTTGCTGTTCCTGAAAGTCCCTTGGCACCAGCATTCTTGTTCCATGTTGCCGCGATCTCGTTGAGGGAGAGCAGTCCACCGGAGGGACCAAAATTCCAGTTGAAACCCCTTGGGTTCTGTTGCTGGCTAAAGGGGTTGGCCTGGGTCAACGCACTCCGCAGCGTCAGCCACGAGGCTGGTTGAAGGGCTAATCTGACTCCCGGAGTGGCAAGGGGATAGGTTGGGCCA
>Ga0302277_1000434_pt1 | contig 32834 bp, 30 predicted proteins | sample III_Bog_N3_1_FD_198759 | JGI IMG/M metagenome (GOLD analysis project Ga0302277, IMG submission 198759) | Peat permafrost microbial communities from Stordalen Mire near Abisko, Sweden - III_Bog_N3_1 | ecosystem: Environmental > Terrestrial > Soil > Wetlands > Peat | place: Sweden: Abisko... | reverse complement strand
TTACCAGCCGTTTCCAAAAACTCGCTGACGACACATAGCGAACGATAGACTCAAGCGTGGTGAAGCTCATTGCAGGTGGAGTCATGGGTTGGGCTTCATGCGGTATGGCATGGCAAATCAATTTCGCAGTACAATATTTTCATTACCATGGAATCACTTGGCCGTCATAATCAAAGAATTTCCCTGAGTCGTTCAAGGTAAGGTTACTGATTACGCCTCGCATACCCGATACGCTTTGCTCTGTTGAGATCATTGCATTCGGCCCTCCCATGTCGGTCTTAACCCAACCCGGATGGAATACTACCGCAGTGATTCCGGTCGGCTTCATGTCAATTGAAAGACTCTTCATAACCATATTAACTGCAGCTTTGCTGGAGCGGTAAAGGTAATTATCACCCCCGCCATTGTCCGCAATGCTGCCCATTTTACTAGTGATAGTCACAATGATTTTTAATTTGCTGCGAATAATTTGTGTGGCGAATGTCTCAGCCATCTTGAGTGGCGCCATGGTGTTTATGCGGAATGTTTGCATCCATTTTGTATAATCGGTATGGCCAAAACCGCTTGCATCGGTATCAAGATAGATACCTGCGTTATTAATGAGTAGATCGATAGACTCATTGGCCAGTATCTGCGCCAAGTGTTCAATCTGTGCATGATCAGCGACATCAAGTGTCTGAATTTTTATCAGGTCGGGATATTGGGTAACCAATTTATTAAGCGCATCTGATTTTTCAGGATAGCGACTGCATGCTAAAACACGCCAACCATCAGCGGCATATTGTCTGGAAAATTCCAATCCGATCCCACGGTTTGCGCCCGTAATCAATGTGGTTTTCATTGTTGTCCTCAATATTCGTTTCGAGTAAGCAGTAGCTACAAAATTCTATCGATTTCAATTAATCTATCTCACATTCAAAATAATGTGTTGAATCGATCGATTGAGAGCGCCCAGACCAAACAAACATGATTGTTAAAGGGCACCCATTAAATCATCCCATTGGCGTACGGACAGCATTAGGTCTTGGCAATGCGGGCTAGCTCCATAAGGTTGGATGCGCCGGTTTTCTGCATGACATGAAGACGATGAACTTCCACCGTCCTATAGCTGATGCCCAAGCGTTGGGCTATTTCCTTGCTGGTATGCCCGGCAATCACCAGCATCATGACCTCTCGCTCACGCTCAGTCATATACATGGATTCCAAAGTATTTTCCATGACATTGGTGGCAAGACGATGCTTTGCTTCAGTCTGCTGGCGTTCTTTAACCTCTTTCATCAACTGCAATGTGCGGGTGGTGAGTGTATCGTTCATGGAAAGTACTGTTTCAATCAGATCTTCTGCTGCCCCGCTATTTTCCTGATCGGCATGCTGCTTTGCCTGTTCCAGCGACATACCCGATTGCACCGCCAGCACGACCTTGGACATGCGCTTGTCCGAATCTAATATATGAAAGATTAGCCAGTGAGTCAGAAATGAGAGCACATCCTCAAGTACTTCGCTAAATGGCTTGCTGTTTTCTTGATCTTTCAGCTTGAGAACATCAGATACAAAACTTTCGTGTGATTTTCTGTGTGCTTCCTCCCACATATCTCCCGCAAGATACTGGTGCCAGACATTTTCTTCAGTCTGGAAATGGTAAACAGCATAATCCGCCAGTTCATTGAAAATATTGTTCAAGTCTCGCGTGTCGGCTTGAAAGGCTAATCCACTAGCCAGCTTATTAAGTAAATGAACCAGTCTTTGATGCTGTTCATCTATCTGAAGTATGCCAGTGGCAAAATTTTCGTGCCAAGGAAAGATTTCAAGTAATTCTTTCATGTCATTGCCCTGATTTATTGCCTTGTTACTACAGTACCAGACCTGCGCGCAAGAACAATGCAGGCATCTGGTGTGGGAGCACTATCCGGAATCGCAGAGCATTGCTCCCAAGGCATCATAGTGCTCTTGTACCCATGCATCAGGCTCATACATCGGTTAAAAACATACGCCTTATGGGTGTCAGTTTTAAATTACTTAGCGTAATAATTCTTCATGGCGTTATGGCGTTATTTTACTTGAAGGCAGCTTAATGTACCTGAGTTAGATAAGCATTCCATGATGCGCAGGTATGACGATTGGATTATCGCTCGCTTGGAAGATCAACAGCCCTACGAAGAAACTGAGAACCGCAATAAAGATGCTCGCAAAGAAAGCTGTCCAGAATCCCGACACCTTGAAGCCAGGCACAACCGATGACACTAGAAGTATCATCAACGCATTGATCGCAAGCAAGAAAAACCCGAAGGTGAAGATCGTCAGTGGGATGGTCAGCAAGATGATGACCGGCCTGATGATCGCATTGGTTAGACCCAGCAGGAGTGCTGATATAAACAGCGACTTTTTATTGGAAAAGGAGATACCGTGGAATATGAACCCAGCTACCCATAGCGATAGCGCCGTGATTCCCCAATGAACCAGAAATGCAATTACGTTGTTCGTCATGTGCTGAGGATGCCCGAGGTTTCGTGTATTTTTGATGGCAGATGGCCACTGTGTAACACTTTTTCGTCACCAAAAGTCTTCTATGTCGCGACTTCAGTGGTAACAGATACGCTTGCTTAGAAGACAGTGGTAGTCACAATGAGTCCTTATGGCCCAGACTATCTGGAAAGAGTGATTTTCACCTGCTTTTCAAAAGCGGCGCACGCTTGCGTACAATGCTGAATACCGAGAAGAACTCGTTCCAGCTTAATGGCATGGTTTATCCTTGTGTTCGGCGCTACTGCAATAATTTGTAAATGCTTAAATTCAAATTTTGTCATTCCCGCGAAGGCGGGAATCCAGTTTTTAATTGTTCTGGATTCCCGCCTTCGCGGGAATGACGGAGTTATTTTTTTCGAGCAAGCACCTCTGCAACAGAGTAACCAGATTCTGTGCGAGTTGCTGTTCCAGTTCGCTCAGTGGTGCGCTGATGCCGACATCACACGCTTGCGTCACGCGCAGCCCGGCAAAGCCGCAGGGATTGATATTAGAGAATGGTGTCAAATCCATATCCACGTTGAGTGCAATGCCGTGATAACAGCAGCCGTTTTTGATCTTCAATCCGAGCGAGGCGATTTTCGCATCCCCTACATACACACCCGGAGCATCCTCGCGGCCTTGTGCTTCGACGCCATGTTGCGCGAGCAAATCAATTACCGCCTGTTCCATCAGCCGCACAAGCTCTCGCACGTTGAGCTTCCAGCGGCGTAAATCCAGCAGCAGATAGGCGACGATTTGGCCGGGGCCGTGATACGTAATTTGGCCGCCGCGATCTATTTTCACTACCGGTATGCTATTCGCACGCAATAGATGTTCCGGCTTGCCCGCGAGTCCTTGTGTGTAAACGGGGGGATGTTGCAGTAACCAGATTTCGTCGCGCGTATCAGTGTTGCGCGCGGCGGTGTATTGTTTCATCGCCTGCCAGGTGGGTTCGTATTCGACGAGACCTAAAAACCTTAATAAAGGGGCAAGGGGCAAGGGACAAGGGTGGGCTAGCTTCGGCTTGCTAGTCGTAGTGCCTCCCCAAGTGTTTGCCCCTTGCCCCTTGCCCCTTGCCCCTTCTCCTCTCATAAAACCATTACCACCATCGGGTGGTCGCAGAGTTCTTGATAAAGTGCATCGAGTTGTTCGCGCGAGGTGGCGCGCACGGTGCAGGTAAGGCTGATGTAGCGCGCTTTGCTGCTACTGCGCATTTCTATGCTGCTGGCCTGGAAATTCGGGTCATGGTGTGTCACGACCTCCATTACCGCTTGCGCAAAGCCTTTTTGCGACAACCCGAATACTTTAATCGGGAAGTCGCACGGGTAATCAATGAGAGAGTCTTGTAGTTTCATCTCGCCCTTATTCTCACTTATCATTCCGCACTCCGCATCACGTCGCGCTTGAAATCCTGATACAGCTTATGCAATCTGGCGAACATACGACCGGGCTTTCCATCGCCTACCGGTTTGCCGTCGAGCCGGGTGATAGCGAGCACTTCCTTGGTGGAGGAGGTAAGCAATAGTTCGTCAGCGTTGAACACTTCGTCTTTGGCAACTTTGCGCACTTGATGCGGGATTCCATTCGCGTCGGCAATTTCTAGCACCACGTCGTAAGTGATGCCGGGCAGCATTAAATTATCTTTCGGCGGGGCGAGCAGGGTGTCGTTCTTCACCACGAAAATATTGCTGGCCGCGCCCTCGGTCATGAAGGCGTCGTCGCGGATCAGGACAGTTTCGGCACAACCTGCATCCACCGCTATCTGGCGCAGTAACACATTTGGCAGCAGGGCGATGGCTTTGATGTCGCAACGCAACCAGCGGTTGTCCTGCGCAGTGACTGCCCCTACGCCGCTGTGCAACAACTCTGCGGGTGGCGTGGTCAGCAGGTTGCTCATCATGAACACGGTAGGCGCTACCGGCGGGTTAGGAAATGCATGGTCACGCCTGGCCGCACCGCGCGTGATGTGCAGATAGAGGTATTGGTCTTCTCCCGCGTTGTGCGCGATGAGCTCGTTGATGAGCTTCGTCCATTCCACATCACTGTGCGGATTTTGCAAACGTATTCCGCCCAAGCTGTGTTGCAGGCGCTGCAAATGTTCCGCCAAGCGGAAGGCACGGCGCGAATACACCGGGATCACCTCGTACACGCCGTCGCCGAAGATGAAACCTCGATCCAGCACGGGAATGTGGGCTTCTTCGATGGGCATGAATTTGCCATTCAAATAGACAGCCATTTTGAAGTACCCTGTAATCCTTATTGGAACAGCAGGCGGATACTATCCCACCCGCGCGAAAACACATTCGCCAGCGGCACAGCTTCCAGCGCCACCAGCGGGAATTCGGCATAAGGCTTGCCATCCAGCGTGAGCTTCATCATGCCGATTTTCTGCCCCATACCAATCGGCGCGATAAGCGGTTGATGGGTTTCCATGGTGACCTTCATCTGCGCCAGTTTCCCGTTTGGGATGGTCAGGAACAGGTCATCGCGGAACCCAATATTGACGTTGTTCTCGGCGCCCTTCCACACGCGTATGCTGGCTACCGGCTGGTTCTTCTGGTACATGCGCACGGTTTCGAAATATTGAAAACCGTAATTCAGCAGCTTCTGGCTCTCGGTAGCGCGCAGGTTGTCGGAAGCCGTACCGAGCACTACCGAAATCAGCCGTCGCTTGTCGCGCTTGGCCGAAGCCACCAGGCAGAATCCGGCGCTGTCAGTATGCCCCGTTTTCATGCCGTCCACATAAGGATCTATCCATAGCAAGCGGTTGCGGTTGGCCTGCTTGATGTTGTTGTACTGGTATTCGCGCAAGCTGTAGAGCGGATAGTATTCCGGAAAGTCGCGCACGATGGCAGCAGCGAGCAGAGTCAAGTCGTAGGCGCTGGAATAGTGCTGCGCACTCGGCAGGCCGGAGGCGTTAACGAAATGGGTATTGTTCATACCCAGCCGCTGCGCTTCCTTGTTCATCAGTTCGGCAAATTTTTCCTGGCTGCCGGCGATAGTTTCAGCCAGAACGCGCGCTGCATCATTGCCGGACTGTACGATGAGGCCATGCAGCAATTCTCCCACTGTCACCGGTTTATTCTGATCGAGGAACATGCGCGATTCTTCGCCTTGGGTGCGTAGTGCCTCCGCCGATGGCGTCACAGTTTGATCCTGCGAAAGATGACCTTGCTTGATGGCGGAAAAGGTCAAATAGGCCGTCATCAGCTTGGTTATCGAGGCCGGTTCGACATGCTCATTGCCATTTTGATTAACCAGAATCTGGTTGCTGGTGTAGTCATACAGCAGCCATGCTTTGGCGGCCAGCGCCGGTGGCGGCGGCAGGCCTTGCTGCGCTTGGGCAAGAACGGGCAAAAATAGGGCTATAAAAAGCATAGCCATAATTTTTAGATTGTTTAGTGGAATGGCGATAAGCAATGTCTTGCTGCGGTCTTTGCAGCTTAGCCAGATGGCTAGTGGTTTTATCAGTAGTTCCATCAATATAACCATCAGGGGTTTCATGAGGACGGAGTTCATTAAAGAGGAGCAGCAGCTAATGGGGAAGGATTATAGTCTTGCCCGGACAAGCCGGGCGTGCTTCGGAAAAATCAGGTAAACGAACTGGCGAACTGTATGGCTTGTTCCGCCTGTTCATCCACCTGCTCTTTTACTTCTTCGGCTTGGGATGGATCTATGCCCAACGCTTGCCATTCCTCAGCGCTGATGTTGGGAGCCACGTACTCGACAATACCAAAGGATGGCAGCAGTTTTTCTACAATGTTAATCATACGCACCAGCGGTTGTCCTGCTGCTGCTTCGGCTGCGTCCGGGTTATGGTGGTAACGCAACACGGAGATAAGCTCTTCCGGCAAATTCCAGTGGCGTCCCAGTTCTGCCCCCAATTCGTCATGACATATTCCCAATGTTTCCAGTTCAACTTCCAGTGATGGTCGGTCAGCTTCTGCGGCCAAGCGGGTATGCAGCTTGTCGCTTTGTCTTGGGTCAAGAAAAGCCAGCGCCAGATAACCAAGGTCGTGCAGCATGCCAGCAAGAAAAATATGGTCATCCTGTGGTCGCATATTTTCCGGCATGATCCGTGCGAGTCCCAACAGGGCGAAGGCAATACCGAAGCTGTGTAACCATAAGTCTTGCATGTTAAACTTCCCTGGAGGCGTCTTGGCAATCAGGGACATGACAGCGATACTGGTGGCAACCGACTGGACGCGTTTGGTACCCAGCAGCATCGAGGCATCGCGTACGGTCTTTATTTTGCGCGATGCGCCGATCACCGCCGAATTGGCCAGCCCGAGGATTCTTGCCGAGATTTGCGGATCCTGCTCGATCAGCACCAGCAACATCCGTTCACCTTCTTCGGTATCCAGCTTTAACGCCAGCAGCCTTTGCGCAATGACCGGCATGGCAGGTAACGCATCAAGATTCTTGATAGCCTGCCTGATATCTACGTGCCCACTTCCATTGCTCATGTTGTTTCCGCCCCTATCTGTTTTTTTGGTTAATGCCCAATCCCACTCACACCGGGTATTCTAACTAAATCATGGCTTGGAATGCATCTATTTTTCACCCTGATTTTCCGTGATGGGCCGCTTTGCCAGTTTACGTTGCAGGGTGCGTCGGTGCATATTGAGCGCACGCGCGGTAGCCGAGATATTGTCTTGGTGTTCGTGTAACACGCGCTGAATATGTTCCCATTCCATGCGCTCCACTGTCGTAATTTGCGCATTGAGGGGTAGCTCGGGGCTGGGAAGGTGGCCGAACGCCGCCACAATTTCATCGGCATTCGCCGGCTTGGCAAGATATTGCGTCGCACCCAGTTTGATGGCTTCAACAGCAGTGACGATGCTGGCATAACCGGTCAGCACCACAATGCGCGTGGCAAGATCGAGTTCGTGCAGAGCCTGAATCAGCATCAGCCCGGACGCACCGTCCATTTTCAAATCTACCACAGCGTATTCCGGCGGGTTGGCCAGCGCCAGCGGCATAGACTCTTCCACGCTATGTGCCACAGTTACGGAGTAGCCGCGCTTTTCCAATGCCCGGCACAATACATTGCAAAAGATGACATCATCATCCACCAGCAACAGTGTGGCCTGTTCGCTAATTGTAGTATTCATGTTGTGCGAGACTGCAATGGCAGGATGATCTCGGTGGTGGCCCCTCCACCCTCGCGGTTGAACAGGCGCACCTTGCCGCCCATGCGTTCCACGGTGGCATTAGCGAGGAGTAGCCCCAACCCTCTTCCTTCTTCTTTGGTGGTGAAGAAAGCTGAACCAGCACGGGCAGCGGCTTCCGGCGTGAGTCCTTGGCCGTGGTCGTGGATGCTTAGCGTGAAGTTGTCGGCATCCCAATGCGCCTCGATGTCGATGTCCTTCGGCGAGGCATCGGCAGCATTATTGAGCAGGTTCAGGAGCGCAGCGCGCAGCGCCGGGTCTATATTCATATGTGGCGCCGGGTGTGTACCGGCAGCTTGATAATGGCAATGCACGGTGGGGCGCAGCAACTGCCATTCATCCAGTGTCGCGGCAAGAAGCTGCTCCAGCGGCTGCACGGCTTGCACCTCAGTATCCTGTGCGTTAGCCAGCAATTTGCCGAGGATGCGTTTGCATGCCTGTACTTGACCGTCGAGGATGGCAAGATTGTCGCGCCATTCCGGTAACACGGCCTGATCGCGTTTCAATTCACCGATTACCACCGCCAAGGTGGATAGTGGTGTACCCATCTCATGGGCGGCACTGGCTGCCTGTATGCCGAGCGCCACGATGCGCTCGTTGCGCAACGTTTCCTCGCGCACTTTGGCCAGCGTCTCATCGCGTTGGCGCACGGCGTGCGCCATTTTTACCACGAAATACGCAATCACCACCGCGCTGATAACGAAGCCCAGCCACATGCCGATGACGTGCATATTAAAAGCATCGTCCGGCTGCATGGCATGGGACATGTCCATACTTGGCATATCCATTCCGGAGATATTGGCTGGTGATGCCTCATCCATCACCGCGCCATGCGTCATCGGCAGTGGTATATAAAATTTCATCAGCAGCGTATAACAGCCAGTGGTAATTCCGGTCATCGCCCAAGTGTAGCCGCGTGGCAGAGTGGCCGCAGCGATCACCAGCGGCAACAGGAACAGCGAGATGAATGGGTTGGTCGAGCCGCCGCCGTAGTAGAGCAGCACCGACAGCGCCAGAACATCGGCACAAAGTTGCGCGAACAGTTCGGCATTGGAAACCGGGCTGTCGTTGCGCAAGCGCAGCCAAGTGAGCAGATTCAGTCCGGCCAACGCAGCGATAGCCGCAAGCATGGGTAGCCACTGCAACTCCATTGCTAAAAAATGGTACGCCAGCGCGAGCGTGGCACATTGCGCCGCCACAGCAATAGTACGCAATATGACAAGGCGACGCAGATGGCTATGTCCGGTCTGTGCGGTAAACGGTAAGGAATTCATAATGGTAATTTTAACTGCACGGGAGCGCGCCGGGGTGCGACGTATTGTCGCGGAGAGTTTAGGGCGGGCTTATCCGGCAGACGCGGCCGGAACCTCAAAGTGCCATTCAAAGCTGCCCTTGTGATCCGAGAAAATACGCTCTTGCGCAACACCAAGCTGTTGCAGTTGATTCCTGAGTTCCGGTTGTGGGAGGTCGCGGAAGAACGACATGCCGTGGTTGGAAATTAATTTCCGCACCACCGTATCTCCCAATACCTCTTCAATCTTGCAATATTCTCCTCCCGTGCCAGATGTTTCACGTCCTTGTGTCAACCGTTTGACCTCGTCATCTAATGCCAGGAATTTTTTCACCAGGCCATCGGTGCTTCTTACTATCGGTGCAAACTGGTTGATGATTTTTTGCCAACCCACTTGCTGCTCCGGGGTGAACGTGATTGTTCCTGCGCGGATTTTTTCTGCAATGGCAATATATCTGGCAAATCCCGGATCGGATTGGGTCGCAGCAATTTCCCGGTTCTTGGTTTGAAGAGTCTGTTCAACTTGAGCCCGATTAGTTTTTGCTTCGGCGATCTGTCGGTCGTAACCCGCAATATCTGGCAACAGGATGGAAATAACTGTTTCTCGATTTTTACGCGCATTTGAGGAAGCGATCTGGAGACCTTTCCCGGCAATCGCACAGCCTTCGGCAATGCCCAGTTGCAATTGTTCGGCGACAATCTCGCAATTCACCGCACGCTCAATTGAAACGCTCTTGCCCATGATGAGGCAACCTTCGGCGAACTCTGCGCTGATCTTTCCATCCCATGCTTCCAGAGTGGCGTTGATGGCTCTCCCCTTAACGGTTATGTTGCCGCCGATGCTTTGTGCACGACCGCCAGAGAGGTTTTTTTCAAGTTCGATACCACCGCCTTGGGATATGATTGTGCCGAACACGTCAGAGCGAAAGGTCATATGCTTTCCTTCGACGATGCGTCCTTCCTGCACTTCACCATGTTCTACGTACTCATCTACAGAGAGCCTGATATCTCCGGTGGATTTGGCGCTGATACCGCCCTTGTTTTCAATTTTTGTGGTGACAAAAATCTCGCCCGTACTCTCATCGAAGACGAGGAAGCCGTCCATGTTTGCCACCAGCAACTCCCCTTTTGGGGTTTGATCGATGCGGGTACCTTCGCCGGCAAGCTTGCCAAAATCCATGTCCTCGGGAATGCGAGCTTCGATGATTGTTCCGGTCACGCTATAGCCCGGCTTCCCCAGAGCGCGCGGAACTTTTCTCAGCAGGGGAGCATTCTTCGCAACCTGCGGGAAGCGATTCCTGGCCCTGCGCAAGTCGGCTTTTCCATTAGCAAGGATCAGCGGAGCATTGTCTTGGCGCAGAAGATCGCTTTCTTCGACAATTTCGGCATTTTTGCTGTCCGTCGGGTCAAGCTGGAATGCAATATCGATACGGGTGGTTGTGCCTTTTTTGATGATATCGCGCACGGCATCGGCGTCAATTCCAAAGCGCACGCCCCTGATCCACATGCTTGCGACGAATTCGTCGAAATCCAGTTGTGTAGCAATTCTCTCAATGTTTTGCCTGTATTCGACTATGGGCATAATCCCGTCTTCACCGGGTTCACCATAGACTGGCTCATCCTTCACCACCTCAAGGAAAGCCGGTTCGAACATGTACTCCGCCCGCGCGCCGCTATCCATAATTTTTACGCCCTTGTACAACTCCATGCGTTCTGGCGGAAAGCGCACGATACCGCTTGCAATCCGCACTTCGGTTGCAATACTACTCGGAGATGCTGCGGAATCGCTACCATAAAGCAGGCGAATGAAGCGAGCATAGTCCAGCCCTGCAAAGCGTGTTTCATTAGCAAACAAGCGGTCTACGAACAACTGGAGTATGTCTTGTGCCGGAGGCGGGGAAAGATTGATAAATATCCCTTCCGGGCGCAAAAGGACATAAGCAGGGAGGATAAATCCGCTCGGATTCAGTTTGTCTTTGTCGGAGGGCGCGCTGGGCATTTCAATTACCTTATTCTTTCTTGCTCTTTACTAATAGGCAAGTACTCCCTCGTACTGCCATGGCTGCGTCTTTCGCGCGGGATTTTACAGGAATATGTTCTGCGGGCGCGACAATTTGCCACATTCCCAACGACGCTTGCCTGCCCTAAAATTCTCTTCCTTATCGGATAGCGGGGTGCAAGTTCTCTTTTCCTCACCGTCAACGGCTCCTGTGATGCTTGGTGCTGACAGCGGCATTTATGCGCTGATAGATTTGGAATGAAAATAGAGTGGGTACAGACCGATATTGGTTCGGGTGAAGACCTGAATTTTTCAGTGGCCAAGGCAAGATAAATATGTATCATGGCCGCACTTTAACAACATTCATTCACAAGAGGTAAAAAAATGCGTCAAATAATCATGTTGGTGGCAGGTGCATTACTTACCATGTCGGCAGCGGCAACCGATCTTGGGATAACAGTGAGCGACGCTTGGGGACGCGCCACGGCGCCGGGGCAAGATAGCGGCTCTGTCCAATTTTCTATCACCAGCAAGAAAGACGCGAAGCTGGTGGCGATTACCAGCCCGGCAGCAGGCTCGGTCGAAATCCACAGCATGGCGCATGAAGACGGCAAGATGAAAATGCGTGCCGTCGAATCCCTCATCCTGCCCGCAGGCAAAGCGGTTGATCTGGAAAAGAGCGGCAATCACGTGATGCTGCTCAACCTGAAGCAGCCGCTCAAGGCGGGCGACAGCGTACCATTGACGCTGACCATTGAATTTGCCGACAAACACAAAGCTACCGTGGATGCCAAGGCCGAAATCCGGCCGATGACCGAGAGCCATGATATGCATGACATGAAAGGGATGTAAGTAAGGCAGCTCGTGCTATTAAAAGTACGTAGCCCATTGACGGCGATAGGAGAAATAGCGATGTGGCATAAATTGTTGTGCGCTGTATTATTTACGCTAGTAAACAATGCCTGGGCAAGCGATGAGGTGCTGGTGGACAAGGCTTGGCTGCGCGAAAGTGTGGCGGGACAGGAATCCGCTTCGCTGCAACTGAAGCTGACCGTGACTAAACCGGCAAAACTCATCGGGGTAAGCAGCCCGTGGGCAGCGGCGGTGGAGATTCAGCAGTTGTTGCCCAACAGGGGCAAGATGCAATCGCGCGCGGTGACAAGCTTGCGCCTGTCGCGCAACCGTGCGTTAGCGTTCGGCGAACACAGTTTCGCTTTGATGATGTTGGGCCTGAAGCAGCCGTTGAAAGTGGGCGATCAGGTACCGGTGAGCCTGACGGTGGACTTTTCCGGAAAACAAGTGCGCACGGTGGAAGTGGAGGCCGAGGTAAAAGCACTGGAATTGAGTTACATGCATTATGGCGGGCAAGAAGTGCATGATCATCAGTGATTCAAGTAAGCGCAGACTTCCTCCGCAACAGGCGGCTTGATGCCGCCTGCTTTGTTTTGTGGTGTAGAATGCGCGGCAGTTTTATATAAGGATAAATGATGTCTCTCACGCCTTCCGCCGCCGACAAGAAAGCCCGCACTCTTTCCGAGGCGATGCCTTACATCCAACGTTTCTTCGACAAGACTATTGTGGTCAAATACGGCGGCAACGCCATGACTGATCCGCAGTTGCAAGATAGCTTCGCGAGCGACGTGGTACTGCTCAAGCTGGTGGGAATGAATCCGGTGGTGGTGCACGGAGGTGGGCCACAGATCAACGAGCTATTGAAAAAAGTTGGCAAGCAAGGCGAGTTCGTGCAAGGCATGCGCGTCACTGACGAAGAAACCATGGACGTAGTCGAAATGGCGCTAGGCAAGGTCAACAAGGACATCGTCAACCTGATCAACAAACACGGCGGCAAGGCGGTGGGGTTGACCGGGCAGGATGGTGCGTTCATCCGCGCCGAGAAGTTGCTGCTGGAGAGCATCGACGAGCCAGGTAAGATGCTGGACATTGGACTGGTAGGCGAGATCAGCAAGATAGACCCTTCGATCATTACCTTTCTGGATTCCGGCGATTTCATTCCGGTGATTGCGCCCATCGGCGTAGCACCAGACGGCGAGACGCTGAACATCAACGCAGACTTGGTGGCAGGTAAACTGGCCGAGGTACTGCACGCCGAGAAACTGGTGCTGCTCACCAACACGCCGGGCGTGCTAGACAAGGACGGCAACCTGCTCACCGGCCTGACCCCAAAACAGATAGATGAAATGATCGCGGACGGCACGCTGTCCGGCGGTATGTTGCCAAAAATCAACTCCGCACTGGATGCCGCGCGCGGAGGGGTGAAGTCGGTACACATAATTGACGGCCGCGTCGAGCATGCACTATTGCTGGAAATTTTGACGGATGAAGGTGTGGGCACTTTGATAAAGAGCAAGTAAATTTAGCCACGGATTAACGCAGATGAGACACGGATTATCCATGGCCTTTATCTGTGAATATCCGTGTTAATCCGTGGCTAATACGGCTCATTAAAATGATGCGACCGGTTTGGGTGTTCGACCTCGATAACACGCTGCACAATGCGGCGCCGCACATCTTTCCACACATCAACCGAAGTATGACGGCCTATTTGCAGCAGCATCTCGGGCTGGATGAACAGACGGCGGGCGAACTGCGCAGACATTACTGGCAGCGTTATGGCGCAACTTTGAGTGGCATGATGAAACACCATGGTACCGACCCGGAACATTTTTTGTGGCATACACACCAGTTTCCGGAATTGCCGCAGATGGTGTTGCGCGAACCGCGCCTGCGCCATGTACTGAAAAAATTGCAGGGCAAGAAGCTGGTATTTTCCAATGCGCCGCAGCACTATGCGCGTGCCGTGCTGAAGCTGTTGCGCGTGGATGATTTGTTTGATGATGTGTTTGCCATCGAACATACGCGTTACCATCCCAAGCCGCAGATGGCTGGCTTCATGCGTCTATTGCACAAGCATCGCCTGAACCCGGCACATTGCGTGATGGTGGAAGACAGCGCAGAAAATTTGCTGGCGGCAAAACGCCTTGGGATGCGTACTGTGTGGGTGGATGCCACGCCGCGTTCGCCTACTTATGTAGACGTAAAAATTCGTAGTGTGATGGAACTGCCGCGCGCTTTGTCGCGGCTGATTTGAAAAGGGAACGACATGGCCGCAAAACCAGGTGAACGTAAACTGCAAATTCTGCAAACCATCGCTACCATGCTGGAGCAACCCAAGGGTGAAAAAATTACCACCGCCCTGCTTGCGGCCAAGCTGGATATTTCAGAAGCGGCACTGTACCGCCACTTTGCCAGCAAAGCGCAGATGTTTGAGGGATTGATCGAATTCATCGAGCAGACCGTGTTCGGACTGGTGAACAAGATTACCGCCGAGGAAACCAGCGGGCTAAGACAGGTCGAAAGCATTGTTGCCATGCTACTTGGCTTCGCACAAAAAAATCGTGGCATGACGCGCGTATTGATCGGCGATGCACTGGTAAACGAGGATGAGCGTTTGCAAGCGCGCATCAACCAATTTCTGGACCGTATCGAGACCACGCTCAAGCAGGCGTTACGCATCGCCGTAACACAGGCTGAACTGGATTCCAACACCGATGCTGGCGCACATGCTAACGTGCTGCTGTGCTACGTCATCGGACGCTGGCAGTTATTCGGCAAGAGTGGCTACGCGCGCGATCCGATGGCGCAGTGGCCGCAGCAATGGGCGATACTCTCAAACAAATAAACATACAAAGGCAGCCCCAATGATCCTGATCCTCTCTTCCAACACCGACCAACAAGGCGCGGACTACCAGCAGTTGACGGCGCATTTGGCTGGGCTGCCGGGTATCCAGACGCGCGTGCATGTCGAACGTGGTGCCGAGCAGTCATTGACCGAGATTTACCTCATCGGCAACACCAAGGCACTGAATATCGCCGACATGCAGAGCCTGCCGTGCGTCGAGCGTGTGGTGCGGGTGTCGGAAGAATACCGCATCCTCGGACGGCACAAGGACGATCAGCGCCCGACGCATTTCGAGTACAACGGCGTGCGCTTCGGCCAAGACACGCTCAATGTGTTCGCCGGGTTGTGCGCGGTAGATAACCGTGAGCATGTCGAGACCATGCTCAAAGCGGTGCGCGACAATGGTCAGGTGTGTACACGCATGGGTGCGTACAAGCCGCGCACCAGCCCGTATGCATTTCAGGGACACGGCAAAAATTGCCTGCCTTATGTATTCGAGTTGGCAGGAAAATACGGCATCAAGGTGATGGCGATGGAAATCACCCATGAATCGCACCTGAATGAAATTCGCGAGGCATTGCATCAAACCGGCAATCCGACCGGCGTGATGCTGCAAATCGGCACGCGCAACACGCAGAATTTCGAATTGCTGAAAATCGTCGGGCGCCAAACCGAGATGCCGATCCTGCTCAAACGCGGCTTTGGCATCACCCTGGATGAATCGCTGAATGCGGCGGAATACCTGGCCTCAGAAGGCAATCGCAACGTGGTGTTTTGCTTGCGCGGCATGAAGACCAACATGGGCGACCCGCACCGCAATTTTGTCGATTTCGCGCATGTCCCGGTGGTGAAGCGGCTGACGCGCATGCCGGTATGCGTCGACCCATCGCACTCGGTAGGCACCCGCGCCGCCTCGCCGGATGGAATTCTCGACATGATGCATGTCACCGCGCAAGGCGTGTTGGCTGGCGCCAACATGGTTCTGGTAGACTTCCATCCGGCACCACCTAAAGCACTGGTGGATGGCCCTCAAGCTATGCTGCTGAAAGAATTGCCGTACTTCCTCGAAGATGTGCAGATTGCCCGCGAGGCGTATTTAAAACGCGTTACCCTTGCCGACCACTACAACAACACCTAACCAGGTAGCTGCAAACAAAAAGGCCCGGACTTTTCCCCGGGCCTTCGCATGATGCGTTGCGGTATGTTTAATACCCGGTTTTCCTGCCCTCGATAACTGGCAATGCTTCGTCGCTGATCAGCGCCCAGATTACGCGAACGATAGTCTCTGAGGCTATCACCGTGTGCCGGTTATTTGCGGCAGTAATTTTTTCCCTGAGCTCCTTGCGCACACTCGGAAGGCCAGTCAGTTCAAAAACAACGTCTATTCTATCGCCCATGGCTACGATGTCATCAAGACTCCCTATCTTGATTCCCGCCGCGATGGCTTTAGCTTTCCCTAGTGTGTCCATCTGTTCCGCCGCATAGGCGAGATTGACCCCTTCTTTCTTGCGTAGCATTTCGCTCAGAAATGCCGAGCCGATTCGTCCTAGTCCAATGATGGCAATATTTTGTTTCTCCATGCGTGTCTCCTTAAATTAATGGGTAGCTTTGCGGTCTTCTCCGATTTCTGCGATGCCCGTTTCGTCCGCAAGCTAGTATAGGGCGGATTATGTATCCGTGCACCTTGAGTGCAGATTTTAGCCGAGCATAATAAACCTATCGCAGTAGTCATTTCATGTTCAGTGGAAAATGACAACCAGATGTTGGGTGAAGCCAGCCGATAAGCCGGGTTCTGTCGTGGACAGTCATTCCTCTAGGCGTTTCGTTACCTGACGCTCAAGCAACCTACCCGCAAGCGACGCGAGCAACGTCATAGCCTGCTTATTTGGTCTTGCTCCGAATGGAGTTTACCGTGCCGTCCGTGTTACCACGTCCGCGGTGGGCTCTTACCCCGCCGTTTCACCCTCACCGTTCCCTTGCGGGACTTAGGCAGTTTATTTTCTGTGGCACTGTTCATCACCTCGCGGTGTCCGGCCATTAACCGGCATTCTGCTCTATGGAGCCCGGACTTTCCTCCCCGCCCTTACGGACGCGGCGACTGTCTAGCCAGCTTCGAGGCGGAGTTTAACACGGGAAGAATAAATGCCGACCTACTACAAGAATTCAGGAGCTAATTCACTGAAGTATGATTGGCAGATCGATTACCAACACGCTGATATAACCGGAAGCGTTCATTCCTATCGCTGGAACGCCCGCCTTCCCAGATTTTCTTCCAGACAGTTTCGTTTTCCACCGGCTCGGATGCTTTTACGCTTTGTACCAGCAGTAAGTCGCAGGCATTGCGTGCATGGCGGCGCGTGGTGATATCGCCGAAGTATTGCAGCATGGCAAGTTGCGTATCGCCTACATTCATACTTGCCAGGCAACCGTGCTGCGCGGGCAGGGCGTACTTGAGAGATACGACCATGCTGCGATAGCTCTTGCCGCTATCCAGCCAAGGCAACCACAGAGTCATTGCCAGCAACCAAATCAGGGTGACTCCCGCCGCCCAGTTGATGATGGCGCGGCGCATGGAGCGCCCCACACGCCATACCAGGACCACCCAGAGCACGGTGGCGGCAAATGCAATCCAGAAAGATGAGGCGTTGACTGTCGGTTCAAAGCCGGGCTGATACTCTTTCAACAATTGCGTAATCTTGGCGTGATTGTCCAGCAGCAATCCGGCCCAGCCCCACCACATCAGAATGGAGAACAGGCCAAAGGTCATGATGCCGAACCAGTCCAACGCATTGGCCGCGCCGCGCCGCAGGGTGGTGAGCGCGGCGGTAGCGAGAAGGGTGAGTGGCAGCAACATGGGCAATGCAAAGATGTCCCTGATGTTGGGCACCAAGCTCAAGGTAACCAGCATGACGATGAAGCTGGTCAGCGGCAACTGGAATTCAATCGTGTGCCAGACTTTTTTGCGCGCCTGCCACACCGCCCATGCAGCCAGAGGCAAGGCGGGCCAAGCAAACCACGGCAGGATTTTCACGTAATAAAATACTTCTTCGAAATGGCCGTCGCGCACAAAATCGAACCAGCGCCTGATGTTGTGTGTCCACGCCCACTCCATGAATAGTTGCGGCGAACGCAGGTATAACAAGACTGGCCAAATGGCGAGCCATGGCAGCGCAAACAGCGCGGCAATACCCAGGCTAGTGTAGTAAGGTCGTACGCGCCAGTTACGGAACATAAGCATCGCGACACTGATAAGCAGAAACAGCATGGGCGCGATGAAGCCCTTGGCCATGAAACCGATACCCACGCCAGTGCCAATGAGGACGCCTGCGCGCAAGGGACGGCGCAGGCTCAGGGTGAAACCGTATTGCATGACAGCGCAGCCTGTGAGCAGGGCCAGGTCGGTAACGAGTTGATGTGCACTCACTAACATGCCGAGACAACCGATCAGAATAATTGTCGCCGCCCAGCCGCGCCCACTGCCGAACAACTCTCGTCCGGCCAAACCTGTAAACAGCAGCGTCAGCGCGGTATAAAATCCGCTGGCCAAGCGTGCACCGTCATGCAACACAAACAGGGGGGAAAAAAGCTTGGCGAACACTGCTGCCGTCATGTAAAACAGCGGCGGCTTATCCATGTAAGGATCACCCACGAGTGTAGGAACCAGCCAGTCACCGCTTTGCAGGATGTGATATATCAACCCGAAGCTGTGCGCGTCTTCGGGTTTCCACGGATCATGCCCGACTAGCCCGGTGAGCACCCACACCGCACATAGCAGCGCAAGGAATAACGCCTTGGTCTGCGTAATGGGATGCTCGTGGTCAGGTAGATAGTGGAACATAGGGCGCTATTCTACAGGGTACGCCTGATGGAACAACTGGCGACTGATGAGCCTACTAACCATACGGCTAAACCGATAAACGACATCGACAAGCTGCGGCTCTTTAAGCCACCAAACAACAAAAAAGGCAGCGTATGCTGCCTTTCAGTTGTAGTCTGTTACAAAAACCATTATGCGGCTGCTTTTGCACCAGACTTGCCATATTTCTGGTTAAACTTCTCGATGCGGCCAGCGGTGTCCACAATCTTTTGCGTGCCAGTGTAGAACGGATGGCATTCCGAACAAACTTCCACATGCAGCGGCTTACCCAGCGTGGATTTGGTCTTGAACGTGTTGCCGCAGCTGCAATTCACTGCGATTTCTTCATACTTAGGATGGATGTCAGCTTTCATTTTTCTTCCTTGCTTAAAGTTGGGCGCGGCGGTTGTACGCGCACGAATACGGAATAAGGGGGCGGATTATCCATGAAAAGGGGTGGCAGCGCAACATTTTCATAGTTCTCTATATTGATACAACAAGTTAAGCATCGCCGTTGCTTTGTCCAGCGTCTCTTGATATTCCGCCGCAATCTCGGAATCCGCCACGATGCCGCCGCCTGCCCAGCATCGAATCTCGTTATCGGAATATACCAGCGTACGGATGACGATATTGCTGTCCATGTTGCCGTCAAAGCCAACATAGCCTATCGCTCCACAGTAAATGCCGCGCTGGTTCGGCTCAAGCTGTTCGATGATTTCCATGGCACGCTGTTTGGGTGCGCCAATGACGGAGCCGCCGGGAAAGCAGTCGCTCAGCACGTGCAGCGCATCACGTCCTTTGGTTAACTTGCCTTCCACCGTGCTAACCAAGTGATGCACGTTGGTGAAACTTTGTACTTCAAATAATTTTGGCACGCGCACCGATCCCGGCTCGCAACTTTTGCCGAGATCGTTACGCAACAAGTCCACGATCATCAAATTTTCCGCGCGGTCTTTTGGGTCCTTGCGCAACTCATCGGCAAGCTGGCTATCCTGTAGCGCATCGCTGCTACGCGGGCGGGTGCCTTTGATCGGTCTGGTTTCCACGCTGCCGTTTTGTACACGCAGAAATCGTTCTGGCGAGGCACAGAGAATCTGGGCTTGCGGCAGGTTGAGGAAAGCCGAATACGGTGCAGGGCTAAGATTCCGCAACGTAAAATAAGCACCCAAGGCATCCCCCGAGGCAACGGCACTAAAGCGTTGCGCAAGATTGATCTGGTAACAATCCCCCGCTTGCAAATAGCTTTGCACCTGCGCGAAAGCAGCAGCGTAGCTGTCCAGAGTGAAGTTGGAGGTGATAGGGCCCTGCACCCTAAACGTATCAGCGGGTAATGCACCAACTCGCTGCAAACGGTGCAGAATTTCCGGCAATACGATTTTCGTTTCAACATACCGCTGCTGCGATACCAGTTGTGCAATTTTTTGTTGATGGTCGAGTACGATGGCCCAGTCGTAGATGCCGATAGCCATGTCCGGTAGATCCTCTGCATCTTGCGCCTGCACAGGCAGCGTCATCATGCGACGCGCCAGATCGTAACCCCAGTAACCCAATGCCCCGCCAGAAAATGGGACGCCAGGCACGACTGCGGCAGGCTCAGCCAACTGCTGGCGCAGCAGTATAAACGGGTCATCGTTTGAGCAACACGTTCCGCTTGCATCGGTGATTTCTGTGTTTGCGCGATGCGTAACCAGTGTTATCACCGGCTGCGCGCAGAGAATGTCGTAGCGCCCCAACCCCGCGCTATCCAGCCACACTGCCCAAGGCAGATCGGCGATAGCCGCGTAAAAGGCAGTGGCATCGGCTGCATAAGGAAGTGGGGCGCTATAAAGCATCGGTGCTAAAATTCGGAAAAATAACGGGAATTAAATATGACTACTATCGTCGCAGTTAGAAAAAACGGCATTGTCGCCATCGCGGCTGACACGCTAACCACTTTTGGCAATACACGTCTGCCCGCCGCGCTTGATGCGTCGCACGACAAGATACTGTATTGCGGCGAGAGTTACATCGGTGTGTGCGGTAGCGCTGCGCACCATCTGGTATTGTCCAATCTGTTGGCAAAGACGCCGGACGCGCAGCTTAACAGCAAGGCGGGAATTTTTGAAACCTTTCGCAAGTTGCATCCGGTGCTAAAAGAGGAATGCTTTCTGAACCCCAAGGAAGATGAGGAGGACCCATACGAATCCAGCCAGATTACCGCGCTGATCGCCAATGCCAGCGGCATCTATGGTATTTATTCGATGCGCGAGGTGTTCGAATACACTCAGTACTGGGCTATTGGCTCGGGCCATGAATATGCGCTCGGCGCCATGCATCACGCCTATTCGCGCTATGACAGTGCGCTGGAGATTGCGCGTGCCGGGGTAGATACCGGGATCGCCTTCGACAGGAACAGCGCCGCACCCATTACGCAATACACGATCCCGCTACAATCCTGAGGCCATTGTTCAGAGGGCAACAAACCGCTCCAATCCGGCATCATTGTCAGGCAACGCCCTTAACTCATCAGACGCGCCATTCAGAAGCGGAAAGAAGTACGTGCCCGCATAAAGCTGGCAAGGAAAATGAGCGCACACGAACCGATCCCGGTGCGCCCAGCAAAACAACCCAAACTGTGGACAGCCCCTACTACACTTAAACTTTAGGGGCCGTCTCCACAGCCTTCAACCCCATCAGTTCGGCTTGCTGATGCCTGGCGTAGGGAAAGGCCAGGTTGTAGCCGGACGCACAGGTGCCGGAGCAGATGGAGCCGGAGCTGCCGCAACTGGTGCCGCTGGCTTGCTTACTACTACAGCTGGCTTTTTAGCTGGGACCGCTTTTTTGGCTGCCGGCTTTGCGGCTGGCGCTGCTTTTTTGGCGGGCGCTGCTTTTTTTGCCGGGGCCGCCTTTTTGGCAGGAGCCGCTTTCTTGGCTACCGCTTTTTTAGCTGCCGGCTTTTTAGCCGCTGCTTTTTTTGCCGGGGCCGCCTTTTTAGCAGGAGCCGCTTTCTTGGCTACCGCTTTTTTAGCTGCCGCCTTTTTAGCAGGAGCCGCTTTCTTGGCTACCGCTTTTTTAGCTGCCGGCTTTTTAGCCGCTGCTTTTTTTGCCGGGGCCGCCTTTTTAGCAGGAGCCGCTTTCTTGGCTACCGCTTTTTTAGCTGCCGCCTTTTTAGCAGGAGCCGCTTTCTTGGCTACCGCTTTCTTGGCTACCGCTTTTTTAGCTGCCGGCTTTTTAGCCGCTGCTTTTTTTGCCGGGGCCGCCTTTTTAGCAGGAGCCGCTTTCTTGGCTACCACTTTTTTAGCTGCCGGCTTTTTAGCCGCTGCTTTTTTTGCCGGAGCTGCCTTTTTAGCGGGCGCCGCCTTCTTGGCCGGAGCCGCCTTCTTTGCTGCTGGTTTAGCTTTCTTTGCTGCTACCATTTCAACCCCCTTTACATAATGAAAGTTAACAAGATACAACACGAACAACTACTACACCCCCAGCACACCGCATGCGGCATGACCGAAGCCTTCTAACCAGCCGCGCACTCCTTCGAGCGCCATTCGCAGGCTCAAAACCTTGCCTTATTAGGCATTACGAATCAACTAGTTATATAATCTTATGCCCATCACTCTTGCTCTGATTGGAACACTACGTTGCTCTCGCAGGCATTTTTGAAAATGCTGCTTCTCTAAAAAAAATTTCTCAAAAAGGGACGCATTCCCGGCTTTCAATCCACCGGGACATGCAATTATTTTGGGGGAGTAAATACTATATGCCTCAGATATGGGCATCGACATCTTCTGATGCGTGGGATCGCAATTATGAAAACTTGCCGTTGTTCTTTGCAATTTATGGGCGTCCCTTAATCACACTACAGTTAGTTAACATGCATAAACATGCCTACTACATCTAGTGGTTGAAGTTATCACCAATTTATGCATATAGTCAATTATTTTTTGCGAATATATATAAAAATGTTGCATTCTTACACTACGCAAAATTTATATGAGTTCCTTACCAAGAAATTAGTACTGCAGAATATATCTTGGTGTGCATAATTTGCACGGTGTTAAATGCCCGTATACGGATGTGGGTCGGCAGGAAATTCCACTAACTTGCGCAGCAATTATTTTGCGTAGTTGAACATATGATGCCCAACGTAGCCATAATTCTTCTGTGCCAAGCTGATGTCCAAGGACAACCGAAACTTCAAGGTTATTTGCGAAACTGATTAAGCTTAGTTTGAAGCGCCCGAATTGCATAAGCCGTTATGGTCGGCAATTCGGGCTGGATTGTGAAGTTCAGATTTGCAAGTTAAATGCGCCGACCATCTAATCCCAAGACAGCGCGCCACCAGTCTGGTACTCGGTGACACGCGTTTCGAAGAAATTTTTCTCTTTCTTGAGATCAATCATTTCTGCCATCCACGGGAACGGATTGCTCGCGCCCGGATACAACATATCTATGCCGATTTGCTGGCAGCGGCGATTAGCTATAAAGCGCAGATACTCTTTAAACATCCCGGCATTCAGCCCCAACACCCCACGCGGCATAGTGTCTTCTGCATAGGCATATTCCAGTTCAACCGCCTTGCGGAAGATGACTTCAATTTCTTTTTTGAACGATTCCGTCCACAGGTGCGGATTTTCTGCCTTAAGCTGATTGATCATGTCCACACCAAAGTTCAGGTGCATGGACTCATCGCGCAGAATGTATTGATACTGCTCTGCGGCGCCGGGCATTTTATTTTGCCGCCCCAACGCCAGGATTTGTACAAAGCCCACATAGAAGAACAGGCCTTCCATAATGCAGGCAAACACAATCAGGCTCTTCAACAGCTTTTGATCGTTTTCCGGCGTGCCTGTCTTGAATTCCGGATTGGTCAGCGTATCAATGAAAGGGATCAGGAATTCATCCTTGTCGCGGATGCTGGGTATCTCGTGATACATGTTAAAAATTTCGCCGTCATCCAGCCCCAGGCTCTCGACGATGTACTGGTAGGCATGCGTATGAATCGCCTCCTCAAAAGCCTGCCGCAACATATATTGACGGCATTCCGGCGAGGTAATATGACGATAAGTCCCCAGTACGATATTGTTGGCAGCCAAACTGTCGGCCGTACTGAAAAATCCCAAGTTGCGCTTGACCAGCTTCTGTTCATCTTCCGTCAGTTGCCCGGTTTTCCACTGGGCAATATCCGCTGTCATGTTTATTTCTTGCGGCATCCAATGGTTGGCGCAAGCGGCAAGATATTTCTCCCACGCCCATTTATGCTTGAACGGAACCAACTGATTCACGTCAGCACGTGAATTGATAATCGCCTTGTCTTCCGCACGTATCCTGCCGGTATGGGTGGCAGCAACGGTATAGGTTTGTGCATCCATGTCATCTGCCTGGATCGCCTCTGTACCAAAGGACGCAGGCAGGCGCAATCCTGCAGGCAATGCCGCAGGTATAATTTCATCTTCAAATGTCAGCATACTTATTCCCATTTTTTCGTTCCTTATTCCACCCTTGGCGGATTTAATGTTTGTTGCGGCCCACTGAAGGTTAACCTCCACCGCAACCCCGAATACGGAGCCTGTTATTGGCAAGCCTCACATTCGGGGTTGTCAATCGAACAAAACTTTGCTTCTTCGGCTACAGCCAGACCGCCTGCCGCGCCCCCTGTATTGGACACCGCATTCAGCGCGCCGGTACGCGAGGTGGATTTCTCCGCCGAGGTTGCCCCCATGGTGCGCAAATAATAAGTTGTCTTCAAACCACGCAACCAAGCCAACTTGTAGGTTTCGTCGAGCTTCCGCCCCGAAACACCCGCCATATAGATATTCAACGACTGCGCCTGATCTATCCATTTTTGGCGCCGCGATGCCGCTTCGATCAGCCATTGCGGCTCCACTTCAAATGCGGTGGCGTATAGGCTACGTAACTCGGCCGGAATGCGATCAATCTTGGACAGGCTGCCGTCGAAATACTTCAAATCCGAGACCATCACTTCGTCCCACAACCTCATCTGCTTCAGGTCGCTCACCAGGTGATCGTTGATCATGGTGAATTCACCCGACAAGTTCGATTTAACGAACAGATTTTGATAAGTGGGTTCGACGCTGGCCGACACTCCGACAATATTGGAAATAGTCGCGGTAGGCGCGATGGCCACACAATTTGAGTTGCGCATGCCGTGCTGCTTGATGCGCGCACGCAATGCATCCCAATCCATGCTGACGGAACTATCTACCTCGACAAAGCCGCCGCGCGACTCGCGCAACAACTCCAAGGTGTCCTGCGGCAGAATACCCTTATCCCACAGACTGCCGCGATAGCTGGCGTAGCGCCCACGCTCTTCGGCCAGCTCCGTCGATGCCCAATAGGCAAAATAGCAAACCGCCTCCATGGAACGGTCGGCAAACTCGACTGCCGTTTCTGTAGCATAAGGCACGCGCAATGCATGCAGGCAATCCTGAAAGCCCATGATCCCCAAGCCCACCGGGCGATGTTTGAGGTTGGAGTTGCGCGCCTTGTCGACTGCGTAATAGTTGATGTCAATCACGTTATCCAGCATGCGCATCGCAGTCGTTATGGTGCGCTTGAGTTTTTCGTGATCCATCTGGCCGAATTTCTCATGCCCTTTTGGATATAGATGCGCCGCCAAGTTGACCGAACCCAGATTGCACACGGCGATCTCGGATTCCGACGTGTTCAGCGTAATCTCCGTGCACAGATTGGAACTATGTACCACGCCGACATGTTGCTGCGGCGAACGCACATTGCACGGATCCTTGAAGGTGATCCATGGATGACCGGTCTCGAACAACATGGTCAACATCTTGCGCCACAAGCTAGCCGCCTGAACTTTTTTGTACAGCGTAAGTTCGCCGCCGGCGACTTTAGCTTCATACGCCAAGTACGCGCGCTCAAATTCAGCGCCAAATTTATCATGCAAGTCAGGGCAGTTTGCTGGAGAAAACAGCGTCCACTCCCCACCTTCCATTACTCGTTTCATGAACAAGTCGGGAATCCAATTCGCCGTATTCATGTCGTGCGTACGGCGACGGTCATCGCCGGTATTCTTGCGCAACTCAAGAAACTCCTCGACATCCAAATGCCAGGTTTCCAGATAGGCACATACCGCCCCCTTGCGCTTGCCGCCCTGATTGACTGCCACGGCGGTGTCATTCACCACCTTGAGGAACGGCACCACGCCTTGCGATTTGCCATTGGTTCCCTTAATGTGGCTGCCCATGGCACGCACCGATGTCCAGTCATTGCCCAAGCCGCCAGCATATTTGGCGAGCAAGGCATTCTCCTTGATCGCCTCGAAGATGCCGTCCAGATCATCCGGCACCGTAGTCAAGTAGCAGGAAGACAGTTGCGAACGAATGGTGCCCGAGTTGAACAGGGTCGGCGTCGAACTCATGAAATCAAAACTGGACAGCAAACGGTAAAACTCGATGGCGCGTGCTTCGCGGTCAATCTCCCTGAGCGCAAGCCCCATCGCCACTCGCATAAAGAATGCCTGCGGCAATTCGATACGCGTCTCGTCAATATGCAGGAAGTAACGGTCATATAAGGTTTGCAAACCGAGATAGCCGAACTGCATATCGCGGCTGGCATCCAGCTCCTTGGCCAAACGCGGCAAGTCGAAAGTCGCCAACGCTTCATCCAGCAACTCCGCCTTAATACCGCGCTTGATAAAAGAAGGGAAATATTCGGCGTAATGTGTCGCCATATCCGTTTGCACAACTTCTTTACCCAGCACCTCGCAGCAAATGTTATTCAACAACAAGCGCGCTGTAACAAAACCATAAGCCGGATCTTGCTCCAGCAGCGATCGCGCGGACATGATGGTGCACTTGCGCACCTCCTCTATCGGCACGCCGTCATACAAATCCTTCAGCGTAAACTTGAGTATCTGATCGGCATCCACCGCATCGCCCAGCCCCACGCAAGAAGCCTGGATAAGCGCAGCCAGACTCACCACATCCAGCGGACGAGATACGCCATTTTCCTTTACATGCAAAACATGTGCGGGCTCGTGCTCCTTCTTGGCCTTGGCACGCTCGCGTGTCCGCTCCTCGCGATACAGCACGTAGGATCGCGCTACATCGTGTTCGCTGGAACGCATCAAGGACAATTCGACCTGATCCTGAATATCTTCGATATGCAGTGTGCCACCATGCGGCTGGCGGCGCACCAGCGCATTGACAACACCCGCCGTTAATTGCTCAACCAGCTCGCGCACGCGCGCCGAAGCCGCCCCTTGACCACCATTAACGGCGATAAACGCCTTGGTCATGGCAATGGATATCTTCGCCGGCTCAAATGGAACAACCGATCCATTGCGACGAATCACCTTATATTGGTCAAATGGCAAGATACTGGAGGAAACGGAGAGTTCAGAAACGTCGCGGACGGACACTGGTGTAGAAGACAAAACACTTTCTGTAGCAAGTAGCATACAACTCCCCTTAATATCTATCGCAAGAACCATTTTAGCCAGTGTTAAGCTAATTGGCCCGAAAAACTAAAAACCACTAGATGTAGTAGTTTCTCCCCTGATTTTCGCTAATTCTAGTGCATATTAAATTTTATGCAAGCGATATTTCGGCCTAGATAATTTAATCCGGCCCACACAATAAATCAGCAAAAAATTACTTGATTATTTGGTTGCGGCAAGGTATCGCGTCCAGTCAAAACTGGGGCCTGGATCGGTCTTGCGCCCCGGGGCGATGTCCGCATGCCCCACAATGGTGCGAATCGGATAGCCGCGCCGCAGCAACCGCGTAAGCCGGGCTAATGAGGCGTATTGCGGGTCATCGAATGGCACGTCATCGCTGCCCTCCAGCTCTATCCCAATGGAAAAATCGTTGCAAGCAGAACGCCCCTGCCATGACGACACCCCTGCATGCCAGGCGCGTTTGCCACAAGACACGAACTGAATAATATGGCCGTCCCGCCTAATCAGGAAATGGGCAGAGACTTTCAGTCCCTCAAGCTTTTTGTAATAAGGGTGTGCATCCGTGTTCAGGCTATTAGTAAATAGCTGCACCACCGCCTCGCCGCCAAATTCACCCGGTGGCAAGCTTATATTATGGATGACCAGCAACTCTATCCCGACGGCAGGCGGACGGGCGTCACAGTTCGACGAGGGAATCCGGCGCACACCGCTCAACCAACCATTTGCATCGATTTTCACTCTTGCTCGTCTGCGCCGGTGATACCCAATCGTCCCATGCGGTAACGCAAGGCGCGAAATGTAACTCCCAGCACCCTGGCCGCCGCAGTGCGATTAAAGCTGGTCTGATTTAACGCCTCCAGAATGGCCTCGCGCTCAACACTATCCAGATAGTCTGTTAGCGGGTACTTACAATTCGTGTTCTGCCTTCCTGACATAGCGGGATCGCCAAGCATGTCCAACTTATTTGCCACCCCACTGCCATTGACAGCCGCAAGCTGCAAATCGGCTGGCGTAATAATACCATCCGAACATAAGGCAAGCGCACGCTCAATGATATTTTCCAACTCGCGTACATTACCGGGGTAGTCATACTGGCCTAACGCCTGCAAGGCCACCGGTGAAAACTCAACCGCCTCACCGTTGCGCAGGCGCACCAGCAACTGGCTGGCAACCTCCGCGATGTCGTTGCGCATTTCGCGTAGCGGCGGCATGGGCAGGGCGATCACATTCAGGCGGTAATATAAATCTTGGCGGAACTTGCCCTGCTGCACCCGTTCCGCCAGCGCATGATGGGTAGCGCTGATTATGCGCACATCTACTGCTTCTTCCTGCGTCGCGCCTACCTTGCGCACTTTTTTCTCCTGAATGGCGCGCAGCAACTTTACCTGCATGGACAGAGGCAGGTCAGCCACCTCGTCGAGGAACAGGGTGCCGCCACTGGCCGCCTGAAAGAAACCGTCTCGGTCCTTCTCCGCGCCAGTGAAAGCGCCCTTGCGGTAACCGAAGAATTCGCTTTCCATCAGATTTTCCGGGATCGCTCCGCAATTCACTGCAACGAAAGGCTGGTCGCGCCGGGCGCTTTTCTCCACGATCAGGCGCGCCGCCAATTCCTTGCCGCTGCCTGATTCGCCGCTGATATGCACTGGCGCTTGGCTGCGTGCAACACGCTCGATTAAATCGCGCACCTTCTCCATGGCCGGGGAGCACCCCAGCAGCGTGCGCACACCATCACGCACCGGAATAGACTGCTGCGGTTGCTTGAGCGCGGCCTTGACCAAGGCGCGCAACTGCTCCAGCGCAACCGGCTTGGACAGATAATCGAAAGCGCCCGCCTTGAGTACGGAAACCGCATTTTCCATATTACCGTGCGCGGTAATCACCGCGACCGGCACATCCGCATGATGCAAAGCAATATGCCGCACCACCTCCAATCCAGTGCCGTCAGGCAGGCGCATATCGGTCAGGCACAGGTTGTATTGCTTGCTGTCCAGTTGCTGTAGCGCTTCACGCACATTGGTGGCGCGCTCGACCTGCAGGCCCATGCGCAGCAGTGTCAACTCCAGCAATTCCAATATATCCAGCTCATCATCTACCAACAGCACGCGCGCAGTCGCAGGTTGCCAATCATTACCCATTTTTTTCTCCAAATACGATGCGGAAGCACACCTCACCCGTTGCCGACATCACATATTCCAGATCTGCGCCGTTGGCTTCACACAATTCACGTGCAATATACAATCCCAAACCGGTACCGCCAACTGATGTGGTAAAAAATGGCTCAAACAATTTCGGCACAACATCAGGAGCAACTGCCGGACCATCATTGACAACTTCCAGTACCACCCTGCCCTCATCCGAGTTCCATGCACTCAATTTCACACTGCACGCCCGCTTTTGGCAATAGCGCAGAGCATTGCGGCACAGGTTCCACAACACCTGATCGAGATGCCCGCGATCAAAATGCACTGCACACGTCGACTCAACATCGAGCACAAGCACCTCCTGCGACACGCCTTCGATGTTGTACAGCCCCTCAATAAAAAGCGGCAGTTTTTCTGTCAAATTGATTGCTTCACCTTGCGCCCGGTCGCGCTGATTCAGCTGCAATACATCCTGCACAATACAGTTCAGCCTGGCGGCATTGTCCAGAATGATCTGAAACAATCGCGCCTGCGCCGGATCGTGTTTCTCCTCCTGCAAAAGTTCAGCCGCATAGCTGATAGCCGATAACGGGTTGCGCACTTCATGGGCGATACTGGCGGTCAACCGCCCTAACGCTGCCAACTTGATTTGCTGCGCCTGTGCTTGCACGCGATACATGTCTTCCAGGAACAGCACCGCGCCCCAGAAACCCTCGCGCTGCACCGGCAGGAAACGCACACGCGCCCAATGATGGTCGGGCAAACGTAATAGCTCTGTTGTGCGGACAAGGCGCTGCCGCCACGTCACAAACTGCTCGGCCAGCAACGGTGAGCACTCCTTCAGCGTGACACTGCCGGCAGCCGGAAAAACAAATCCCAGCAGGCGCTCTGCGCTTGGATTGCACTGCCTGACCACACCATGCTCATCCACCACCAGCACCCCGTCCGGCATATCTTGAATCACCAGCCGGCTGGCCTCCGCCATATTGGTCAAATCCACACCGCGCAGGGCAGCTAGCTTTTCACTGGCAGTGGCATATTTAGCTAGGGTATGCGCTACCCAAGCAATGACAAAATAAGCCACGCTCAGCAATCCGGCCTGAAGATATTGAGCGACCGCCGCGTCTTGCGTAAGCACCACGTAGGAATGCTGTAACAACACTGCGATACTGGCCAACGCAGCGAAGAACAGGGTAATTCTTCCGCGCGCAATCAAACCCGCAGCAGCCAACGATACCAGCAACAACATTCCCAAACCGCTTTGTATGCCCCCGCTGGCATGCGACAGCACGGTCACACACACAATGTCTGTTCCCACCTGAAATGCCAACTGCAAGCCAAAACGGGGCTGACGCAATTTGATCGCCAGTTGCGAAATCAATACCAGCACGACATATACAATGCCAGTGTGAAAGAACAACGGCAGGTTGCTGGAACCCAGAGACAGGGCGTCACCAAAAGTGCCCGCCAGAAATACAGCCAGACTCGCAAGAATCAGCCGGTACAAATTAAACAGTGAAATAGAACGCCACAACTCTTCCGGCGCGGGCGCGGAATAGCCATGTGGCGGCAATGGCTTCAACGAAAAAGGCAGTAAACTATCCAGCATCAAAATTCACTGGGAATAGGAACTACGCTGGATTATCAGTATGCGCACGACGATGTGCCTCGCTGCAATAATACGCACCGCCCGCGTGGATGCTTTCATGCTTGGGCAGATGCACGCCGCAATGCACACAGCGCACCATATCTTCCGCCTGCATAGGATCCTCCCCATCCTTGGGCAACTGCTTGCGGTAAGACTTGAGCAGCCAGTAAACAACGGTGCCGATAACAAAGAGAAACAACAATCGGCTCATCACACCACACTCCACAGAAAACCGCCCACGGGCGGCGAAGAATTGGTCGGGGTGAGAGGATTCGAACCTCCGACTCCTGCGTCCCGAACGCAGTACTCTACCAGGCTGAGCTACACCCCGAATCTTGAGAATGCAGAATCTATTTAAAGCGCATAACCAATCACTTTGTTGGCGTAGCTTGCCAACTTAGTCAGATGGCTGTGGTTTCACCAGTAGCTTTAAAACCGATCCTAAAATTGCCGCGTGGCGGCAAAGTTGGCTAATTGTAGCAGGGATTGTTTGTAAGTCGAATCCGGCAAAGCAACCAACTCCGCACATGCCGCATCTGACTCATGTTGCGCCTGTTGCCGGGTGTATTCAAGCGCACCGGTTTGCTGGATTACCTGCAACACGTCGGCAAAACGGGTAATGTCGCCCTGCTCAATGGCCTCGCGCACCAGCGTAGCTTGCCTTGCATCGCCATGCTGCATGGCATAAATCAGCGGCAAGGTCGGCTTGCCTTCTGCCAGATCATCGCCCAGATTTTTGCCGGTATCCTGCTCGTCGCCGGAATAGTCCAGCACGTCGTCTACCAGTTGAAATGCCGTTCCCAAATGCATGCCATATTTTGCCGCTGCCAATTCCATCGACTCGTCTGCCCCAGCCAAGATCGCCCCCAGGCGCATTGCCGCCTCGAACAGCTTGGCGGTCTTGCAATGGATCACGTGCAGATAATTCGAGGCATCCACATTCGCATCATGGCAATTCAGCAATTGCAGCACTTCGCCTTCGGCGATAGTATTCGTGGCATCTGCCAGCGTCTGCATCACGCGCATATCACCCACTTCCACCATCATCTGGAAGGCGCGCGAATACAAGAAGTCACCGACTAATACGCTGGCTGCATTGCCGAACAAAGAACTGGCGGTGGCGCGTCCACGGCGCAGCTCGGATTCGTCCACCACGTCGTCATGCAGCAATGTGGCCGTATGGATAAATTCGACCACAGCAGCCAAGTCGTGATGATAATTTCCCGCATAACCGAACGCCTTGGCGGACAGCACCACTAGCGCCGGGCGCAAGCGTTTGCCGCCACTGTTGACGATATACTCGCCCACTTGGTTAACCAACGCCACCTCGGAATGCAAACGGGTGCGAATTACACCGTCCACGGCGGACATATCTGAAGCGAGCAACTGCTTGATGGTTTCGAACGACACGAAGATTCCCGAAAAAGGCGACGATGTTATGAATTATGCGGACACAGTGTCAAGCAAACGAAATATTAGATAGCATTGTCGCACAATAATTTAACTAAGCCGCACCCAGTTTTTCCACCTATTCCACCACTCTATCCTGCCGCCACAAATACACCCCAATCAGCACGCCCAACGTGCTCAGCGCCACCACATAATGTGCGGGCGCCATGGGGTCGCGTGCCAGCAACAGGCTCACCAAAACCGGGGTCAGCCCACCAAATAGAGCATAAGCCACATTATAAGAGAACGACAATCCAGAAAATCGCACCGCCGCCGGGAATGCCCGAACAGCGGCGCCGGGCACTACACCGATCACTCCGACAAAAAATCCGCACAGTGCGTAAAGTTCATTAATGTTTTGCGGCGCCACCGACATCTGCTGGTAAAACAGCAGCGATACTCCTCCCAGCGCCATGCATCCAAAGGCCAAGACTGGCCCCGGACCCACTCGGTCCGCCAACGCTCCGAACACAATACAGCCCAGAGTCAAAAATAGTGTTGCAATACTACTTGCTTCCAACGCAGTCGCAGGCGGAATGGCATAAAGCTTTTGCACCAAAGTTGGCGTCATCAGAATCATCACGATAATCGCCGCAGAGAGCAGCCAAGTCATAAGCATGACCAGCAACACGGCAGCGCGGTGTGCGCGCACCACCTTCTT
>Ga0302277_1000427_pt1 | contig 33129 bp, 30 predicted proteins | sample III_Bog_N3_1_FD_198759 | JGI IMG/M metagenome (GOLD analysis project Ga0302277, IMG submission 198759) | Peat permafrost microbial communities from Stordalen Mire near Abisko, Sweden - III_Bog_N3_1 | ecosystem: Environmental > Terrestrial > Soil > Wetlands > Peat | place: Sweden: Abisko... | reverse complement strand
TTACTCCTTAACTAACTTTACAGTGTATTTATTACCAGTTTCAACCTCTTTAATTTCAACAAAATAAACGCCTGCATTTAAAGAGGATGTATTAATAGTTGTTTGTAGCTCGTGATTTTCAGTTACACTTACCGTTTGTCCAACTAAATTATATACAGTAATGATTTTATTTCCGGTATAATGACCGGAAAGATTTACAAAACTGCCGGCAGGGTTAGGATATAAATCATATCCGGCTGCTTGCGCAGATAGTTCATCAACACCTGTGGTAGTAGAAGTGCCCCAAACGGAAAAATTGTCAAACCTTGCATTACCACTTGTTTGTTCATGGGAATTAAGTCCGGCCACCAACATTTTTACAACAAAATTAGCGTTGCTGTTAACAGCTGCAACGGTGGAGAAATTAATTTGAACAGGATACCAAGCACTTGCTGCCGTAACCGGGTTTTGCAATTGCAGAGTATCTGGATGGAATATACCACCAATATTAAATGTGTCCATTGCTCTGGTTAGCTTGTTCCAAGTTGAACCTCCATTGGTACTATATGAAAACAAACCATAGTTGGGGCCCTTTGAGCTTGAAGCGGAAAGTGCAAAATCCAACGAAATATTCTTATACCCAGTTGTTGGAATATAAAGTAACATTTCACAACTATCAGAAGGATTACGGGTTCTTACAAACAGATTTCCTGCTGCAGTACCTCCAGTATCGTTACTATTGCTATGATCATATATATTTGATCCTTGAGTGCCATTATCTAAGATACCATCTACCAAGGTTGGGTTATACATTGCAGTAGGACGAGAATAAATAATATGTCCTGCCGTTAGCCCTCCTATTACTTGATTTGCAGTTAATGGATTAGTAGCATTCCCGAGACTGTCGCCACCGGCACCGCCGACAGGAATAGTAGCGTTAAAATCCCAATATTGGATAAGTACTTGTGCGTTTGCTTTTGGAACTGAAAAAGCTAAAGCAGCTGTTAGAACAAAGCAGATGTAACGTTTTGTTTTCATTGTTTTTTGTATTTTTTGTGATTAATTTTCTGCAAGATTAGGTCAGTTACTTTACCTTGTCGTTAATTGCAGGTTAAGAAATTTATTTTAAGAATAATATTTAGGAGAACAAGGTATTACACTCAACGGCATGGTCTGATAATAAGTATTATCTCCTGTTATTAGCAAGCTAAGGATGCATTTATTGTGTGACTTTTTGCAATAAAAATTATTTGTTACCATTTTGTTATGAATCCGTTAAGGACCTCAATAAATATAACAAGAGCGATATGTTTGCAAATAAACTTTTGGATTTTAAAACCTTTGCAATAAAGAAACTTGTTATGAAAAGAAAACCTACACTTACCATTTTATTAACCTCCATATTCTTCCATTTTTGCTTATTCCTTTCTTCCTCTTGTATAGCACAAGGCTTGAAAGATACCATTCGAGTAATGGCATACAATACCCTTGGCTTCAGCTATTCAAGCGGCTGCCAGGGTTCCATACCGCCATTATATGCCGACCTGAAAACCATTTTTCAATTTGCAAAACCGGATATCATTGGATTGGATAAAACGGTATGCACCAACACCGGGCCTACTGATCATGAAGGAGTATCTCCTTATTACTTTCCCGATACAGTTATATCTGAATGTTTCGATACAAATTATTCTTACTGCCCTTTTACAGATATATCAGGGTGCAGCGATGGGGACGGTAGCGTATTGTTTTATAATCATACTAAACTCAGCTACTCATCAACTACCAATTTATATAATGGTACCGAAGATATTGACCTCTTTAAGTTATATTACAATCAATGGTTTGGAGGAGGTGCAGACACTACCTATCTTTATATAGTACTTTGCCATACCATATCCGGTTCCTCTTCTACAGGAAGAGATAGTCAGGACACCACTGTTATAAATAAACTACAAAGAATGTTTACCACTCTGCCTAATCTTATTTACATGGGCGACTTCAATTCTCATAATTCCAGTGAGATGGGGTATGCATACATTTCTCAAACTGATGCCAATACCAATTTTATAATGGATGATCCGCCTTTTCACCCCGATTTAAAATTAAGCTATCCTGACAATTGGGAAAGCGGGGGAAGTTCAGTGGCTTATTATACTACAACTACTCGTTCAACAACTCTCCCTAATTCATGTGGAACTACAGGTGGTGCAAAAGACTGGTATGATCATATTTTTCTTTCGCCTTGGATAGTAAATGGAAGCGATAAACTTACGTATGTAAGAAACTCATATACTACTATTGGAAATGATGGTAATCGGATTGGTGTATCTGTGAATGCCGGAACAAATTTATCAGCCCCTTCCAACGTAATAAATGCACTTTTTAATTTTTCCGATAAATATCCCGTTGAGGTTACTTTAGCTTTTAATCCAATCTTGGCAGTAAAGACTATCCAGTCTGTACTAGGAAGTATTGTGGTAAACAACCCTGTTATAAATAACATTATAGTATTGCATTTTGCCTCATTTATGTATGGCCAAAACATAAGTATGGAAGTATATGATATTTGTGGAAGAGACCTGTATAAGTCTACATTCGTTATTAATAGCTCTGTTATAAATAAAGATATCCTTCTTACTCCCGGTGTGTATATGTTCCATTTTACTTCTGGAGGATACACCACTACATTAAAAGTAGTGAAAGAATAAGAAACGGGAAAACACTTCGTTTTTTTAAAAATAAGCTTTGTTAACTGATTGTTAATAGTAACACATTTTTCAGACCTTATCTGCTTATACTATGTTAAGTAAATATTAAGACCGTTATGTTATTGCTATTTTCTTTTTTCAAAGAAAATCGGGTGTTATATAAAAATAGTTTTGCGCCCGAAAAACAAAATACCCATGAAAAAATCCTCTCACTCCTCTCTTAAATTAATATTTGCAATTCTGTCTTTCGTTTCGTTCACCCCGGCCTTTTCAGCAACTATTAAAGGCCACCTTAGAGATGCTATAAATAATGAAGACCTAATAGGTGCAACTGTTTATTTGAAAGAGAATACCCAGATTAACACAATTGCTGGATTAGATGGCTCTTATATACTAAGGAACGTACAACCGGGAACATATACATTGGTGGCTGATTTTTTCGGCTATACAACTCAGGAAAAAAAAGTTACTGTTGAAAAAGCCGACGATGAAATAGTTGCAAATTTTGGAATGAAGCCTGATTCTTTAACCTTAGAACAGATACAAATTGTTGGTGCATATAATAAAGGGTCGGATAATTTTGCCCGTGCTGAAGAAAAAAATTCGGATGTTGCAATGAATATTATGTCCGCGAAGACCATACAATTATTGCCTGACTATACTATAGGTGATGTATTGCAAAGGGTATCCGGCGTAACCACTCAAAAGTCGGTTACCGGCGGCGGACAGTTTGCCAACATACGCGGGATGGACGCACGATATAATTATACTACCATAGATGGGGTAAAGGTACCAAGCCCGGATTATAAGAACAGTTACGTGCCTATGGATATTTTCCCTTCAGAAATGGTAGAGCGTTTGGAGGTTATTAAAACACTTACTCCGGACATGGAAGGAGACGCCATTGGAGGAGCCATGAATTTAGTTTTAAAAGAAGCTCCCGATAATTTTACGCTCAGTGCAGAGGCTGCAACAGGGTTTAACCAAAATTTATACAACAAAGGATTTCAAACATATAATACAAGTGTTATAAATTCTCAATCTCCCAATCAAATAAATGGTGGTAATTATAATTCAACCGCCAGTAATTTTCCGGTAGGCGCAACAACACTTAAAGATGAATCTGCTCCACCCAATGTCTTTTCCGGCTTTACCATAGGCGACAGGTTTTTCGGCGGGAAATTTGGTGTATTGGCATCCTTTAATTATCAAAATACATACAATCTTAGCACCGGGTTTTTCATCAGGCCCCAATCTCAACCCAATGCATCTACAACAGCAATTAATATTCCGGATTGGGATTATATAGAAAACAGACAGGACTATGTAAAACAAACAAGAGGTGCAGGGCACCTTATTATGGATTATATATTTAATAAAAAGAACAAAATAACTTTATATAATGTATATGCCCAAATGAACCAGGTGGAAACCCGCATCGCGGATGATACCGATAATGCCACCCCGGGCAGTACGCTTACCCAAAGCTACCGGTTTGAAACTACGTACGAATATATTTACAACGCTACCTTGAAAGGAACGGACACCCTTGCTCATAATCTGGCTCTTGATTGGACTACAGCTTATGCCCGCGCATGGTCGGTTATACCCGATTGGAATGACCTTTCGCTCAAGGGTTCTTTCGGTGACCCCATTTTTGATTTCTCAAGCCTTACAACCCGTTGGATAGACAATACCGAACAAGATTTCAGCGGATATGCCAATCTTACCTATAGTTTCAAACTTTTTGGACAGAATGTTCAAGTAAAAGGCGGAGCTATGAACAGAGACAAATCTCGAGACGCCTATTATGCGGAATATGATTTTCAAGCTACCCCTCCGCCTAATGAGCAAACTTATACGAGCATGAGCGAAATATTCAGTAATCCTGACTATTATGGTTTTTTCACTACAACAGGCTCGCCTAACAGCGCCAATACTTATAATGTTCAGCAAGATGTTAACGCGTATTATGGGATGATTAAATTTGACGTTGGTCCCCGTGTGCAAATTTTGGGCGGGGAACGAATGGAAAATACAAACGAAGCTTATCAAACACAGTTACCTATTATCATTCCGGCTGCTTCCGGCATGAAACAATACACTGACTATTTACCCAGCGTGGAAATAAAATTCAAGATAACCAATAAACAATCTATTCGTGCCAGTTACTTCGCCTCTATTGCCCGTCCCAGTCTTTATGACATTATTCCCTACAGCATACCTGGAGACTATTACAATGAAATAGGTAATCCGGAATTACTGCACACCACGGCGAATAATTATGATTTGCGCTACGAGTTTTTCCCTTCTCCTTCCGAAGAGATACTAGCAGGTGTGTTTTATAAACAAATTTATAATGCCATTGAAAACTCCATTGTACGTGGTGCAGGGCCTTCCGCCATTAATTTAGAGCCCACCAATATTGGTGGCGATACTAATCCGGCCATTAATTATGGTTTCGAATTACAGTTTATTAAAAGCATCCGCAATTTCGAAATATCGGCAAATTACACATATACCCATTCAAGTATCACTGTGCCAGCACTGGTATACTCAGAAAATGGATCGGGGTTCAATACTACAACCGTGAATGAAACTAGGCCATTAGCAGGGCAGGCTGATGATATTGCCAATCTATCATTGATATACCGGGCACCGAAAATAGGACTTGAAGCAGAAATTTCAGGGGAATATACCGGCAAGGAAATATCGGCTGTTAGTATTTGGTATGGAATGAACCTATATCAAATGCCCATGACCACACTTTCTTTTTCTTTTGAACAAAAGTTGAGCAAGAAAATAAAACTTAGTCTTTTTGGAAAAATAAATAACATATTGAATACGCCGCTCCTTGTTGAAATGTTCCCGCCAAGCCCATTTTTAAATTCTACTGTAGGAGCGAACTTACAAACTTGGCTGCCTGAACAAACCACCAGCAGCGGCTATTTAAACAGCATTACCATGGAAAAAGAACTGTACGGGCAAACTTACATGATGGGATTACGTTACCGGTTCTAACATATTGGTTAAACTCTGGTTTACAGGTATTACAAATACCTTTTCTGTAAAAAGTCTCAATTTCATTTTTATTGGGGTAACAATAATTTAATAGAGCAGTTTTCCCATAACAATTAGATAATTTCTATAAAACATGTAGTTAATATGCTAAATACACCTTTGCCTCAAATTAAAAAAATAAACCAAAATTCTAAAACCAAATGAAAAAAATCTCAATTATTCTTGCGGTATCAGCCTTATTCATAGGCTTGCTGCCTTCCTGCAAGAAGAGTAGTTCATCTACAGAAAAAACAACCCTTTCTACGCCTCCCTACCAAGTAGGTGCAGTTATTTCTCCGGGTAATGTGCCTGCTGGCAATTATCAGGGAACCATGACTAGTGGCAACACGTATACTCTTAATGGTGCTTTTATCATTCCTAAACATGATACCGTTTTAATCCAATCTGGTGTAACCGTGTGTATGGCTCCCGGTTCAATCATCATTGTTCAAGGTGTGCTTATATCACTCGGAACAGCGGCTGCTCCTAACTCTATTGAAGCATGCGGCATCACTCCTGTTGACCAAATAGGAAACAATCCGGCTCAGGACCCTGCCTGGAATGGCGGAAATGGTAACTGGTATGGAATTGCCTGCGATACATCCTGTACTTTATTGGACATTCAATGGACACATATTGCGTATGTGGGAGGTGTGACTTCACAAGCTTTCCCTTTTAATAATGGAGCATCAGGCTATACCGGATGGCCTATTTACTTCCAAAATATCAAAGGCGACTGTATTTTGACAGACTCATGGCTGTATGGATCTAATGACGATGCCACACGTTTTGCCGGAGGACGCATCTATTTTGCCAGAAATACAGTTGAAAAAATGGGGTACACCGGAGGAGACGGGTTTAATGCAAAAAATGGAACCCAGGGAGACATGGCCTTTAACGTATTTATAGGCGATGCAACCAACTCAACCAAATGCTCAAACAAAGGTAGCGGCGGTCCTGAAACTAACATTAACATATATAACAATACCTATGTTGATTGCGGTTACAGGCAAGCAGATTATGCGCCTCGCGGCTCAGATATTGACTATGAACAACAAGGAAGAGGCGTATGTTATAATAACCTGATAGTAAATTGCCGTAATGGTATCCGTGTTGGGAATGGTGAAAATCAAATTCCCTGGCCCGATACAATAAATCTACATTATAGCAACAATTACATCTATGCTGATTCCGGACATCAAGTTATGCAATTTTTTGCTTATGGGGCCGGAAGTGGTCTAAAGCCCGGTGCTTATGTAATTCCTACCGCAGCGCAACTTAATTTGCCGGCAAATTTCTATTCGCCAACCAGCAATCTGGGAGGAGATGTACTTCAACTGCCACTTGCTGACAGTTTGGGCTTGGCAGGTGTAAACAATCCTATGTTTGTCAATTTCCCATTGCCAGAACCAGTAGCCGGACACAACCTTTCTGCTATTGCGTCTATCAATACAGGAACAGTTGCTACAGGTAAACCTTACAATTTCCGCTTGCAATCTGGTTCACCCGCTATTGGAAAAGGCACTACAGCCTTTACAGCGTTCCAAAATATCTCAAACCCAGTTACGTCTGATCCAGTATATAGCAATGCCCACTTCACATTTACCGTATCTCAGCCAAGTGCTGACATTGGTTGCTACCCAAGCAATGGTAGTGGCGGAAATCAACATTAATTAGAAGTTAGTCTACTTTCAAGTATAAGAACCTCTTGCTTTGGCAAGAGGTTTTTTTATTAGATAAAACAGTGAATATGGGAACGGAAAGATTAACATAGGTAGTGTTGAATTTTTTGCTTTCCTATCAATAGATTTCCTTACCATCGAAAATAATAGCATTATATGCACAGGCAGAATTGTATCGTGCATGCCAGTCATTTATCAACTAACAAATTAAGACATGAGCTATATTATTTAACGTAATATATAATACGATATAAAGGACATAAAAGCAATGCGTTATCCGGTTAATAACGCTTACCGTTATAACAATTCCTGACAAATTCAAGGTTTGAACTGCAACCTAAATTGTAGAAAAATTAACGGAAATAGGTGAGATAGACTATCCATCTAAAATAAAGCCGGAGAAATCAAAAGCAAAATTTTACTGATTTATGGTAAACTTTGCGCGAATCATAGTGGCTTTGTCATCTCTTGGATCTGTATATGTTGCTAAATCCAAGTCACGCCCCATGCTTGTAATATCAACATTTGAATAAACTTTTACAACAGTATAGCCGTAATAAGGCCCTATCCAATCTTTTGGGCAGGGGGCGCCAGCATTGCCACATACCACTTCCCAAGTTTTCCCCTTTTGAGGATGTACCGTATCCCAAATATGAAAGTGTGAACAGAAATAAACATCTGCATTATATTTCTCCATTATATCCCAGGCACTGTCCCTATTGGCAGGAAAATCATCCAGGCCCGATTCAGTTTTATATTCCGTGGACCATGCCGGTTTATGCGCAAAAAGAAAAATATGCCTTACTCCATTGTCACGGGCTTGCTTCAAATCCTTTTCAAGCCAATGATAGGGGATACGACTTTCGCGAGCAACGGCATCCGTATTTAATATCACATAATGATCTCCACCAAAATCAAAAGAATATGTAAGCCTGCTTTGGTCACTCATAAGGCTATCTGTCCCAGGCTTGAAGCCCGTGTAATGTGGACCATTATCTCCCGCGATATAGTCTTTCATTTCACGAACAAAAGTTCTTTCATCTGCAGCTGAAGCAATTTTTCCTGAACCAATTTTTTCGCAAGTTTCGTGATTACCGGCAAAAGCAACAAGCTTTACACTTGTATTTACCAACGGAGATTCCCTATAAAGCTTTATCCATGCTTTTAATTCATTTGCAAGCTTTACAGTGTCTCCATCCGTGTAACCTAAAACCAGGTCTCCATTCATAATTAACATTTTTGGCAAAGGTTTCATTTCTGAAACTTCTTTAAACAAACGCTTTACCTGGTATTCATTAATAGTATTGTATTCAGGATGAGCTGAATCTTCTTTAGGTGTTATACGATCATCGCCTGTTACTACAAAGGTGTATTCATCAATAACTGGATTACGATTGCACCCCAGGAAACCTGCTAAAGATGAAACTCCTAAAAATATAAAAACCAACCTAAAAAATAATTTCATCGCGGTAAAATTTAGCAAACGAAATTAGGATAATAGTATTAAGGTAATATTAACTCATTATGAAGAAATAAATTTCGCCAAAAATCAAAGGATTAACTATCTGTTTATACCTCGTAAATATGCATTAACAGAAATTTTATAGATTGACCCGGGAAATAAAAATTACCATGAGCATTTCCCGCTAAAAAATAATCCTTTACATACCAAATCATTTCCTATAGAATCCTATATTTGTACTGAATTCTCCCATTTAGATAAAAGGAATAATGGCTAATCACATAAAAATAAGTTCAAATCTTAAAGCCAACAATGACACCGGCTTTAGCAATAAAGCAGATACTGCCGACAACAGGTTTGTAAATAAAGACGGAAGTTATAACCTGCACAAAACTGGGCTTGGAATAATCAACAGGTTTAGCATTTTCCAATTTATGCTAACTATTCCACGGTGGAAGTTTATAGGAGTTATATTGTTATTTTATATTGTTATTAACCTATTGTTTACATCTATTTACCTTTTGGTTGGAACGGACCAGCTGCAAGGAATGATAGGAGCCGAGCCTTGGGTAAAATTTAAAGAAGTCTTTTTTTTCAGCACGCAAACATTTACAACTGTTGGATATGGCAGGGTGAACCCTACAGGTGACGGTGTAAATATTGTAGCGTCTCTCGAATCGCTTACTGGGTTGTTATCATTAGCTATTGGTACCGGTTTAATTTATGGACGATTCGCCAGGCCTCGGGCTTATTTAATATTTAGTGAACATGCGCTGATAAGCCCTTATAAAGACGGACAGGCTTTAATGTTTCGTTTTGTAAACTATAAAGACAACCATTCCTTAACTAATGTAGAACTAAAAGTAACTGTTGGGTTAAAGATTACTGAAAATGGCAATTCTATATTTAACTATTATACACTCCCCCTTGAAAGAGAAAAGGTAGACAGCTTGCCTATGAACTGGACCGTAGTTCATCCTATTGATGAAAACAGCCCATTTAGCGGCTTTACTGCCGAAGACATGAAAATTGCCGATGTAGAAGTTTATGCACTAATAAGAGGCTTTGATGATGTTTTTTCTGACATGGTGCAACAGCGTATTTCATATACTTATAATGAAATACTTTTTAACAGGAAGTTCAGCCGGATGTTTAAAGAAAGTGACGATGGAAAAACTACCATTGTTGAATTAGATAAGTTGAGCCATCACGTTGCTGTGTAAAATATATTTAGCACTATATCTGCCTCTTAGCCATTAATTCCTCGTAAATCTGAATCATGGAATTCAAGTTACCTTCCCAATTATAAAGCTTTTCCACCCTTTGTCTTCCCTGTCTTCCAAGTTTAATTCTCAGTTGCTCATCCCTTATCAAAATTTCGATGGCTTCAGCCATCTTTTCTGCATTTGCCGGAGGCACAATTAGTCCAGTAACATTATTTTCAACAACCTCGGGCAAGCCTCCCACATCTGAAACGATAACGGGTTTCTCGCAGGCCATGGCTTCCACTGCCGCAACTCCAAAACTTTCACTATTATCTATGGAAGGGAAAACAGAAATAGTTAACATATTTTGGTAAAGTGGAATTTCAGCAGGTTGAATAAAACCGGTAAAAACTGTTTCATCCTCCAGCCCCAAATTTTTCACTTTTGCTTTTAATTTGGTCTCTAAACTTCCTTTTCCCACAATTAATAACTTAACCGAATATTCCTTCAAGCTTTGGCGGAGAATGGAAAATGCATCAATAAGATATTCTATACCGTATTTTTTTTCGAGCGCTTTAACTGTTCCCACTACGATATCACTTTCTTTAAAAATATGATGGACGGATAAAGGCTTGAACACATTTAAATCTACTCCAAACGGGATTATTTCAATATCCTTTTCAGTATACTGCTTTATTTCCTCTTTCATAATATGGCTTGTTGAACAAATTTTATCGGCTTTTCTTAGATTAAATTTGAATATCCACTTATTCAATGGGCTTATCTTTGGAAAATCAAATACATCGCTGCCCCATACGGAAAGGATAAATGGATGGAAACGAGATAAGGCTCCTAATAATCCGTAACTTGAAGCATAGTGTGCATGAATAATATCAGGCTTAAATTCTTTTATCAATTTCCACAATTCACGCATGGCGAAGGGATACAAAAACTTCCTTTTACCACCAAATGATGAAGAATAAATATCTATTCCCTTATCAGTAAATAAATTTCCCGAATAGGGTGTAAGTGAAAATATTTTGACTGTATAGCCCTTAGTTACAATACCGGAAACCCATTTCAGTATATGGTAAGAATTAGCATCTCCGAGAATTAGAATTTTTTTCATTTTATTATACTGCTGTTCCCGTAAAAATTGAATCTAAAATAACCCTTTAATGCCGCTTGGTATCCCTTTCGTTTTGCATTATATTTCTCATTTATAAAAGACAACAATGTAAACACAAAAAGCCTGCTGCAAATAAACAGAAGAGATAAAAAGTTTATTATATAGAACAAAAGTTTACTATCATGTTTTCGGGAAAATTTAATTTTACTTAACACCTGATTGGGAATGGTTACCAATTCATTTCCGACAGAACTTTTACCTCCGTGATGAACAATCTTTATGTCGGGATTCCATATTACTATTTTACCCGCTTTTTGTGCCCTGTAGCAAAAATCAATATCTTCTGTCCAAAACATAGTTTCGTCCAGTCCTCCAATTTCATCTACTAACGACTTCCTGAAAATTAAAGCTGCCCCGGATGCTGCTTCAACAGGAATAGATGAATAAGGTTTTTTAACTCTCTTTATCCTATGCATGTAGAATAATTCAAGCATCAACTCTTTGATGCCGTGAAAATTCCAAAATGAAAGTTGAAAAGAACCATCTGTATTCAGAAGTTCCGGAGCCAATATGGCAGTTTGCGGATTTGCTTCCATATAATTTTTTGCATATTGCAAAGTACCTGTTTCCGGTAATTCAGTATCGGGATTCAATAACAGTATAATTTCTGCCGAAGCTTCCTTGATCCCCTGGTTATTGGCAGCAGAAAACCCAACATTATCCGGGTTAACAATAAGCTTTACGGATGGATACCTTGATGTAATTAATTCCCTTGTCCTATCTGTCGAATTATTATCAACTACAATAATTTCAGCATTAATTTCCTTTTGTGCTAAAATAGAATCAATGCAGTGGCAAAGATATTCCCGCACATTATAACTAACTATTATTATATTAATATCCGGCTTTACCATGTTTATTCGTTATACTTCATAATCTTCCAAGTAATTCCTTTGATAAGACTGCAAAATTTATTCATAACTGTTATTCATTAAATAAATATCTTGTCCCGTTCCTGCATCCTTGTATATTTCTTGTGCATCAAACTTACTGCGTATGCTCTTTATATAAAATTTATGCACGAGGCTAACTTGGATTGTGTCGTCATATCCCTTCAGGTAAAAAAGTACTTTTTTATTTCTGGCCGCAAAATCAGCTATTGATATGTACTCATCCCAATGTGTTAACATGAGCGAGCCATCCCAATATATATAGGTATTAGGGTATATTTCCTTAAGAAATTGGGCATAGGTAGATTGAAGCCCGCCGGAATACATATATCCCAAATAAAGAGCAGGTTCTTTACGTTCGCACTGCAGCCCATTTTTAGTTGAAATTATGAGTGGCAAGTCCTTATAAGTGTTCATATACTTATCAATACTGGCAGGCTGGGAATAACTAAAAGGGATATATCTAATTTTTTCAACAATCAAAAACATAATAAATAAAACAAAGGTAGAATATAGAATCTTTTTCTCATATTTTATAAAACCGTGCACATTTCTGGCAAATGATGCGGCAAGTATTTTATAGGAGGTGATAAGTCCAAAGGGAAAGCAGCATTCAGCAAAAATAAGGTAATGAAAGTCGCAATGTTTAGCAACCAACAGAATAAGAGCAGTAATAGAAATCCATATACCTGAAATGGTACGAAAAAATGGAATAGCTTCTTTTTTCCTTATTCGATTCACCAATACTACCAGAAATGCAATTGTAATTATGCAATAAATACATGTAAAAATGGTATCTGTTAAAAACAAATCTTTAATATTCTTTACAAATTGAGACGGATTAACGACCCTTTCTTCGCCCTTACCATATATACCATCATGGCTAAGGAGCCCCCATACCCATTTATACATATTCCTTATTTTGGGTAGCGCCGGTAAAACAAAAAAGAAGAAAGACATTATTACCATCCCTGTATATAAAATCCTTTGTTTCCTGTTTTCCAGGATAAACAAGACTAAAAAAACAACAGGAACGCATGTATATTTAGTGGCAATTAAAAATCCTGAAAAGATTGAAAACAGAATAACCGTTTTATTATTAAGTTTTTTAATTAAACCGATTTTATTCTCCGGGTCTTTTACAAATAAATAAGCCATAAAAAATGGGGCAGCCAATATGATGAAGGATTCCGGTTCAAGTTCAATAACCCTCCTAATGATGTTTATGTTAATTAAAGGGGTTAGTTGAAAGAGAAGGGATAATCCGATATTGCCGGTTTGGCGAAAAATATAAGCTCCTGTGAAATAATTTATGCATACAAAAAGTATAATTAATACTATACTGCAAGTGTATAAATAACTTTCGGAATTTGTTATTACATCCTGAAAAAGCGGGGCATGGGAAGGAGAGAATATGTGTTTAATAAAAATTACAACTGCGGCAAAACATTGCACTGTAGTACCGGGATTGTCAATATGACCTATTTCCATATTACCGCCTGCCAAATTCATGCCATTAAATAAATACATGTAGCATGGGTCAGGTTGGCTCAGATAAAATGGATAAAATGCCCTGAGAAAAATACTAGACAGAATAATAACATATAAGGGTATGAGAAATAATAGCAGCCGTTTCCTAAAATAAACAGAACTCATAAATTATATTAGTGATTTCTTTCTTATCCAGAAAGAACCGGGTTCGATATTAACTTTTGATTTAAACACAGGACATTTAGCTGCAAATTGGTCATTGTAATGGTGTGACAAAAAGTTAGTCGCGCCAATAATTTCAAATTCCTTATTGCCGGTTAAAAATGCCTCCAATAAATATTGCTCATTCCATAAGGTGCCTGACTTAACCCATTCATCAAGGTAATCCTTAGGAGTAAAAATATCATGAATATGCACTATAACACCCGAGTTTAAAATGGGTAATATTTCAAGATATTCGAACAACACATCTCCCTGGGGTCTTATTATATGAGATGAGTCAATAAAAAGTATGTCATCCTTCTTTAATGTTTCGAACAATTCTTTGCCTACATTTTCTACCAGACTTCGAACCACCTTCACATTGCATTCTTTAAGCCAGGCATGCTCGTAAGGTTCTATGCATATATGTTCACATTCATAAGCAGGATCATTCTCTTTATTTTTCTTAAGAGCATTCAGCGCCATAAGCGTGGAAGAGCCGCATCCGATTTCAATAATTTTACCGGGTTTAAAATGCCGGATCATATTATACAAATATTCGGAATCACCGGGACCAAAAGGACCATGATTATAGCAGTATTCTATCTTATTGTCCACCTTATCCATCGGAAATTTTAAGAGTTCCTCATTGTAATTAAATTGCTCCAGTATCTCTAATTGCTTAGGAACATTAAAATCTATACCGGGCAGATTACGGTCAATTCTCAAAGAATGTTTTAAATGCTTCAGATTGAAGAGTGGTTCATAGTAATGATCAATAATTGGGTACACTCCTACTTTTAACAAAATGCCTTTTGTTAAAGGAAGATTGGCAAAACGTCTTTTTCTGGAAGTTTTAAAAAAATAGGAGAAAGGAATAGTTATTGGTAATAGAACAATATCGAGCAGTTGAAACACCAAGCCGAAAATAATATCATACACCTTTTTAAATGCAAGCAGATATTTACGCTTTATATGTTTTTTAAGAAATTCAATCATAGAATTGAAAAGATGCGGTAGGGTATTTTATAAACCGATTAATAAATGCTTATACTTTTCTTTATTTTTCAGAATAAAATCGGGAAATGTATTATCTAAAGCTACAAATTTGTAATGAAAATCTCTGCCAAAAATATCTTTCCCATTTTTCAGCGCCTCTTCTATTTTTTTAGGGTTTTTGTATTCATCTTTATTGTATTCAGTATGTGCAAAAGCCTCCAGTTTTTTAATAATCATTTGCACCCCCCCTAAATAGCTAAAATGCCATCCTCCGTTTTCAACACATTTTATTTTTTTAAAATGAGTTAATTGCCAGCGTAAAAGCAAATATTTAGAATACATACGGGGAATGAATCTTTTGATATGTGTTCCCGGTTGGATATAAATTATTTTCCGCAAGTCCATGGGTGTAAAATGATATTTGAACTTACACATTACCGTTCCATCCCATTTGTAATTGCTTCCGTTACTCACATTAAGGCAGTTGATAAAATAATAGTACATACTTTGACGAAAAATAAAAACACCTGATTTGTCTTTATATTCCTCTATTGTTTCAGGATTGGGAATTTCATCTACATCAGAAACAAGTATGATATCATCATTTTTACAATCCTTCCATCCTTCGGCAATCATATCACGCTGGTAGCGCTCCAATGTCCATGCCGATTTACCCTCATAAGGAGGATATTCATCAATTACAATATGAATGATTTTATCGGCGAACTCTTTATATCTTGCTTTATTCTCTGAAAAATAAAGAGGTTTTTCTTTCCCCTGATGGGTGCGAGTGGCTTCAACAAGAACGAACTTATCTACAACATCTTTCAGTATATTAAGTCGAATCTCGAGTATATCAATTTCGTTGAAAAAAGTAAAGCAATCGTATATCATTAATGATGGCTATTTATTACCTGAAAAATGGTAAATATACATATAACGAAGGTACATATTAACCTCCATACTGCTATTGCAATATACAGATACTAATTTTAGCATTTATTTTGTAAATACTCTTTTTAGCTTTACCATACTGAATAAAGTACGGATTATTATAGTCCCCCTTGCGAACTTGACAATTTCAGGATACTTTTTCCCGATAGAATTAAATTTTTCCTTGTTTTCAGGGGCTGATTTTAATGCATTTAGATAGGTTTCATGAACGTGAATTTTGAAAAAGAGATTCAATTTTATTTTTTGAGATACGGATAACGATTCTCTAAACCGCACAAAAAATACTGCATAAAGCAATTGGCGTGCCATAATAATAGGGTCCATATACATCAATGAAAACATTCTTTGAGATACGTTGGAAGTGGATGCTGAACCTTTATGAACCCGGAAATAGGTAAGTGGCCTCGGAATATATTTAATGCCGTAATTACAAGCAATTCTCAAAAAATATTCGAGATCACATATCTGTATTAAATCAAGATTAAAGCTCCCCAACTCCTTCATAACCTCTTTCTTAAACATAATAACTGTAGGTTCTCCGATAAAGTTTGTAGAAAGATTTTCCACTGTAAGTGATGCTATTTTTTGGGAAGAAATGAATACCGGTGAATCGGTAATAATACCAAGGCGCTCAAATGTCAATGTTTCATTAATAGAATATTTTTTTGTCGCTTCGTCAAGAGATTCATCTAAAATAAGTCGGCGGCCGGAAGATACAATTTTATCATCAGGGGAAAGCGCTTCTACCATTACTTCAATACAATCGGGTGCAAGGGCATCATCCTGAAAAAGAAACTTTATCCATTCCCCTGTTGAACACTCAATACATCGACCCCAATTTGGTACCAACCCGATGTTTTTTTCGTTCCTGAATAATTTTATTCTTGTATTTTTTGATGCATAGGCTGCTACAATATCCCAAGTACCGTCAGTTGAGCCATCGTCTACAACAATAATTTCAATATTCTGATAGGTTTGACTGATGGCAGAATCCAAACACATTTCAAGAAATTTATTACCGTTATAGGTAGGTATGCAAATACTTATAAGAGGAAGGTGCATGAATTTTATTTATATACTACACTTGCTTAGTAACTTCTTTTTTCTTTATTATGAGTATCGGTCATCACAGTTGCATGACGTTTTTATATATCGCCATAAACCATAACATAAATAAAACGCTTTATTTTTTTATAAATGCCATAGATTTTGGAAATAACTGCAATTGCATAATATTTCATTTCTACAATAAAGTTTTTTTGAATTGGCAGCCCTATGAGCAGTTCATCTATATTCGAATTGGGCATAACCTTTTTTATTAGTTTTATATAATGATTGGGGATCGGGTCAAATCCATGCATGGCCAATACTTTCCAGTCTGCATCTCCATATTCCCGAACTATGATCTTCTTTTTGATTAAAGGTAGCCCATCTTTTATAAGATCCTTCACTCCTATCCAGGAAGGATTTGCCATGCTTTTCTCTTTTATTGGATAGTAGGCTTTCAATTGCATTCCCTTCTCCATTAAATAATCGCAAAGATTGATCTCATAAACCATTATAACATCTTTTACATTTTTCACAATGCCATTTTTACTGAAATATTCTGCAACAAGTTGAATTGCTTTTTTATTGATAACTATAAAATAGGATTGGATGTGATATTTTATGAGGTTGCAATCTGTTAAGCCCCCATAATCTATATCTTGCTTATTTAACCAGTCGAAATAAAAATTCAGATTATTGAACAATATGCAGGAATCATTTACTAATCCTACCCTGTCATACACTTTTAAGTCATATTCTTTAAATGCTTTATACCACATTCCAAAATCATATCCTTCATTTTTATATGTCCTATAGGGTATGTTATTAGAAGACAAAAACTGAATGTCCTCCGGAGATATTGTCTTTTCATTTACAAGAAATATTACTTCGGAGAAATGTCTGCTTAATTCAGTTAAATAGAATTTAACATAGTAGGGCATCTTTTCCCCATCGTAATAGCTGCTGAAAAAACAAATGGATTTCATGGGTAGCCTTCTTGCATTTTCATAAGAGCACCTAATTATTTTTTATTGGTTTGCCATTGTAATAATGGCCTTACCACACCCGGAAAGTCAAGCAAATAGTTACCCCGGGCAGAGTCTCCTCTTAAATAGTCTCTTACGGTAAACCGTAATGCATCCATTTCATGGAAGTAAATATAGAATGGCGTTATCCCAATAATTGCCACACTTACAGCATGATTACCTTCTGCGAGTATATTTCCCGGTATCCACATAGTAGTTGTATAAATGCCTTTTTCTCCTGGCTTGCTTCTTGCCTCAAATTCTGTATCGTGTGAGCTGAACAAATGCACACCTTCTTCATTGTAAACGTTAAAACTATGGGTGAATTTTTCTTCCACCTTAATAATCTCATAGTCCATGCTTATACCAATAGGTTTGGTGATATCATAATTTTCGCAGGGCTTAAAATCTTTATCATGAACGCGTGTTTCAAGCAATCTCACATCGCCCGTATTTTCTTTCGCTTGTTCTTTAGCCCAGGTTTTCCGGCTGGAAACGCCATTGTTTGAATGATAGTATGTGTCGATAACTTCTTCTGTATTTCCAGAAGCTTCCACTTCGCCTGAATTCAATAATATGGCTTTGTTGCATAGCTTGGCCACCGTATTCATATTATGGCTTACTACTAAAACGGTTCTTCCCTGTTTGGAAGCAGATTCCATTTTGTCAAGGCATTTTTTTTGGAATGCGGTATCTCCTACAGCAAGTGCCTCATCCACAATTAGAATATCCGGATCAATATGAGCCGAAACGGAAAATGCAAGGCGAACATACATTCCGCTGCTATAGTGCTTTACAGGCGTATCAAGAAATTTCTCGATTTCCGCAAATGCGACAATCTCTTGAAATTTTGATTCTATTTCCTTTTTGCTCATCCCAATAATAGCACCATTCAGAAAAATATTTTCCCTTCCGGTAAGTTCCGGATGAAAGCCGGTTCCGACTTCCAATAGACTGGATACTCTTCCTTCTATTGTTATTTTTCCTGTTGTTGGTTCCGTAATTTGGCTAAGAATTTTCAAAAGAGTTGATTTTCCGGCGCCATTGCGACCAATAATTCCTACCCGTTCGCCCTTATTGATTTCAAACGAAACGTTTTTAAGAGCCCAGAATTCTTCGTGTACGTTCTTGGTTTGATTGGCTTCACCTTTAAAAAGCCTTTTCATTTTTTGAGACAAAACCTCCCGGAACGCTGAATCTCCCATCTTTACCTGATGGTTAATTACATATTTTTTACTTAAATTTTCGACTTTGATTACCGGTTCCATTAGATTACATCAGCAAAAGTTCGTTCGGTTTTCCTAAAATAACTTAATCCTATTATAAATAATAATACACTTAAAATTGTGGAAATTGCTAAACCGTAAAAATTAATATTCGTATCTCCGCCCAATAAACACCACCTAAACCCATCAATAACTCCCACCATAGGATTAAGGGTATATATAAACTTCAATGCAGGCGGGATTATGGAACTCCTTTGAATGAGATCACTACTAAAAGCAACCGGTGAAACATAAATTCCAAGTTGCACAATAAATGGAACCACAAATTTAAAATCGCGATATTTCACATTCAGGGCAGCCATCCATAATCCTACTCCCATTGCTGCTATAAAAGCAAGTAATAAAAAAAGTGGTAAACAAACTATCCTCCATCCGGGGTTAAACTGAAAAAAAATCATTAACACAATGAGTATCCCCAGTGAAATAGCAAAATCCAAAAGGCATACTATTACAGTACTGGCAGGCACTATCAGTCTCGGAAAATATACTTTGGTCAATAAGTTTACATTACCAATCATAGAACCACTTACCTCACTGAAAGTACTGGCAAAAAACAACCAGGGTAATGTGGCGGAATAAACAAACAATATTCTTGGAACGCCGCCGGGAATATTTACTTTAAAAACCCAATTGGCAAATGCCATTGTCGCAATTGTTAAAAGAGGTTTTATAACACTCCAGGCAACTCCTATACTGGTTTGCTTATAGCGCACTATCACATCCCGCCAGGCTAAAAAATAAAACAACCCCCGGTAATTCCACAGATTTCTCCAGTACGTTTTTTGTTTTACTCCGGGTTCTATAACTATACGACTATTCACTATATCGATAAAATTCTTCTTTAGGTTATGTTGACAATATCCTTTTAATTAACGTACAAATTTATATAATTTTAACTTGTATAGCCTTTTGTATAGACAGATTATAGAATCTGGCGGATTTTCAGGCCGCCTATTTTAAGTAAGGATTTCCAAAAATAGTGTTCCGAATACCTAAAACCATCTTTTTTATAGCAGGGCTTTTTTGAAAAACCCGTTTGTGAAAGAAGCCTATAATTGGTCTTTTTACATTATTATCGAATAGCGTCTTGATATGGTAAAGAAAAAATCTCCTGATAATATGCCTTATTAAGAATCTTTTTGCTGACTTGTCCAATTTAGAAAGATTGAGGTATGACTTTCTTATATTTTTAAATGCAACAGGTTCCAACTTGAGTGCATAAAATGGAGGAAGCCATTTTGTCTTATTATAAAACTCTTTAATTATTTTCCTTCTTTCATTCAGATCATATTTCATATGCTCACTTACATATTCAATTATCCGGCTGTATTCATAGGGTGCTAATCCTGTATATTGTGTTGAACTGCGTACACTGCTGCCGTGTGTTCTAAAATAATTCAAACTCTTTGCAACAAATGCAGTAGTTCCATTTTCCATCAGTTTTATCCAAAACAACCAATCGCCATTTAATCTGAAGGTTTCATCGGCCATGCCAATAACTTCCATTTTCTCTCTCCTGAATAATACACCACTGGCATTAGGCACACAATTATGATGAACCATGTATTTCTTAATCATTTCGTTACCCGGCATTTTAAAATCACTTGCCCACAAAACGGGATTCATAAATTTAGTATGATCAAACCAGGTGCCGGTTATGTATCCTTTTGTATTTATTTCATATGATTGAGCATTAACCATGGTGCATTCCGGATTACCATCAAGAATAGGCACCAGGGTTGAGAGAAACTCCTTATCTGCACTATCATCGCTTTCGGCTATCCATATGTATTCACCTTTAGCAAGTCGAACGCCTTTATTCCATTGCTTAAAACTACTGCCTGAGTTAACCTCGTTGAAAACTATTTTGACATTTGGAAACGAACGATAGGTTTCCAATATTTCCCTACTACTGTCTGATGAATTATCATCCATCAATATAAGTTCAAAATCCGTAAATGTTTGAGAGAGAATGGAATTTATTCGATCGTTAAGATAAGCAGCATGATTATAATTGGGAACAACTACTGAAACTTTAGGCATGATGACTTTAAAATGTGCTTTTCTTTATTACAATAAAATCCTTGATGGCAAATTAAGGCATTTACTATCACAGACTTATCAACTATTAGATGCTAAAAGTACGAAAATTGGATATAGGAATAATATTTACCTTTTGTGCAATGCTTATATTAGCAACCAATAGATATTCTATTAGCCTAAACTAACATATTTCAATGAATATAGCTATGCAAAAAGATTCTAACGAAAAAATAAAAGTTTTTAACCAAGGACGATATGCGGAAACCCTTAAGCTTAAGTATAAACTAATGCGCGAAGATAGATTCAGGTTTTTACGAGCTACTACGCATTTGTTTTATGAAGATATACCTCCGGGTTCTTTTTTATTAAATTCACCTTACGCCTGGATTTGCGGAGATTTGCATCTTGAAAACCTAGGAAGCTATAAAGCAGATAACCGCGTTGCTTACTTTAATGTAAATGACTTTGATGAATGCCTGCTTGCCCCATGCCTGCTTGATGTTTATAGGCTCATCATTAGTGTTATAGTGTCATCTACTAATCTTAAATTAAGCATTAATGATGCCCGCTTATTAAGTAGTGTATATATTGATAAATATCTTGATACCCTTCAGCAAGGGTATATAAGAACGCTTGAAAAGCAAACGGCAAGAGGGGTTATTAAAAAATTTCTAAAGAATGCGGAACAGCGAAAAAGAAAAGACTTTTTAAAATCCCATATCTATAAAAAAAATGGTGGTTATAAGTTGCTTATCGACAAGTCTCATACGTTGCCTTTAGCTGATTCAAAAAAGGAAGAAATTACTGTACTTATTAAAAAATGGGCGAAACAAAAACAAGATCCTGCTTTTTATAAAGTGCATGATGTTGCTTTCCGCATAGCCGGGACCTCTAGTCTTGGGCTAGAAAGATATGTGTTGCTTGTTGAAGGCAGAGGTGCCCCTAACGAAGCCTTTCTGCTTGATTTAAAAGAAACAGCCCCTTCCTGCCTTGCTAAATATACTCCTGCAAAACAACCGGATTGGAAGGATGATGCAGAAAGACTGATAGAGGTTCAAAGACGAATACTTTCGGCTCCTCCCGCCTTGCTAGCAGATATTACTATGAGGAGGAAATCATTTATTCTGAAAGAATTACAACCCTCTGCTGACCGGATCAACTATACTATATTTAGCGGGAATGTTAAAAAGCTGAAAAATATGCTGGAGGATATGGCGGCCATATCTGCCTGGGATACTCTTAGAACCGGTGGAAGACAAGGATCTGCAATTGCCGACGAGTTTATTTATTTTGCAAAAAGTGCATCATCCCTAAAGAAAAACTTGCTTGATGCTGCATTTGGCTATATAAATACCCTTGACCAATATTATAAGGCTTATGTTAGGGCTTACGACAAAGGAGAGTTTAAGCTAAAACCATAAAATACAAAAGCCCTGACTTATTATAGTCAAGGCTTTTTGTATTAAAAGACTTTAAATTACTTAGCAGCTGGAGTAGAAGGTGCTGCCTTGGTAGATCCTTTCTTAGAAGAACCTTTCTTCATTGTGCCAGTCTTGGTAGTTCCGGTTTTGGTAGTACCAGTTTTAGCGGCACCCTTTGCTGGAGCTGCTGCTGGAGCAGTTTGAGCAAAAGAAATTCCACCTACTAAAAGTACACCTGCAAGAACTAAACTTAACTTTTTCATTTTGTATTATTTGTTAATGGTTAAAAACTGAGAGCAAAACTAAGGTTGCTAAATGAAGATATTATGAAGAAAAATGAATTATTAGGAATTCGCATCTTACATTTAAGATTGATTTAGGCTGTAAAGAATGTCCCGCATACTGGAGAAAAGCCTAGCTTTGACCAAACAAAGATATGAAAAAAATACACTTTATAGCTATCGCACTTATATTAAGCCTTTCAGTACGAGCACAAAGCATTGAAAATGATAACCATAGCACCACCGGTTACATTAATTCCGATGGCACCATTGAGGATGACAACCACTCTACCAAAGGATATATTACATCTGACGGGACTATTGAAAATGACAACCATTCTACAATAGGATATATCGGTTCGGATGGCACCATTGAAAATGACAACCACTCTACAGTAGGCTATGTAGGCAATGACGGCACCGTTGAAAATTCAAATCATTCCACTATTGGGTATATTTCTAATGATGGTACGGTTGAAAATTCTGATCACAGCACTATTGGTCATGCCGACGGTGTGAAAAAAGAATGGGCGGCTGTTGTCTTCTTTTTTTTCCGATTTAACTAATGGCAACCATATAGTTTTTAGCCTTATTTACATTTTACACTTTCCGCATACCCTCTTTGGTATTTTTTATATAATTTTACGTGGCAATTTATGAGTGAAGACTTAAAGAATCCAGACGTATTTATTATTGCAGGCCCCTGCTCCATTAACGAAGATAATTTCTACGAGTTTTTTCAATTAGCCTCAATGGAGGTTCGGAACGCAAAGGGGATTATTCAAAGAGCTATTTCCGGATTAAGGGTAGTAGGATTAAAATCGCGCACCTACTATACACCCGATGGAAAGGATTTAGGTATAGATTACTCCCATTATCTTCACAATCTATCTGTTTTTCAACAAGGTGGAGGCATAAAAGACCTTGTTATGATGCCCGGAATTGAAATGGCAAAACAAGTTGCCGATGAAACCGGATTATTAGTTGCTACCGAAATAGTATCTCCACTCATACAAGTTCCTCTTTATGAAAGATTGCTCAAGGACAAGACTTTGTTATTGTGGAATCCCGCTGTATCCCAAATAGGCTGGCCTTTACTCGAAATGACACAATTTATCGGAAATACGAATTGGAAACTGGGATTGAAAAACCCCAAATGGCAAGGGAAGCAAAAATATGACACAACCCACCTTACCGAGCTTTCATCTATGGAAAAAACCTGGCTTGGGCTTAGTAGCTATGCAGCGGGGTTGAAGGAAAGAATTGTTTTTATTCATAGAGGGGTGAGTATTCCTGAAAGCGGAATGTATCGTAATATGCCCTTGCATGAATCTGCAAAAAAAATTAAAAAAATATCGGGGGCAAAAATGTATTTTGATCCCAGTCATTCTTTTGGACCAAAATTACAAGATAAGATTGTTGATGGCACACTCGATGCTATGAGAATGATGTTTTCAGAAGACGAATACCTCTATGACGGAATACTCATTGAAGCGGGCTCATCAAAAACAGATTCGGGACAACACATTACACATATTGAATTACAGAGGTTAGTCAATGAACTTTCTAAATTTAGAAACATAACAGCACCCGAGAATGATAAAGTTTATAAAGTAAAAAGTTAATAAGTAAAATTCACGTTTCTTCCCTTTATACCCTTCTTATTGCATGAACTTTAAACTTACATACTCTGTTCCGGGTAAAAAAATCCACACTTCCATTTATCTCGGCAAGGGTACGTTTGATAAAATCACATCCCTTATCTCCCTAAATAAATATTCCTCTATATTAGTAATAGTCGATGAAAATGTTTATCGCTCATGGTCCAAAAGAATACAGAATATACTTGGAAAAGATTCATCATACCTCATAATCCGCTCAGGTGAAAAAAATAAAACACTGGTAACTGTAGAAAAAATCTGGACTACACTTTCTAAAAAGGGATATGACAGAAAATCTCTTGTTATAAATATAGGCGGTGGTATGGTTTGCGATATAGGCGCATTTGCATCAAGCACATATATGCGTGGAATAGATTTTATTCAAGTTCCTACAACCCTGCTTGCCATGGCAGATGCAGCCATAGGAGGAAAAACAGGATTGAATTATAACGGATTGAAAAATACAATCGGTACCTTTTCTGCACCATTGGCGGTAATTAGCGATACCTCTTTTCTTTTTACCCTTCCTTCAAGAGAATTTACTTCCGGTCTTGCTGAAATTCTTAAACATGCCATTATTGCAGATAAAGACCTTTTTACTTTTTTGATCAAGAAAAAACTCACCCCTCTTCATGAAAAGGAGTTGGACAAAATACTTTCGCTTGCCACTGCAATCAAATGTAAAATTGTTAACCGGGATCCCTTTGAGAAGAACGAGCGTAAGAAGCTAAACTTTGGACACACAGTAGGCCATGCGATTGAAATGGCCTGTCAAAACTCAACTGCCCCATTGTTACATGGAGAAGCTGTTGCTATTGGAATGATTGCCGAGGCTAGGATGTCATTCTTATCCGGATTCCTTCCTGAAAAAAGATTCAGAGAAATTGAAAAAATTATTACCAAAACCGGATTTCCTGTAAAAGTACATGCAAAGTACAATAATGCAATCTCAAAAAAAATGTTGTTCGATAAAAAAAATGTAGGACAACAAATAAAATGGGCTTTCCTCGAAGACATTGGAAAAGTGACAGTGGATAAATCTTTGTCTGATAAAATTGTGAATGAGGGGCTTCATTATATCCTGAAGTAGGCTATGAATAATGGAAGCAACATCGTATATCTTCATCCGCTAAAGAGACGTGTAACGGCTTCTGTTAATGTCCCGGGGTCAAAAAGCTACACCAATCGGGCACTTATCCTTGCTGCCTTGTCTAATGGCAAAAGCATTTTATACAACTATTCTGATTCCAATGATAGTGTACTTCTAATCAAAGCGCTTCAATTACTGGGTATCGAAATAGCATTAAACGAAAATCAAATTATAGTACTTGGCAACGGAGGAAATTTTAAAGAATTTACGGGGACAATAGATGTTGAAGATGCAGGAACCGTAATGCGTTTTCTTACTGCTTTGTGTTGTCTCATTCCCGGAGAAATTATATTGGAGGGCTCACCAAGAATGCACCAGAGACCAATCAAAGGACTTGTAGACGCACTTTCACAATTAGGTGCAAATATTTCCTATTTAGGGAGATCCGGCTATCCACCCCTAAAAATAAAGGGGGGTTATTTGTCGGGAGGAAAAGTAGAAATTGAAGCATCGCAAAGTAGCCAGTTTATTTCTGCTCTGCTTTTGATTGCACCCGCAATAAATAAGGATATAGAAATAGGCACAAAAGGGGAAATGGCTTCTACTCCCTATATTGATATGACTCTTTCAGCTATTAAGCACTTTGGCATTGACATTAAACAAGAACCCGGAAAATACCTGATTAAAAAGAATACCGGATATAGCGCTGCAAATTATTCCATTGAAGGAGATGCATCTTCCGCTTCCTATTTCTTTGCACTGGCAGCAATTACACAAAGCACCATTCGGGTAAATAACCTATCCTCATCCAGCTTGCAAGGCGATATAAAAATTGTTGATTTACTAGAAAAAATGGGTTGTACAATAACCAAAGGTGAAAACCATATAGAAGTAACGGGCAGTAAAGAATTAAATTGCATTACAGTCAATATGAAAAACATGCAGGATGTTGCTCCCACCCTTGCTTTAGTAGCTGCATTTGCAAAAGGTACTACCACGCTGAGTGGTCTAAAAAACCTGGAGATAAAAGAAACTAAACGACTTACTGCACTCCAAACAGAATTGACAAAAATGGGTATTGAATGCAACACAGATGGGGAGCAAATCACCATCCTTGGCGGGAATCCACATGGTGTATTCATCCATACATATAATGACCACCGCATGGCTATGGCATTTGCAATAGCAGGAACCAGAGTTAATGATTTGCAAATAGAATCTCCGGAAACAGTTAAAAAATCATTCCCCGAATTTTGGAACAAACTGGAAGAAATTGGAGTACAGCTGGAGATAAAAAAGGCAATGCAAAATATTGTACTCGTAGGATTTATGGGTGCCGGAAAAACTACTATTGGAAGGCTTTTAGCAAAAGAGTTGCAATTACCCTTATTGGAAACAGACGATGAAATTATTAAGCGCTCCGGGCTTAAAAGTGTAAATGAAATTTTCGAAAAGGAGGGAGAATCCTTCTTTCGGGAAATTGAAAAAGAAGTTATTTCGGATTATGCAAAAAAATCAAATTGCATTATATCATGTGGTGGGGGTGCCATAATAAACCCCGAAAACATGGGATTTTTGGAAGAAAGCGGAAAAATATTTCTTTTAACTGCATCTTTTGAGACAACTACAAAACGCATAAAAAAAGATTCTTCAAGACCCTTATTTAAAGATATTGAAAAAGCAAAAGAATTGTACCTGGAACGATTACCCTTTTATAAAAAATATGCCGATGAAGTAATTACAACTGACTACCTCCATCCTGAAGAAGTTGCTGAATCAATACTATCAAAATTAAGGCCAAATACTACTCCCATAAAAACCTGTTTAGTAATTAAGGGTAATGATTCGCCTTCTATGTCTCCTGCCATGCACAATGCAGCCTACAAGGCCTTGGGCATAGATTCTGAGTATACTTTTCGTCCCATGCAAATAAAGCCGGAGGAGCTGGCTGATGCAATGCATAATGATTTACGCTCATCAGCTATTCATGCGTTTGCAGTTACAATTCCCCATAAGGAAACCATCCTGAAATATCTTGATGATATTGATGAAACTGCCAACCAAATTGGTGCTGTTAATACGGTGCTAAATATTAATGGAAAACTAAAAGGCTATAATACCGATTGGCAAGGCGCTATTAATACCCTGCTGAAATTTACTTCCCTGAAAAACAAAAAGGTCGCCCTGCTTGGCTCCGGTGGAACCGCCCGTGCGATTGCCTATGGGCTTTCCAAGCAAGGCTGCGAAATAAGAATCTATAGCAGAAACCAAAATACCGCCTCGGCTATTGCAAAACAATTTGGATGCAAAACATATACCTGGAATGAACGTGAAGATGCAGTCAAGGCAGATATAATTATCAATACAACTCCAATTGGAAAAGAAGATGATGCCACACCCCTTTCAGGCGAAGGTATTCATGAGAAGCATATTATATTTGATGTAAATTATAAAAAAGGAAACACGCAATTGCTTAATTTGGCCAAGTCAAAAAATGCGATTATTATAAATGGATTGGAAATGCTGCTTCAACAAGGCATGCTGCAATTTGAATTATATACCGGACTGAAAGCCCCTGAAAATGGGATGAGAAGGGCCCTTCATATATGAAAAAGAAATTTCAAATATGTACTGTAGTTCAGGGAAAGAACCTGGTGACCTTTGTGAAAAACCTGAAAAAAGCGCAGGCTTCTGCAACCATGGTGGAATTAAGAGCCGACTCTATAAAAGATTTTAATATAGATGATTTACCTATTGTAAAAGGACCTACGAAACTCCCTTCTATATTTACTTTCCGGCATGAAAAGGAAGGCGGATTATTTAAAGGTCCTATATCTCAACAAAAAGAAATTTTGAAAGAAGCATTTGATTTTGGCTTCACCTATGTAGATGTGGCCTGTGATAATCCTATTTTAGAAGATCTGGGTAAAAAAGGAAAAAAACAACTTCTGTTATCCTATCATAATAATGAAGGAACTCCTTATTTAGAAGACCTGTTAGACCTATTAGAGGATATGCGTGCCGTTCGTCCCGCCATAATTAAAATTGCCACACTTGTTACCGATTACGATGACATACCTATCTTAGCGGCTCTTTTGAAAAAGGCTAAAAAGGATGAAAAACTAATTGTAATCGGCATGGGCAGAAAAGGGGAAATAACCAGGTTAACGTTTCCATCTATGGGAAGTCACATAGCGTACGTAACCATGAAAGGTGAAAAGAACATTGCCCCGGGAATGCTGACAGAAGCGCAATTGAAACCTGTTATAAAATATTTTAACAAACACTGATATGCCGGGCAATTCATTCGGGCAACTCTTTCGCATTACCACTTTCGGCGAATCGCATGGAGAAGCAATAGGCGTTATTGTAGATGGATGTCCTCCTGGATTAAGCCTGTCTGAAAAGGATATCCAGCCGGACCTTGACCGACGAAAACCCGGACAGAGTAAGATTACCACCGCACGAAAAGAAAAAGATGCCATTCATATTCTTTCAGGGGTATTTAATGGAAAGACTACCGGCACTCCCATTATGCTGATGGCCTATAATAAAGATTCCAAAGCGGCAGACTATGAAAAACTGAAGGACCTTTACCGCCCATCTCATGCTGACTATACCTACGATTTAAAATACGGCATTCGCGATTGGAGAGGTAGCGGAAGAGCCAGCGCACGCGAGACACTTGCAAGAGTAGCCGCAGGTGCGATTGCCAAAAAATATTTGGCACAAAAGTGCGGAGTGGAGTTTCTGAGCCATGTGATACAAGTAGGTACAATACACGCGGATATTGACTTGAGGAAGATACATGCAAAAGCCATTGATGCAAGTTTGGTTCGATGTCCCGATAAGAATGCTTCGGATAAAATGGTTAAACTTATTGAGCAAGTCCGTAAGGAAGGTGATTCGGTAGGTGGAATTATTCGCGGCTTGATTCGCCATGTACCGGTGGGATTGGGCGAACCTGTATTCGATAAACTCCCTGCCGATTTGGGCAAAGCCATGTTAAGTATTAATGCCGTTAAAGGTTTTGATTTTGGTTCGGGCTTTGGAGGTTCCAGTATGCGGGGCAGCGATCATAATGATGAGTTCATCCCCTCGTCATTGCGAGGCACGAAGCAATCTCCACAAAAGATAAGTACCAAGACCAATAACTCCGGTGGAACATTAGGCGGCATAAGCACCGGACAAGACATTTATTTCCGGGTGGCATTTAAGCCCGTAGCAAGTATTGCTTTAGAACAAGATACGGTAACCCGTTCAGGGAAAGCCACCAAATTAACGGTGCAGGGCAGGCATGACCCCTGTGTTTTACCCAGAGCTGTGCCTATAGTAGATGCCATGGCTGCCTTGGTTATTATGGACCATTACATGAGGCACAAGGCGCAGAATTCTTAAGAAGAGTATTACACTCAACAATAATTTCCAATATACTAGCACTAGCGTACTTCTATTTTCCATACTGCAAAAATAGCGCATGAAATAGTATATTTCTAAAAAGTCATTGACTGTTGAAAAAAGTTATGTGTTATGACCATTCTTCCTTGCGAGCATAGCGCGGTAATCTCATAAAATTCGGAATTAAGTATGCGATAGAGTAAGATTGCTTCGTTCCTCGCCATGACGTATAAAATTCCGCACTGTTAATAAGTCTCCCATTTTTTAAAGCTCTTTTAGGGTCCCGATAACTATCGAAATGGGGGTAAACCTCTTTTTTAACATTTCAAAATGAGACGAATTATCACGGATTACATTTTGTATTTTTAGGGGTTAAAATACTGTATTTCAATTTATTGTAAATGAGAATCCGGAAAAAGTAAAAGTCGCATTTTGAGGGTCAATGTAATGAATTAAAAAGTGATTTCGGAAAAAGTCAATGACTAAATAGGGTCTTTTTATTCTTCGCTTGAATTACGTTCTTCTTGATCTTCTTCAGCTTCTTCAATTTTTGGTTTGCGCATAATGAAATAAGCCGGAAGACCGATTATGAGCATAAGGAAAACGAAAATAGCCCAGGCTGCTGCATTCATTCCCCGGGAGCGTGCATCTTTAAATACCTCATACGATATGGGTAATAAAATAAGCATGGCTATTATTGTCTGTGTATTATCCATCATGTAGTAAAGATATGAATAATATTTCGGTGAAGGGAATTTATTGGCTGCTTTCATTTGCCCCGACTTTTAAGTCGGGGAACAGAAAATATAAGCTGGAAATTATTTATTTCACAATTCCGGCAGGAATGTTTGGACTTTCGGGATTTACACTCAGCATTCTTTTCAATGGGTGGATAACTAAATCCATATCTTCCATCGGAATAGCACCAAGCAGAATAGAATCACCTAATACTAAAGCACCGGTATAACAACTCCTGTTTTCAAATGTTATTTGTAAAGGTCCCACATACGAACAATTGTGCTTTTTTCCATCTGCGGCAGTAACTTCGCGCTTTTCTAACTCTTGTAATCCTAATTGAATTACAATATGTTCGGGAATGCACATCCACATGGCTACTGTATCAATAAGGCATTGCACATCCAATTTTTTCATATCCTCTTTTCTTGGATTGCCTCAAGATAGGTTTGCATAAATTAAGTCCATATATGTCCTTTTATGTAAAGATAGGCAAGAATTAGGAAATGCAGTTAGCTATTGCGGAAACACCCGCCTGAAGAGAACGGGGTTGTCCCTACGGGACAAAACTCCCAATGTGTTAATCTTGTTATACTACCAAGCGGTTGTCCCTACTGGACAATAGAAAAAATGTCCCGTTAGGGACTATAGCTTGGTAGAAAATAGGGTAAGCCATATCATACATGTCCTGTAGGGACAACCCTACAAAATGAAACATACCCTGCCTTTGGCAAAGGAGGTGGCAACTGGAAATTTAGGGAAACGCTTTATAAATTATCCTCCTTGGAAGAAATCTGATTAACCAAACTGTTTCATTTCTGATAATTGCTCCGATACGGTAGGAATGATTTTAGATTTTACCAAAATCCTGTAATGGTGAGAATAACCTTCAAGCAATTTTACGCCTGTAACTTGTGAAAGATTTTTTGCCTGTTCTATCTGTGTAATTTTAGAATCAAGAGCTAAGCGCAATTCTTTACTATGCGCTTTATCAGTATCACGGTCAAAACTTCCTTTTACAATAATCTTCATTTACGAAGTTTTGCACGAATCTTGGAAAGAGGAACAGTCTCCGATTTCATTCCTTCATCAATTAATTGGGCAAAATGAAAATCTTCTAATGCTTTTCCTTTCAATATTTTGGCTTCTCCCTGAACTCTTTTTATCATTTCAAGAAGAAAATCAGCATCCTTCTGATTGTTTAGTTTTGCTATTACTATGGAGCTCATTGCGCATTATTTTATACAAAGATAGGTAAGAATTAGGAAATGCGGTTAAAGACATGGTAGGGAATGGTTTCAAACTATTCCCTACTAAACACCTGAAACCCAAAATAAAATACGCCTCTGCCTTTGGCAAAGGTTGTGGTAACTGGAAATTTCTAGGGCAAGTCAAATAGAACGAATAGCTTATGTTTGATTTCCGTTTTTTTCTTGGCAGGAATTTGACCTAGTTGTTTTTTGATAAGCTCGGCAGGAATGGTAGTGAGCCGATGAAGCCTTATCATAGAGTTTACTTTTAATCCTGTTTCTTCGCTTTCTTCTATTTCGATATCTGTTTCACTTTTATCTTTTGAAACTTTGCTCGTTATAAAAGCTACAACAATATGATTAAACTTTCCGATTTTTTCAGTCAGGCAACAGCAGGCCTGACTTTGCTTGACGAGAAGTCATCAAATGGAAATGGAACAAGTACAATACGGTATTTCATTTCTTGATTGGCTTGCCGTCAGCAATAGTATAGATGTCTTCTTCAGGTTCCTTTAAAAAAGAAAAAGCCGGATTGGATGATACAGATGCAAGCCACGCTTTCTCATTAATATCTTCATCTTCGTTATAAAGAATAATAACTCTGACTTTTTGTTTATTCTTTAAGTCAATTGGAGTATCTAATTTAACTAAGCCCGATTTTTCTATCCTTCCTGTGGTTTCAATGGCTTTCATAAGGAAAACTTTTTGTAAAGATACGAATTATTTACCCCATACTGCGACCAAAGGGATTGGTTGAACAATTAGCTATTCCGGAAACCCAAAATGAAATGCAGCCCCTGCCTTTGGCAAAGGTGGTGGCAACTGGAAATTTTGGGGTGCGAAGGAAGGACAGAAGGCATTATTGCCAATACTGAATATATTTGTATTTATAATTAAATATAATAATGCTGCTTGAATCCCCAAAAATAGAGGATTTTGGATTATCGAACTCTATAATGGAGAGTTACCAGTTGTTGGAGAAACGAGAGAAGAAATTTGCAAGGAAAACAGATTTTAGTATATCGCTGATTTTAATGATTACTACTGCAATAATTCTTTATTATAAGGA